>Ga0116217_10003556_pt1 | contig 14091 bp, 12 predicted proteins | sample Sb_taG_6_FD_89697 | JGI IMG/M metagenome (GOLD analysis project Ga0116217, IMG submission 89697) | Peat soil microbial communities from Weissenstadt, Germany - Sb_50d_4_PS metaG | ecosystem: Environmental > Terrestrial > Soil > Wetlands > Peat | place: Germany: Weissenstadt | collected 2010-09-21 | reverse complement strand
TGATCTTCCTGATCATGACCGTGTTTGGCGCGTTTCTGCTGAAGAACCCACCGGACGGATACAAGCCAGCCGGATGGGTGCCTGCACCAGCGGCCAAGGCGGCGGCGACAAACTATGATTTCACTCCGAGCGAAGTGCTGCGCACTCCCACCTTCTACTTCATGTGGGTGGCTTACGCTCTGGGATCGTTGGCAGGCTTGATGGTCATCAGCCAGCTCGTGCCCTTCGCCAAGAGCGTAGGGATACCGAGCGCGGCGCTGGCCACGATGGGACTGGTCGTAGGCGCGGTGGCCAATGCTTCCGGCCGCATTTTGTCAGGCTGGATGTCGGATGCGCTGGGCCGGCTGAACGTGTTGCGGTTGATGATTGCGATCTCAATGATCGCGATGCCGGTGCTTTACCTGGTCGGCGGCAATGTAGCCCTGCTCTACGTCGTGGTGTTTGTAGTGTACTGGTGCTATGGCACGCAATTGTCGGTGAATGGCGCGGCCGCTTCCGATTTCTGGGGCACGAAGAACGCTGGCATCAACTACGGGATGTTGTTTACCGCGTGGGGCGTGGCCGGCTACTTTGGTTCCAAGATCGGCGGTCAGATGTACGACAAATACCACAATTACCAGATGGCGTTCTACACTGCCGGAGTGCTGGCGCTGGTGGCGCTGCTGGCGGAGCTGGCAGCCAAGCGTCCGGCAGCACCGGTAAGGGCGGCGGCTGGAGTGAAGTCGTCGGCGGCGGCTTAGTTCGCAGGGGAAGGCATTGCAGTCGGGCAGAGGATTGTTATCATCCGGGGGGCGCTCTGAGCCGGTGCGCCCATGCTTCCGGGCTCGGCGATTTGAGTTAGCACGGCAGTGGAGCGGTAATCAAAGATTGGCTGCAAGCGGCACAAATTCATTCAAATCCAAAGAGGTGACTGATATGGCGGAGATTCGTGAAAAACAGAAAGTGGTTGAGACCAGCGAGGCGCAGATCGCGGTGCATTGGCGGGAGGAGGAATATTACTATCCTTCATCGAAGTTTATCGGCCAGGCGAATCTGACGGATCCCGACGTGCTCAACCGCTTCAGCGAGGAGAAGTTTCCGGAATGCTTCCGGGAATACGCCGACCTTCTGAGTTGGAATCAATACTGGCATACCACGCTCGACACCAGCGATCCACCGTTCTGGAAGTGGTTTGTGGGCGGCAAGATCAATGCGTCGTACAACTGCATCGACCGGCATCTGGCGAAGTACCAGAACAAGGCAGCGTTAATTTTTGTTCCGGAGCCGGAGAACGAAGCGCCGGTATCGGTAACCTATCGCGAACTCTATGTGCGGGTGAATGAATTTGCCGCGCTGCTGCGGGATTTCTGCGGGCTGAAGGCAGGAGATCGGGTCACCATCCACATGCCCATGGTTCCGGAGTTGCCGGTGACCATGCTGGCTTGCGCGCGCCTGGGAGTGATTCACTCAGTGGTGTTTGGAGGGTTCAGCGGCGAGGCTTGCGGCACGCGCGTCGCCGACTCCGCCAGCCACGTGCTGATCACGATGGATGGCTATTACCGCAATGGCAAAATGCTCGACCACAAAGCGGGCGCCGACATTGCGCTCGAAGTCGCCAGTAAAGAAGGACACGCGGTGAGCAAGGTGCTGGTATGGAGGCGGCAAGCCGGCCAGAATGCTTCGGCTGCGCCCTTCGTGAAGGGCCGAGACTTCTTCGTGGACGAAATCCTGCCCAACTACTCGGGTGAAATCGTGGCGCCGATCCCGATGGATGCGGAAGCTCCGCTCTTTCTAATGTACACCAGCGGCAGCACGGGCAAGCCCAAGGGCTGCCAGCATCGCACCGGCGGCTACCTGTCGTATGTGGCGGGCACTTCGAAGTACATCCAGGATATTCATCCTGAGGATGTTTACTGGTGCATGGCCGACATCGGATGGATCACGGGGCATTCGTATATTGTGTATGGTCCGCTGGCGTTGGCGGCGACCAGCGTGATCTACGAGGGCGTGCCCACTTATCCGGATGCGGGCCGAGTGTGGCGGATTGCGGAGCGGCTGGGAGTGAATATTTTCCACACGTCGCCTACCGCGATTCGCATGTTGCGCAAGGCGGGGCACGATGAACCGACCAAATACAACTACCACTTCAAACACATGACCACCGTCGGAGAGCCGATCGAGCCCGAAGTCTGGCGCTGGTATTACGAGACTGTCGGCAAGCGCGAAGCGGTGATCGTCGACACCTGGTGGCAGACGGAAAACGGAGGATTCCTGTGCAGCACAAAACCTGCATTGGATCCGATGAAGCCGGGCAGCGCGGGGCCGGGGATGCCGGGAATTTTTCCCGAGATCCGCGACGAGATGGGAGAGATCGTGGCCGCGGGATCGGGCAAGGCAGGGAATATTTGCATTCGCAATCCGTGGCCGGGGATTATGCAGACGATCTGGGGCGACCGTGAGCGCTTCGTCAACCAGTACTACCGGAAATATTGCAAGGACCCCAACAGCAAGAACTGGCGCGATTGGCCGTACTTCGCGGCTGATGGAGCTGTCGAGGCGGTGGACGGATATTTCCGCATTCTCGGACGCGTGGACGACGTGATCAACGTGGCCGGCCATCGGCTGGGCACGAAGGAAATCGAGTCGGCGTGTCTGACGGTTGAGGAGGTGGCGGAAGCGGCCGTGGTGCCCGTGGTCGACGAGATCAAGGGGCGCGTGCCGGAAGTCTATATCGCGTTGAAGCCGGGAGTCCAGGCGAGCCAGGAGATTCTGGATAAGGTCAACAAGGCAATCGAAACCATGATTGGCAAGATTGCCCGGCCGAAGCACATCCACATCGTGCCGGACATGCCGAAGACGCGCTCCGGCAAACTGATGCGGCGCATTCTCGCTTCCATTTCCAACCGGATGAATACCGGGGACATTACGACCCTGGCGAATCCGGACGTGGTAGAGAAGGTGCGGGAACTGGTGCAAGGCAAAGAACCGATTGTGATCGCGGAAGTGGCCGAGGATATCAAGCGGTTCGGGACCGAGGAGTAGGAGTGGGCGCGGACCGGTCCTCTTCGAGGGCGTCATCCTGAGCGCAGCCGCCTTTCAGGCGGAGCGAAGGATCTCGGGCGCACCAAATGCTAGGCCGGTGATCGGGAGATCCTTCCCTCCGCCTGAAGAACGGCTCCGGTCAGGATGACGCCCAGTACTGCTATTGAACGGTCGTCGCGCTGAACTGAACTGGAACTATGGGGTCCGCGAATATGCTAGATTGAGTTTCGCGGGCCTATAGCTCAACGGTTAGAGCAGCAGACTCATAATCTGTTGGTTCCAGGTTCAAATCCTGGTGGGCCCACCAATTCCGCCATTCATTTCCGTTCCGACTGCTACCCCGCAACCGCGACCTTCCCTGTGCGTGTAAGATAATCTTTTCAGCAGTCGAATCGCTTTGAATTCATTCTGAGGGAAGTTATGGCGCACACGGTTTTTTGCGTGAAGTTGAAGAAAGAAATGCCGGGGCTGGACGAGCCGCCGTTCGACAACGATCTGGGACAGAAGGTGTATGACAACGTGTCCCAGGAAGCGTGGCGGATGTGGGTGGAGCATTGCAAGATGCTGCTGAACGAGTACCGGCTGAATCCGGCGCGGCGCGAGGATCAGGAAGTCATCGTGAAGCAGATGGAACAGTTTTTCTTCGGAGAAGGCTCGGCTAAGCCGAAGGAGTACGTGCCGCCGGCGCAGTAGAAGCGGGGCTGGAGCCCACATCCGAGTAACTGCTTTACGTGCCCCTGAAGGGGCCGCTCTCCCACAGTGATGTAGGCATTGGTGATGTCCGGCGGCAGCCGAGCTTTGCTCGGTCCGGGTCTGAGACCCGGACCCACACACCCAAAATCGGACCACACAGACCGAAAGCTCACCAACACCCTTGGCGCCGTGCCCAACCGGCGCTGTTTTCGATGGTTACTTTGCTAGTTACCTATGCACCAATATTGATGCACATTTCATCAACCCGTAACATTCCGCTGCTAGAAATAAGGGTATGGATCTGCACGTGTACAACACGCTGATCCTTTCGGATCTGCACCTGGGTGCAGAGACGAGTCGTGCCCGCGAGGCCACGCGGGTGTTGAAGGAGAATCGCTTCGAGCGGCTGATTCTGCTGGGCGACATTTTTGCCGATCTCAATTTTGCCCGCCTCACCAAGGAGCACTGGAAGTTTCTCGGGTATATCCGAAAGCTATCCAATCCCAAGCGCAACATTGAGGTCGTATGGGTGGAAGGCAATCACGACCACGGGTTGACCGACATCATGTCGCACCTGGTGGGGATTCGGGTGTACCAGCATTACACGTGGGACTATCGCGGGCTGCGGCACATTGCGATTCACGGTCACCAGTTCGACGGGTTTCAGGTGGACCGGATCCGGCTTAGCCAGTGGGGAACGTCGCTGTACCTGCTGCTGCAGAAGCTGGACTTCAAGCGCAAGCCGATTACGCGGATGATTGACCGGCTGAACACGCGGTGGCTGCGCATGTCGCCGAAAGTGGCGGCGGGAGCGCTGAACTATGCGCGGCATCACGGGGCAGACCGGATTTTCTGCGGACATACGCATGAAGCGCTTCACCAGGAGCAGGACGGAGTTCAGTACTACAACTCAGGCGGGTGGGTCGACTCGCGGCTGACATACTTAACCATTGGGGAACAGGGGGTAGAAATCCATGACTACCACGACCATGAACACGGGGAACGAGCTGACGATCGTGATTCCGGCGAAGAACGAGGCGAAGCTGATTCCGCGCTTGTTGACCTCGCTGACGAATCAGGATTACTCGAAGATGTCGAGTACGAAGGTGTTAGTCGCTGACGCGAACTCGACCGACGGGACGCCTGACATCGTGATGAGCTTCCGCGACCGCTTGAACGTGAGCGTGATTCGCGGCGGAATGCCGTCGGTGGGACGGAACCAGGGCGCGGCGCAGGCGGACACTCCTTACCTGCTGTTTCTCGATGCGGACATTGAACTGGCTGACCGGTCGCTGGTCCGGCGCTGCGTGGAGCGGGCGCAGAGCAAGCAACTGCACTGCGTGACCACGAACATTTTGTGCAATGAAGGCAGCTGGATCGACAAGCTGTTCTATGCGGGCAACGATTTCTTTCAATACCTGTCGTGGCTGCATCGTCCGTTTGCGACCGGGATGTTCATGTTCTTCGACCGCATGAAGTTCTGGGAACTGGGCGGATTTCATGAGCAGATTTTGTTCGCGGAAGACTACTGCCTGAGCAACCAGGTCGAGCGCAAGCGCTTCTCGATCGTGCGCGGCGGAGTTTACACCACGAACCGGCGCTTCCAGAAAATGGGACATCTGCGGGTGGGCTGGCTGTTCCTGTGGACCGCGATGAATTTCTGGAACGAGAAATACTTCCTGCGCGATCACAAATACTGGGCGCACGAAGCGGACAGCGTGCCGCGGGCGTAACGTTAGTCCCACTCTAACGCCGCAAAGGGCGCGGCGTTAGAATGGGCCACCCTCTTTTCACTTTTCTTAAACGAGTTTTTGCCGGCGACACAAGACAGGATTCAGCCAACCAGCTGGATCCTTTTTTGCGCTTGGTTCGGATTGGCGATCGTCTTCGACCCGCCAGCTCTCAAAAGTGAAACGCTATGCCGGTCGAGAGACGGTAGTTATTTTGTCCGGCTCCGAAAAAGTGGGTGCGCACGTAATCGCCCTCCAAACGCCACGCCACTAGAGGGATGATCTTGTAGTCCAAGCCTCCGCCAGCAGCGGTTGCGTAGGAAGTGTCGGAACCGGGAATTACATTTGCAGCTACCGCGGAACCGCTCGTGGTCACGTGTCCAACGCCAACCTCAAACTCCGCGAAGGGGCGGAACTTGCCGGCAGGAAACGAAACGCGCGGCCCGAACATGGCTTCATATTGGTGAGCGTTCGCGCTGGCGGTCGTGCCGGGCGTGCAGAGCGAGCAGAAGACCGGGAGGTTCAAGGAGCCATAGTGGCCGGTGAAGTCGGCCACGAATCCCAGGAAGGGCACGAGCTTGCCTTCGAGCGTGGCCTGGAATCCGTTGAGGTAGCCGCGGTTCGGCGAAAAATCGGTGTTGTAGTAGGTGTATCCGAAGTAGACGTTGCCGCTGGGCACTTGGGCCGCCGCCACATTCGCAAACAGCGTCAGCAGGAAGGCGACAAGAAGAGCGTTGCGCATGATTTTCCTCCAGACAGGTTTTGAGAGACAAAGACGGTGCATCCAGTTGTTAGATGCGGTCGGGCGCGTTCAGTATTTGTTAAGTCCATAAAAACAGGGTTCAGCCAACCAGCTGAATCCTGTTTTGCGTGGAGTGGATCCGCAGACTAGAAGCGCACGACCAGGCCCGTCGACAAGCTGCCCTGGTACGCGTTGAACAAGTGAGTCGAGACGAAGTCGGCCTGGAAGCGCAAGGCGATGGGGCGGATGATTCGATAGTCGAGGCCTCCGCCTGAGGCCGCAGCGAACGATGTGTAGGAGACGGCGCCGTTGACGCTGGCGTGGCCGAATCCGAACTCGAATTCGACGAAGGGGCGAAACTTCCCGACGTCAGAAGCGGAAGACGATTCCGGTCGAGATGCGAATGTCGTTCTGGGAAGTGCTGAAGAAGTTGGTGCGTATGTAGTCGCCTTCGACGCGCACGGCGACGAGGCGGATCAAGCGATAGTCGAGGCCTCCGCCGAGCGCGGTGGCCCACGAAGTATTGGTGGGGGAGAATCCGTTGGAACTGACGTGCGCGACGCCCACCAGGAACTCACCAAATGGTGTGATCTTGCCTACGGGCACAGAGAAGCGGGGGCCAAACAGGACTTCATACTGGTGGCCGGTCACTTTCACGTTAGTGGGACCATCTGGGGTGGCTTCAACAAATGTCTGAGTGCCGTAGTGTCCGCTGATGTCGGTCACGAGCCCGATAAAAGGCGCGAGTTTCCCTTCGAGCGAACCTTCCCAACCGTGGTAGTTGGGACGAGTGATGTCGTCGAGGGCGGTCGAACTCGCGTTCTCAAAGGAATATCCGAAAAATACGTTGCCCGAGGCCGGCACTTGCGCGCTGGCGAACCCCGCGCAAACACAGAGCAGAACTAGGATCCAAATAGCTTTAAGCATTACGAGACACTCCTTCCCTGGCACCCTGACACCCTGGCACCCATGAACCCGCGCAGAACGAAAAAGTTCCTGCACTCATCATAGATTCAAGAATTGGCCGATGGGTTGACGAAGAGAGTACGCGGCCGGAGCGGCTCAGAAGCGCCAGACGATTCCGGTGGAGGCGTGGTAGTCGTCCTGGTTGGCGCTGGCATAATGGCTGTGCAGGTAATCGCCTTGCACGCGCCAGGAAAAATTCTTGAAGGGAAGCTTGTAGTCGGCGCCGCCGCCCACGTCGATGGCGATCGGGTTGTAGATGAAGCCATCGGAATTGACGTGGCGGATTCCGGCCATGGCGTGGATAAAGGGACGCCACTTTCCGAAATTCATGGAAAGGCGTGGGCCCCCTACGAAATTGTACTGCGTGACTTTATTGGTGCCTCTGCGGTAGAAACCGCTGGCGTCGCCAACGAACCCGAGGTGCGCGAAGCGGCTAAAGGGAAAGTCCTCGAACGATCCTTCCCACCCGCGATAACTCTGCTGGTTGATGACGTCGGTGAGCTGGCCGTAAGAGACGCCGCCGTAGACGTTGCCGTTGGGAAGAAGTTTATTGAATTGTGCCGACGTCGGAATCGAGAACAGGATGAACCCAGCGAACGCCAGCACCGCGGCAGCAGTCTTCGACACGAATGATTCCTCCCCGGCGGTTGCGCCGGCAAAAAGTGCAATTTAATCAACGAAATCTGTTAGATGCAGTGTACTGGATGCCCAAGATGTCCCAGTCGACAAAATTTGTCCCGGAAATGCCCGGCTTGTGGGCTGTGCCCGATGAGTGAAAATTTACCTTATTTTCATGGTTCCAAAACCATCGTAGCTGCGTCTATGTACTAGCATGCAAAAAATGGGCACGAATTGGCAAATGGGGCCGCAGGGGCGAGAGGCGGCTGCTTTCGAACCAGGTGCTTTTGAAACACATAAGGGGTGGAAGTTGAAACTCAGTCTGGAAACACGCAATCGCGGTGATATCGTTATCGTGCACTGCCAGGGACGCATCGTGTATCGCGATGAAGCGGCCGAGTTGTCGCGGGTGGTGGGTGAAGTGCAGCAGCAGGCGAAAAAGCTGGTGCTTGATCTCAGTGGGGTAAATTCGATCGACAGCGCCGGCATTGGCGAACTGGCGTCGCTGCAGACCTGGTCCCAGCAAACCGAGACCCAGCAATCCGGGACCCAGGGACGAAACGGAAACCTGAAGTTTGCGGGAGCCAGTCCGCTGGTCAGCGACTTGCTCGAGCTGACGAATCTGGATTCGGTGCTGGAAGTGTATCCCACGGTGGAGGCGGCGCTGGCGTCGTTCCACGAAGAACAGGTGGGCGAAGAACAGGTCTGCGCGGACTGCTGAGCGGGCCGCGGAATTCTTAACGAGGAGCAAGGAGAGAAGTTCGCCTTGCTCCTTTTTGCTTTTTGCGGTCGACGGCATGCGAACGAACCGGTGCGCGTTTATGCCGTCCCTACGGGACTCGGCTCACTCTCCTGATCCTGACCCAGGACTTACGTCCTGGGCTAAATTATTTCGCCGCTCCGCGGCTGGGGCGAAGTGAGTTTCAATTGCATCTTTGCCGCAGGCACCGTCAAGGCTTCAGTTTTCGCGCTGGAAGCGGTAGCGGCCTTTGCGCTCCAGGGCTACCGCTTCGGCCACTTTTAGAAATGCGCGGGCGGCGTGCGACAGGTTCGCATCTTTGCGGTAGATGAGGCGGAGCTTTCGCTTCAACTGCAATTCGCGCACCGGGATTCCCACTAGCTCTCCTCTGGACAATTCGGTCTCGACGCTAATCTCGGGGACTAACGCCACTCCATGCCCCATGGCGATGAATTGCTTGATGGCTTGCAGCGTGGGCAGTTCCAGGTCCATGTGCAGCGGGGTTTTGTGAGTCTTGAACAGCTGGATGACTTTCTCGCGGTAGGGTGATGGAACAATGTGAGCGACGAAAGATTCCGCGCCCAGCTGCCGGATGCTGACCTGGCGCGCGGAGGCGAGCGGATGTTTGGGGGGAACGACGAGCACGAGTTCGTCGAGATACACGACCACCGAATGCAGGCTCGCTTCCTGAGGTTCGTAGGAGAGCACGCCGAATTCCGCGCTGTAGCGCAGCACGTCGTCGGGGATGTGACTGCCCAGGGCGCGTTCGACCATAATCTTGATCATGGGATGCAGGCGGCGGAACTCGGCCAGCAGGGGCAGCAGATAAAGTACGGTAAATTCGTTGGCTGCGATGATCAGCTTGCCTTTCTGCAGTTCACGCAGTTCGGTCAGGGATTCGGCGGCTTCAGTGCGCAGGTTGATGAGTTTTTCGGCGTATTCGAAAAGAACCTTGCCGGCATCGGTAAGGACGCCCTCGCGGGAGGAGCGGTCGAACAACGCTTCGCCAAGTTCATCTTCGAGCTTGCGGATGGTCTGGCTGACGGCCGACTGGGTGCGGTAGAGTTTTTCGGCGGCGCGGGAGAAACGATGTTCACGGGCGACGGCGAGAAATACTTCGAGTTGGGAAAGCTCCACGGGCTTTACTCCGCAAGTCGGCTCTTAATCAGTTCTCGATAATCCATTAGCAAAACTTATTATACAACTCTTACTAATGATTGTTGAAGAATTATAAGTTTTGCTTCTATGGGCATCGACCGTAGGATAGAAGGTTGGTTGGGTTTTGAGGGAAATCCCTTCTTGAGGAGATCATGACCGCCGAACGACCTCGCATCACGATTTTCGATACCACGCTTCGCGACGGCGAGCAGTCGCCGGGATGCAGCATGAACCAGCCGGAGAAATTGCGCCTGGCTCATCAGCTGGACCGCCTGGGCGTGGACGTGATCGAGGCCGGGTTCCCGATCGCCTCGGATGGCGACTTCGAAGCGGTGAAGGCGATCGCCGCGGCGGTGCGCCGGCCCATCATCGCGGGATTGGCGCGGGCCTGCCGTCCTGATATTGAGCGCGCGTGGGAGGCTTTGCAGTATGCGGCGCGTCCGCGCATTCATGTGTTTCTGGCGACTTCCGATATTCATTTGCAATACAAGCTGCGCATCACGCGCGATCAGTGCGTGGCGCAGGCGGCCGACGCGATTCGCTTCGCCAAGTCTCTGTGTGAGGATGTGGAGTTTTCTCCGGAGGATGCGACTCGCACCGAACCGGATTTTCTGTGTCGCGTGCTGGAAGCGGTCGTTGAAGCCGGGGCGACCACGCTGAATATTCCCGACACGGTGGGCTACACCGTTCCGGCCGAGTTCGGCGATTTGATCTCGACGATCCGGCGGCGGGTGAAGGGGATCGACAAGGTAATCATCTCCGCGCACTGCCACAACGATCTGGGCATGGCCGTGGCCAACGCGCTGGCCGCGGTGGCGGCGGGAGCGCGGCAGGTCGAGTGCACGATCAACGGAATTGGTGAGCGGGCGGGCAACGCGTCGCTGGAAGAAGTTGTGATGGCGATGCGGGTGCGGCCGGATCGCTTCGCTTACGAAACCGGAGTGGTGGGCGAACAAATTTTTGCGGCCAGCCAGTTATTGAGCGAGATTACCGGCGTGCCGGTGCAGCCGAATAAGGCGATTACCGGGCGCAATGCCTTCGCGCATGAGGCGGGCATTCACCAGGATGGAATGTTGAAGAACGCACTGACTTACGAAATCATGACGCCGCAGTCGGTGGGCGTTCCGGATTCGAAGCTGGTGCTGGGCAAGCACTCTGGACGTCACGCGCTGAGCATCCGCTGCGAACAACTGGGCTACCAGTTCGACCGCCGCGCGCTCGACGACATTTACCGGCGCTTCGTGCGTCTGGCGGACAAGATCAAGCATGTGGAAGATCATCACCTGCTGGAACTGATTCGCGACACGCACAAGCCGTCAGGGTCGGCGACGCCGCTGATCGAGAAGATCGTTCCCCAGCAGGCGGCGGTGGTCAATGCGCCTCAAGCCGAACCTGTGCCTGAGCCCGCCAAACCTTTCCCGGTGGGGCCGCAGACCAATGCGTTCGGAGTTCCCCTGCCGGTTCACGGCGATTCCCACCACGAGCAGACGCAGCAGGAAGATTATCTGTGGGGCGTGTAGGGGAATTGAGTCATCGGGTGATTGAGTCATTGAGTGATTGAACGGCAAGACTCTTCAGGCAGCACACACACGCTTCCCGCTCACGAGATAGAATTAGCCGGTTTTCAATTTCTCAATTACTGATTTACACAAATACTCAATTTTCTAGTTTTCCATCACACCCATGCTCTTGAAACTTACGCTTCTCGCGGGCGACGGCATTGGGCCGGAAGTTACGGAACAGGCCGTGCTTGTTTTGCAGGCTGTGGCTGATCGCTTCGGCCATCAGCTTCAGCTTCAAAGCAAACTCATTGGCGGAGCGGCGCTGGCCGCGACGAATGATCCGCTGCCGGCGGATACGGTCGAGGCTTGCCTGGCTTCCGGGGCCGTGCTGCTGGGCGCGGTGGGAAGTCCAGCGTTTGATCACAATCCGGGTCATCTGCGGCCTGAGGCGGGATTGCTGCGCATACGGCGCGAGTTGGGCGCGTACGCTAATTTGCGGCCGGCGGTATTTTTTCCGGCGCTGGAGGATTGTTCTCCGCTCCGGCCGGAAATTGTCCGCGGCACTGACATCATGATCGTGCGCGAGCTGCTGGGCGGAGCTTACTTCGGCCAACCGAGGTCGATCACAGGAGAGCCGGGATCACGGGTCGCGGTCAACACCATGAAGTATGGGGAATCGGAAATTGAACGCATTGCGCGCGTGGCGTTTGAGTTGGCGATGAAGCGGCGGCGCAAAGTGCTATCGGTCGACAAGGCCAACGTGCTGGAATGTTCGCGGCTGTGGCGGGAAGTGGTGACGCGGGTGGGGAAAGATTATCCCGAGGTGAAGCTGGGACATCAGTATGTGGATTCGGCGGCCATGCTGCTGGTGCAGCGGCCCACGGAGTTCGACGTGCTGCTCACCGAGAACATGTTTGGCGACATTCTTTCGGATCAGGCGGGCGGCGTGGTGGGTTCGCTCGGACTGCTGGCTTCGGCGAGCGTGGGTGGGCCAGTCGGGCTGTACGAGCCGGTGCACGGTTCGGCGCCGGACATTGCCGGGAAAGGGATTGCCAATCCACTGGGAGCGATTCTGTCGGCGGCGATGTTGCTGCGGCATTCGTTTCAGCTGGAAAAGGAAGCGGTGTGCGTGGAGAAGGCGGTTTCGGTGGTGTTGGCGCTGGGCGCGCGAACGGCGGATCTGGCGGGGAAAACGCATGCTTCGATTTCGACTACGGAGATGGGGAAGCGAGTTGTGAAAGCGGTGAAGACCGCGGCTTAGCGCATGAGTTTGGGGCATTTACCCCGTTGTGCATGCGTCTGCGCTTCCCACGCTCGCCACAAAAAGCGCGGCTAAGATGGGGCGCCCGCTGTGTTGCCGGTATCAGGGAAAATCAAAAGCCTGGGCCAACTGCCGTTCCAACTTAAATTCCTTTGTCATCCTGAGCAAAGCGAAGGACCTGTGCAATTTGCCGGCTGCGAGGAAGTTGCATAGGTCCTTCGCGGCAAAAACGCGCTCAGGATGACAGGGCTCTTGAATGGAACACACTTCTATTGACTCAACGTTTAAGCTTGCGGGCCGCGGTGGCCGCGTACGGGCTTGGCGGCCGGCGCGGGGACGGCGTCGTACTTTCCGGTCAGGTTATTCCAGCGGACGTGCAACATTTCCAGAACCATGCGGGAGCCGTCGACCAGCGGATTGATGCTGGTGCCTTCGCGGTGTGCCCAGGCGACGGGGACTTCCTCGACTTTGAACTTGAACTTGCGGGCCAGGAAAAGGATTTCGGGATCGAATCCCCAGCGCTCGATTTTTTGCAGGGGAAAGATGGCTTGAACGGCGGACTGCTTGAAGGCTTTGAAGCCGCATTGGGTATCGGCGAAATGCAGGCCGAGGGTGAGACGCAGGGCCAGGTTGAACATGCGACCAAAAAGTTGGCGGTGCAGGGGCTGACGCTGGGTCTGAGTTTCGGCGCGGAGCCAACGGGAGCCGATGGCGATATCCGCACCGCTTTCGAGCGCCGCGAAAAGCTTGGGAGCTTCTTCGATGGGTGAGGAGAGGTCGGCGTCGCTAAAGAGCACGATGCGGCCGCGGGCGTGGAGCATGCCGTTGCGCACGCTGTATCCTTTGCCGCGATTGCCAGGGTTCTCGACAAGCCGCAGCGCCGGGTCCTTGGCGGCGAACGAGCGAACAATGTCGGCCGTGTTGTCGCGCGATCCGTCATCGACGACGATGACTTCCGCGTCCCAGCCCTGCGCGTGCAGGTAGGCCAGCACCTTTTCGAGGGTCGCACCCAGGCGGGCGCTCTCGTTGTAGGCGGGAATCACGATGCTGTAGGTGGGGTCCAAAGGCAGTTCTCGGTTCTCAGTTCTCAGTCACGGGGACCGAGGTTTGATGGCTGATCCGCCTAGTTAAGGCAATGTCATTGTACGTTGTAGTTTTGGGATTTCGGAAATGTTCGGTCGAAGTACCTCTGGGGCTAAAGCCCTCCTGGGGAGGACATCCTATCGCAGCGCTGAAAGCGCTGCGCCACCCAAAAGCGTTCTCCGCAGATTGTGCGAGCAGGGAGTGCGGCTTTATGCAGGAAGCGAACTCAAGGTCCCTCGACTACGCAGGGCCGCTCGCTTTGCTCGCGGTCCTGCTTCGCTCGGGATGACAAAGCATTTCGTAGCAGAGCATTTCGCAGCAATCAGAACCGGGGCCGAGGACTGGGAACTGAGAACGGAGGACTGAGAACTGCCTAGGCTACTTGGCGCTTTTGCTCGAGCATGGAGAAATATTCGGCCACTAATTCCGCGTCCCAGAGGCCGCGGGCGGCTTCTTCGCGCATGGTCTGGGCGGTCTGTTCGTGCGTCAGGGCCGGCTTGTAGGAACGGGCGGTGCGGAGCGCGTCGTAGACGTCGACCACCTGCAGCACTCGGGGCAGTACGGGAATTTCCGATCCG
>Ga0116217_10003554_pt1 | contig 14093 bp, 18 predicted proteins | sample Sb_taG_6_FD_89697 | JGI IMG/M metagenome (GOLD analysis project Ga0116217, IMG submission 89697) | Peat soil microbial communities from Weissenstadt, Germany - Sb_50d_4_PS metaG | ecosystem: Environmental > Terrestrial > Soil > Wetlands > Peat | place: Germany: Weissenstadt | collected 2010-09-21 | reverse complement strand
GTTCACGCTCTCAAACATTTCTTCGGCAGGTCCAGTGTGGCCCTTCGGGACGCCGAACTGCTCGAACGCTTCCGCCCACCCTGCACGCGGGACGGCAAAGGCTTTTACGTCGCGTTTTAGGACTTCACCCAATTGTTCCGCCACTTCATCCGCGCTTACCATCGAACCGAGCTCGATAACGCGATGCCCTGACCACGCCGGCCCGGTCAGAAGCTTTGCTACCTCTGCGCCGATGTCGTTTGTCGCGACCATTGTTGATTTCCGGTTTGTAGGATTGTAGAAGACCGGTAGTGTTCCGCCTTGGGCGGCCTGTAAGCCGAAAAGAAAGTTTTCGAAAAAGCCGCCTGCGCGCACAAATGCGACCGGAAATGGCAGGCTGCGAAAACCTTGCTCAAAAAGCGATAAGGCCGTAATCATCCCCAGCCCGCTTGTTCTATTCGCGCCCATCGACGAAAGCGCTACCACCCGCGGCGGCGCTGTCTTGGTAAGCGCTTTAACATAGTTCGCAATCACGTTCTTTGCTTCTTTGAAATCAGGCGAGGGCGCCCATACAGCCGGCAACATAACAAACGCTCCTTCAACACCTTTGAGTGCCCGCTCAATGGCTTCCGAATCATTCCAATCGCCGTCTACCAGTTCCACACCTTGGTCGGCCCAATTCGCCGCCTTCTCGCGATTGCGGACCAGCGCGCGTACTTTCCTGCCTTGCACCAACAGATGTTTGGCTGTTGCGCCGCCCACTTTTCCCGTAATTCCCATTAGTAAAAACATGAATCTTCTCCTGATCTAAGAATTGCCTTTGCAGAGGATACCGGCTCACACGAACTCTGCGAATACAGTAATTCTCGTATCTTCACATTGAAATGGACTGTATTTACTGTTCCGCCTAGCTTTCCCCGCATTCCCAAGAACGATTCACATCGAACTGCGGCGGGCGCAGGTAAATTGCACAGTTCACATTGGGCTGTCGTGCCACTCCAGAAAGTGCGTGTCGTAGGGATTGCTATTGGGGATCATCTCCTCGTAGTCACAACCCACATGGAGGATTTATGTCAAAAGCGAAGAACGGCAAGGCGGTCGATGTGAAGAAGGCGGCAGCGGGTGACAAGTCGGAACCGAACGGCAACGGAAAAGCGGAGACGGCCAAGGTTGTGAAGATCCAGACGCTCACGCCGGCGAACACGAAGCTCGTAAAGCGCGGCTTCGTCAAAATGTTCGTCGATTTCGTTGTGAAGCGCGGCTCAGTCACGACTGACGACCTCGCAGCGGAGTTCGCTGGGCGGCAGGTTGAAGGCAGGAAGATCACTAAACAGCGCGTGCTCCGTTATGCACACTGGTGCGTGAATAAGGGCGTCCTCAAAGCCAAGTAGAGGGCCGCACGGACGTTTGCAAAATGCGTCCTAGTAGAAAAACTTTTTCTTCGCCTCCACGCTAGTTCACGGTGGAGGCGATTTCTTTTACTCAGCGCCTAGTAGCGTCCGCCAGTACCAGCGTGGTGCGGCACGTAGATTCCAAAATGAGAGGAGAACGCAATGCTGATCCGCAACAACGATGGCGAGGTCGTCGGAGAAATGAATACTTCGATCACGCAGGAGGGCACAGTGATTCGGACGAACACGATGTACCAGAACGGGCGTCCGGTCACCCAAAATATCTCGATCCGCGACAGTCACGGAGAAGTCCGGACCACGAATGTGATCGGCGGGAAAATTCTGCCTTAGTCGGTATCCATGGGCCGTGTTCCCAAGATGAGCACAATCGCCGTGAGGCGATCTGGGATTTGAACCTTCGTCCCGCCCGGCAGGGCCTGTGCCATCGTGATCAGTTCGTCAGTGCTGATTTCTCGGAACGCGGTAAGGTTCAGCAGCGCCATTCGAACCTTGCCATAGATCGGAGGCAGCACGGCTAAATTTCGCATTCTAAGAATCTACGGAGCAATAGAGCGGAGGCGGCAATGTATGTTCCGAGTATGGAAACGCAATAGCGCCCCGCCTCGCGCGTCGGCTATAGGCGCTTGGCTAGGGGTGAGGTAGAGGCTTGGATGCGGCTAGAATGAGCTGTAGATGTGCTAGCGAGGCTCTCATAAGGCAAACCTCTGGGCTTCAGGGTGCCTTCTGGCATGGGCCGCATATACGGTCACCCCACGAAGGAGTGGAGCAAAAGACGGTCACCAGCGAAGGTGATCCCGAGCTTTCAGTATTCCTCGGGCAATAAGAACGTGGTCGTGCTCCGGTCGGCTCCACTATCAGAGGCCATCCACAAGCCGAAAGCGAAGAAACGCACGTGAATGCCGGACGGCAACAGCCACTTTCGAATCGAATTGGGTCGATAGTGATTAGCTGGTTAGATGACCTTGGTTATTAGAGAAACCATTAGTAATCTTTCGGCTGGCTGTCTTCGGAGCAAAGCTATGCTCTATGAAGTTCACCAAACTTGACGACCCCAAGATACTTGCCCCTTATCTGTCTGCATTCGATTGTATACGTAAACCGGGTAAGGCTATCTATTGCAGCTCCGAGTTAACTTCCGGTCGACGTTGGAACCGTGTATTGGAGCAGAATGGCGTAGGAAGCGACGCGGCCCTAAAGGAAAAACTTGGTGCAGAGGACTATGGACGCTGCTATCAAATGAACATGGAGTCTAACAAGGGTTGGTCGGCGAGATTCGTCACCATAGTTCGGCACAGTCAGAATGATGGAACAGATGTGATTGACCCCGGCCCGCTATCAGTTCCCGGCTGGAAGCAACCCCGGTACTACGCATTCTGGGAGACATTAATCCGCAATCACGTGCGAGAAGTTCGCTTTAATCAAGACTGGCAGTTTAGCAATGGATGCACATACGAGTTTGCGGTTGCGTTTGATGCTCATATCCCCACACTTGATTCTGAGGGCACTGAACTTAGCCCCTACGCAGCCGTTGAGATGGTCCAGAAGGCAGTAGCGAGTCTAAAGGAAGATGGTTTTGATACGACCAAGCTTCAGGAACACCTTCAGCGCATGGAATCTCTCAGCATAAAGCTTCCTGAACAAGGAAGTTCCTATCAAGACAGGCCGAATGTCTGAACGTGCTGTGACTCAGTATTCTTCGGGCAACAGGAACGTGGTTGCGCTGCGATCTCGCTCCGTAATCACCCAGAACTTCGTACCGTTCGACATTGTGTAAACCGACAAGAGCCGCTCGCCGATGCGGAGACTTTCCTCGTTCGCTTGCCAGTCCTCCGTGTTGACTTCGCCCCAATCGCCAGCAACATGACGAACGAGATAAGCGAGCGGGTCGTCTCCGGATGCCCTGAATGCTTCCAGAACAGCCGGAGTCGCCACGACCGAGCCGGGAGAAAATTTCACCCCGCTCACTTCTTCTCCGTGCGAAGGATCGCGAGTTCCAGTCTCCGCAACCCTGTCTTACTTCCCGTGCCACGCTGGACCTTCTCGTCATCGCAGCACTCCCGGATGCCGTTGACGACGGTTACCAGGAGGGCGTACTGCTGACTGTGCCAGCCACGAATGTTGTACTCGGACGGCTCAGCCTCTTGCGCGTATCCGTAGCGTTCGAGCAGTTGGGCAACCTTGGACTTCATTGCCCACCTGCCTTCTTGACCACCTTGAGAAGGCCGTGGTTCCGGCAGTAAGAAAGGTATCTGGTGATCCGGGCCGCATCGACCTTTCTGCCGTCAAACTGACGACCACCGAATTCCTTCACCAGCATCGCATGGTCCACTTCGCCTTTGCTCTTGGCAAACGTGACCATCTCCAAAAGGAACCCTCTTTTCACGGTCGTCAGGTTTCCGACGACATACCGGGCGTCGTCCGGAGCCTTGGCCCTCTTCGCTTTCGTGGCCTTGCCGTTCTCCGGTTTGTCGTTCGCCGCTGCCTTCTTTGCGTCTGTTGCTGCTTGCTTCTTCATCGCTCTCTCCTTGTGACTTGAATAGGGGGAGTGAGCGAATCTTGTCCCGGCACGGGACGCTAGGACATCAACTTTCTGGCAGGCGGATTGGAGGTGGAGGCAGCGGTCGTGAAGACTAGGGTTGTAGCACGGTAAGTTGGATTGGGTTACTTGGTCACACCGAGAGGAGCTTCAATACGCATCACAAACATGAGACGCTTTCAGATTCTGCAATTCGTTCACGGCCTTGTTCTCTTGGTCGAAGGCCACGTTGAGTGGTTGGAGATTGGCCTGTTCAACCTTACCGTCCATCGGTTCCATCAAGGCAACTATATTGCTTTCCACTCTCACGTAATCCTTGTATGCCGTAAGCATCTGATTCATCTGCGTCCGGCATTCCCGCGACACAGTGCGCTCTCCAAGTTCCTTCACCCATGCGTCATTCAAAGCGGTCACCCGCATGCTCAAGTCTGCGAGGACTGGTTTGTTCGCGATAAGCCGGATGCGGCATTCTTTGAAACCAATCTTTTCAGGACAGGTCTGTCCCCACTTCTCCATGTCCTGCTGCAAGTGAGCCGAAAGGTAGTCAACATCGCCTTCGCTCGTCGGAGTTCCCGAGTGGATGTATTCATTCAGTTTCGGAAAATACTTGTCAATTGTCTTCCACTCGCTGTCCAAGATCGCCCAGACAACGCCAATGCCAATTAAACTGAGCCGAATCTTCCACCGAAGGCCGATGCCACCCTTCGGTTTTGGGATGTCAGGTTGCGCCGGGGGAGTGTAATCCGTTCCCGTAGAAATCGTCCCTGCATGGGAGACATTATCCAATCCTTGAACAGTCCCGAAATGTTGGGGACCCACAGTTGCGGTTCGGTTGATAGACCTCTGCACTAGAAAGTATTTTCGGAGCCAGAACGGTGCGAATACAGCGAAGGCCACTCCCAGAATCCACGCTGACGGTTTCCAGTCAGTCTTGGCGGTTGCATAATACATTCCGACGGCGAACAGGATGGCAAGAAGGAGTATGAGGAAGACATATTCATTCATGAAGTAGCGAACGCGCTGCCACCTCGTCATGTGTTGCCACTCTATGTCGGGAGTTCGGCAGATATTCTTACAGGAGCCGCAAGGTGTGTATTCAGCACCAACGCGAGGAACATTGCCTATGCGAGACGCGATGCGAGCATTGCATGAAGGGCATTTGTATGTATACCAAGCTATGTCAGCCACGTGCCGCGACCTCCGTCTCTCAGTATGCTTCCCACTGATTCCCGCAACGCGCACACATCCAACGCTTGTCCCAACTCGATTGAGCGGTAGCCAATTCCTCCGGTTTCTTTTTCGCCCCGATTCCACCGAACAGAAACAGCAGAGCAACCACTCCGATCACAACCGCGAACCCGGTTGCATTCTTGGCGGCAGAGGCAACGAGCAAGGCAAAGAGCAAGCCGCCCACGCCCAAGAACATGAGCAGGTAGGCACCTGCGTTTGACGGGCGTTGAGGAAGGCCAGAAACCAAATCCGACTTATAGGTGCTGCTTGAACCCCACACCGAACGTCTGGAGACTCCGACTGTGCTGCGGCGGCGAGTGCCAGATGCTATCGCCATGGAGATAGGTTTTGTGCGTCCCGACCCACAAGCAGGGCACTTGAACTTATCAGCGGTCTTCGTCGCCATTCGGTCCTCCGCCGAGGAGCGTAGTTTCTCAATTCTGTTGCGGGGGGAAACAGAGGAATTGTAACTCTGGGTGCCGAATGCCGGAAGTTACCAGCGGAATGACATGAATTGAAGGGCTGGCGCATCGCTCTGAGCGTGCCACACTTGCGGCAAAACATCTAAAATCTCCGTGCGACGGATGTTCCAGTATTGGTAAACGTGCTGGCGGTCATGTGGAGTTCGCTACAACACGTCCTGAGACATGCAGGTTTGCAACTCCTGAAATCCCCCATGAGGCATCGAGAATTCGTTTCTATTCTGTTGTATCCTCATCGAAACCGAAGTTCTGATTGACCCTGCGATTGAACTCTACCCTAGACGAACACTCGACACGTCCGACGACACAGACAGTAATCCCGCCTTCGCCCTCAGGATAGTGTGGCAAGTCTTGTAGGTAATCGGCTACAGGGCGACGTTCGAATACGTCAATTACTCGCACCATACGACTGGCTTGTTGAGTTTTGGTACTCATAATGTCCTGTTCGAACAGAGCTATGCAGTGTCCGTCCACTATACGATTGTGTTCTAGCACTATCGTATCGTTGCCCCATTGTTTCTTAGGAGATTCCCACCATCCGTTACGCATTTTCTGAGCAGCGTCAGAACACATTTTCTGTTCAGCTAGACTAGGAGCATGTTTGACCTGTGCGACAGCGAAGGTTGCAAGCGTGACGACGACTGCGAGCGAAATGGTCTTCATCATCGACTTCCCGTTAGTTTCAATACACCCAAGTTTGTCGCGGTTGTACGCTTTTCTGTGCCGTCGGGCAACACTTATATGGTCTCAGTAGAGAACTGCACGTGCAATGGTACTTCCGTAATTACAGCAGCGCAAAGAGCGGAATTAGCCTGTAGAGCGGGCACCAGCGGAAAGTGGTGTACTCTGCGACAGCACATCTTTGGCTTGCTGAATTCCGATTTGGATGTCCCGGTCGAAGTCTAGGTGCGGGACAGTGGAGGCGGAGGCATCTTTGTAAAGCCTCAGCGCATCTTGCGGTCGATGCAATCTATTGAGGCACAGTCGAGCCGCACTGATCTTTGCCATGACTGCTTCCCGTGCCGAAGGGTAGGCGTCCGCTAATTTCTCGTATTCGCCGAGGGCGCGTTCATAATCTTTCCGCTCCTCTGCCACACGGCAAAGCTCCAGCCAGATTAGCGGCGTAACGTGCTCACCGCCTGCGTTCAAGAAATCCTCGTAATCTTGCCAAGCGGCTTCTGATTCTCTTGCCCTGAGATGCAATTCGCAGAGCTTGCCCGTCGCCTCCCGATAGGCTGGAATATTACTTGCCCGCCAATAGACTGCTCCCAACAGGTTCCAAGCCTCAACCGAATCAGGTTTGGTTGTAAGGTAGTCGTTCAGAGTGGCGGCAGCCTCATCAAACTTGCCAAATTCCATGAAGTCGCCAGCCTGAGTGATCTCTGGATCAGGCGTCCAAGCGACCTTTTCCTCGATTGCTTTGTTCACTTTGTGTTCCAACCCCGAGTAGCGGAGCGCCACAGCCGCGATGCCACCGAAGAGGAACCCACCGACGTGCGCCCAGTGTCCGATACCGTCCCTTGGCCCCATTCCGTAGTTAATTTCGATCAGCGCCCAAATCGGCAATATCCAATATGCCCTCATCCAGAAGCGAGAAAAAGGAAACAGGCCCAAGTCAAAGAACCACATCATTCTGATTTTCACCGTAGGGAAGCGTGCTAAGAAGGCCCCCATTAGTCCTGCTACCCCTCCCGAAGCACCTATTGACGGGATGATGCTTCCGGGATTTGCCCACGCGTCAAACTGGCATGCTACGGCACCCGCCGCTAGGTAGACGAGCAAATAAAGCGGTCGGCCCCAAGCGTCTTCGAGTACAAATCCCGCCAGCCACAAGAACCACATGTTGCCTATCAAATGCCACCAACCGCCGTGAAGGAAGGTCGAAGTGAGATATCCAAGTGGTCTTGGGTGCGCAGCAACAAAGCCGTAGCGTTCGTCGATGGAAGAGGCCATCAATTGCGAATACTGGCTTCCAAGCGAATCCATTTCCTCTTGCAATTCCGCCGGGTCGTCGAGCCGCCGCGTCCGAGCGTCCCAATCGTCGAGTATCTCGGAGGTCGGTTTGTGCAACTCCACCCAATCGTCAGGATCACGGTTTTGAAAGTCTGTGACGAACTCGCGGACCTCGGGCGTGAGGAGAAGCTGTGGATGCCTCGCCGCAAGAATCAAAACATGCACCCGCGTTTGCCAGAGTTGCGATTGTTGCTTCTCCATGATCCAGTGGGTATTCAGAAATACCCCGAAGTTGACGAGGATCAACCCAATCGTGATGACCGGCCAGCGGCGAGCCGACATGTTCTCGTGCTGGATTGGGATGAGCACGTGTCTCTAAGTTTAGGGAGAATCCCAAGATACGGTCAGATGCCGAGCGGTGAAGGAACCTAAGTAACGGTATCCGCGATTCGGTCACGGTCGGGGGATGCGGCGTGGGTATGTTCGTGACGATGGTAATGATCTCGTTCGATGCAGTGCAAGCTAAGATGCAGCATATCGTTGGAGGTCTCAAACATGTCCGCAACCGGAACCACGGAAAACAAGGCGGAAGATGCTGCATATTCGATTGTTGACCCTCTAGACCCACAACGTCCCAAACAAGAATCCGGAGCAGTCACAAAGCCTAGACGGTCGTCTTGGGGGGCAACGCTCCTGACGATCTGTGTTGGGCTATGTGTCCTCACTGCAGTTCTATACGGCCTCCGCACTCAGGACGCTGCTTATGCGGTTGGAGCCTGCATCATCCCTTTTGCTTGCTGGTTTGCGTACTTCCGACGGCATTACTTCACCAAAGCCCCGGTCTCGACGGACGGCTGGAGCACGACTCTCGTCATTGTCGGGATCCTAGCTGCGAGTGCAGCGTCTAAGAATCTTACGGTGAAGTCCCCGCAGGAAATTGTTCATGAGATTAACGCCAACACGCCCCATGATGCTGAGAACGACCAAAATGCCAAAATTCGGCAGACACTCACGAATTTGATGGAACTCAACAAGGAAGCACGCGCCATAGATGTTGAGTTCGATAACTCCTATGGTGGCAAGAATCTCCTGCAGACAGGCTGCTTCTTGAGCCCTGATGTCGCTAGCGTGTGCGTTACTGATACGCAGAAGGCTCTCGATGGTTTCAAGGGATTCATAGAGCGCACGAATGCCCTCTGGAAAAACAAAGGCGGAACCCAAAATCCGTTACAGGTAGCCCAGTATCAGACAATGGTCAAACTTCTTACCGATGCGACCGACCTGTATCGCTATGCTGCGGAACCGTCACGGCAGGTCGGCGTTGACTCAAAGGATGGGAGAATTCACATCGTGGGGGTTGACGTTTTCAACCTCAAGTTGAACACTGCCCTTGCCGACCAAGACAGCTTCCGCAAAGCAACCAAGGCGTATGTTGAATATCAAAACAAGGGTCTGGGCGAACTCGGCCTGAAGCCGGAGGATTTGGGGGCAACACACTACAATCCGACTGACTTTGACAGCAAGGCAACGCAATAAGCGGCTGACGAATTCGGTCATTTCTTATCCTTTTACCCTGCCTCCCCCGGCAGTCCACGTGACTGACGTAACCTCCCTCCACGGTCGGAAATACCGGAAACTGTGATTGTGTGTTGAATGTTCCGAGCGGCCCAACACCCCCTACGCTGCCATCGGTTTCACTCAACCCTTGTAAGGAGGGAACCCAATGAAAAACCTTACCTTGATTGTCGTTTTGGCTTTCGCTGTGCTGCTGTTGCGAAGCAGTGTTTCAGCGCAGGATACGAGCGCCGTGAACGTTCAAACTAGCTGCGCACACTGGGCGAAAGTCCGCGTTGACAAGCACAAACAGTTCAAGGGCGACTCGAACGACCTGTATGAGACGGGCGTGTGCTTAGGCTATTTCGACGGTCTGATGGACGGAATGGACAATACGGGAGGCTGGCAGCTTGAGGATGGAACCAGTGCCGTATTCCAGATCAAGAGATCGGCAATCAGCTCTACGTGGGATGTGATACGCGCTTTTTACACCTATGTGGATGCCAACCCGTTGGCGAACGGCAAACCAGCATGGAGCGTACTTCAAAGCGTTCTACGAACAAACGGTCTAGCCACCGTTGCGCCACAAGCCTCGAAGGCCGAGCCTCAAGCGTCGGCGCTGACTGACGAGTGCAAACGCGGGGCAAACAATGTGATTAGTCAGTTCAATACCGACAGCGACCTCAAAGCAATCGACACTCCAACTCTGGTGTCCGTCAGCGGCAAATTGCGTGAGTGCCTAGACACTAAGGGCCTCACCGATGCGGATTCTGTTCTGCTTCTGTTCGCTCAGAACCAAGCAAATCTAGTTCTGCTCGACAGGGCTGTAAACGTGCTTGATCGTCATGCTCTGTTGCCGGAAGTGAGAGCGGAACGTTCCCCTTCGAGAAACACGACCGTTTCACACGTTCCGAGTGGGACAGGATCAGAGCAATAGAATCGTTGATTCTCTGTAAGGCGAAAAGCCATTGAGAAAGAATGGTGCTTTGAAATGTGGGACAACTTCATCGGACAACAGATACGGAGATGCAATCGGAACCTTCTCATATCCAATATCGTCTTGGTCGGTGCGATCATCATCGCCTACGCCGCCGAGTTTCACCAACGCGCGATCATCGCCTATGCCTTTGGTTTTGATCATGTAGAAGAAGTTGTGAGTATCCCGCTTTCACTTGTAGCCCTGTGGAATTTCGTGAAGTGGAAGAAGCGAACCGCAGACTTTAGTCGTCACCCGATCTGCAAGCGCCTCGCGGATATCGGTCCCATTGAGCAAGTCGTTCAGCAAATAGAAACAGCGATGCAGACGAATTCCAAGGACAAATCCGCGAGCGGAGTGCTGATAGATTCCAATGTCTTTTACACGTCTTTTATGCTCTTTGGCCCTTGGCTTTTCAAGAAGGAAGCTTTCGGCCTTACTTGTTTTCATGTTCCGGATATAGTCTGGCTGTACAAGAAGATCACAAACTACTCTGTCAATTTCATACCAACGGGTAGGTCGATTGCGGTCCTGCTGTATGACCGTCACGGATCTTCAATGGAACTTCAGGTTAGCGAGCAGGAAGCTACGCTGTTGACGAGGCTCATTTGTCAGCAGAGCCCATGGGCGGTGGCGGGGTTTGACAAACACTCGAAAAGGCTCTGGAGATGGAAAAGGCGCGCATTCATAGCCGCTGTTGATGAGCGGCGGAAAGAATTCTCGAAAGCGGCAGCGGCAAGCGCAGGAAAATGATGTTTGCGCACCGCCTAAGCCGACTCGGACAGGCGGAAGGACAACAGAGCAATGAAACGAATTGCATTCTTCGCTGTAACAGCGGTTATCCTGACAGCCTTCCCTGCAGAGGCGCAGTCCTTGAACCAAACATTTGACTGGATGTCTAACACCCTCAAGCCAGCCGAGGGAAACAACTATTATGTGCACCATCCTTTCCCTGATCGTTCACAAAAAGACATAGAAGAGGGCGTAGACCCTCGTACACTGCAGCGAATCACGGAGTTTTCACACGACGGTTGCAGCGTAAGGTTCGAGGTATATCTCGAATTTGATGACACCAATCTCAATGGCACGTATTCCGCCGAAAATGATGCGCTCACTTTCAATCTGAAGAACCTTGATCCCCAAACGATCAACGTTGAGGATTCTTGTAAACCCGTGACACCGGGGTGGGGGGCACCGTTTAACTGCGAGGACATGCAAGGCACGCAGGTAAACTTCAAAACTACAGATGCCAAGCCTAGAATCCATGTGGAGAGCATCGCATCCGGCGGCAAAACTCTGACTTGCAGCCGCAAGAACGCGGAGGATCTGGATGATCTGTGTAAGGCAATGCCCGGAAACATAGCTTACTGCGGCTTCTCTAACGCCAAAAGCACAAAGGATGAAACTCAGGACACACTCGGTTTCTCCACGCCGGAGTACGCCAAGAGGTTCGCCAAAGCCCTGCGTCACGCTGTGACCCTATGCGGCGGGAACAAATCAACATTCTGAGGTAGGGGACTGGCGGTCTGGTCTGGTCAACAGCGTAAACCTTAGGGCCGTTGTGCTGGGCTCGGAGTGCCTCTTGCAACGTACACGTCCACTTCAGCGTCAAACCAACGGCAGGCGCAGAACTGTTGCTCAAGCATTCGAAAGTGAAGTGCGGAGGAAGGGAATGAACCGAGGCGGATTTTCGTGGTGGCGGTTGTTCGGGGTCTCGGCGTTTAAGACGCGGGCCTCGCGCCAGATCGGCATCCCGCTGACCCGTACCGGGCGTCGGCAAAAACTCGGGTCTCTGATCCTGCGGCTGCTGGGCTTGGACAGGTGGGTATAAGTTACCTTACCGCGTACCCCCCTTCTCCGTCCGATGCACTGGTTTACGGCCCCCGCCGACGCCGATCGGACCTCTCTCGGCATCTGAGCGGCAGAGCGTGTGGGTTTTAGACGTGGCGTGCCGCTCAGATGTCACTTCTTGGATGCTCTGATTGAAGCAATCTCTTTGAACATGGCGTCGATCTTCGGGCCGAAGTTCTGAGCTTTGATCCCTTGCTTAACGGTAAGCGTCTGACCAACACACCTTTTCGACAGGCTGGGTCTGTGTTGAAGTGTCCTGATGACCGAAAAAGGAGAGTTGTCGGCGCACAAGCGACGTACCCGTGCGGAAGTTCAGCAGTTGGTGGCCGAGTTTGTGAGGAGCGGTATGCGGCGGAGCGAGTTTTGCCAGAGTCGAGGTTTGAGCTTCAGCACGCTGGATCGCCATCTGAAAAAGCGGCGGTGGAAGAGAAGGCGTAGACCAGTTTCTTCGGCCGGTCGGTTGGTGGCGGTGGAGTTGGCCGCCAGGAAATCGCCGAAGCAGCACGAACCGAGTTGTGGGCTTGCCGTGGTGCTGCCGGGCGGGCGCCGGATCGAGGTGCATCCTGATTTTGATACGAGTACGTTCGAACGCCTGGTGGGCATCCTGGAGCGGGCGTAAGCCGTGTTTGGACTGGGTCCAGCCACACGGATCTATCTGGCCGCCGGAGTCACTGACATGCGCAAGGGGTTCGAAGGGCTGTACGGTCTGGTTCGAGACCGGTTGTCGTGTGAGCCTCTCAGCGGGCACCTGTTCTTGTTCTGCAACGGCCAGCGCAATCGGCTGAAGGTCCTCGTCTGGGACGGAAGCGGGCTCTGGGTCTGTGCCAAGAGGTTGGAGAAAGGGCGTTTCACCTGGCCGCAATCCGGTGATGCGCAGGGCAAGGTCGTGCTGAGTCACGAAGAGTTGTCTCTATTATTGGGTGGGATCGATCTGGCCAAGACCAAACACAAGCGGTGGTATCGGAAAGTTCCGCCCGAAGGACATGCTGCCGCATGAGTTGGTTCCTTGAACGATTCGAGCGACTCTGGTAAATCATTAACCCATTGTGAGTGAGCCTCTCATTCCTTCCGCACCAGCCGATCTGGAGCTCATCGCACAACTGAAGAGCAAGCTACAGTACGCGGAGCTGCGGATTCGGGTACTGGAAGAGCGACTGCGGCTAATGCGGATCGAGAAGTATGGAGCAGGCGGAGAAAAACTTTCGCAGGCGCAAATGCACTTGTTCGAGCTTGAGCCTGCCATCAGTGAAATGATCGAGCAGCGGGAGAGTGAGCACACGCCAGCGCATCGTTCGAGGAAGTCGGCCAAGCATCCGGGCCGCCAGGAGTTGCTTGCGAATCTTCCTCGCGTCGAGAGGATTCTGCCTTGCACGCCGGATCATCGCGTGTGCAAACGCTGCGGCAAAGAAACTGTTGTGATCGGCTATGAAGAGAGTTCCCAGTTGGATGTGGAGCCGGCGAGGTATTTCGTGCTGGTCACGAAACGAGAGAAGCGGGCTTGCCGGTCGTGCGAAGAGCTCGGAGTAGTGTCAGCGCCCCTGCCGCCACGGATCATTGAGAAGTGCTTGGCCAGTGACCGCATCGTCATCGACACGGTCGTTAGCAAATATGGCAATCACACGCCCCTGCATCGGCAGAGCGTGATTCTGGAACGGGACCTCGGCTTGGAAATCAGCCGAGCGACGCTGGACGGCTGGGTGCTCAAAGTCGGCGAGTTGCTGATCCCGCTGGTCGCAGCGATGAGGCGAGAGTTGATTAGCGGAACGTACATACAGGCCGATGAAACACCAGTCGATGTGCAGACACGCGAGGGCCGAGGTAAGAACCACCAAGCGTACCTCTGGCAATACAGTCGCCCCGGAGGAAGCGTGGTGTTCGATTTCCGCTTGGGCCGTGGACGCGATGGACCGAAGCGGTTCCTGGGACAGTTCGAAGGCATTCTCCAAACCGATGGATACGCGGCTTATGACCAGATCGGTGGGCCGAGAATGGTGCATGCTGCTTGTTGGGCTCATGCTAGGAGACAGTTTTTCGAGGCAGTGCAGCTAAATCCACGAGACCCGGTTGCAACTCCGATTGTGGCGCGGATGGACGAACTGTTCGCCGTCGACGCGGAAGCT
>Ga0116217_10003553_pt1 | contig 14094 bp, 9 predicted proteins | sample Sb_taG_6_FD_89697 | JGI IMG/M metagenome (GOLD analysis project Ga0116217, IMG submission 89697) | Peat soil microbial communities from Weissenstadt, Germany - Sb_50d_4_PS metaG | ecosystem: Environmental > Terrestrial > Soil > Wetlands > Peat | place: Germany: Weissenstadt | collected 2010-09-21 | reverse complement strand
GGTCAGGCCGTTCCTGCTGGAGCGGCACGGGCTGACCGAGCATCAGGTCGGCGAGCTGGGACCGCGACACGCGTTCCGAGCCGACGACCTGGTGGCCAAGACGCTGCTGCTCGCCGCGCTGGTGCCGAACGTGCCCGCGCTGCGCGGGCTCACCGCCAGCCGGCTAGCCGCCCTGAACCACGGCTCGATCGTGGCCGTGCTGCCCAACCAGGAACGGCGCACGGTCGCCAAGACGCTGCGCGACCTGGCCCGCAAGTTCGGCGAGTTCCGGGTCTCCGATGACGAGGACCCGCGGGTGGACCTGGCCCTCATCGGCATCGACACCGACGGAATCCTACGCCAGGCGCGGTACGTCGATGATTCCGCTGCCCGGCGCCGAGTGATCAGGGACCTGCTCTGGGAGGAGATGGACGTCGCCGACAGCGGTGAGCTGGTCACCGCCATTGGCATCGTCTGGCGTGGCACCGCGCGCCGGGTGGAGCTCGTCTTCGGCAACGTCAGGGACGAGGACAACCTGCCATGGCAGCAGTTCGAGCCCGGCGAGCCTGGCGCGATCCGGGTCATCACCGACTACCCGTTTGACGAGGGGAACCATTCCCCGGCTGAGGACGTAAACCGGGTCAAGCGGCGGCTGCCAGCTCAGCTCGATGGCGTCGCCACGCTGGTGTGGCTACCACACTTCCTGTCCGCGCGGCGGCTCGATGACATCAGCGACCTGATCGTGATCTCACACGTGCTCCGGCCCGGGGTGCTGGAGGATCTGACTCCCAACCTGACCGCGGAAGACCGGCACCACGCCAGGCTCCAGCTCGACAGCAGGCGGGCCGCGCTCGCTGCCCGGCTGCGTGAAGCGGTCAAACGAGCCTACGGGGTCGCCAGCCAAGAGGATGAGGACCTCGGCGCGCGCACCGATACCCACGTGCACAGCCTCGATGCGGGAGTGGAGCCGCGGCCCCAGGTGGGACAGGGCCTCGGCACTGCGCTGCGCGGGCTGTGCTACCAGCTCCTTGACCACCGCTATCCCCGGCATCCGGACTTCGACCCGCAGGGCCGCCGACAGCCGGTCAAGGCCATTGAGCTGACCACGGTGCTGCGAGCGGTCGAGCAGGCCGCGCAGAACCCGGTCGGCTGGTACGAGCCGCCGCCGGCCGACAGGCCGGTCCTCAAGCGGATCGCCAACCCGCTGGGGATCGGGGTGATGCACGAGGCGGCGTTTGTCCTGCAGGACGACTGGAAGCAGCTTCTCGACCGGAAGGTAGCCGGGCGCGGCGAGGTGACCGTTACCCAACTCCGCGGCTGGGTGGATGATGAACGGCACGGCTTGCCGGAATCCGTACAGGATCTGGTCATCGCCTGCTACGCGATCCAGGCCGACCGGGCGTGGGCCCGGCCCGCCGGCCCGGTCATGGTCCCGCCGGAGCTGGCCGCGATCCGTCCGGAACTCGTGCTGCGCAGCCAGGATCTGCCCAGCCAGGAGGAGTTCGACCGGGCATCCGGGCGTGCCGAGGGCATCTTCGGCGTGGCCCGACAGCCGGTACGCAGCAACCGGGCAAGCAACGCGATCGCCCGGGGTGTCCGCCAGCAGGCGGGCGATCTGCTCACCGCAGCTGAGGCGCTGACCAGGGCGCTGGAGATGCACGCGCAGACGCTGAGCCTGGACGATTCCTCCCCCAGGTTCGCAACGGCGCGGGCCCTTTCCGGCCTGCTCAACCAGCTCGCGGGAACCGCAGAGTCCGCAGCACTGATACGGGTCCTGGCCGCAGCCGGCCTCCCGCGAGAGAACGCGATCTACCGCGCCCACCTGGACAACGCCCGGAAGGTGACGACGGGGATCAACGCCACCCGCTGGCAGGTGCTTGACCGCCTGGCCACGGTCACCGACGGCGAGAACGCCGCCGCTGCGCAGACGCTGCTGGGTGAGCTGCGTTCCGCCGCGCGCCACGACGAGCATGAGGTCGGGCTCGCCGAGACGCTGCAGCAGGTCGAACAGCGGGCTACGGCCCTGTTCCTCGACGCGGCGTCGAAGCGGTCGACTGCCCTGTTCCTCGACGTGGCATCGAAGCGGGAGCCGCAGCGGGACGGCAAGGACGACCACGAGCAGAAGCCGGAGCTGGGCCCGGCAGTGCAGGTCCGGCGGGCACGCGGAGCCAATGTCCTCGACGTCGTCGAGGAGATCTGCACCGCGGCGGACGCGAGCCCGGACGTCGAGTTCGAGATCACCTGGCGAGTCGTGCCCCGGTGAAGACCACCATGCAGGGCCCCGTCACCAACGGCGCGATCCCGGCCGCGAACCGGACCGTGGTCACGGCCGAGCTGCGCCGGGCGGTCGAACGACAGGACCGCAGGCGGGACAGCAGGAACCTCCCGGCCGAGCCCTCCCGCGTGCTACTGCTCCGGGCCGCGCCCGAATGGCTGGACGGGCCGGACCTCACCGTATCGGGCCTGGCGGGCCACGACGGCGGCGTCACGGCGAGCGTAGCCGGATGTCAGACGGTGCTCGCCGTGCTCGATGCGCTCGCCTGCCGGCCGGATGACGGTTACCTGGTCATCCTCACCCCCTGCGACGATGACGAGCTCGGCGATTCGGTGCTCGCGCAGGTGATCGCGAACCAGGTGCACACGATCAGCCGATGGGACCTGGTGCTTGACGCGTTCGGGGCCAGGCGGCGCGGTCCGGGGCTGAGCGGCCGGGAGCAGCCGTGGCTGGCCGGGGCGCTGCTCGATGCCCAGCCGTCCGGCGGCTGGGGCAAGGTGAGCGGGCCGGTGCTCACGCTCGACTTCGCGATGAACCGGCTGGTGGGCGTCAGGTTCGGGATCAGCGACGGGCGCGACGACGCGGTCATGGACGCGGCGGCCCTGCTGGAATGGACCAGGAACGAGTTCCGGGTTGCCTCGTTCGGCCGGCTCCCCCAGGACGAACAGGCCGGGCTGGCCGGCTGGCTGCGGGACTCGGTCGGGCCGGCCGCCTCGGCGGTGTTCGCCCTGCTGGAGCATGCCGAGGTCGGCGATGCGGTTCCGCTCGGGCTGGCGCTGCGTGGCCTGGCCGAACCGGGGGCACGGCGCCGCCGGGCCCAGGAGACGGCCCTGGTGCGCGCCGAGGAACGTTTCTTCGGCGGGCATGCGCCGGGCGGCAAGGACTTGAGGGAGTTCTCGGAGGCCGCCGAGTCGCTGATCGGCCGGTGGAGTGACGGCCCGCACGCCGAGCTGGCCGGCGAGCTGTGCGTCCGGGCCGAGCAGATCCTGGCCGAACTGGGCGCCGGTGATCTGGCCGCGTCCAGCCAGATCCTGGACGCGGGTTTCGAGGCCAGGCTGGCCGGCCTGGCTGACGTGCTCACCGGCCTGCTGCCCGACCCGCGGCCGATCGACCTGCGGGCTGCCGAGGACGCGCTCGACCTGGCCACGAGCCATATCAGGTCCAGGGCGCACGAGCCGGAATGCGCCGCCGCCGAGGCCGCCGTCAGCCTCGCCCGCTGGCTCGCCGTCCCGCAGGCGGCGACCGGGACGCTGGCCGACAGCGCCATGCGGATGCTGCGCGACTGGGCCTGGGCCGATCGCGCGCTCGCTGTCGTGGCCCGTGGCGGGAACGGGCGGGTGCCGAAGCTGGCCGCCGCCTACGCCAAGCTCTGCGAGACGGTGGTCAAGCGGCGGGCCGGGCTGGACCGGCGGTTCGCCCAGCAGCTCGCCGCCTGGACGGAGACCTCGTCGAGCACCGATGAGCTGCTGCTGGTGGAGAACGTCCTGGAACGCATCGCCCGGCCCGTTGCCGAGCGGCGGCTGCCACTGATCGTCGTGCTGGACGGGATGAGCACCGCGGTGGGCTGCCAGCTCGCCGAGGACATCATCGCGCAGCGGCGGTGGGTCGAAGTGGGCCGCCGCGAAGACGGCCGCGAGCCGGTGATCGCCACCGTGCCCTCCATCACGTCGATCTCGCGGACCAGCCTGCTGTGCGGGAAGCTGCGCACCGGCGGCCAGGCAGAGGAGCATGCCGGGTTCGCCGCGTTCTGGCGGCCGCGGACCACCCGCCTGTTCCACAAGGGCGACCTGCCCGGCGTCCAGGGGACGGGACTGAACACCGCTGTCCGGAACGCCATCCACGATCCCGCTGCCGTCGTCGCAGTGGTCCTCAACACCGTGGACGACACGCTGGATCGAGGCCGGGAGGGCGACGCGCCGCAGTGGCGGCTCACCGGCATCCGGTACCTGAGCGACCTGCTCGACGAGGCGGCCCGGGCCGGGCGGCCGGTCATCCTCACCTCTGATCACGGGCACCTTCCGGACCGGGGAGCCCCAGTACACGAGGAACGGTCCGCCGCGGCGCGCTACCGGACCGGGACGCCCGGACCAGGCGAGCTGACCGTCCGCGGCCCGCGCGTGCTGGCCGCTGACGGCGAGGTAGTCGCGGCGTGGGACGAACAGATCCGCTACACGCCGCGCAAGGCCGGGTACCACGGCGGCGCCGCCCCGTCCGAGGTGGTCGTCCCCGCCCTCGTCTTCATCCCGTCCGAGTCACCCCTCCCGCGCGGCTGGCATGCGCTCGACCCGGTCTGGCATCCTCCCACCTGGTGGAGCAGCGCGCTTCCCGACTCCATCACGGCCGAGGCGGCCGAGCCTTCCGGCGATGCTTTGTTCGGGGTGGGCGAGATCCTGCCCGGGCGGCCTTCGGCCAGCGCGCCATCAGCGCCCGCCTTGGGAAGCCAGGTCACCGGATCGGTTCTGTTCGCCGCGCAGCGCAGGCTGGCCAGGAGGCCGCCCGAGGCTGGCCAGGTGGCCAGCCTCATCGACCGTCTCGCCGACGCCGGCGGCAAGATCCCGGTCACCGTGGCGGCCGAGGCGGTAGGAGAGCCGCCATTTCGCATGTCCGGTTACCTGGCGCAGGTCGCGCGCCTGCTCAACGTCGACGGCTACGCTGTGATCGGGGTAACCGACCAGGGCAGGACGGTCGAGCTGAATATCGAGCTACTGCGACAGCAGTTCCTGACGGAGAATCCGTGACCGTCCCGGCTGCGGTCAGCACCGCGCGCCGTCGCGAGGTCATCGATGCACTGCGGCGCGGCACCGTGCCGCAGGCAGGGCTGGACCTGTTCGCCGTCGGGATGGAACGGTTTGAGGCCGCCATCGACGATGAGCTGTCCGGGGTCGCGGCGGGCCGGTCCACCTTCAAGGCCATCCGCGGTGAGTACGGCTCAGGCAAGACGTTCTTCGCCCGCTGGCTGGCCGAGCGGGCCAAGCGGCGCGGCATGGCCGCCGCCGAGATCCAGATCTCCGAGACCGAGACCCCGCTGCATCGCCTGGAGACCGTGTACCGGCGCCTGGCCGAGCAACTGTCCACCGCCGCCTACCCGCCCAGCGCCCTGCGCGAGATCGTCGCCGCCTGGTTCTACACGCTGGAAGAAGACGTCCTCGCCGAAGGGACGATCCAGCCGGAAGACGCCGAGGCCCTCACCAAGGGCGTGGACACGCTGCTGGAGCGCCGGCTCGCCGACGTGGCCCGGACCACGCCCGCCTTCGCGGCGGCGCTGCGCGCCTACCGGCACGCGACACTCGCCGCCGACCATGCGACCGCCGAGAGCCTGATCGCCTGGATTGGCGGCCAGCCCAACGTGGCGGCCTCAGCCCGCCGCGCCGCCGGAGTCCGAGGCGACCTGGATCACTTCGCCGCGCTCGGTTTCCTGCAGGGGCTGCTGACCATCCTCCGCGACTCGGGTCATCCCGGGCTTCTGGTGGTCCTCGACGAGATAGAAACCCTGCAGCGGGTGCGCTCGGACGTACGCGACAAGGGCCTCAACGCGCTGCGGCAGCTCATCGACGACGTCGATTCCGGCCGGTTCCCCGGGCTGTACCTGCTCATCACCGGCACGCCCGCCTTCTACGACGGCCCGCAGGGCGTCTCCCGGCTGACGCCGCTGGCGCAGCGGCTCGCGACCGACTTCGGCACCGACGCGAGGTTCGACTCGCCCCGCGCGGTGCAGATCCGGCTGTCCGGGTTCGACCTGCCCAAGCTGACCAGACTTGGCACCACGATCCGGGACCTCTACGCGCAGGGCTCGGGCGTCCAGGATCGGATAGCCGCGCTGGTCGACGACGACTATGTCACCGACCTCGCCAAAGGCGTAGCAGGCGAACTTGGCGGCCAGGTTGGCGTGGCGCCCCGCGTGTTCCTGCGCAAGCTCGTCGCCGACGTGCTGGACCGGGTGGCGGAGTTCCCCGATTTCGACCCGCGGCAGCACTACCAGCTGACCCTGTCCAGCACCGAGCTGACCGACGTGGAGCGCAACGCGGCGGCGTTCCGGCCCGCGTCCGCCGACGAGGTGGACCTCGACCTGTGACCGAGCTGGCCGCGCTTCATCCCACGCTTGCCCACCACCTGGTCGGCACGCTCGGCTGGACCGAGCTGCGCCCACTCCAGCAGGCGGCGATCGCCCCGGTCGTGGCCGGACAGGACGTGCTCCTGCTGGCCCCAACGGCAGGAGGCAAGACTGAAGCCGCCGCCTTCCCCGTGCTGTCCCGGATGGCCGCCGAAGGATGGCACGGGCTGTCAGTGCTCTACCTGTGTCCGCTGAAGGCACTGCTCAACAACCTGCTGCCCAGGCTGGAAACCTACGGCGGCTGGACAGGCCGCAGGGTGGCGCTCTGGCACGGCGACACCACCGGCTCACACCGGCGGTCCATGCTGGCTGACCCTCCCGACCTCCTGCTCACTACGCCCGAGTCCCTCGAGTCCATGCTGGTCAGCGTCAACGTCGATCACCACAGGCTGTTCGCCGGCCTGCAAGCCGTCATCGTCGACGAGGTCCACGCGTTCGGGTCCGGCGACCGCGGGTGGCACCTGCTGGCGGTCCTGGAACGGCTGACCCGGCTCTGCGGACACCCGCTGCAGCGGATCGGGCTGTCCGCCACCGTCGGCAACCCGGAGGACCTGCTGCGCTGGCTGCAGGGATCGGCGGCCGGAAGACGGCCGGGTGTGGTCGTCGCCCCGGAACTGGAGCAGGCGCGCGGGACGACCACCCCCGGCTCGCTCGGGATCACCCAGAATGGGCCGGCCCAGGACGTCCAGCTTGATTTCGTCGGAACCGTGGAGAACGCGGCCAAGGTCATCGCCCAGCTGTACCGGGGCGACAAGCGCCTGGTGTTCTGCGACTCCAAGCGCCTGGTCGAGATGCTCGGCGCCGACCTGCGGGCACGCGGCGTGACCACGCACCTGGTACACGCCTCGCTGTCGCTGGACGAACGGCGGCGCGCCGAGCAGGCGTTCGCCGAAGGCCGCGACTGCGTCATCGTGTCCACGTCCGCGCTGGAGCTCGGCGTCGATGTCGGGGACCTGGACCGGGTCATCCAGGTGAACTCACCGTCCACGGTCGCGGCCTTCCTGCAACGCCTGGGCCGCAGCGGCCGCCGACCAGGCACGACGCGGAACTGCCTGTTCCTGGCCCTGGACGAGGACGAGTTCCTGCACGCCGCCGGCCTGCTCCTGGCCTGGAGCCGCGGCTTCGTCGAACAGGTAGCCCCGCCGCCGGAGCCGAGGCACATCGTCGCCCAGCAGCTCCTCGCCCTGTGCCTGCAAGAGAAGCGGGTAGGACAGCGGCTCTGGCAGGACTGGCTGGCCCTGCCTGAGCTGACGATCTCCGCCAGGCCGATCACCGACTACCTGATCGAGCAGGGATTCGTGGACCGCGAGGACGGGATGCTGTTCATCGGCCCCGAAGCCGAGCGCCGCTTCGGCCGACGCCACTTCATGGGCCTGATGGCAGTATTCACCGCGCCACCGGAATTCACCGTCCTGCATGGCCGCAACGAGATCGGCCGCGTCGATCCGGTCCTGCTCATCGACGGGGTGGAAGGCCCGAGGCTGCTGCTTCTCGGCGGGCGGAGCTGGCGCGTTACCTGGACCGACTGGAAACGCCGCCGCTGCTTCGTCGAGCCCGCCGAGTCTGGCGGCCGGGCTCGCTGGCTGACCAGCGCCCCAGGCGGCATCTCCTACGAACTGGCCCGCGCCATGCGAGACGTGCTGCTGGGCGCGGACCCGCCCGTCTCCCTCACCCGGCGCGCGGCCGGGACCCTGGCGGGCCTGCGGTCGGATTCCATCGGCCGCGCACGTCCGGACGGGACCGTCGTCAGCGGGGGTGACGATGACCTGCGCTGGTGGACCTGGGCCGGCTACCGGGCCAACGCGACGCTCAAGGCCACCCTCGGCGATCTCGCCGATGAGTCTCAGCGCGTAGACGACCTGAGCATCCGGCTGCGTCCAGACCTGCGCCCGCAGACCTGGTCCACGGCAGTCGAGGAACTGCGCGGGCATCTCTGCCTGCCGGAAATCGACGACAAAGCGCTGGCAGGACTGAAATTCTCCGATGCCCTGCCGCGCCATCTAGCCGTCGCCACCCTCGCGACACGCCTCGCCGATCTAAACCATGCCGCCGCCGTGCTAGCCGAGCCTCTCCGCTTCGAAACGTCAATAATTGGATGACTGGACATGGGGTTGCTATTTGTACTGAATCGACTACGGAATGTTGCGCCACTGGGTTGTCATCTGCTCCACTCTCCTCATGGTGGATGTGCGTGTCCCCCTGACCGAGCGGCAGCTGGCGATCCTGAAGTGGGTCGAGAGCGGATGCCCCGATGACGTTCCCGATCTGAACGCCAGCAAGCGGACCGCCAGGGCGCTACAAGGCCGGCGGTTGGTCCAGGTATTCCGTAAGGACGGTCTCTGGCGGGCCGGACTCACTACGGCCGGACGTTACTACCTTGATCATGGCAAGCACCCTCCAGCATCATCCGGAGTACCACGGCCTCTGCCGCTACCGCCATCCTTGCCCCGAAAGCAGACGGCGCCGCGCGCCGCGCCGTCTGCGCCGCGCGAATCCAGGCCGAGGCCGCTGCCGGTCACCGAGCAGCTGATCGCCGACTTGATCGCAAGCGGCGGAGAGCTCCGCATCGACAGGGACAAGGACAAAGCTAACTACGAAGCGCGCGTGGGAGCCGCCATCCGGCATGGCAAGGTACCGGAGGCAAGCTCCTGACCATCGAGCACAACACCTGGAAAGAGTGGACCATCAGGCTGCAGGATCCGCCCGCGTGGATGACAACGGAACTTGAGCCGATTCCGGTCCCCGGTCAGCTACGCAATCCGCACTCCCTGGTCAAGCGACTTCAGGGCGAGGACAGCCTGCAGCTCGCCAAGGCAGTTCAGCCGCGGGCTTTCCGGCTCATCCAGGCTCTGCTGGCCGAGGCCGAGCGCCGGGGATACCGGACCCGGTTCAGCCAGCCTGGACAGCAATACGGCCGGAACCGCGGATACTCCGCGGACGAAGGGCACTTCATCGTGGCCATACACGGTCACGAGTTCGGAGTCCGGCTCTCACAGGAGGTTGACCGGACCCCCATGCGCCGACTCCCGCCGAGGAGCGCCGCGCCGCGCGGGAGACCTGGTTCCGCATCCCTGCCCACGACGAGCATCCGAGCAAGCGGCTGGCGATCCACCTCACCAACGGCCGGCAGTACCGCCAGACCAGCTGGACCGACAGCGAAAAGCATGAGCTGGAGGCCTGGCTTCCGCAGATTCTCCAGGAAATCGAGCTCCGGGCAGGATTCGCCGAACAGCAGCGCCTCGAACAGGAACGCGAAGCGGCCGAGCGCGAACGCCTCTGGGAAGAGGCGATGAGCGAGGCAGAGCGCAGGTACGCCGAGGATCACCGCGCCGGAGCCCTCAAGGAGCAGCTGAAGCGGTGGCGGTTAGCTCGGGAACTGGACGCCTACCTTACCGAGCTCCGTTCGGCGGCATCAGCACTGTCCGAGGAGGACGGAGGCGATGCTGAGACGTGGATCGCCTGGGTAGAGCAGTACCGTATGAAGATCGATCCGACGGGTGCGCGAATCGTCATGCCGAAAACGCCCAAGCCGCGCTCCGACGATCTGGGCGCCTACCTGCCCCAGGGAATGAACCCGTACGGCCCAACCGATGGTGACGCGAGGGCCGAAGCCCCGGCCAGCACCGTCGTCTCCGGTCCCGGCATGTTAGAAGTGCAGCCTGGCGTGTCGCAGGGCCGCCGTAGCCGGTCTCCTCGATAACCTGTTCTTGGCCAGATCTGCCCCATGCCCGGTCCCCTATGGCCCTGGGGTGAGCGTTCAGCAACCGCTTCTGAGCGGTTCTGCTGTACGCGAGACCCCGCCCCCACGATGGCAGGTGATGACCCGTGGCGAAAAGCAGCCGCGCGAAGACCGCGACTTCCTGCTGCCTGTTCTGCGGGCGGCCGTGGACGCCCGGCGTCGTCCGCAAGTCCAAGGAGCATCCACTCGCTGGCTGGATCAAGCAGCAGGAGGAGAACCACCCGCCAGAGCACATGGCCTACAGCACCGGCATGATCCTGGGAGCGGATCTCAGCGAGTTCGTGCAGGTCCGGCCGGAAATCACGTACAGGAAGGCTCCGCTGCTCACGGTGCATACCCGGGAGGTCTGCGAGGATTGCAATACCGGCTGGATGAGCGCCCTGGAGGAAACCGCGAAGCCGGTCATTCTCCAGATGGCGCAGGCGGCTCAGTCCGGGATAGCTCTCGCGCTGAGCCGTGAGCATGCGCGGGTGCTTGCCCTCTGGGCGCAGAAGACGGCACTGGCCTACGAGCTGACCAGCGATACCGATCGTGTGGGAACAGCCGCGATGGGACAGGAAGTCCGCGCGGGCAGGCTGTTGCGAGGTTCCCAGGTCTGGGCAGCCCGCAATACACGGGATTCCGACATAGGGGTTGCCCTCGCGCAGATCGACGTCAGCGCGACACCTGTCCCGCAGCCGGGACCGCCGGACCGGCGGGGGCTGATGGTGGAGATCGTCTACCACCACATAAGCATGCTGATCTTCATCGCCGACTCCCGGGGGCAGGCGTGGCCCCAGCTCTCTCCAGTGAAATGGGCGCTGATATGGCCCTCGTTCGGCGTGGCGGAGTTCCCGCCGCTGGGCTCCGTTACTGCCGACGAGCGGACAGAGGTACTCACCAAGCCGCGGCGGTGGATACCGCCGGTCCGGGTGCCGGTCATCCGGCAGCCGGACCTGCCCCCAGTGGTCCGCCGCAGAAACTGAGCCCTTCGGCAGGCCAGCCAGGACAGGGCCTCGGCATCAGGCTCTGGGCGCGGGAAGTGCGTCCAGCCAGCCGAAAACGCGGATGGCTGTCTCCAGATAACGCCCGGCGTCCTCGCGTCCTGGTTCCGCGCCTCGGTGCGCGATGTCGTTGCGTGCCCTGATGAGCTGCACCAGCGCCTGCCACAAGGCATCCGGCCCGTCTTCCCTCAGCGAGCGTCCGGTGACGGCCTTGCACAGCCCGTCGAACAGATTCGGGGCGCTGGTGGTGACATCCCGGCGGTCGCCGATGATCAGCTCAAGCAGCGGCTGCTGCCCGGCGGGAGCCTTGAGGCGCAGAATGGCCTTCACTTTGGTTTCGCAGGCCAGCGCCGCGAGGAACACGGCAGTCTGCGCATCCGGGTATCCGGCCCACAGCTTGCTGAACGCCGACGACAGCAGCCGCTCCGGCAGCCCGGCCGCCTCGCCGGACAGCACCCGGTGTAGGCCGGGGGTGATAATCGGGCCGCTGAGCGGAATTGCCGTCCCGGGAACCTCTCCGGCCAGCGTGAACGGAACCGGCCTGCCCGGCGAGGGCTGATGCCGGACGATGATGTCCTGCGAGCCGGTGACATAGACAAGGGACTCACGCAAGACCGGCGGGCCGTCCGGGGCGATCCAGTACTGCCGCAGATTCAGCCGCACCCATGTCAGGAAATCACGGGCGGTGTCCGACGCGGTCTTCGCCAGCCGGTCATGCAACTCCGCCGCCTGCGGGTCCGGGCCGGCCTGGCCGTCGGGGCCGACGAGGATCAGCTGGGGTGACTGCACCGCGTCGACCTCAATCACGAACCCGTCGACCTGCACCAGGTCCGTGCCGTCAGACCCGGTCTGGGAGTCTTCCACGACTGCCGGCAGCCGGACCCCGACCAACGTGTTCTCGTCCCGGCGTACCGGACCCAGGAGCGAGGCAAGCATGTCCCTGGTGATGCAGAGCCCCTCCAGCTCGAACTCGAACTGCCCGCTGACCCCGGAGACAGCCAGATGCTGTGACACGCTTCCGATCCTGCCATCGCCCGAGTTGGGCCGGAAGCGGCCAGGAACACGACATCCCCGCGCCGCTGCGCCGTGCACGCCGACAGCTGCCAGTCCGGCCGCACCCCAGGGCTAGCACCCTGCGGCGCCGCCTGGCTGATGCGCGGCCAGGTCGCGGACCGCCGGGCAGCGGTCGCCGAGGAACGGGTATATCCGTTACAGCACGGGGTTCCCTGCTCCGCGGCGGCGAGCGCCCGTCGGCCATCGGCCGTCGCTCAGCTAGGGAGCGACGGCTGCTGGCCGGTGGTCGTGGCGCGGAGCGTACCGGTATGGGTGTGGCTGATGCTTACCATCCATTCATTCGCCTCGGTGCGGGCACATGTCCCGCTGCTTGTACCCTCCGGCGACTGCCGCGCCGGCCGCCGACCAGAACGCCTCGGAGTCGCGGAAATGCCCGCCGAGAGTGTGCCGTTCCAGGCCGGGATACTCAGCGCGCAAGGCCGCCAGGCCCGCAGCAGCAAGCCCGCACCGCTGATACTCAGGCACCGTTTACGGCTGCTCCACCCATCCCAGTCCGCATCGGCCGCAGACCTGGTAGTCCACGGCGAAAACCTCCTCGCCGTCGAGGAATGCCGCCCGCTGCCGCCAGCCAGGACGCTCCGCTGACAGGGTGTCCTGCCAAGGAGTACCCAGCTTGGGGACAACCGGCCAGCCGCCTGCCCAGCCGCCCCCGCGTCACCCACTTCAGCACTTCCCGCGCAGGCTCCCAGCCGGACGCCCGCCCGACGTGGCTCATCGCCTGCCCCGCAAGCATGCGCGCCGCCCGGCGGTTAATGGCGAGCACGTCAAGGACCACGTCCTGTCCGTCCTTCCTGGCCTCGTCGACGAGCGCACCGATCAGGCGGCTACCGATGCCGCTGCCTTGATGATCTGGGTGGATTTCGATGCGGGCAAGGTAGATCTCGCCGGGGCGGTACTCGACGTCGATCATGCCGATGTCCCTCCCGCCGAGGGTGATGATCTGCCAGCGGTCCGGATTGAAGGCGCGAGTGTGGAACTCGCGCTGGACCTGTTCATCCCATCCCCACGTCACGGCGATGTAGCCGCCCATGGCCGCCTACAGCTCTACGGCGGTCGGCCGTGCAGGCGGTATCCGCGACTCCAAGAGCCCGGAGCGCGGCCACCTGGCGGTCACGCTCAAGGTGTTCGCGGCGTTCCTGGCCGACGTGAAGGCCGGACGGCGCGACCTACGGTAGGACGCTAGCGGCATCGTGAGGGGGTCGGGCCAACGCGGTCTGACCCCCGTCCGATGCCGTCACCCGGCTGGCCGTTATCGACGGTTGCGCACTACCGTATTGATTATCAGAATGCAGAGCGTGATGGTCGCAACGCAGGCACCGCCTCCGGTGCGGATGGCGGCTCCAGGCTGGTGATTGCCACTCCAGGCGATGACCCCGAAAGTCCCGCCCACGAGCAAGCCGATCAGCACCGCCACCACAACCAACAGGCCGATCAGCCGGTTGTTGTCGTTGTTCACCTTGATCCTCTTTCCGATGTTGACTCACGTCGGCCGGCTAATCCGGCCCAATCCTTCTGGGGCTAGCCGACGGCCGCGCGGGGTGCCTGACGAGTCAAGTACCGGAGCAGTGAGGCGTATGTGCGGTCGGCGGGGCTGACATTCCGTGGCATGCCAATGCCCCTACCAGGCCGATCAAGCGTGTTAGGGTAGTTAGGCATGCGAACACCCTGCTAGGGGCGCATGTTGGCTGCGGAACCGTTAGCAGCGGGTGAGCAGTCTTAGGAGTGGTCCCTCGTCGGCCTTGGGCAAAGGATTTTCCGACGGGGGACCTACCTATCTAGGTCATCGCCTGCCCCCCTGAAGTGCCGAGTGCGGTACCCCGTTGATGTGTGTGCGGGAAGCCAAAGCCATGCGTGACAGCCTCCCCGCCGCCGCGGAAAAAGCGGTCACTGAGAAGTTCCAGGCGGAAGTCGAATCGGGGCTGGCCTCTTTCGG
>Ga0116217_10003548_pt1 | contig 14102 bp, 13 predicted proteins | sample Sb_taG_6_FD_89697 | JGI IMG/M metagenome (GOLD analysis project Ga0116217, IMG submission 89697) | Peat soil microbial communities from Weissenstadt, Germany - Sb_50d_4_PS metaG | ecosystem: Environmental > Terrestrial > Soil > Wetlands > Peat | place: Germany: Weissenstadt | collected 2010-09-21 | reverse complement strand
GATGTGCGAGAAGTGCAAGATCGTCCGCCGTCACGGGCATGTGCTCGTGATCTGCAAGAACCCGCGCCACAAGCAGCGGCAGGGCTAGCGCGATGGCACGCATCGCAGGTGTGAACCTGCCGCTCAACAAGCGCTCGGAAATCGGGCTGACCTACATCTACGGCGTGGGCCGCTCGACGTCCGGCAAGGTGCTGCGCGAGGTCGGCATCGACCCCGACACCTACATCCGCGACCTCACCGAGGACGAGGTCGCGAAGCTGCGCGACGTGATCGACGAGAGTCTCACGGTCGAGGGCGACCTGCGCCGCGAGCGCTCGCAGGACATCAAACGACTTCAGGACATCGCCTGCTATCGCGGGCTGCGCCATCGCCGCGGCCTGCCCGTGCGCGGGCAGAAGACCAAGACCAACGCGCGCACCCGTAAGGGACCCAAGCGCATGCAGGTGGCGGGCAAGAAGAAGGCCGGCAAGAAGTAAATGCCCCCAGCACCCAAACGTGCCCGCGGCAGGCGCAAGCCGAAAAAGAACATCCCTGTCGGCCAGGCCCACATCAAGACCTCGTTCAACAACACGATCGTGTCGCTCACCGATACGGCCGGCAACGTGATCGCGTGGGAGTCGGCCGGCGGCGCGGGCTTCAAGGGCTCGCGCAAGTCCACCCCCTTTGCCGCCCAGGTGACCGCCGACGCGGCCGCCCGCAAGGGCCTCGAGCAGGGGCTGCAGAAGGTGGAGGTCTACGTCAAGGGCCCAGGCTCGGGTCGCGAGACGGCCATCCGCTCGCTGCAGGCGGCCGGTCTTGAGGTGACCGGCGTAAAGGACGTCACCCCACAGGCCCACAACGGTTGTCGCCCGCGCAAGCGGCGGCGTGTATAGGGCCAGAACCGATGGCCAGAGACACCAGCCCGCAGTGCAAGCAGTGCCGGCGCGAGGGACAGAAGCTGTTCCTCAAGGGCGAGCGCTGCCTGACGGACAAGTGCGGCGTGGAGCGCCGCTCATACCCGCCGGGCGAGCACGGGCGCGGGCGCATGAAACAGAGCGAGTACCGGCTGCAGCTGCGCGAGAAGAAGAAGGCGCGCCGCTACTACGGTGTGCTCGAGCGCCAGTTTCGCGGCTACTACGAAAAGGCGTCGCGCCAGCCGGGCATCACCGGCGAGAACTTGCTCGCGCTGTTGGAGTGCCGCCTCGACAACGTGCTCGTGCGCCTGGGCTTCGCAGCTTCGCGCAGACAAGGGCGACAGCTGATCCGCCACGGCCACTGGACGGTCAACGGCCGGCGGGTGGACATCCCCAGCTATCAGGTGCGCCCTGGCGACGTGATCGCGGTCAAGGCGGGCACGCCGGCCACCCAGGTGGTCAGGGATGCGACCGAGCTGACGGGACAGATCCCCGCATGGCTGCAGGCCGATCACGAGTCGCTGACGGCCAAGGTGCTGCGCAGGCCGGAGCGGCGCGAGGTTGCCGCGCCGGTGCAGGAGCAGCTCATCGTCGAGCTGTACTCGAAGTAGTTAGGAGATTTTTGGATTGCCCGCTCGCGGCGTAGCCGTGGCGGGGGCAGCGTGGAGCCGGTGGCGCAAACTGACCGCCGGCGTGAGATCAAAACGACGTTAGGACTCTGATGCTCGACTTTCAAATCCCCCGGATCACCAGCGAGTCCGTGGAGCAGAACCGTGGCACGTTCACGATTGAACCGCTCGACCGCGGCTTTGGCTACACCTTCGGCAACTCGCTGCGACGCGTACTGCTGTCCTCCCTCGCGGGCGCCGCGGTGACCAGTGTGCGCATCGAGGGCGTCGCGCACGAGTTCTCGACCATCCAGGGCGTCAAGGAGGACGTGACCGACGTGGTGCTCAACCTCAAGGGCGTCGTCTGCCGGATGCACTCAGACGCGGGCGAGGTGGAGGCGCCGCTGGTGGTCACCGGACCGGGCGACATCACCGCCAAGGACATCGACCTGCCGGCCGGCGTGGAGATCCTCAACCCCGACCTGCACATCGCCACCCTGGAGAAGAAGACCAAGCTGGAGCTGTACATGACGATCGGCCGCGGTCGCGGCTACCGGGCGGCCGAAGAAAACAAGTCATCGGACCAGCCCATCGGCGTGATCCCGATCGACTCGATCTTCTCGCCGGTCAGGCGCGTGGCCTACGCCGTCGAGCAGGCGCGCGTGGGCCAGAAGACGGACTTCGACAAGCTCACGCTGGACATCGAGACGGACGGCTCGATCGACCCGCAGGCGGCGCTGCGCGAGGCAGCCGAGCTGCTGATCTCCCAGCTGGCCATCTTCACCGACGCAGACCGCATCCAGGAGCTGCGCGCGGCGCCAGGCGGACAGCTGGACGGTCACGGCTTGGCCGTGGGCGGGGGCGCGGGCGGGGCCCAGGCGCTGCAGGGCGAGGAGTGGGGCATCCTGATCGAGGAGCTCGAGCTGGGCGTGCGCTCCTACAACTGCCTCAAGCGCGCTGGCATCCAGACGGTGGGCGACCTCATCTCCAAGTCCGAGGCAGAGCTCAACGCGATCCCCAACTTCGGCAAGAAGTCCATTGACGAGGTCATCGAGACGCTGCACGCTCGCGGACTGGCGCTGCGTGCGGACTGACCTATCAACCACCGTGGACCATTAGACTCACAGAGCCATGAGACACCAGAAGACACGCAACAAGCTCAGCCGCGACTCGGCGCACCGCAAGGCGCTGCTGATGAACCTGTCCAAGGAGATCATCGAGCATGAGCGGATCAAGACCACTGAGGCGAAGGCCAAGGCGGTCAAGCCGGAGATCGAGAAACTGATCACGCTGGCCAAGCGCGGTGACCTGCACGCGCGTCGTCAGGCGCTGTCGACGCTGTCGCAGGACAAGTTCGCGGTGCACAAGCTATTCACGGAGGTGGCGCCGCGCTATGCGACGCGCCCCGGCGGCTACACGCGCATCCTCAAGCTCGGTCCACGTCGCAGCGACGCGACCGAGATGGTGTTCATCGAGCTCGTCTGAGGCCCGCGCAGGCGCCTGTGGCGCCGGACGCGTGTGATCGCGCCGCGCGAGGATGGTCAGCAAGCTCACGATCGAGTACGACGGGACCGCCTTCGCCGGCTGGGCGCGCCAGCCAGGCAAGCGGACCGTCCAGGAGGAGCTCGAGCGGGCGCTGCGCACGGTGCTCGGCGAGACCGGCGTGGATGGGCGGCCGCTGAAACTAACGGTGGCCGGGCGCACCGACCGGGGCGTGCACGCGTGGGGGCAGGTTGCAAGCTATGCCCACGAGGCGCTCGACCCGCTGCGGCTGAACGGGCTGCTCGACGAGGACGTGGCGGTGCTCGCATGCGAGCCCGCGCGCGAGGGCTTTGACGCGCGCCGCGACGCGCTCAGCAGGACCTACTGCTACCGCGTGCTCACCCGCCGCACCCGCTCGGTGTTCGAGCGCAACCGCGCCTACTGGTGGCCGCGGGCGCTGGAGCGAGCGCTGCTGGACGAGTGCGCGGGCGCGCTTGTGGGCAGGCACGACTTCACTGCATTCACGCCCGCCGAAACCGAGCACTCGCACTTTCGCTGCACGGTGTTGAGCGCGCAGTGGCGCGACCACGGCGACCTGCTGGAGCTGTGGATCGAGGCCGACAGGTTCCTGCGCCACATGAACCGGGTGCTGGCGGGCACCATGCTGGACGTGGCCTAGGGCGCCCGCACGCTTGCGGAATTCGTGGAGTTGCTGGAGGGTAGGCCGCGGGTGCAGGCGGGTCGGACGGCGCCCGCGCATGGGTTGGCGCTAGCGCGCGTGAGCTACCCCGGATGACCGCCTCGTGACCGGAGGCACCCGCGCGGGCCCTTATGCTGGACACAGCGACAGCCCATGCTCAACGTCCTGCTAACAAACGACGACGGGATCGAGGCCGACGGGCTGCAGGCGATGCGCCGAGCCCTGCTGCAGGTCGACGGGGTGCGCCTGGCGGTGATCGCGCCGGACGGCAACCGCTCGGCGATGGCCCGCTCGATCACAACCCGCCGGCCGCTGTGGGTGGCCGAGGTACCGTTCTCGGACGGCACGATCGGCTACGCGACGGACGGCACACCGGTGGACTGCGTGAGGCTGGCGAGCCTGGGCCTGATCGAGGGCTTTGCGGCCGATCTAGTGGTGGCGGGCATCAACCACGGGGCAAACCTGGGCGACGACATCACCTATTCGGGCACGGTGGCGGCGGCGCTGGAGGGCGTGGTCCTGGGGCTGCCGGCGATCGCGGTCTCCCAGCAGTCGCGTGCGGGCGCGCTGGACTACCGCTTCGACGGCGGCTTTGGCTTTGACGTGGCGGCGGGCTTTGTGGCGGCGCTGGTGGAGCGCATCGACGAGGTGCCGTTTCCGGAGCGGACTCTGCTGAACGTCAACGTGCCGGCGGCTGGTCCGGGCGGGGTGGAGGTGACGAGCCTGGGCAAGCGCATCTACCGCGACGAGCTGAAGCTCGACAGCGAGGAGGAGGAGGGCAGGCGCTACTGGATCTACGGCTCGGATCCTGGCTTTCACGACGAGCCGGGCACGGACTTGGCGGCGGTGGCGGCGGGTCGCATCGCGGTGACGCCGATCCACTTCGACCTGACCGACCGTCCGAGTCTGGACGCGCTGCGGCGCTTTGACCTGGAGGGCCTGCTCGCGCCGCTCCCGCACGACGCGAAGCCGTGAGCGCGGCCAAGGCCAACACGCAGGCCGCTGAGGCCGACACGCAGGTCCAGGACGTGGCGACGCGCGCGCGACAGCTGCGCGAGCAGCTGGAACACCACGCCCACCGCTACTACGTCCTGGACGACCCGGAGATAGCGGACGACGCGTACGACCGCCTGCTGGACGAGCTGCGGGCGATCGAGCGTGACCACCCGGAGTTGGCGACCGCGGACTCGCCGACCCAGCGGGTGGGCGGCGAGCCGGTAGGGCGCCTGGAGAAGGTGCGCCATCTGGAGCAGATGCTGTCGCTGGGCAACGTGCGCTCGGCGCAGGAGCTGCGCGCGTGGGTTGAGCGGATGCGCAACCACCTGGCGCGCGAGGGGATCGCAGATCCGCAGTTCACGTTTGTGGTTGAGCCGAAGATCGACGGCCTGGCGATCAGCCTGGTCTACCGCGATGGCGTGCTGGAGCGCGGGGCGACGCGCGGCAACGGCGAGGTGGGCGAGGACGTGACGCACAACCTGCGCACGATCGGCGCGATTCCGTTGCACGTACGCGACGCGCCTGCGCTGCTGGAGGTGCGCGGCGAGGTGTACATGTCGCTGAAGGACTTCACGGCGCTGAACGAGCGCAGGGCGCAAGCCGGCGAGTCAACGTTCATGAACCCGCGCAACTCGGCGGCGGGCACGATCCGCCAGCTGGACCCGGCGGACGCGGCCAAGCGCCCGCTGTCGATCTGGTGTTACCAAATGGGTGTGGCGGAGGGCCTGTCGTTCAAGACCCACTGGGAGGGTCTTACGTGGCTGAGCGAGCACGGCTTTCGCGTCAACGACGGAATCAAGCGGCTGAGCGGCGAGGACGAGGTGATCGCCCAATGCCTGGAGTGGGAGCGGCGCAGGGGCGAGCTGGATTTTGAGATTGATGGGGTCGTCGTCAAGGTCGACGACCTGGAGTTGCAGCGTCGTTTGGGCTCCGTCGGACGCGACCCGCGGTGGGCGGTGGCGTGGAAGTTCGCGCCCACGACCGCGGTCACCCGCCTGGCGAAGGTGATGTGGAACGTGGGCAAGTTCGGCGACCTGCGCCCGTATGCGGTGCTGGAGCCGGTGTCGGTGGGCGGCGTGACGATCGGGATGGCGACGCTGCACAACGAGGAGGACATCGCGCGCAAGGACATCCGCGCGGGCGAGGACGTGATCGTGGTGCGCGCGGGCGACGTGATCCCGCAGGTGGTCTCGCCGGCGCCGCATGTGGTGGAGGCCAAGCGCCGCCCGCCGCTGCCGCGCCCGCCCAAGCGCTGCCCATTCTGCGACACCCCGACGGTCAAGCCGCAGGACAGCATCTTCACGCAGTGCCCCAACCGTGACTGCCCGGCGCGCGCGTGGCAGCTGCTCAAGCACTTCGTGTCGCGCGGCGCGATGGACATCGACGGCCTGGGCGAGAAGCAGGTGGCGCTGCTGCAGGAGAAGGGGCTGGTGCGCACGGCGGGCGACTTCTACCGGCTGACAGAGGAGCAGCTGCTCGAGCTGGAGGGCTTTGGCGAGCTGTCGGCGAGGAACCTGCTGGCAGCGCTGGAGGCGTCCAAGCAGCGCCCGTTCGCGCGCGTGCTGTTCGCGCTAGGGATCGAGGAGGTGGGCGAGGTGACGGGGCGCAACCTGGCCCAGCGCTTCCGCGACATCGACGCCCTGCTGGACGCGTCCGCTGAGCGGCTCGCCGAGACCCCTGGAGTGGGCGAGAAGATGGCCGATTCGATCCGTTCCCAGCTGCATGACGAGCGCATGCGCGCGCTGATCAAAGACCTGCGCGATCTGGGCCTGCGCTTCCACGAGGAGGGCCCGCCGCCGTCTGAGGGTCCGCTGGCGGGCAAGACGCTCGTGCTGACCGGATCGTTGCCGGAGCTCTCGCGCGAGCAGGCCACCGAGCGGATCCTCGCGGCGGGCGGGCGCGTGACGGGGACAGTGTCGAAGAAGACCGACTACCTGCTCGCGGGCGAGAGCCCGGGATCCAAGCTGGAGAAGGCGCAGCGGCTGGGCGTGGCGGTGATCGACGAAGCGCAACTGCTGGCCCTGCTGAGTGATTAGTACGAGTAGCGGCGCTGACGCCGAGGCTGTCCCCAACGAACGAACGGAGCTCGAGTGCGACCTACTGGTGTTTGGCATGGCAACGCGAAATTGAGCTTGATGGCGCTTCTGGCCGGCCTGGTGGCGTCGCTGGCGATGGCCTCAGGAGCGCGGGCGTCGTCGGGCACGGCCACGATCTCGGGCACCGTAAGCGAGTCGGGGACGCCCAAGGAAGGCATCAGAGTGGCGGCGTACTTCGCGGCCACTGGTGAGCCCGCCGGGTCTGCCATCACCAACGCGAAAGGCGAATACACGGTTCCGGCGCTGGTGGCCGGCTCTTACAAGGTGGAGTTCTTCCCGGCCGGGGAAAGCGAATACGCGCTTCAGTACTTCGAAGAAAAGCACACGCTCGCCGAAGCAACCGAAGTGCCGCTCGCAGAAGGCCAGGCACGTGCTGGGGTGAACGCAAACCTGCGCAAGGGCGGCGTGATCACGGGGATGATCAGCGGCAACGGTGCGCCGGTGGGGAACGTCGAAGTCTTCGCGTTCGCCCAGGGCGGATATTCGGCCAGTGTGTCGAGCGAAGCGGACGGCGACTACACCGTCAAAGGCCTGCCCGCAGGCTCCTACCGTATCGAGTTCTATCCGATCGCAGGCGTCAACCTGGCGCCCCAGTACTTCGAACACGGTCTCGCGCCGTCTGAAGCCACCGCTGTTGCGGTCGAAGAAGAAAAAACCAACGTGATTGACGAGAATCTGCCGGCCGGCGGCGAGATCAAGGGCACGGTCACCGACTCGACCACGCACAAGCCCGTAGCCAACGCCACGGTGTTTGTCGGCAACGCCCGCGGCTCTGAATTCTTCCCCGCCTCCGCGGATGAACTCGGGTACGACGAATTTGCTGAAACGAACGCAAACGGGGAATACATCGTCCTAGGACTGCCCAGCGGCAGCTACAACCTCGAATTCGAAGGCGAAGGCAACCGCTACATCCCCCAGTCGGATAACGGTGTGAACGTCATACAGGGGAGCACGGCATCGGGTGTGAACGTCGCCCTGGTCCCTAGGGCTCCATACAACACGGCCGCTCCCGTGGCATCGGGGACGCCTGCGCTGGGCCAGACGCTTTCGTGCTCCAGCGGCTCATGGTCGGGCATCTCCACGATCAGCTACGCCTACAAGTGGCTGCGCGACGGCAACGCAATCGCAGGGGCCATCTCGGGAAGCTATGTGGTCCAGCCCGCCGACGAGGGGCACGGCCTCTCCTGCGAAGTCACCGCCACCAACTCCGCCGGGCACGCCACGGCCAAGAGCAACACGCTGAGCATCCCCCAGCCACCCCCACCGCCCCCGCCGGCGCCTGTGGTTGGGGTCTCGACATCCACGGTGATCGTGTCTGCCGGGGGTGTGGCACACGTGCTGGTCACCTGCACTGTGGGGCCGTGCTCGGGCACGATCGATCTGATCCAGCGCAAGACCGTCAGGCACCACCATGGGCACAGAACGGTCACCCGCACGATCACGATCGTGCTCGGCCAGGCCTCCTACTCGCTGGCGCCCGGCCAAAGCCGCCTGCTGGTGGTTCGCCTGAACAGACCGGGCAAGCACCAGCTGGACGCCACCCGCCACCACCGTATGTCTGCGCTGCTGGAGGTCTTCGTGCGCGGCGGCGCGACGGTGCAAACGCCGGTGTTGCTGGTGGAGAGGCGCCCGCGGCGCAGGTAGTGGCTGGCGTTCAGTAGTCGGCGACGGTGATCGCCATGTGGTCCTGGAAGACGTGCGCGGTTTCGATGGCGATGCCGTCGGTGAAGATGGCGAACGCGAGCAGGTGCCCGTTGGACGCTTCGCAATAGCCGACCAGGTTGGACACGCCGGTGAGCGTGCCGGTCTTGCCCTCACAGCGCCCCGCGGCGCCGGTGTGGCGCATGCGTTCGGCCAGCGTGCCGGTGCGCCCGGCCACGGCGAGGTGTTCGCGCAGCACCTGCCCGATGGGCGTGGGCTCCAGCTCGACCAGCAGGTCTGCGACCTGGTAGGGCGACATCTCATCGGCGCCCGACAGGCCCGAGCCGTCGACCACGCGTGGGTGGATGCCCAGCAGCGAGGAGACGGTCTGCGCGACCACGGCTGCACCCGCGGCGGTCGTGCCGGCGCCGCCGAAGCTGGCACCGAGGTCCTTGACGAGCGTCTCTGCGAAGAAGTTGTCTGACGGCGGCAGCATCAGCCCGAGCAATTGGGCGATCGTCGGCGACTGCACCTGTGCGAGCTGCACGGCGCCTGGCGGCGTGGCGGCCGCGGCGTGGGAGCCGTCGACGTGCACCCCGTCTTTCTTGAGCGTGGCCCACAGCTCGTGCGCGGCGTAGGCAGCGGGCGCGTGCGGACCTTTTTCCTTGCGTTCTTCGCCGCGGTTGAAAGCAAGCGCGCTCAGCGTGCCTTCCAGGAACGGGTCTGGTTCGTAGTTGCTGGAGGGCTCGCCGCGCAGCGAGTCGAAGTAGGACTCGTCGCCGTAGACGGACCCGGTGATGGTGTGGATGCCCTGGCTGTGCACCAGCTGGGAGACGAGCGTGGAGACGCTCGCGCCGACGCCGCCGTAGTGGCTGTCGATGAACGCGGTCGAGCCGAACGTGGGGTCGCCGCCGCCACGCAGGTACAGGCTTCCTTCCCACACTCCGCCGGGGGCCAGGTGCCCGACGCCGAAGACGGTGGTAGACAGGCGCGCTTCGGCCCCGAAGCGCTCGAGCGCTGTGATGGCCGTGTACAGCTTCTCCACCGACGCGGGCGGACGCAGCGCGCTGGCGCGATCGGAGAACAGCGCCTGTTTGGCGGTCAGGTCATAGACGTAGGCGCCGTCGGCCGGTCCGGCCAGCGCGAGCTGATGGCTGAGGTCCCCCTGCAGAGCGGCCAGCCCGTCCTGCGCGCCGGCCGCCTGCGGCGCCAGCACGCCCACAAACGAGAGTCCGCAGAGCAGAATCAGCAGCTTTGCGAGGTAGGTGCGACGCACGCAGCCTAGAATCTGTCGTGCATGGGCAAGGTTGTCAAGCTCGAACCGGCGCACAAGCCGGCGTCCAAGGACAGGACGCGCGCCGGCCGGTTGGTGCCGCGCGGGGTAGGACGGCCGGGATCGGTCGACCGCAGGCGCAGGCCGCGACGCAGCAAGACCGCGCTGGTGCTGGGCGGCGGGGGCTTTACGGGCGGCGTGTATGAGATAGGCGCATTGCGCGCCCTGGATCTGCTGGCGGTCAACAGCACGGTCAACAACTTCGACGTCTACGTGGGCACGTCGGCGGGCTCGTTCATCGCTGCGCTGTGCGCCAACGGGGTGACGCCGGAGGAGATGATGAGGGTGGTCACGCGCCAGGGCGCGCCGCCCTTCAAAGACATCGACCTGGGCGATCTGTTGCATCTGAACCTGGCGGAATTCGCGCGCAAGGGGGCGCTGCTGCCGCTGCGCGCTCTGTCGCTGGCCCGTCAGGTGATCTCCCAGCCGGGCGGCGTGTCGCTGATGGACGTGGTGCTGGGGCTCGCCGAGGGACTGCCGTCTGGCATGTACACGGGCGCTGGCATCGAGCGTTACCTGCACGAAGTGCTCAGCGAGCCGGGTCGCACGGACGACTTTCGCGAACTGGCGTGCGAGCTGTATCTGACGGCGACCGACCTGGATACGTGCGAGCGCGTGGTGTTCGGCATCGAGGGCGCAGAAAACGTGCCGATCTCGACGGCGGTGCGCGCGTCGGGTGCGCTGCCGATGGTCTACGCGCCCGTCCAGGTCAACGACCGCGAGCTGATCGACGGCGGGATCGTGTCGACGACCAACCTGGACTTGGCGGTACAGGCGGGCGCGAAGCTGGTGGTGGTGATCAACCCGATCGTGCCGTTCATCAATGACTTCTCGGGCACGGTCAAGACGATGCGCGGCAGTCGAGCCAAGCATGTGTCGGACATGGGTCTTGCGCAGATCGGCTACCAAGTGTTCAAGCTGGTGGCCCACCAGCGCCTGCACGAACTGGCCAAGGGCTGGGAGGCGCGCTACCCGGGCGTGGACATCATCCTGATCGAGCCCCAGCCGACCGACGAGCTGATGTTTGAGACGTCGATGATGAGCTTCACCTCGCGCGTGGAGATCGCACGCCACGGCTTCGAGTCGGTGACCAAGCAGCTGGCCAGCGAATACGAGCGCTACCGCACGGTGGCCGACCGCCACGGCCTGGAGATCTCGGCCAAGCGGGTGCGCCAGGTGGTAGAGCACTTCGACGACGAGCAGCAGGAGGAGGTGAGCGCCTGGCGCAAGATCCTCGAGGGCACCACGGGCGCACTGCTGCGCCAGGCGGGCTCCAGCAGCGCCTAGAGGATCTTGTCGAGCGCGCCGAGCAGCCGTTCGGAGGTGCTGGCGCGGTGCAGGGCGATGCGCACGTGGCGCGGCTCGCCGAGCGCGTCGCCGGCGGCCACGAGCACGCCGCCGCGCGCCAGGCGCGCCGCCAGCTCGGCGCCGGCGAGCCTGGGGTGGGCGGCCCACAGGAAGTTGGCCTGGCTGTCGCTGACCTCATAGCGTCGCTCGCGCAGCGCTGCGATCAGCCGCAAACGCTCGGCGCACAGTTCGCGCGTGCGCCGCTCGATCAGCTCAGAGCAACTGCGCAGCGCCTCCAGGGCGCCGGCCTGGGAGACCTCGGAGACGCCCAGGTCGGGCTCGAGCTCGGCCAGCAGGTCGCCCGAGCGCGGCCCGCCGATGGCATAGCCGATGCGCAGCCCGGCCAGCCCCCATGCCTTGGAGAAGCTGCGAAAGACGAGCAGGCGCGGGTGATGCTCGAGTAGCTCGAGCGACGAGTTGTGCGGCTGGGCGTCTGAGAACTCGACCAGCGACTCGTCCAGCAGCACGGCAACGTTGTCGGGTAGGCCCTCGAGCAGCTGTCGCAGCTGGTCGGTGGGCAGCAGCTCGCCGGTGGGGTCGTTGGGGCTGGCCAGGGCGATCACGCGCGCGTGCTCCTCGCGCGCGGCCTCCAGTAGCTCGTCTACGCCGCCGGCCACCCGCTGGGCGCGGCCGTGGGCGCGGCGGGCCATGATCGGATACAGGGGGTAGGAGGGCCAGTAGGTGAGCAGCTGCTGGCCGGGCTCGATCAAGGCGCGCGTGGCGGCGCTGAGCAGCTCGGCGGCGCCGTTGCCGAGGATCAGCCGGGCGGGGTCGTTCAGGCCGTGGCGGGCGGCGAGCTCGTTGCGCAGCGTGGAGCCCTGCAGGTGCGGATAGCGGTACAGGCCGCGCCTGGCCACGTAGGTGATGGCGTTGACGATGCGCGGGTGGGGCAGCTCGGGCCAGGTGGTCTGGGAGAGGTCGAGCGTCTCCACGCGGGCGAGCGCTTTGCGCCGGCGCTCGGCCGCCTCCTCGCGCAGCTCGGCTTTGACCTCATCTTCGGTCATCCCCTCGAACTGCTTGTAGTAATCGAGCAGGCCCACAGCTATGTGGTTCTAGCAGCGATCGCTAGGGTGCTGCCTGCCGGGAGCACGCGGCGCTCATTGCGCTGTTTCGCCGCCACTGGAGACGAGGCTGAGGCCGGGGCCGTGGATGACGACGAACCAGAGCAGGGCTGCGAGCGCGCAGAAGGCGGCGGTGCCGGCGAACACGCGCCCGAGCGCGCCCGTGCGATGGTCGTGCCCGGCGGCGCGGCGCACGAGGATCCAGGCATTGTCGAGGCGGCGCATGAGCGCGAGCGCGCCGAACAGCAGCACGAACAGGGCGACGAACGCGCTGAAGATGCCGAAGCTGACGCTGCCTGAGTGGTAGTCGATCTGGGAGCCGATCCACAGGCAGGCGACTGGGATGGGGCCCCAGCAGAGCAGGCTGAGAAAGGCGATGCCGGCGATCAGCAGGTTGGCCAGCGAGCCGTCCACTCGCTGGCGCACCGAGCTGCCGCGCTCGGGCGGCGTGCGAAAGTGCGTGGGCGCGGTGCCGGGACGTCGCCCGACGAACAGTCCGCCGGTCTCGGAAGGGTCGCTGCGCATCTATTGCCTATCTTGGCAGCTATGGCGCGGCGTGCACGCTAGCTGGCGTACAGCGCGTCGAACACGTCGGCGTATTTCTCGTTGACCACGTTGCGCTTGACCTTCAGCGTGGGCGTGAGCTCGCCGGTGGCCTGACTGAGGTCGTGGTCGAGGATGGCGAACTTCTTGACCTGCTCGACCTGCGCGTATTTGGCGTTGGCGCGGTCGAGCTCGGTCTGGATTAGCTCACGCACGGCGGGCTCGCGGGCGAGCGAGGGGATGTCCTCGGGCAGGCCGTGTTCGCGGGCGAAGATGGGGATCTCTTCCTCGTCGAGCGTGATCAGCATGACGGGGTAGGGCCGCTGGTCGCCGTACATGACCGCCTGGGAGACCCAGCGACACTGCTTGAGATCGTTCTCGATGTTGGCGGGCGTGAGGTTCTTGCCGCCGGCGGTGATGATGATGTCCTTCTTGCGCCCGGTGATCGTGAGGTATCCGTCGGCGTCGATCGAGCCGAGGTCGCCGGTATGCAGCCAGCCGTCGACGACCGCGCCGAAGTTGGCTTCGGCGCGCTTGTGGTAGCCGCCGAAGATGTTGGGGCCTTTGATGAGGATCTCGCCGTCGTCTGCGATCTTCAGTTCGACGCCGGGCAACGCACGCCCGACGGTCCCGAAGCGGTGGTGCTCGAGCGTGGAGATGGTGGCGGCGGTGGCGGTCTCGGTCATGCCGTAGCCCTCGAACACGGGCACGCCGCAGGCGTAGAAGAACTCGAGGATCTCGTGGGCGATGGGCGCGGCGCCGCTGGTGGCGTGGCGCACGCGTCCGCCGAACAGCGCGCGCACGTTCTTGAACAGCAGCTCGTCGGCCTCGTCGAACTGCTTTTGCATATCCTCGGGTATGGGTTGGCCGCGGTTGGTCATGTCGCGGACCTGTACGCCTAGGCTGATGGCGTCCTGCGCGCGCGTTCGCTCCTCGGGCGGCTGCGCTGCGATGGCGCCCTGGGCGACTGTGTAGATCTTCTCGAACACGCGCGGCACGGACGGCAGATAGGTGGGCTGGACTTCCATCAGCTCGGGCAGGATCTGCTTGGTATCGCCGCTGAAGTAGGCAAGCGTGCTGCCAAGGTCGAAGGCGGCGAGCTGGACGAGCAGCGCGTAGGAGTGCGCGAGCGGCAGGTACAGGTAGGTGACCTCGTCGCCGGTGATCTCGCGGGCGGTGGCGATCATGTTGACGATCGCGCGGTAGTTCTTGTGGCTGAGCACGCAGCCCTTGGGTGGGCCGGTGGTGCCGGACGTGTAGATGAACGTGAAGGGATCGTCGGGCGAGACGGCGGCGCGACGCGCTTCGAGCTCATCGACCCCGTTGGCATCGGCCCGCGCGCGTCCGCGCTCGCGTACGTCCGCCAGTGGGATGGCGCCGAGCGCGAGGACGCCTGCGCTGG
>Ga0116217_10003543_pt1 | contig 14106 bp, 21 predicted proteins | sample Sb_taG_6_FD_89697 | JGI IMG/M metagenome (GOLD analysis project Ga0116217, IMG submission 89697) | Peat soil microbial communities from Weissenstadt, Germany - Sb_50d_4_PS metaG | ecosystem: Environmental > Terrestrial > Soil > Wetlands > Peat | place: Germany: Weissenstadt | collected 2010-09-21 | reverse complement strand
AGCGCCGATTATTTCCGACAGCGAAGTTCGAGCGTCTGGTCACAAGCTCGCCCCGAATCCCCGAATCTGGAGGGCTGCGAGCGAGCCGGCCGGCTCGGGCTCGTCTGAACTGCCCGACCGTGGCACCCGGTAGCGGGTGCATTACCGGGGGCTCTCGCCCTCTACGGCTTCAAGTGCGCATCGAAGAACGCGAGGATGCGCCGCCGTGCATCTCGCGCAGATCCCTCGTGGTAGCCCGATCCTGGCGAGAGTATTCCGAAGACCGGCTCCAAGACGGAGAACGGGAATGGATTCTTGTCTCCAGCTCCTTCGTGGTCGTTGAGAAAGGAGTGCCCGGCCTCCGGGTACTCCTTGACGTCGTGTTCGACGCCGACGGCCGTCAATGCCCGCTCGAGGCGATCGGCGGCCCCTCGCAGTGTGCGATCCTTGCCACCGTAGCTTCCGACAATCGGGCAAGCCCGTCTCAGGAGGCTGGCCGTGTAGGCGTCCTTCGGAGCGGTGCCGTAGTTGACGCTCGACACGGTGAACCCGCGATCGGCGGCGAGCAGCAGGGCGAACCCGCCTCCCATGCAGTAGCCAATCACGCCGATCCTGCCCGTGCAGTCCTCCCGGGCCTCCAGCCAGACGCGCGCCGCCTCGATGTCGTCGAACGACCTCCCCCGTCCGGCGCGCACGTCACGCATGACCGAGATCATGCAGGCCACCATCCCTCTCCCGGTGAAAAGATCCGGCGCTACGGCGAGGTACCCTTCGCCCGCAAGCCAGTCAGCCTGGTTCCGTAGGTCCTGGCTCATCCCCGTTGCGTCGTGGACGACGACGACACCAGGCCAGGGTCCCTCGCCTGCAGGTGTCGCCAGGTAGGACGGCAGCTCGCCCGGGGTTGGGATCATCACCTCGGCCATCACGTCTCCTTGGACATGGGTGGTCGTCTCGGCCAGTCCGCATCGGTGACGCCGTTCAATACAACGCTTGCGTGCGTGTTACCGACCATCGACTCAAAGACGATTACCGCCCACATGGTCACACCTCCCGTGCTCGCCGACCCCTTGAAAGCGGTCTTACGCCGAGCACGCTAGCTTCGAACTTGCGCTTCGGCTCTTGGAGGATCCGACCACGCGGATCCGATAGATGCCCTTAACTCCAGGTGCCGCCGCACGCTGGGTCTGGGCGCAACTTAACCGAGGCAACTGCGGAACCCGCAGCCCTGCGCTCCCCAGCGAAGATTCACCGGGGCGGATCCTTGACTCGGAACGAATCGGGGTCGGTAGAATTGTTCGAGGCATAGCTGGCATCGCTCGTTGAAGAACCGAACCCACTGGGATCAATTCGGGGTGTCTGCCAATAGATCTCGACGCGGCAGATGAAACCGTCTTTGCCGATGTCGAACGAATATGCCTCGTCCAGGTGGAGTTCCTCTTCGCCGTATCGAAGGTGCTCAGTTACTTTGGCAAAGGCGAAGAGTCCGTCCGGCGTGCTGATGATCCTCAGTATGTCATTGCGGTAATCAGCGGGAACGGTGCCTCTTAGGAAGTTCAGATAGGCCTGTCGTCCCGTCAGCTGGTCGCCAAAGGGACCGATCCTTAGGATCCCTTGGTCAAGGATGGTGCCCAACTCGTTCCATTCCCGCGCCGTCAAATACGAGAAGAAGCGTTCCACAATGCCTGTAGCGCCCGAAGTCAACTGTGCCTCCTTCGGTAGCGTCGCGGACCTAAGGATAGTCCCCACGGAGGTCTGTCAAAGGGTGCCCCAGTACATTGCCGCCGCCGCCGCCGCCGCCGCCGCCACCACCACCACCACCGGCGCCGGGGATGGAGTGGCTGGTTCAGAGATCCTTCTTCATCCGAATCGCAGTGGCCGTATAGCCCATCGACTCATAGAGGTGTCGCGCTACCCGGTTGTGTCCAAAGACGTTCAGTCCCAGCTCTGTAGCGCCCTGCTTCCGGGCTTCAACCTCCGCGAGCGCCATGGTCTCTCGTCCGTATCCCTTGCCCCGATGCTTCTCGTCTATGCGCACGTCCCAGACCCAGAAAGATCCAGGTTCACCAGCAGATTGAGGACCGATCCAGAGCGTGCCAACGGCGGTCCCGTCGTGGTCGAGAACCCGGAAGAGGAGCTGACCGTCGCCAGGTGCTCCGTTGGGAAACAGGGCTTCGGATTGTTCACGGGCAATGCGCCGGGCGGCATCTGGCCTTTCGCCTGACTTGACCCTCCCTTCGACGTATCGCTCAACGTTGCCCTCGATGAACTCCGAGAGCTCCTGGTCGGTGAGCGGTCGCAAGCTTACGGGCACAGTTCAAATCTACGACCAAGATCTGTCCCCGAACGGGCAGATGGGACACCTACCGTGTTGATGCCCTCCAGAAGAACTCGAGCTGGATGTTGTCAGGGTCACGGAAGGTGAGCATGGCGTTTCGGGTGTGCTCGGGCTCCTTTACTCCTGAGTGCGAGATTCCGAGCCGGTTCAACGTCTGAACCCATTCATTGAGGTCTTCTCGGCGATCCACCAGGAACTCCAGGTGGTCGAGGCCCGTATGGAACTCACTGAAGCTCTCGCCCGAATTCTGCTGATGACCGACGAGGCAGATGACGAGCTGACTTTTCGGCTCAACGAGAGCGATGTAATGCATCCGACCGTCCTCACCAACGAAGTCGTACAGCTCTTCTACGTCCAACGACGCTGCATACCAAGCTGCACTACTCGCGGGGTCACGGACGGTCAGATTGACCTCGACACGGCCGGAGATCGACGGCACACACTGGAGTCTGTCAGCTTTGCCCAGCCGGGTGGTGGTGGGTGCTCCATATCCGGGACCGATACTCCCACCGGACCGCCGTTTCGCACTAACCGGTCTTATCCGTCAGGTCCCTCAGGGAACGCTTGGGCGATCCGCACCCTGATGAGCCGCTCGACCAGGGGCTTCGGTAGCGGTGCGTCGACTGGGAACTGGAGCGCTCCCTTGGACGTCTTGTAGCTTGCAACTTCGTCTCGAAGCAACGGAAATACGGAACCGCTGTGGGGAAGGTAGCTCAGGTGGTTCTTGAAAGCAGCGAATCCGGCGATGACCTTCCCGTCGACTCTGAACGCCGGGACATGATATGAGATCCCTTCTTCGGCCTCTGGGACTACTTCAAGGATCGTCTGGCGCAATCGTCGCAGAGTGGATCGTTTCGGCTCCTCAAGATCCGCCAAGTACTGATCGATCTCGTCACTGGACACGTATCCGATTCTCGTGACACCTCCGCTCAAGGTCAAGAGGCCAGGTATCTGCGCCTGCCCCCGAACGCCGTCGGACGTGGCCATCCCTGCACCCCGATCCCCGATCTAACGTTGGCGACTATGGCCTCCAATGCTGGCCCTACCCACGAGGACTACGACGACGCGGCTCGCCTCTGGCTGCTCGGTCTGATGGCAGGTCAGGAGCTGGACTCGATCATGGAGCAGCTGACTGCCCTGCACTCTCACAACGACACGTTCCCCGCCGAAGTCCTCCTCGAGCTCGCCGCTGAGGCAATCGAAGAGTCCGAGGCGTCACCGGCCGAGCCAATTCAGTACGAGGGGATGCGCGATCGCTATCTCCCTGAGTACCACTTCCGTGGCGGTGACGAACCACCGCCCTCAGTGATCACGCTGACATTTGCGGACCGTCCCGAGATAGAGCCGGCCGAAATCTGCTTGGTCAACGTATCGACAACCCGCGAGACCAAGTCCGGTTGGATTGCCTCAAGGCCGTCCGAATTTTGGTCGATATTGGCCGTGGGAACGCGTTTCGTTGGGTTCACTGAGTTAACGTTTCGCTGAACGATCGGGGGCGATGGCCCGGTGGTGGTGACGGTCTGCTACAGAGTTGAGACCATTTACCGAGTTGAACTCACACACTGGTTCGATCGGGCGCGTCTGCCCCGGAGTTCACTCATGGCCGCGAAACGGCAGTTCGATGCTCTATCTGCGACAGCGAAGACGTTCCCGGGTTGGTCGCCTACGACCGCCTCAACGACGTCGCCAACCTGGCGGTTCAGTGGCTCGAGGACAACCTCTGTCCCGACATAGCGGTCAGGAGACGCTTCAAGACCCAAATGATGGCCTACCACGCTGTCGCCGACGCCGTGCGATCCACCATTACTGAGGAAACGGCGACGTGATGGTGACTCAACTTGTTGAGCTTCGGGATGTGATCGACCAACACACCGCGGCGATCGATCAGGTGGAGCCGTGAATCCGGACTCCGACACTAAGAGGCAGCCATGAGGAGAGTGAACATGGAGAACCGCCGGCGAGTACCACGCCAACCTGCCGGCTGGGCTGGGTTGTGTCACGTCGAGGGCGGGTCCGTTGTCGGGTGGTGGCAAGACTGTCGGGTCATCGACGTCTCGATGCTCGGTCTCGGGATCACGTTCCATTACCCCCGGCCCTCCGAGCTCGTGGGCCGGAATATTTCCCTGGAAGTTTCCGCAGCGGGTGACTCGGTCAAGATCCGGTTCAAAGGCGAAATCAAGAGTGCAGCAGCAGCGATCCCCGAGGGGACCGTCCGAGTCGGAATCGAGTTCGTTGGGCTGTCCGAAGCCGAACGGGCAATTACCGCTGTTCTGAGTGTGATGAACCGTCGCCTCGCTCGCCTTTCCACGGTGTAGGTCCGTCGACTGTTCTGGCCCACGCGAAGTCTCCCCTGTACAGCCGACAGATCCGAGGACTTACTTCCGGCGAACGGGGGCTCACCCCGGTCGGGCGAGTGCCATCAGATGGATCCGTTGCTACGGTTCATCAATAACCGTTCGATCGGCAGAACATGCTCTCGAACGGGCAGACTGGGGCTATGGGTGATTCAGCCACGTACCGACTCCATGGCCATGTGGCCACCATCACCTACAACCGCCCCGACGCACTCAACGCTATCAACGCCCAGATGAGGCGCGACCTCAATGACGCCTTTTCGCGGTTTCGTGACGACGGGGAAGCATGGGTGGCCATCGTCACTGGTTCGGGACGCGCCTTCTGCGTCGGCGCCGACCTACGCCAGGGCGCTGGGTCCGCAGGGGGGTTCCCAGGCACCTTCTGGGAGAAGCCGACACTGAATTCCTTTGAGAGCGGATGGGAGATCTTCAAGCCGGTCATTGCTGCCGTGAACGGGTACTGCCTGGGTTACGGGCTCACGCTTGCCACCTGGTGCGATTTCGTACTGGCGAGCGACCGAGCCGAGTTCGGTCTTCCAGAGGTGAACCTCGGAGTCCCGGCGATTGTGGCGTCCATACGCCTTCCGCAGCGCATCAACTGGGCCGACGCGATGGAGCTGTTGCTCACGGGGGAGCGCATCAATGCCGAGCGAGCACACGCGATGGGTCTGGTCTGGAGGGTCGTCCCCCACGACACTCTGCTCGACGAGGCCAACGCACTGGCTAGACGCCTTCTTGACGGAGCACCTCTAGCTCAGCGAGCTATGAAGGAGATGGCGGTGCGCACGCGCCACATGGCGACGCTGGAGGCCATCCGCTTCGGCGAGACAATGCGGCACGTTGCCGCGGCGACACAGGACACGGCGGAAGGCTTCCAGGCCGCAGCTGAGGAGCGCCAGCCGCGCTGGACCGGACGATGAACACGCTGGACCCTTCGTAGTTTGAGTCATGCTGCCGACATGCCTATCTTCCGGGCGAACGGGGACAATGGCGAGTCTCACTGAAGGATATTTGCGTAAGTCGGCTGATGGCTTCGTCGCTCTTGTCTCGGAGCGAGGCACTGAGCCCTTCTTTGACTCGGGATTTCGCAGGTTCGCCACTGCTGCCTCGATCCGTCGTGACCGCGTCTCGGGCTTCTTGGCTCTCTCGATGGCACCCACATGTTCCCGCTTGTGGCTGTAGGACAGTCGGCCATAAGCCGCGGGCGGCTTGATCGGCATCCAGGGCATGGGCGAAGTCCGTTGGCTCAACCACAACGCGGGGTTCGACGTCTAGCTCCACCTCGACTTGGACCTCGTCGCCGGTTGCAACGATCGATCGGCTGGTTGAGCGTGAGACCCCCCGCGTCGCCGTAGTACCCGGCGTCGCCCGCATAGGCGACATCACCGGAGGCGTCCACCTGGTAGTAGCCGATCCCCCCGGTTCCAGAGAGGCTCACTGAGACGCCGGCACCAGCGTCCGCCGAGCCGGTGAGCGTCATGGTGGCGGACCGGTCTCCGAGTGCCAAGGGGTAGAAGTAGACATCCAGGGTGCAGGATCCGCCATTGGCCGCGAGGATCAAGGTGAGGTCGGGATCGACCCGCCCTCCTCCTCTCCCTCTGAAGTCGGTCGCAACTTGATACGCGGGAAGGCCCCCGTACGCGGCCGGGACACGGCGCGGCTATGGATCGATGGCCACGAGCTACGGAGCGATCGCTGTAATCATCTCCTAGCCGGGCGGAGCGAAGAACTCTAGAGCGATGTTGTCCGGGTCCCGGAAGGAGAGTCCTGAACCATAAGGGGCGTCGATGATGCCCCCGTTCTTGATGTCGAGCTCATTGAGCTTGGACTCCCACTGCTCAAGCTCGGCCCTGTTCGTGCAAGCGAACGCCAGGTGGTCCAGGCCCGGCCGACGTTCGTCGAAGGGATCAGATCCGTGCGGATCGGGGAACTGGTGGATGCCGACCAAGGTCTGGCTGCCAAGGAGCCATACGACATGGTGGAACGGACCTGTGTCTTCATCGATGATCGGCGCAGTCCCGAACAGGTTCTGATACCAGGGCCGACTCCGACCAAGATCGGTCACCGTCAGGGCCACGTGGGTGACGCCGGGGAATTCAGGCATGAACACCTCCTTGGAGCACGCTGCTCGTCACAATAGCTTTCGGCTAGGCGGGACTTGGGGTGCCCCAGTACGCATCGGGACGGTGGGCGGTGAGGCGCCTATGGGCTGGTTGACCCGCATTGTTCTGTGAAGTACTTCCCCAAGGTGCGGTAAGGGGCGAGGACTCTCGACTGCTTCTCGAGTGGCACGACTGTTGTTGCGAATTGCTTGAAGCCGTTTGACTGGCGAATTGCCCTGTGACACCATCGTCCACCAGGTCGACGATCCCCTCACTGGCAGCCGCCACGACCGGCCGGATGACGGCCATTGCCTCGAGGACCACGATCGGGCAGCAGTCGTGCACGATCGAGGGAACAAACACGACACAGGCCGTCCGCATGAGGTCGATGACCGACGGGTGGTCGAGCAATCCGCGCAGCTTCACTTCACCCGAGATATCGAGTGGCGTATCGTCGAGTACCCGTCCGGCCAGCATGAGGCGGGGAAAGCCGCCGAGTCGTCGGTGTGCCTCGAGCAGCACTTCTATGCCCTTGTCCGGGCTAACGTGTTTGACACGGGGCTAACGTGGTCTCCTGCGCGGCACGAAGTGCAAGCGCAAGGACGGAGTCTGGGAGTTGCGGGTCTACGTCGGCCGAGACCGGCAAACCGGCCACCCACGCCAGATATCGAGGACCTTTCACGGCGGATCCTGCGCCGCTGATGATGCCCTACGAGACCTCGTCGAGAAGTACGGCGAGGGGCATCCAGACGGTTTCGGCGCCACCGTCGGCCAGCTCCTCGACCGATGACTGGAGCAGTGCGAGCGCCTCAATCTGTCGCCCACGACGATCCGGAACTACCGCTCCCAGGTCAAGCAGACCATCCGGCCCAAGCTCGGAAGGATCGTCCTCGCCAAGCTGACCCCCAAACACCTGGACAGCCTCTACGGCGGAATGAAGGACGCCGGCCTCTCGGCCAAGACGATGCGCAACCACCACGCCATCATCTCCTCAGCACTGCACCAGGCCGTGCGGTGGGAGTGGGTCCGGGAGAGCGGTTGTCGTTGCAGCCGAGGACCGGGATCCCCGGCTGGCTCCACTCCTGATGCTCGCGGCCCTCACGGGTGTGCGCCGGGGCGAGCTGTGCGGCCTCCGCTGGAGCGACGTCGACTTGCAGACCTTAGTCCTGGAGGTTCCCGATCCGTGGTGGTCGTGCCCGGCGGCAGGGCAGTCACATTAGGAGGGGGAGTGAACGCTCTGTGCGTAGACACGTTCGAGATCGGCGGCCACGCGTGAAGCGGTGAATGCCTGAACCTGGGCCGCGCCTGCACGGCCGTAGGAAGCGGCCAGCTCGGAATCGTTCGCCAGTTGTTTGATCGCCTCAGCAAGCGCCGGCGCGTTCCCCGGGCTGACCAATCGGCCGGTGACCCCATCGTGGATCATGTCGGTGATCCCACCGACCCGTGATCCCACAACCGGGCGGGCCACAGCCATGGCCTCGAGGACGACCGTGGGGCAGGGGTCGGGCCAGACGGAGGGCACGACGACGAGGCGGGCAGCCCGCATGGCGCTCATGACGACGTCGTGGGACTGGGGGCCAATGAGCTCTACCCCGGTTGGAAGGTGCAGCTCCGTTCCCGGGACCTGCCTCCCCATGATCTGGAGGCGAAGGGACCCAGGAAGGAGCCGAAAGGCATCGACGAGCACCTGCACGCCCTTGTCGGCCACGATGGTGCCGACGAAGAGGATTGGGCCGTCAGGACGAGGAGGTGCGGTTGCATCAACAAAGGAATCGGGGATGAAGTTGGGAATGAGGAAGGAACGTTCGTCGTTCATGTCGAGGCCATTGTGTTGAGCGACGGCCGAGCTCACCGCCACAAAAGCAGCGATTGACCGTTGGCGAGCACGGCGCCCCGCGTTATTGGCCCCGACTGTGATCGGGCCGACCAGGGGTCCATAGTGTGATGCGGCGCAACGGATGCAACGACCCAAGCTAGGGCCGGGGCAGATCGCGCCCCGCGACATGAGCCGCTTCACGGCGCAGACGTGGCTGTAGTCGTGGAGCGTGAGGACGATGGGCACTCGGGCCTGTCGTGCGGGCCGCAGGGCGGAATTGACGATCCAATTGTGGGCATGGACGACATCGAATCGCCCACTGGCCAAGGCGTCGCCGATGGCCCTAGACGTCGCTGGATCGGCTATCGGCATGGCGTGAGGATGATCACGGTCTGAATACAGCCACGGCAGACGCTGGGATGATGGGTGAACGTAGTGAACCTGGACATTCTGATCGAGGACGGTACGTGCTTCGGACGATGCTGGAGCAGACGTGATGATCTCCACGTGATGACCCCGATTGGTCAGAACGTGTGCCAGATTCCGGACATGTATCTCCTCCCCCCCGATAAATGGTGGGTAGAACTGCGTTAGCATCAGGATGCGCACAGAAGGGTCCGTTCGTACGTTGTCAGAAGCTGGTCGACACAATCGTCCCAGCTACTGAGGAGGGAGGGGTAAGGCTGCGCCTTGCGCTTCCGCCCGTAGCACAGAGCCGTCGCGATGGCTTGTGGTGAGGCGTCGAGTGGGACTGTGCTCACTAGAGGGATTCGCGAGAGTGCGCTCAGGCCCGAGGTGTCAGCGACGACGACGGGAACACCCAGCGCCGCAGCCTCCATGACCGCAACGGGGTGAGCCTCGTACTCACTCAAGAGGGCAACGACGTCACTCTTGGACACGAGGTCGTCCAGTTCGGATCGCTGGCCGTCCTGCACGAGGGAACGATGCTCATAGGGGCCGGTCCCGACGACGGCAAGGTGTGCACCCGGGGCTCGGCGAGCGAGAGCGGACATCGCTCGGATGACTCGATGGTGACCTTTGTACCGCTCCAGCCGGCCCAGCGATAGGATGAGCGGGTCACCTCTGAGATTGCACGAAGGCTTGGGGGAGACCGGCACAGCTTCACTGCCGTTTTGAAATGAGGGCGAACTTGCCATGGGGAAGTCGAGAGCGGTCGGCCCTGACCAAGGCGCGCACCACCGTTCGTGATCTTCGTGGATCGCCCCGCCCATCCTCCTGCTCACCTTCATCCCCGGGATACCCGCATGCTCAGGGAAGGGTCAATCACGACAAGAAGTATAACTTCACGTGTCGCTCGACTTGCTGCGGCGGATCGACTCGCGGCCGACGCTGTAGGCCAGGTGTTCCGTCCGCGCGTTAGACGCTCGTTTGGGATGCCAGCTAAAGAGGCTCGACGCGACGCGACGTGGGTGACGACCTCTGATTCTCGCGGTTGACCGAGCCTCCCAGAGGCGGTTGCACGAACGCCGACGATCAATGCGGATCGGCGACCGCAGCAGCGCGCGATCGCCTCGATCAGCTTGCCCAGATGACCGCGACGGGCGAATCGGGTCGAATACGGCTGGCCCAGTACCGGGCTGTCTCCACTACGAGATAGCGACCTGCTCCCGCTAAGAACGCAGCGTCCCCTGTCCAGGTGACGTACTGCTCGGCAGCCCAAGCCACGCGATGGCCACGGTCCACCCGGGCGTGCGTCAAGTGTCGAACATGTTGCTCTTGCCCACCCGCGATTGGGGGTTAGAACTGCGACACCATTAGCACTCGCACGATGGGACGTACCCTATGCCGCTCCTAATCACAGCCGCAAACCTTTGCTATCGTTACGCTGAATGTCTTGTGCGGGCGCGGAAACAACACAACACAACATCAACAGAAACCTGCGAGCGGGTTGGCGGTCAGAGTGCGTCCACAGTCCGAAGTCTCTAGGGAGACCGATCTGCACCCGGACGTGGAGAAGCTCTGCCAGAAGACGTGGGTCTCCTTCGCCGGATGTCCGGAGCTCTAGGGCGGATCGGCATGAAGTCCGGTAACTCGCGCATTCTCCTCTATCACCGGATTGCTGAAGGTGTCGACGATCCCTTCAAGCTCTGCGTGACCCCAGCCAGATTTGCTGCGCAGCTCGACGAGATCGGTCGGTATTGTGAGCTTTCGACGCTCGCCGAACTGTCTCTTCCGTCGCTCCGGCCTCGGTTTGTCGTGACCTTCGATGATGGGTATGCCGACAATCTGATCAACGCAGTGCCGATTGCGGAAGCAAAGGGAGTTCCAATTGCCGTCTTCGTGACCAGCGGTGTGCTTGGCAGCCACAGCGGGTTCTGGTGGGATCGCCTGGGCGTGCTCCTACGTTCGCGTCCATCTGCAGTCAGTGAGATCACTCTGCCGGCAGGTGACGGAACCGTCCGCATCGGACTCGGTTCGTCCAGAAGGAAGGACCTCCAGTCGGTGCGTAGCTACCTCCTGCCGCTTCCGGTGACTGAGATCCACCGTGTCCTCGATGCCGTCTCGGAGCAGTGGGGGATTTCTGCTGCGCCGCCCCCTGATGCTCGACCGCTGACGATTTCCGAGTTCGTCCAGTTGGCGGCCTCCAACGTGGTGACGATCGGTGCCCACACTGTCGACCACGTACGACTTCGGGGTCTTGAGGCAGCGGATCAGCAGCAGACGATCTCTTCCTCGAAGGAGCAGTTGGAGCGGTTGAGCGGTCAGGCGGTCTCACACTTCGCCTACCCCTACGGGGGCAAGGATGCCTTCGACGACCACTCGGTCGATGCTGTGCGCTCGGCCGGCTTCGAAACGGCATGCACCACCATCCCGGCCAACGCCAGCTCCACGTCGGACCCGTTCCGCCTCCCGCGCCGCCAGGTGAAGAACTGGAGTCGACTTCGTTTCAGGGTGGCCCTGGAGCGCTGGAGACTGGTCCCCCGTCACTGATGTCCGAGCCTCTCTGCAAAGAACAATGAGCCCGGTTCGCGTCGCCATGGTAAGTTCCCGGTACTCGCCCTACGTGGGTGGAGTCGAGACTCACGTCCACGAGGTCGCGCGGAGGATTGCCGCAAAAGGACTCGACCTCACTGTGCTCACCACCGACCTCACGGGCGAGTTACCACCGCTGGAACACGAGGGACTGCTGACCGTGCGCCGGTATCCTGCGTGGCCCCGGAGATCTGATCTCTACGTCTCGCCTGCGCTGGTCCGGCAGATTAGGGAGGGAAGCTACGACCTCGTCCATGTGCAAGGTGTGAACAACTTCCTGCCCCCCATGGCACTCATGGCGGCCCAACGGTCGGGGGTTCCCACGGTGGTTACGTTCCACGGCGGTGGCCACTCCAGCCGTGTGAGAAAGATGGTCAGGGGGATGCAGTGGCAGACCATGCGACCTCTGCTCCGCCGGACGAAGGGGTTGGTCGCGGTGTGTCACTTCGAGGTTGAGACATGGGCAGGACGACTCGGGCTTGAACCGGAAAGAATCCGGCTTATCCGCAACGGAGCAGAGCCCCTCCCGGTGGGCGCGTTGCCACCCGAGGTCTCGGGCTCGCCCCTCGTCTGCACTGTCGGTCGGCTCGATCGGTTGAAGGGACATCATCGCTTGATCGAGGCGATGCCGGCCCTCCTCGATCTGGCGCCCGATGCCCACCTGGCCGTGATAGGTCGGGGCAGTTTCGAGCACGAACTTCGTCGCCTGGCCGCACGGCTGCAGGTCGAACATGCCGTGACCTTCACCTCGTTCGACGCCACGCAGCGAGAGGCGCTCGGCGCGCTCGTACGATCCAGCGACGTCGTTGCCCTGATGAGCGACTACGAGGCGCACCCGGTCGCCGTCATGGAGGCCGTCGCCCTCGGGCGGAAGGTGGTCGTGGCCGACACCTCCGGGCTGTCGGAGCTGGCAGCCGAGGGTCTCGCCGTCGCCGTGCCGGTAGACGCTCCACCGCGCGCCCTGGCCGAGGTGTTGGCCGACGTGGCGCGCCGTCCTGATCCCGTCGCCCCGAATCTGCCGACATGGGACGACTGTGTCGACGAGCTCCTCGGCCTGTACGGGGAGATCCTTTCGGGCGCCAGTACCGAGGGGGGCATGCGCTGAGCCGATTGACAACTTTCGATCAACAAGTGGAGCATCCGGTCGGCAGGCACCGCGCGCGGCGCGTGCCGCCGGCAGGGACACTTGCAGCACCAACGGCGAGCAGTGCGCAAATGGAACCACGATCAGTGTGCTGCACTTCTCGAAAGGGTTTCTGGCCAGGTTGAAGTCTGGACCGGACATGAGTCATGGGATTTCGAGCCTGGCTCAGCTGCCTCAGTTGAGGTTTCGAACACCGAACATCGGCCCGACGGCCAACCTTGGGGAGAACAGCCCGTGCGTTCCGGCTACGCATTCGCACAAATGGCCACGAAGTACACCGGCGAGATGGCTCGGTGTATTGCCGAATTGCTGAATCCGAGTCGTCCACCGCCTGGCTTCGAACTGCTCGCACGAAGCCCCCTTGAGGCTGCATCCGTGGCGTGGTGGCTGCTGGCTGAAGGGATCACCGCTCGACAACGCGTATGCCGGATGCAGCTGCAGCGCAGAACCAGCGGGCGTTGCCATGTCACAGCGAGAGCGCCCGGTCAGATAGATGGGGTATAGCCTTCGACTCCCCAACGAATGGAGACCCAATGAGCGTGCTTGTGAGGATTAGCGCCACCGGAATGGACAAGGCGGCCTACGACCAGGCTGCCCCCGGCCTCCACGAACTGGTGAAGAAGCAGCCCGGCTTCATCATCCACGTCGCGTACCCAACTTCCGACGGGTTCAACGTGGGTGAGGTTTGGGAGAGCCAAGCGCAGCACGATTCGTGGTTCAAAGAGCACGTCTCGGCAAATCTTCCGTCTGAGGTATTGGATGCCATGTCGACGGAGTACTTCGAGCTTCACGCCGTCGTGCAGCCGTAATTCGACTCCATCACATCACCAGCGAAGAACGGCCCCGCTTCGGCGGGGTCGTTTTGCGTCCGCCCCCAGCGCAGCTTCAGGTGAGGACCCAGGCCTGGCCCAGTCCGCACAGATAGGTTCCGCCTCAGCGACACGGCCGGCGCCTCCACAAATCTCTCGACGCCATCGGGGCGAGGCGCCGGGCGTGTCGTGTTTCAGGGAACGGCCGTCACCCCTATCCCATACCGGCCCTATGGGATGGTCCAGTACGATCGATCATCAGTCGAATTGAGGAGTGGTGATGCCGAAGGCGGAATGGACTTCGAGAGTGGAGCGGATCGACAAACCCTGGGGCTTTGAGACTCATTTCGCTCTAGTCCCTGGAAAGTACTGTGGAAAGACGCTGCACGTTGACGCCGGGCATGCTCTCTCTCTCCAGTACCACGTGCGTAAAGAGGAGACGATTGCTGTGCAATCTGGGAAGCTCCTGCTCGAAGTCGGAACTGCTGATGGTTCGCTTGAGTCATTCGAGCTATTGCCGGGCGAAGCCGTTCATCTGTCTCCAGGTACTCGCCATCGCATGACGGCCCTAGT
>Ga0116217_10003541_pt1 | contig 14111 bp, 16 predicted proteins | sample Sb_taG_6_FD_89697 | JGI IMG/M metagenome (GOLD analysis project Ga0116217, IMG submission 89697) | Peat soil microbial communities from Weissenstadt, Germany - Sb_50d_4_PS metaG | ecosystem: Environmental > Terrestrial > Soil > Wetlands > Peat | place: Germany: Weissenstadt | collected 2010-09-21 | reverse complement strand
GATCTCCCGTGGGTCCATTCGACGGCCCAGCCCACCGGCATTGCGCCGTCGGCGCATGTCGCCGGTCGCACGGCAGAGCCCAAAGTGCAGGATCGGCGCGCACGTGCGGGCGTGCCCGGGCTTCAGACGAACCCTCCTGGCTCAACGAGAGATGAAAGGGAGCGTCGTGGGATTGACGGAAACTTCCAGCGCCCGGATCGCAGCGCCGCCCGAGACGGTCTTCGGTCTTGTCACTCTCCGTTGAAGCTCCCGATATGGAATCGAGCGATTACCGACGTGGTCGAGGCGCCAACGCACCTTGAGCCCGGGTCGGTATGGAAGGTGAGAATTCCGCGCTCGGGCAATCATAGGTGTGAACTCTCCGCGTACCTCCGGGGACCCCAAAGCCCAGGGCTGGCATTTCGGGAGGGCGTCGCTGCTTCGCTGCCCGTCTCCCCAATATCACCTGGATCTGCCACGCGGGCGGACCGCCCGGCACGTGCCGATCCTGCTCACACTCAGCTCGGGGCGACCCGAGCGACAATCGCGTTCTGGAGATTTGCGACGGTTCGGCCCTCGGCCCGTCCCGTGAGCCCGAGCACGAGCCGCGGCTGAGCCCGCAGGCGATTCGTCAACGTCGCTTCTCCGCTGTCGACTCGGTCAGTTCGGCCAGGAGAGCTCGGACTCTCCCGTCGATCTCGTCGACGATTGGGCGCACAACCTCGAGGGGCTTTCCCGCTGGATCCTCCAGCTCCCAGTCGAGGTAACGCTTGCCTGGGTAGACGGGGCAGGCGTCCCCGCAACCCATGGTGACAACGACATCTGCCTCCCGAGCAAGTTCATCCGTGAGGGGCTTGGGGAACTCCTTGGTCGGGTCGAGTCCCCGCTCTTCGAGGATGGCGACGACCGATGGGTTCAGTCCGTTGCCCGGATCGGACCCGGCTGACCGGACGTCGACTCGACCTTGGGCGTAGTGATCGAGCAAGACCTTGGCAGCGAGGCTACGGCCTGCATTATGAGTGCAGAGGAACAGGACGACGGGGGTGTCGGTCACGATGCTTCCTTCTCCTGCGGACGATCGCTATTTACGGGCTGGACGTTTCGTGGTGGGGAAAGATGATGTCCGACGCCTCCCTGGGTGTGACCCCCGGATAGAGCGCCTTGATGACGGCGAAGGCGAGCACGCCGCCGATCACCTGGGCGACAATGAAGCTCGGGACCGAGGAGGGGGCGATACCGGCGAACGTGTTGGAGAACAGGCGCCCCACGGTGATGGCCGGGTTGGCGAAGCTCGTGGAACTGGTGAAGAAGTAGGCGGCGCCGATGTAGGCACCCACGGCGGCCGGTGCACTGCGACTCCGTGCGCTGCGGGCCAGGGCGAAGATGACCAGGATCAACCCGAGTGTGGCCACGATCTCCGAGAGGAAATGGGCGGCCGAGGCCCGGTCGTGAGTGGAGATGCTCACCGCCGCCCTGGAGAACATCAGGTTGGCGACGATGGCACCCCCGATACAGCCGACCACCTGGGCCGGCAGGTATGCGGCGGCTGCTCGCCAGGGTAGCCCTCCGAAGGCGGCATCAACGAGGGAGACCACCGGATTGAAGTGCGCGCCCGAGACTGGACCGAACATCAGGATGATGGCGTAAAGCCCGGCGGCGGTGGCGGCGGCGTTCTCCAACAGCTCTAGGCCGACATTGCCCGGAGACAATTGTTGGGCGGCGATGCCCGATCCGATGACGACGGCCGCCAGAAAGGCGCTGCCGAGTAACTCGGCCACCAGGCGGCGCCACAGTTGCGCCTCGTCCATCATTCCTCCACACGACGATGAACTCGACGTGGTCGCTCAGCAGCAGGCGCTCGTCGACCCAGACGTCGGACCAACGGCCGCCGCTTGTTCCCCGGCCTGAGCGCAGCCCTCGGTCGAGCAGCCCAGATCGGACTCCTCGGGAGCGTCAGCGAGGACGGTGTAGACCTCCCAGGGCGCCCCATCGGGGTCGTTGACCCATGCCTTGTCCTGGACGGCGTAGCAACATGTCGTGGAGTCCTGGACGTCGGGGTCAAGTCCCTCGGTCGACAACCGAGCGGTGGCCGCCTGGACCTCTTGAGACGATGCCACCTCTACGCCCAAGTGGTTGAGCGCGCCGGTCACTCCGGTGCCGCGTCCGGACTCGTTCTCGATGAGGACCAGTTTGAGCGGTGGCTCGGCGATCGCGAAGTTGGCGTAGCCAGGACGCCGCTTGGCCGGCTCGGTGCCAAACAGCTTGGTGTAGAAGTCGACGGCGGCCTCGATGTCGGTGACGTTGAGGGCAAGCTGGACTCGGGACATTCTGGACCTCCATGTCATCGACACGAATCAATACATGGAGTATTATCGATGCATTGACTACTGTCAATGGGAGGACCGCAATGGCGAAACCGGTGGCAACGATCGATCCCCGGGCCAAGCAGCAGTGTTGCCCCTCGGTGCTGGCCTCCCCGCTTGACGCCTCTCAGGCCGCCGAGCTTGCTATTGGGTTCACCGCCTTGGCCGACCCGGTCCGACTCCGACTCTTGAGTCTGCTCGCCGCCGCGCCCGATGGAGAGGTGTGTGTGTGTGAGTTCGTCGAACCCCTCGGCAAGAGCCAGCCCACCATTTCCCATCACTTGAAGATCTTGAGCGACGCCGGTCTCGTCCACGGCGACAGGCGTGGCAAATGGGTGTGGTACTCCCTCGACCGCGAGCGCCTTGCCGACCTCATGTCGGCGCTCCAGCCGGTGGGATAGAGGGCACTGTGGCGACCTCCCATCACCTGACAACACAAGAGCGGGGCGCCATCGTCGACGCAGCCAACCGGCTGTCGAGATCGGGCCAACACCGGCCCCACCCGAGCCCCAGAAAGGAATATCGCATCATCAGCGCGGTATGAGGGTGGTCCAGATCTAATGCGCTCCACTCTGTATTCGCTGCCTGGGCACTATCGGGCGTCCTGGCCATCCCGCCAGTAACCTCATCAGGTATGCCGAAGAGCAACCAAGGGCCATCCCACAGCAAGAAGAGCAGCTCGTTGGAGGGCGAGGGTCCCTCCCAGCTTGAGGGTTGGCGGGGCGCGACGCTCTCCCGAATTCGCAAGTTGATCAAGCAAGCCGATCCCGGAGTGGTTGAGGAGCGGAAGTGGAGAAAGCCGACAAATCCAGAGGGTGTCCCGGTCTGGTCACACGACGGCATGATCTGCACGGGCGAAACCTACAAGGACCACGTGAAGATTACCTTTGCCAGGGGCGCATCCGTGAAGGATCCTTCACACCTATTCAACTCCAGCCTGGAAGGCAATGCCCGCCGTGCCATCGATATTCATGATGGCGAAAAGATAGATGAGAAGGCATTCAAGGCTCTCATCCGAGCGGCCGTGGCGCTGAACGGGGCCTCCGTCCGCCGCAAATGAATCGAAGGAGCACCCTTCCACGGGTTCTGACGCCCAACGATCTGGAGCCGTTCAGACGTCTTTGTCAGGGCATGGCAGCCCGATAATCTGTTGTTCGCCATTGGGTCTGGTCATCCATCGGGGCGTGGGCACGGAGCGAGTGCGGGAGGACGACGATGCCATCGAAAGCGCCGAACATCGTGCTTGTCATGTCGGACCAGCACCGCGGTGACATGATGGGCTGCGCCGGTGACCGAGGGGTGCTCACGCCGACCCTGGATCGGCTCGCCGCCGAGGGCGTGCGATTCTCGCGCGTGTCATGCCAAGGACCACTGTGCATGCCGGCGCGAGCGTCGTTCATGACCGAGCGCTACGTCCGAGATCATGGCGTCTACACGAACTGGGCTGAGATCCCGGTTGACTCGCCAACCTATGTCTGGGCGTTACGCACTGCCGGCTACCACACCACCCTCGTGGGAAAGGCGCACCTGTATCGCGACGAAATCGTGGAGGTGGGTCATATCGACGATCTGGCCGGGCGGCTCATGAGCCTCGGGTTCACCGAGGTGTTCGAGACCGGCGACAAGTTCGTGGGAGAGACGCCAAACCGGTACACCGACTATCTTCGTGATCGCGGGATGCTCGAGGTCTACAAGAAGCACATTGCAGACCGCAGCTATCAGGGGGAGAACGAGCGCGGCGAGAACGCCACAAAACGGGTGCCGATGTGGGACTCGACGCCGATGCCGCTACCCCTCGAGGCGTACATCGACGTATGGCACGGCCTGGAGGCTGTGCGTTGGATCGAGCAATACGACAGCACCGAACCCTTCTTTCTGTTCGTCGGCTTCCCCGGTCCCCATGATCCGTGGGATGCACCAAGAGAGGCCGTGGACCGCTATCGCGACGTGGACATCTCGATGCCGAGTTCGACGCAGAGGCCCACTATCGAAGGGACCGGCCGCTATGGCGCGTTGCTCAACTCGTTCATGTGGCTGTCCGATTCCAAGACGATGACCGACGACGCGATCCGCGGTATGAGACGAGCCTACAGTGCCGATATCTCCGTCGTCGACGACGCTGTGGATCGCATCCTCACGGCGCTCGAAGAGAAAGACCTCCTTGACGACACATGGGTGATCTATACGAGTGACCACGGAGAAATGGGTGGAAACCATGGTCTGATGTCCAAATGCGTGCTTTACCAATCCGCCGTGCGCGTCCCGCTCATCGTGCGTCCCCCCGGGGGATGTCCACCCCGGGTCATCGATGCGCTGATCGAGCACATCGATGTGCCTGCCACCATGCGCGAGATCGCCGGTGCCCCCGAGCTCCCCGTCAGCGAGGCCAAGTCGCTATTGAGCTATCTCGGCGGTGAGGGTGCATTTCCGAGAACGGTGTCGGTCAGTGAGAATTGGGGTTTCGCGTCCTTCGAGACCGAACGTTTCAGGATGGTTGTCGACGAGGACGCCCTGGTGCCATGCCAACTCTTCGACCTACTCGAGGACCCCGACGAGGACCACGATCTTCTCCAAGATCCGCATTCCAAGGAGACGGTGGATCAAATGATGGAGACCATCGTCCGGCCCTTCTTCCATAGATTGCCCGCCCGACCGCACGCGAGCCCGTTCACGAGCTGATCTCGTCCGCCCGGGGTCAATACCGCATCCGATCGGTATCGGAGCCCGCCCGCGGTCGGCCCGGCCTCGAGCACCATTTCACGGGATCCGGGAACAGCCCCGGAACGAGACCGACCTCGGCCGTTGCGACCAGCAATGGCACCTCGGGGCACCGGCGCGAGCTCGTTCGCATCGTCAGCCGTGCGGCGGTGGGGGATAACCCCCAAGAGAAGAGACCCGCTAGCAGTCTTTTCGTCGACGTGGTCAGTCCCTAGGTTGGGATCAGCAAATGCGTGCCTGCTGTGAGCCATGATGATGGGATCGGAGAGACGGTGAGATCCGACGGCGCCCCGCGAAGAACAATGCTCCGATCGACGCTTCCCACCGTCGTGATCGCCGGAGTGGCGATGATGACCGGTGTCGACGTCCCGGACCTGGCATGACCTCGACTTCCTTCGCCGAAGCCTCGCCCAATCAGTCGTTTGAGAATCAATGGGCCGTGGAGACCCACGGGCTGACCAAGCGGTTCGGGGAGAACGTCGCTGTGAACGGTGTGGAGCTGCTCGTTCCTCGGGGATGCGCGTTCGGCTATCTCGGCCCAAATGGAGCCGGCAAGACCACGCTCATCCGGGTGCTGCTGGGCTTGACCCACGCGGATTCTGGCACGATGTCCCTGCTCGGGTTCCCGGTCCCCAAACATCGCGCCGCGGCACTGGCACGAGTCGGCGCCATCGTCGACGAGCCCCGTTTCCACGGTCATCTGACCGGGCGCCAGAATCTTCAGCTTCTTGCCGCGGCTCGGGAGCCGGCGGCGCGAGACCGCATCGGGCCGGCACTCGAACGGGTCGGGATACTCCATCGTGCCGATGACCGGGTGTCGAAGTACTCGATGGGCATGCGCCAGCGTCTCGGGGTCGCCGCCTGCCTGATCGGCGACCCCCAGCTGCTGGTCCTCGACGAGCCAATGAACGGGCTCGACCCGGCCGGCATGCACGAGATGCGCGACATGATCCTCTCATTGGTGGCCGAGGGTCGCACGGTGGTGCTGTCCTCTCACCTTCTTGACGAGGTCGAGCGGACGTGCGATGCAGTGGCCATCGTGGACCGGGGCAAAATCATCCGCCAAGGCCCGATTTCGGAATTGCTGGCTGGGGCGACGGTAGTGCTGCAGGTCGATTGCTCTGAGCCCCACCGAGCCCGCGCTCTTCTCGAGGCCACCACGATAGGGGCCGCCATCGAGGTCTCCCCGCCGGGGTTGGGGATCACCTTGCCGGCAGGGACGGGGCGTGAGGTCGTCGCCGAGATCAACCGAGTGCTCGTGGAGGGTGCGATCTCCGTGTACCGACTCCAGGAGATCCAAGCATCGCTCGAATCGTGGTTCCTGTCGGTCACAAGTCGACTGGGGGCCTCGGAGTGACGACTGTGCCTGACCTGGGTCCACTCCCGTCACCGGCCCGGGCGGCCGCGCCGAGGCATGCGTCGCGCGACCAACGGGGATCATGGATCCCCACCGGCGGCATGATCGCCACCAGATTCATGGAGCTGCGCAAACGGCGCGGCCTGATGGTTGCACTCATCCTGGTGACCATCGGTATCCCCGCCGTGTTCCTCCTCATCCGGTTGCTGCTCCACGCGTTCGCGCCGCACTCCTACGGTCCAGCCGGTGGCTACGACATCTACACAGGCCTGGTGGCAGGTGTGCTGTACGTCTTCGGCTTCATCGTCGCAGCCACGTTGGGGTGCACGGCGGGATCGATCGATCTCTCCGAGGGGATGTTCCGGCACCTGGTGGTGACCGGCCGATCCCGATTGGCGCTGTATCTGGCTCGGATCCCTGCCGGGTTGGCCATCATCGTGCCGCTGGTGGCGATCGGTTTCACCGTCGTCTGCGCGGTGTGCGTCTTCGCGGCCCCGACGCAACTCAATTACCAAGGCGTACACGTACCCACGGGTCTGTCGCGTACCGGATTCGAGAGCTGGGCCGCCGACCATCCAGACCCGGTCATTTGCGATTTCCCCTACAACGGTCCCATCACGGCGAATGAGCCGTGCGGGGGCCCTGGCGGTGGTCCCGGCGAGGGACCTGGAGGGGTGATCGTCAAGGGTCCTCCGGGGACTTCGGTCTCCGTTCAACCCACTCCCGCCATGACCAGGGCTCAAGCCGTCCGGATCGCCCGCCAGGACTATTCGGACTACGCCAGGACGTTCCTGTACCCGTCCACCTCGTTGATGATCAGGACCGGGTTGTGGCTCGAGCTCGAAGCGATCGTCGGGTTCATCGTCGGCCTCGGCCTCGGCTCACTGCTTGGACAGAGAACGGTCGGGGTGATCATGATGATCGTCCTCGAGATCATTCTGACGCCGATCCTGTCACGTGCGCACATCCCTCATTTGGTCAACCTCCAACGCGCCGTGGTCGGCCTCGCCGTGGCCCATTTGGAACCGAGCGGCCTCGGCTTTGTGTTCGGAGGCGGCGGAGGGCCGGGCGGAGGTCAAGGGACATCACGCCTCGTACCGGAGACGACGACCGTGGCTGTCTGCATCATCGTTGCCTGGCTGGTCGGCTGGACCGTCCTCGGTGCGTGGCGGATGATGACCAGGGACGCTTGAGGAGCGCCTGGTCGCAACAGAGTGGTTGTCCTGGATGGGCGGCCTCGGATCGGCAGGATTGGCCCGGATACAATCGATTGGACAGCGGGCCGAGAGCGGCCCGAAGCAACGTGTGCCCGCCCAATCCAGTTGAGGACGTCCCATGATTCATATCGTCGTCAAGTTCAACGTACGCCCCGAGTACAGCGACCAGTGGCTCGACGTTGTCAGCCCCTTCACTCAGGCGACGCGCCAAGAACCAGGCAATCTCTGGTTCGAATGGTCGAGGAGCGTCGAGGACCCGCATCGTTTCGTCCTGCTCGAAGGATTCCGTGATGCAGAGGCCGGTGCTGAGCATGTGAACTCCGACCACTTCAAGGAGGCGATACGCCAATCACCACCCATGCTGGTCAGCACTCCGGAGATCGTTTACGCCGAGATCCCGGGGACCGAGTGGTCCCAGTTGGCGGAGATGTCCGTTCCAGAGAGCGGCACAGGCTAGTGGTCGGGTGACCTCGAAACCGCCAAGAACCGACCAGTCTTGGTGGCTCGACCTTTGCCGGTTGCGCAAGAAGTAGACGGGGCAGCAGTGGTACCAATGGTGGGGCACCTTCCGTTACGGAGGCACCATGAGCGACGTATCGCAGGGACCTGGCTGGTGGTTGGCATCCGATGGGAAGTGGTACCCCCCCGATCAGCGCCCCGGTGGCGTTGCCCCGCCGGCTCCATCGCAGGCATCCGGGCCTCCCGGCTACGGCACCTATGGGCCGCCCCCGGGGGTGGCCCCTCCTTACGGCCGGCCGACGGCCGGGGCGCCCTTCGGGTACACGACCGGTCCGGTGGACAGCCGGGGCCGCCCGTTGGCTGAATGGTGGCAGCGCCTGATCGCCATCCTCATCGACGGGATCATCATCGGAATTGTGTACTCCGTCCTGATCCGCATCGTTGTCGACACGGCGATCAGCAACGGGTTCACACACTTCACCCTCAAGTTGTGGATCGTGTCCCTGATCGTGGGCATCGGCGGTATTGCCTATTTCGCCCTCCTCGAAGGCAACGAACGGGGTCAGTCGCTGGGCCAGATGGCTCTCGGCATTGCCGTTCGGGACGCAACGACGGGCGGACCCATAGAGCCCAAGCGTGCCGGACTCCGGATGGTGATCCTCTACCCGTGGTTGGTACTGATCTGGGTCCCTTTCATCGGCCCGTTCCTCGGTTTCCTCGGTGATCTCTGGACATTGCTATGCGGACTGTCACCGTTGTGGAACCCCAACCGCCAGGGATACCACGATGTTGCCCAGGGGACGGTCGTCGTCAAGGTCCGTTAGCTCCACTCAGCCTTCGTGTCCGAGCGACCCCGAGTCGCGAGTGGGTCAAAGACCCAAGGCGCGATCGGCCATGGCCCACCGACGAACCCGAAGGAACCACTCTCACGGTGAAACACCGCGGCCGACTGTCGGAGGTAGGGTCGACACGCACCAGCTTGTGCGGATCCCCATTGACCGAACAAGGATCGAGCCCGATATGCCCACCATTCAAGCTCGGGGGTTGACGAAGCGCTTCGGCGGAGACGTCCTCGCCGTTGACCACCTTGACTTTGACGCTGTTCCAGGGGGGGTCACAGGGTTTCTCGGACCCAATGGGGCCGGCAAGACAACGACGTTGCGGATGCTCCTGGGACTTGTGAGCCCAACCTCCGGCTCCGTGCTGATCGACGGGCTCGACTACCGGCACCTGGCCAATCCCACGATGCGGGTGGGTGCCGTGCTCGAGGCATCGGGCTTCCACCCCGCCCGTACTGCCCGGAACCACCTGAAGCTCATCGCCACGGTGGCGAGAATCCCTTTCAGTCGGGTCGACGAGTGCCTCGATCTCGTGGGTCTTTCCGATGCGGGGGGTCGCAGGGTGGGCGGCTTCTCTATGGGGATGCGTCAGCGTCTGGAGCTCGCCCGTGCGCTGCTCGGTAAGCCCGACATTCTCGTTCTCGACGAGCCGGCCAACGGGCTCGATCCGCAGGGTATCGCTTGGCTTCGTGACTTTCTCAAGTGGTACGCCTCCGAGAGAACAGGGAGCAACGACTCGGGGCGGACCGTGATCGTGTCGTCGCACCTGTTGTCCGAGGCGCAATTGGTCGTGGACGACGTCATCGTCCTTGCAGCCGGACGCCTGGCGGCGCAAGGGAAGTTGCAGGACCTTCTAGCAGGAACCAAACGGTCCGTGCGGGTGCGGACGCCAGACGCCGAGCGCCTGGTCCAGGCCTTGCGAACCGCCAACCTTCCGGCGTCGGTACAAGCCGGCGCCGTCGTGTGCGAGGGCTGCACGCCCGAGGTGGTGGGCCCGATCATGGTGGAGAACCGAATCGAGGTGCACGAGATGGTCTCGTCGACCGAGTCACTCGAGTCGGTGTTCTTCGAGCTGACAGGGGGCGAAGGGATGCACCCCGGACACGCTGCCGGATTGATGGGCGACTACCGGCGATTCACCCACCACCTCGCGATTCCCCCCGCTCCGCCGCCCCCTTTTCGCCAGGGCGACGGGTAGGCACCCATGACCCGGTTGCTGGTCGCGGAGGTCCGCAAGCTTTGGACGATTTGGTCCACGTACGTGCTCTTCGGCATCTTGGTCCTTGTCGACCTTGCGTTTGGGTTCGCAATCGCGTTTGCACCCGGTGGACGGCACCGTGGCGCCGCTGGCTTCGTCCCGCACGGCTCGTCTCAATGGTTCACCAACATCTTCTCCGTGCTCGACAATTCTCGGCTTCTCGCCCTCGTGCTCGGCGTGCTCATCATTACCGGCGAGTATCGGCACAAGACCGTGACCCCCACGTTCCTGGCGGAGCCGCGCCGTGGGCGTGTCGTGACCGCGAAACTCGGGACCGCGTTCGGTGGTGGCATTGTGCTGGGAGTGCTCACGATGTTGATGGGCCTGATCGTTGGCTTCGTGCTCGTCGGCGTCAAGGTGCATTCGTGTCTCACGCCGGTCGGGGTGCAACAGGGAATGTCGCAGGCGCTGTGCAGCGCTCAACACGGTGAGTACTTCGTGGCCAACGTCCACAACATGTGGCACGACTGGTCCCGGATAGCACCTGGCGTCGTGCTCGGAACGGGCCTGTTCGCCGTCTACGGCCTGGGTCTGGGCGCGTTGCTGAAGAACCAGGTTGTCGCCATCGTGGTGGGCTTGGGCTTCACCTTGGTGGTCGAGACGATCGTCGGGGCGATCTGGCCCACGATCGGCGAATACCTCCCCGGGCAAGCGGCCACGGCACTCGAAGACGCTGCTCGGACCACGTTCCGGGGAGGCACCACCGAGTTGTTGCCCTGGTGGGGAGGCGCCGCCATGGTCCTGGTCTACGGGGTCGCGCTGGCCTTGGTCGGCACCTTCACCACCCTGCGCTCCGACATCACCTGATCGGCCGCAGGCGGCGCGGGCACCCGCGGGCCACCACCGCACGCACGGGCAGGTCGGGGTGGGGGTCTCCGCCCTCTCCGGCTCGGGCCCGTGCCGGCACGAACCGCCGCCGCCGTCACCCGGGCGGCTCGACCCAGGCGCCCGGGGCCGATCGATCGTCCACCGGGATGGTCGGGAACTTCTGCTCGTTGCCACACGTCCAACCCTGAGAACAACGAGCAAGCCACCGGTCCCGGTGGCGGAGGTGATGGCGATGGGCATGAGAAACGCGGGTCGACGGGAGACGGGGGGGGACGGACGCCGGAGGGTCTCCGACGACTTCGGCACCGGTGAGGACCACCGGGCCTCGGCCCTTTGGGCCGATCTCACCCAGAACGTGCACCGCGGCGGGCTCCACCGCCGATGCCTTGTGGCTGTGGCGGGCACCATGGTCGTGGCGGTGGCCGCCACGGCGGGGGGGTACATGGCGTTCTCGTCCACGACCGCACTGGCGTCGCCGGAAGGCAGGCCCACGGGTGTACTCCATCGCGCCGGCGCGGCCCCGGAGGCTCCACGTGGCTTCGTGGCCTCCGGTGCCGAACCCAACGATGGTGGGTCGGGCTCGGTCGCGGCGACCTCCGGTGTTCTCGCGTGCCCGATGATCCCGGCCGACGCCGGCGCCATCGGGGCCACCGACACCTTGGGGAGCGCCAACCACCTGTTCACTCGTACGACAGCCGACGGCGTGACCATCCGGGCCTATCGCCTCCCCGCGGCCGGGTCCTGTACGTGCGAGCCTCTACCGGTCGTCCCGAGCCCATCGCCGGCGTCGGGCTCTTCATCCGGATCAACTTCATCGCCACCGGTTGTGCCGGGGGGCATGTCGGTGACACCGCAAGTGTCAGTGGAGCTTTCCGATGCCGCCGCCGTCGGACAGGGGGTCTTGTTCGATGCGCCGAGCTCCTCCCCGGCGACGGATCCTGGAGTCGAGCCGATCGGTACCATTTCGAACGTCTTCGGAGTTCTCGAGGGTGCGCCGGTCTGGTGGGTAGCGGTGTCGGTCGGGCCTGCGGTCGCCAATGCACAGATGACATTCGCTGACGGGTCCACTGACGAGATGTCTCCGGCTGACGGCGTGGTCGTTCTCGCCCGTCAGATCGAGGCATCAACGGCATCCGCGGGAGACGGGCCCTATGAAGTACGCGGAACGCTCCGGCTGCTCGATTCTTCGGGCGCTGTCATCCAGACCGTGGCATTCCCCCAGACGACCTCGCCGGCGCCGGTTCCGGTGCCCGACTCATTGCCCACACCTGTCCCCGGGTCCACCGTGCCCAGCTCCGTGCCGGCGGTGACGTCACCATCGGCACCGACCGGATCGAGCGGCTCGACCGGCTCCACGGGTTCGGCCGGTTCATCGGGTTCGGCCGGTTTATCGGGTTCGGCCGGCTCGATGTTCGTCTGCCCCCAAATGGAGGCCCCGGCGAATGCGTCTGCCGGGTGAGACGCTCATGTTTGGTGGCGAGGTATGCGAGAGCTCAACGCCGCTGAGAGTCAGGTGTAATCGACCTTTCCGGCACCGGGGACGCCGATGGCGAAGGCCAGGCCACGCAGTGGGGCGTTCTCACTGGCAGGCCAAATGCTGTGCGTTGTGTCCGGAGGCGTGTAGACGAGGTCCCCGGGGTGCACTTCCCGTTCCTCGTCGGCGACCTTCATGATCCCGCGTCCGGAGATGATGTAATAGAACTCGTGGGTCGGGTGGGAATGCGCTTCGACCGCTCCACCTCCGGCGATCTCCCACTCGCTCACGAGCTCCAGGAAGCCGCCTTCGGTAGCGGCTCGCATCTCCTGCGGCGCGATCAGCCACCAGACCGGTGTGGTGCCGTTGTGCTCGATGGTGGGGGCCATGTCCTCGATCGACCTGACGTCCATGCTCGCCATCCCCTCTGTCAGTCGCCGGCGCCAACCTAGCGGGAGCGACCCGCCCGAGGACAGTTTCTTGCCGGTGGCTACCGACGCATCAGAGTGGTTCAACCCCGCTCGACCTCCGAGCCAGTACCCACGAGATTACGCTGGCCACGGACGACGGACGGAGAGGGCATGAACGAACTCGCGACGTACGAGCTCGACGGGCCGATTGCGACCATTTCGATGGACGACGGCAAAGTCAACGTGTTCTCCATTCCGATGCTGCGGGCCATTCACTCCGCATTTGATCAGGCTCAGCGCGACGGGGCGGTGGTGGTAGTGACCGGACGCGACGGGTATTTCTCCGCCGGCTTCGACCTGAAGACGATCGCAGGAGGACCAGGACCCCTCCTCGAGATGTTGACGCTGGGTGCGACCCTGGCTGAGCGCTTGCTCTCGTTTCCAAGACCCGTGGTCGCGACATGCACGGGCCACGCCTACCCAGCGGGGGCCTTCCTCCTCCTGGCGTCAGACATGCGCATCGGAGCCGACGGACCCTTTCGTATCGGGCTCAACGAGGTGAGAATCGGTCTCACGGTCCCCTGGTTCGCGATCGAGCTGGCCAGGCATCGACTTCACCCATCGTATTTCGACCGGACGGTCGTCAACGCCAAGATGTACGATCCACACGAAGCGGTGCATGCCGGGTTCCTGGATCAAGTGGTTCCCGCCGACGAGATTCGTGCGGCGGGCTTGGACGCGGCGAGGATGCTCGTTGAGCTCGATCCTTCAGCCCATGCCACCACGAAATTGCGTGCTCGTGGACAGGCGCTAAGCGCACTACGCGCTGCGATCGAATCAGAGCTCGTACAGCCTTGATACAGGGCGCGCTAGCGTTGGCCGGCCCTGTAGCAAAGGAAGAGAGGACTTGGCGTGAAATCCGAGGAGACTTGGCAGTACATCCACAGTGAGCGCGCTGAGATGGCCGATACCTTGAGCACGCTGTCGCCGGACCAGTGGGCCGCCTCGTCCTGGTGCGACGGTTGGTCGGTCCAAGACACCGCTGGCCACATCCTGGCCGCTGCCGAGCAGACCCCCGCGAACTTTTACAAGGAGATGATCTCGGCCGGTTTCAAATTCAACGTCTTCGCAGACAGGGCTGCCAAACGCCTCGCGGCGATCGGTCCCGACGAACTTGTCCGCCGTCTCCGGGCTCGCACCACCACCACG
>Ga0116217_10003525_pt1 | contig 14152 bp, 15 predicted proteins | sample Sb_taG_6_FD_89697 | JGI IMG/M metagenome (GOLD analysis project Ga0116217, IMG submission 89697) | Peat soil microbial communities from Weissenstadt, Germany - Sb_50d_4_PS metaG | ecosystem: Environmental > Terrestrial > Soil > Wetlands > Peat | place: Germany: Weissenstadt | collected 2010-09-21 | reverse complement strand
TGGCAAGCCCGGATATAGCAGGATATCGAAAAGGCGGCGCAATGCCTGCAATGTTGGCTTTCTCACTGGCCTTGCGAGTGCTATAGCGACGGCCGCCGGCGCGGCGGGAGGCGCTTTCCTCAATGCGCGTCGTCCCGCCGCTTCCATCCAACTGCGTTGCAAGATCAAAAAGGACTTCACTCACATGGCGAAAATCAAAGTGGCCAATCCGATGGTCGAGATGGACGGCGACGAGATGACCCGGATCATCTGGCAGTACATCAAGGACAAGCTCATCTATCCCTATCTCGACATCAACCTGATGTATTTCGATCTCGGTATGCAGAAGCGCGACGAGACGCGCGACCAGATCACCATCGACGCGGCGGAGGCGACCAAGAAGGTCGGTGTCGCCGTGAAATGCGCGACCATCACGCCGGACGAAGCGCGGGTGAAGGAATTCAACCTTCACGACATGTATCGCTCGCCGAACGGCACCATCCGCAACATCCTGGGCGGCGTCATCTTCCGCGAGCCGATCATCTGCAAGAACGTGCCGCGGCTGGTGCCGGGCTGGACCAAGCCGATCATCATCGGCCGCCACGCCTATGGCGACCAATACCGCGCCACCGATTTCAAGGTGCCCGGCAGGGGCAAGCTTTTCCTCACCTTCGTCGGCGACGACGGCACGGAGATCAAGCGCGAAGTATTTCAGTTCCCCGGCAGCGGCGTCGCCATGGCGATGTACAACCTCGACGACTCGATCCGCGATTTCGCCCGCGCCTCGATGAACTATGCGCTCAACCGCGGTTATCCGCTCTATCTCTCGACCAAGAACACCATCGTCAAAGTCTATGACGGGCGCTTCAAGGATATTTTCCAGGAAGTGTTCGACAGCGAATTCAAGGACAAGTTTGCGGCAAAAAAGATCACCTACGAGCACCGGCTGATCGACGACATGGTGGCGGCGGCGCTGAAATGGTCGGGCGGCTATGTCTGGGCGTGCAAGAATTACGACGGCGACGTGCAATCCGACACCGTGGCGCAGGGCTACGGCTCGCTCGGGCTGATGACTTCGGTACTGACGACGCCGGACGGTAAGGTGGTCGAGGCCGAAGCCGCGCACGGCACCGTCACGCGACACTATCGCGAGCACCAGAAGGGCCGCGCGACCTCGACCAACTCCATTGCCTCGATTTTCGCCTGGACCCGCGGGCTCGCGCACCGCGCCAAGCTCGACAACAATTCCGAACTCGCAAAATTCGCCTCGACCCTGGAAAAGGTCACCGTGGACACGGTCGAATCCGGCGCTATGACCAAGGACCTCGCGCTTCTCATCGGTCCCGATCAGAAATGGCTCACCACCACCGGCTTCCTCGACAAGGTCGATGCCAACCTGAAAAGCGCGATGGCATGACCGTGGAAGCCGCCGGGACTATCATCCCGGCGGGGCGCAACGTGTCTTTGTGTCAGTAGTCCGCCGTTAAAATTCCTTGCCGATCATACGGTCGATCGAGCAGCGGCCAGCGCCGCGGAAGAAGATCGCGGCGTAAACGACCAGCAGCAGCAGCGGATACTCGTAGCCGCCATGCGGGCTCGCGAAGCTATAGCCGTTGCCGTAGTGCCAGAACGTGATGATGATGAACTCAACTATCAGCATCAGCGCAATCGGCCGTGTCAGGAAGCCGATGGCCAGAGCCGCGCCGCCGAAGCACTCCAGAATGCCGAGAAAATACGCCCAAGCCATCGGCATCGGCAGACCGAGCGGCGTCACCACATGTTCGGCAACGCCGGCAACGTTGCCGCCGAACAGCTTGCCGTAGCCATGGTAGATTAGAATGGCGCCCGCCACGAAGCGGATGATGGCGTAGCTATAGGGTGCGATACTCTGATAGAGGCCCGCCAGCCCCGGAATGATCAGTCGCGAACCGTCGATCTGTCCTTCTCTGTTTCCGGCCATTGACATTGCTTTCTCCCCATTCAGGCCCATTCGGGCGGTAATTGGCGGAGCATTCTTGCACGTCGCAGCAACACCCGGAAGTTGGCAAAAGCCCGTTTGTGTCAGTCCGCTGACAATTGGCCGCAGTACGCCTATCTGAATGGGATGCCAAAGCACAATGCAAGCCGGGCGGCATGCTGAATAGATTGGGAAAGATCGTGCTTGTGCTCACCCTGATCGCGATACTCGCGGCCTCCGGCTGGTATGCCGCGTCGGCGTGGGTTTCGGTGAGCGGCCCGTCCATGCCGACGACCGGCTACATCGCCATGACGCTCGGCGCCGTATTTTCGCTCATAGTGGGCTGCGGACTGATGGCGCTGTTGTTCTATTCAAACCGCCACGGCTATGACGAGCCATACCCGCCCCGGGATGATCGCGAGTGACTACCGAGGCCGGAGTGCCGCCATGTTGAACGCGCCCGGTCGGTTGTCTAGCTTCGGTGAGCCCTCACGGCGGGCTAAATAGGAGAGGACGATCATGACCCGGACCATTCGCTTGCAGAGCGACAGCAACGCCCACGACCGGCCCTGGCGCGTCGCCGTCGAGCAGGGTTTCTTCGCCGCCGAGGGCCTTAACGTCGAATACCACGAGGACAATCCGAAAGGCGCGGCGGGCCGTGTCCAAGACTTTTCCCAGCGTTGGAAGGAATCGCAACTCCAGAAAGGCGCGCTCGAAGTCTATCCGGTCTGCGAATGGGGCGCGATCGAGCGCGTGCAGGCGCTCGGCGGCGGCAAGATCATCGGCCTCGACACCACGGTGCGCACCGGCGCGCTGATGGTGCGCAAGGATTCAAAGATCCGGTCACTGCGCGAATTGCGAAACGTACCGATTGCGGTCACCTGGCACGCCGGCACGTTCTACGCCGCGATAGAGGTGCTTGAGGCCGCGGGCGTGCCGTTCGCCGACATCACGCTGGTCCACGCCAACGACCGGCTCGAAGCGCTGTTAAGCGGCACGACCGAAGCCGCGGCGCTGATGGAGCCGCTGGTGAGCCGCGCCCTTGCCGCGGGCGCGCGCAAGATCGCCGATCTGCGCTGGCGCGGCGGCATCGTGGCCGGTAACGACGTCGACGAGGAGACCGCGGCGAAGCTGCGGCGCGCGCTTAATCGCGCCATCGACTGGTTGCGCGAGAACGAGGACCGTTCGCGCCAAGAGGTGTTGCGGGACCTTAAGCCCGAGCAGCGCCAGCACGGGCTGATGCCCGAGCTGATCGGGGTCAAGACCTACCAGCCGGAAGAATTCCAGGAAAAAGTGGATTGGATGATCGACCGCGGTTTCCTCAAAGAGGCGCCAAAATACGGCGAGGTCGTGCGCAGCAAGTAGCGCGCATGGCGCCAAGCTGAAAATGCGGATGCCCCCGGCGGGGAAATCGCCGTGGGCAAACCCGAAGGGGGAAGTTGAAGATGGCAACGAAGCCTTCCCGCCGCGGGTCGATTGCGCAGTCAATCACGCAATTGCGGCAGGAAGTTGTGTCGCAACGCAATCCGGCGCTGGCTAGGTCGGCGGCGTAACGGCGCGCACAAATAAACACCGGATGGTTAATTTCGAATATTTGTCCGCCACGGCGCGGCGTTGCCGCCCCTGACCGGAAAAGGATGGTCGGCACGCCGCCGGCGTCCTATGTTTCAGCCCGAAACAGCATGGTCCCTTTGCAAACGGCGCGTCGGGTGAGATCGAACCTCAAGTTTGCGGCCCTGCGGCGCCAATTGCGCGACATCGCCATTGCGCTCTTGTTCGTCGCGGCAACGACGGCCGTCGCACTGTTTTTGCGGCATTACGTCGGCATCCTGCGCGGCGCGGTGCTCTATCTCGTTCCGGTGATGCTTGCGGGCTATCAGCTTGGCGTTATTCCGGCGCTGGTGACCGCAGTCGCCGGCGTGATTCTGTCCGGCTACCTCTATTTCGCTCAACTTTACAGCTTCAAAGTTGCTTCACCGCAGGAAGCCCTCAATCTCGTCCTGTTCATGGTCGTTGCGGTGGTGGTTTCCCACCTTGCCAATCAGGCCAAGCGCCACACCACGATCGCACGCAAGCGCGAGCAGGAGATGAGCGACCTCTACGCGTTTTCCCGGCGGCTGGCGGCAGCGCCGAGCGCCGCCGATATCTTCGTGGCGATCCAGAACCATCTGGCCAACCTCGTGCAGCGCAAGGTGGTGTTGCTTGGCGCCGCCGACGCCGGCGGCGCCGGCGGCGTGCCGGAAGCCGTGCGCGCCGAGGTCGCGCGTGCCGAGCAGGATCAAGGTTTTGAACGCACGATCGACGACGGCAAGGGCAATAACTGGCTCATCCGCCGCGTCTCGCGGAAGACTCCGGATTTCGGCAGCGTCGCCGTCGATCTCGGCAGCGTCTCGGGCGAGGCGTTCGCCGACATGCGTCAGCGCATCGACGATGCGCTCGCCGACGCCGCGGCGACGCTGGAGCGTCTCGACGTCGCGCGCGCGCTCAACGACGCCAAAATGCGCTCGGAAGCCGAGCTCCTGCGCGAAGCGCTGATCGGCTCGGTTTCGCACGAGCTGCGTACGCCGCTCGCTTCCATTCTCGGCGCCGCGACCATCCTGTCGAACGCCCCGACGCTCGCCGGCAACGAGCGGCTGCACGCGCTGACCCTCCTGGTGCGCGATGAGGCCGAACGTCTCGATATCGACATCCAGAACCTGCTCGATGCCACCACTATTTCGAGCCAGCAGGTGCGGCCCAAATTGCAGTGGATCGAGCCGGTCGACATCGTCAATGCGGCGGTCGAACACCGCCGCCGCCGCCTGGCCGGTCATCCGCTCACGCTCGACCTTGATTGCAACCTGCCGATCGTGCGCGCCGATCCGACGCAGGTCGAGCAGGCGCTGGTGCAAATCCTGGACAATGCCGCAAAATATTCTTCCGATGGCGCGCCGATCCGCGTCGCGGCGCGGCCCAATGGACAGAGCGTCGTGCTCTCGGTCCACGATTGCAGCGCCGGGCTGACCAGCGAGGAAAAACATCAAGTCGGCTGCCGCTTCTTCCGCGGCCCGCGCCATACCGCGACGACGTCCGGCTCCGGCCTCGGCCTGTGGATCGCCAACGCCTTCATTACGGCGAATGGCGGCAGGGTCGAAGTCGAAAGCGACGGCGCCGACCGCGGCACCACGGTCTCAATTCATTTGCCGCTGCCGGGCGAAGCCGCGCCATTGGAGGCCAGCATCGATGAATGAAATCCCGTCCAGCGTGCTCGTGGTCGACGACGAGACCCAGATCCGGCGCTTCCTGCGCACCGGGTTTGAGTTCGACGGCTTCACCGTCCAGGAGGCCGAGACCGGCGCCGAGGCGTTGCGCTCGGCGACGCTGACGCCGTCCGATCTCGTGATCCTCGATCTCGGTCTGCCCGACATGGACGGCGCCGACGTGCTTGAACGCTTGCGCGCCTGGTCGAGCGTGCCGCTGATCGTGCTCTCGGTGCGCGCCAATGAAGCGGAGAAAGTCCGGCTCCTCGAACTCGGCGCCGACGATTATGTGGTCAAGCCATTCGGCATGGCCGAGCTCTTGGCGCGCGCGCATTCGGCAATGCGGCGGCAGCAGCGCGTTTTCCGCAGCGAGCCGGTGGTCAAGTTCGGCCCGCTTGTCATCGATTTCGCCGCGCGGGCCGTGTTCATCAACGAGCGGCGGGTGACACTGACGCCAAAGGAATATCGGCTGTTGCAAATCCTGGCGCAGCATCCCGGCAATGTCGTCACCCACCAGCACCTGCTGCGCGAGGTCTGGGGCAGCGAGCACATCGACGACACGCACTACCTGCGTATCTTCGTGCGCAAGCTCAGGCGCAAGATCGAGGCCGATCCGACCCAGCCGCGCATCCTGCTCACCGAGCTTGGCGTCGGTTACCGATTGGTGCTCTCGGACCTGGCGGCGAGCGCTGCGGTCGCCCAGGGCGCCAAGGATGCCCAAGATGCCGCAACATGACCGCGTTCGACAGCCGCGCGCGTAATACCGATCCCTTTGATTATCTTCAGGAATCGTCGCCGGGCCGAGCCTCCATGGCCGTTTCGCGGCAATTTTAGGGCGCACATCAACTGGATTTGAACGTTTGCACGTTAGAACCCCGACCCAGGTCGAAACGACCAACGGGTGAGGCGGGGACAAAACCCGCTGCATTCCTTCGATTCAACGAAAAGCGTGGGGTTCTCCCCACCGAGACATCAGGGACGGCAGCCATGATAAATTTGCAGAACCGCGTCGGCCGGGACGTGCTTTGTGCACTCCTTGCCGCATCCGCCACTTTGACCGCCACAGCCAGCGTCGCCGTGCCGAGTTATGACGGAACGTGGAGCGTGTTAGTCGTCACCGAAAAGGGCACTTGCGACGCCGCCTATCGTTATCCGATCCGCATCGCCAACGGCCACCTCATCAATGCCGGCGACTCGGCCTTCACCGTCACCGGCTCGGTAGCGCAGACCGGCGCCATCACCGTCACGGTGAGCGCCGCCGGCAAGAGCGCCACCGGTTCCGGCCGCCTCGCCGGCACCATGGGGGGCGGTTCCTGGACGGGCGGCTCCTGTTCGGGCTCCTGGTCCGCCGAGCGCCGCGGCGCGTAGCGGACGGCACACGCCAGCCAGCAAGACAACTTCATGCCCGGCCACGGGCCGGTCTTTGCCGGCCCAATTTCAAACCTTTGCCGGGCATTCACGTCTTCGCCACGGAATGCCTCAAAGACGCGGATGGCCGGGACATGTGTTTAGCCCGCAGACATGCCCGGCCATGACGCGTTAGAAGCTCGCCGCCGACCGTTAGCTTTCCGCCGCGTCTTTGTCTTTGTCGTCGTCGGCGCGTTCGCCGTCCTCTCCGGCAAGAATCTTCTCGGCGATGAGGCCGGCGTTCTGCCGGATCGCGGCTTCGATTTTGCCGGCGATATCGGGATTGCTCTTGAGGAAGGCTTTGGCGTTCTCGCGGCCCTGGCCGATGCGCTGGCTGTCGTAGGAAAACCAGGCACCGGATTTTTCAACGACGCCGGCCTTGACGCCGAGATCGATCAGCTCGCCATTCTTGGAAATGCCTTCGCCGTACATGATGTCGAACTCGACCTGCTTGAACGGCGGAGCCAGCTTATTTTTTACGACTTTCACCCGCGTCTGATTCCCGACCACTTCGTCGCGTTCCTTGATGGCGCCGATGCGGCGGATGTCGAGCCGCACCGAAGCGTAGAATTTGAGCGCGTGGCCGCCGGTCGTGGTTTCCGGCGAGCCGTACATGACGCCGATCTTCATGCGGATCTGGTTGATGAAGATCACCATCGTGTTGGAGCGATTGATCGAGGCGGTGAGCTTGCGCAGCGCCTGGCTCATCAGCCGCGCCTGCAAGCCCGGCTGGCTGTCGCCCATCTCGCCTTCGAGCTCGGCGCGCGGCACCAAAGCCGCGACCGAATCGATGACCAGAGCATCGACCGCGCCGGAGCGCACCAGCGTATCGGCGATTTCCAGCGCCTGCTCGCCGGTGTCGGGCTGCGAGATCAGAAGGTCGTCGACATTGACGCCGAGCTTGCGGGCATAGATCGGGTCGAGCGCGTGCTCGGCGTCGATGAAGGCGCAGATACCGCCCTTTTTCTGCGCCTCGGCAAGAACATGCAGCGCCAGCGTGGTTTTGCCGGATGATTCCGGACCGTAGATTTCGACCACGCGGCCGCGCGGCAGGCCGCCGATGCCGAGCGCGATGTCGAGGCCGAGCGAGCCGGTGGACACGGTGTCGATGTCCATCGCCTGCATATTTTTGCCGAGCCGCATGATCGAGCCCTTGCCGAAACTGCGCTCGATCTGCGACAGCGCGGCATCAAGGGCCTTCGATTTGTCCATGGACGATCCTTCGACGAGACGAAGCGCTGCACTCATTTGTTGTCGTGCTCCTTATGGCCGGGATTCGGAAGGCACGGAAGCCGCCGGCTTCCTTCGCCCCTTTTGCCCGCTGGCAAATGGCGATTGAGCCAGTGTACACGATCTGTTCTCTGTTCGCAATATGTTCTTATCATCGCCCGGGTACTGGCCCCTTTCCATAGGGATTTGAGGCAGTTGGCCCCTTTTGAATTTGAGGGTGGTCCCTTTTGAAGTTGGCACAACTATCGACTCAATCGATAGCCATGCGCCCGCTCAGTTGCACAACCAATCATCTTTCAACTGTACTGGCACCATGACCCCCGACAGTGACTTGCCGGGCCGGCGTCACAATTTTCCTTAAAGTTGATTTGTGATGAGAATTGCAACCTTTGCTGCCATTCAGCGTTGTAGGGCAATGGAGCCCGACCACGACGCAAATTACTACCGGCAAAAATCCGAGGAATATCGGATCAAAGCCAAGGAAACTTCTGAGCCGCGGACGAAGGCGGCATTGGAAGCTGTGGCTCAGGAATATGCTCGACGAGTAAATGAACCCAACTCAGCAACGCACCGTGAGGATTGCTGGCGTTCTAAATGAGCGATCGACTACGCTTGTTTCTCATCGGGATCATCACCGCGCTGCTCTGCGGGACGATGACCTACGCCAGTTTTTCCATCTAATCTTCTAGGCCGCCTCAGTTGGCGGCCTCTTTGCCCAACGGAAAATCGCGGTGGTTTGACGGGCCGTTGCGGACTATCAAGCAGGCATGCCGCCAGCACTGTTAAGCCATGCCGATTTCGCCACCGTGCTGCGTCTGGCGCCACTCGTCTCCATCGACCTGATCATCCGCCATCCGCAAGGCCAAGTCTTGCTCGGATTGCGCAATAATGAGCCGGCGAAGGGCTTTTTCTTCGTGCCCGGCGGGGCGATTTTGAAAAACGAACGCCTGCACGAAGCTTTTGCGCGCATCCTGAAACACGAAACAGGTTACGCCGCCGCGTTTGCTGACGCGCGCTTGCTTGGCGCCTACGAGCATTTTTACGCCAGCAATCGTTTCGGCGATCCGAGCTACGGCAGCCACTACGTCGCGCTCGGCTATGAGCTCAAACTCGCCGATACGTCCGGCCTCAAGAGCGACGACCAGCACTCGGAATTGCGCTGGTGGGAGGTGACAGATCTATTGGCGTCAGACCTCGTTCACCAAAACACCAAAGCGTACTTCCGCTAGCTGACGGAACCTGCGTCATTAACAATTCCACAAACTTCGGTTGCGTATTGTCGCGCCTGGGGCGGCCCTAGAATGGGACAAGTTGTAGTGAATATGTTCTGGCGTTTCATCAATGACAGTCGCGGCGCGACTGCTATTGAATATGGATTGATCGCGGCCGGCATCGCCGTCGCCATCATTGCTGTGGTCGCAGGTCTCGGCACGCAGCTGAATACCACGTTCTCGAGTGTCTCCTCGGCGCTCAAATAGCGGCCGCGGCCGAGCCCGTTTGCCGCGAGCAAGCCCGATCTGATCCAGATCAATGACTTACCGCCAGGCCTGAGCGAAACGCAGGCATGAACCGCGGTCAGATCATCCTGATCGGCAAGCATTACTGTCCCAGTTGCGGGCGGTCGATGCGTCTCGCCTCCACCGTTCCGCGGTTCGGCGCGTTTCCCGAATTGCGGACCTTCGAATGCAAGACCTGCGGCGTCACTTACACCGAGGCGGCAAAACCGGACGACGAAGGCGAGGCCGTCGAGCCATCGCAGCCGCTCACGCCTCGATGACGATTTTCGGCGCCGGGCGGCTTGCCGTCTGCAAGCCGTCGCGTACGCGCGCGGCGATGTCGCGATAGCATTTGGCGTGCGGGCCGTCGGGTGCGGTCGCGACTACCGGCGTGCCGGCGTCGGAATTCTCCCGGATCGCGATATCGAGCGGCACTTCGCCGAGGAACGGCACGCCGAGCCGCTCGGCCTCGGCCCGCGCGCCGCCATGGCCGAAAATATCGGTGCGCGTGCCGCATTGCGGGCAGATGAAGGTCGACATGTTTTCGACGATGCCGAGCACCGGCACGTTGACGCGGCGGAACATGGCGATGCCGCGCCGCGCATCGATCAGCGCGAGATCCTGCGGCGTCGAGACGATCACCGCGCCCTTGAGCGGCACCTGCTGCGCCATGGTGAGCTGCGCGTCGCCGGTGCCCGGCGGCATGTCGACCACCATGACGTCGAGCGCGCCCCATTCCACCTCGCGGAGCATTTGGGTGAGCGCCGACATCACCATCGGGCCGCGCCAGATCATCGGCGTCTCCTCCTCGATGAGGAAGCCGATCGACATCACCGCCATGCCGTGGCGCTCGATGGGTTTGAGCCGCGTGCCGCCGATCGTCTGCGGCTTCTCGCGGATGGCGAGGAGTTTTGGCAGCGACGGTCCGTAAATGTCGGCATCGAGAATGCCGACCTTGAGGCCGAGATCGCGGAGCGCGAGCGCGAGATTGACCGCGGTGGTCGATTTGCCGACGCCGCCTTTGCCGGAAGCGACCGCGATGATCGCCGCGACGCCGGGAATGCCGGCCGGCGACGGCGCAGCCGCCGCGCCCGTCCGGTGCGGCCGCGGCGGCGGGCCCGCTGCCTTGCCGCCTGCGGCGGAGGATGAGGCGGGGGCGCCCGCGCGCTCGGCGGTCAGCGCCACCATCACGGATTTGACGCCTGGCACGGCGCGCGTGGCGGCCTCGGCGCGTTCGCGCACGCTTTCCCAAAGCTTCACCGCCGCCGCATCGACCGTGATCGAGAAAAACACTTTGCCGTCGGTGGCGACGATTTCGGAAAGCTTCCCGGTTGCCGGCAGCGGCGCGCCCTCGGGGCTCGAAACTTTGCCGAGCGCGGCGAGTACATCGTCTTTCACGGCCATGCGAGGCACCTGAATTGCCGCGAAAAGCCAGCGGCAGAACACGACCTACATAGGCTCCTCGGCGTTGCGGTCAATCTCCCGGCCCGGTTGACGGGCCGCCGCCGGCCGGGCCATGACCAGTGCCAGCCAACGGAGGAAGCTATGGCAAAGGTCGCATTCGTCGGGCTCGGCGTGATGGGCTACCCGATGGCGGGGCATCTCAAAGCCAAGGGCGGCCACGAGGTCACGGTCTTCAACCGCACCGCCGCCAAGGCGGAAAAATGGGTTGACCAGTACGGCGGCAAAAGTGCGCCGACCCCGCGACAGGCGGCCGCGGGTCAGGACTTCGTCATGGCCTGTGTCGGCAATGACAATGATTTGCGCGAAGTGATGCTCGGTAACGACGGCGTATTCGCCGGGGTTGCCAAGGGCGCCATCGTGGTCGACCACACCACCGCTTCTGCCGAGATTGCGCGCGAGCTGCATGCCGAGGCGAAAAAGCGCGGCTTCGAATTCATCGACGCACCGGTTTCGGGCGGCCAGGCCGGCGCCGAGAACGGCGTGCTGACGGTGATGTGCGGCGGCGATGACGCCCCGTTCGCGAAAGCGGAAAAGGTGATCGCCGCCTATGCGCGCGCCTGCAATCTCATGGGCGCGTCGGGCTCGGGCCAGCTCGCCAAAATGGTCAACCAGATTTGCATCGCCGGGCTCGTCCAAGGCCTCGCCGAAGGCCTGCACTTCGCCGTGAAGGCCGGGCTCGACATCGAAAAACTCATCGCGACGATCTCCAAAGGCGCCGCACAGTCGTGGCAAATGGAGAACCGCTACAAAACCATGGTCGCCGGCAAATTCGACTTCGGCTTCGCGGTGGACTGGATGCGCAAGGATCTCGGCATTTGTCTTGCCGAGGCGCGGCGCAACGGCGCGCACCTGCCGATATCGGCGCTGATCGACCAGTTCTATTCGCAAGTGCAGAAGATGGGCGGCAAGCGCTGGGACACGTCGAGCCTGATCGCGCTATTGCAGCGATGACGATCTTCAATCCACCGGCTCGATATGCGCGTCCTTGGCGAGTTGCACCGTCGCGGCAAGATCATCTTTGACGAACTTGTCGAATTGATCGACGCTCATTCGCACCGGCTCGACGCCGAGCTTGCCCAATTTTTCCTGCAGCGCCGGGTCCTGCAGCACTTTTTCCGTCGCATCGTGCAACTTGTCGACGATGGCGCGCGGGGTTTGCGCCGGCGCGGATAACCCTACCCAGAAGTTAAACTCGGCCTTCGGATAGCCGGCTTCCACGATCGAAGGCACGTCGGGCAACAGGGCGACCCGCTTGACCGAACTCACTGCCAGCACGTTGAGCTGGCCGCTGCCGAGCGCCGCAGCCGCAGCCGCCAATGGAATGAAATAGTAATCGATGCGCCCCGCCATCACTTCAGTAAGACCCTGATCGCGGAACGGCACGTGGCGGACGTCGATATTGGCGGCGAGGCGCAGCCGCTCGCCGGCCATGTGCGAGGAAGAACCGACCCCCGCCGACGCGAAGGTGAGCGAACCCGGTTTTGCCTTCGCCGCGGCTACCAGATCAGCCACGGTCTTGAATCCGCTCTGGAGCGACGCGACCAGCACGTTCGGCTGAACCCCGAACATCGCCACCGAAACGAAAGCCTTCGCCGGATCGTAGGGCAGGCTGCGGTGCAGCACCATTCCGGTACCCATCGCCGTCGAGCTGACGACGATGGTGTAGCCGTCCGGGTCCGCTTTCGCGACATCGGCGAAGCCGACAATCCCCCCGGCCCCAGGCTTGAGCTCAACTACCATCGGCTGACCGAGGAGTTGCGAGACCTGATCGAGCACGACGCGGCTGACGGTGTCCGAGGCGCTTCCCGCGGGGAACGGGCTGATCACCCTGATCGGCCGTGTGGGCCAAGGTTCCGCGGCCAACGCGGCGACAGCGAGCGCCGCCGTCGCAGCGATGACGAGCGCGCCGGTGATGAGCGCACGCTGCACGCGATGTGTGATCATCTGAACCTCCCTATCGCGGGATTTCTTGCGCCCTTCAGGCGCCGAAGCGGGCGCCGCAATTCGCTCGTTGCGGACATTAGCAGGTTTGCGGACGCGGCGTTGGCGCGGCCGCCTGCGGCGTAGCGTCCTCACAGCCATCGCTTTATGCCGCGGCGCTCGGGCGGGCCGAAACCTGCTCGTGCCAGCGCCGCAAATGGCTGAGATTATCCGGCACCGCGAGCTTGGACACTCGCATGAAATCGACCGCGACCATCGCGGTGATGTCGGCGACAGTAAAATCCTTGCCGGCGACATAGGGCCGGCTGGCGAGCACGCCGTCGAGAAATTGCAGAAACGCCATGACCCGCGGCTTGTTGGCCTCGCCCCATTCCGGCACCTGCGGATCGATCATGATCTTCATCGCCGGGTGCAGGTGCTGAAATACGTTCGAAACCGGCTGAAACAGGTGCAGCTCGGCACGCCGGTTCCACATTTCGACCAGCGCGCAGCCGAGCGCGCCGCGGCCGAATAATGGCGGCTCAGGATTGAGCGCCTCGAAATAGCGGCAGATGGCGATCGATTCCGCGATCACGGTGCCGTCGTCGAGGACGAGCGCCGGAACCCGCTGCATCGGGTTGACCGCGGTATAGGCGTCGGTGCGCTGCTGCAATTTGCCGAGGTCGACCTGTTCGGTCGGAACCTTGATCCCCTTCTCGGCGAGGAATATGCGCACCCGCCGCGGATTGGGGGCACGGCCGCCGTCGTAGAGCTTCATCGCGATCACCTCTCTGTCGTGTTTAGATGGAAGGGTATCTCCCCGCCCCCCAACACCTCTTGGATGACTGTAAAACTACCATCGTGAGCTCCATGACATAGTCGCAAATCGGGCGGGTCGGATCGATGAATCGGCGGCCAACTTGGACCCGACCCCGCTTGGGCTCTAAATAGCTGTGTCAGTCGCGGAATTGGAGTTTTTTGGACGTGTTGATCGGCTTCCAACCGTAGCCCCACCCGTTTTCTCAAAGCCGCCTAGCGCGCAAACGCTTACGACTATACCGGCGGCGGTTAAAGTTGGACGCCGGTTCCCGCTCACCACTGCAGGCCCCTGATCGAGGACGAGGACTTTGGAGCATCACGCCGAGGTATTGAGAGGAGGGATATGGCATCAGCGGGCGGCTGGTTGGCGCGACTTGGCTGCCGTCCTGTTGGTCCTCACGATCATAATCCTCATCGGGGCAGGCGCCCGCCAGATGGTTGCGCCGTTGGTTGCCGGGCAGGAGCCCGAAATCTCGCTTTCGCCCATGGCCTTGCCGGCGTATGCGCTGCGAACGACGCTACGCATGCTGGCGGCGCTCGTTGCCTCCCTGATATTTACGTTCACCTATGCGACGCTCGCCGCCAAGAGCCGCCGGGCCGAAGTGGTGCTGATCCCGCTGCTTGATGTCCTGCAATCCGTG
>Ga0116217_10003523_pt1 | contig 14162 bp, 12 predicted proteins | sample Sb_taG_6_FD_89697 | JGI IMG/M metagenome (GOLD analysis project Ga0116217, IMG submission 89697) | Peat soil microbial communities from Weissenstadt, Germany - Sb_50d_4_PS metaG | ecosystem: Environmental > Terrestrial > Soil > Wetlands > Peat | place: Germany: Weissenstadt | collected 2010-09-21 | reverse complement strand
TATGGATGTGGTTAGGACGGTTCAACTGCGGTTTCCTGGTCAGGAAACCGGAGTTCATCAGATCGTCCCAGTTGCGAGCGAGCCAGACAGTCCCTCGGGTTATGCTGCCAGGGGGGGTCGATTTTCACGGTTTCCGTATGGCGTCCGTACGGGCAGCAAAGTGAGAGCTAAGCAACTGATTTTGTTGGGAGCGATGCTTCTAGCTCAATGCTATAAACGGCATTTCAGGCGTACGCTTGTCGCCCAAAGCAGTGTGATGTCGGCTCTGTGCAACGGCAGTCGCTGCGAACGCGCGAACATTGGTCTGTGCGCGGCAGCTGCGCGGCGCGGCAGGAGTGGGTAGCTATGACGATCGATGCAAAAAAACGTCGGGAGGGCGGGCGTGCCCGCAGGTCCGGCGGTCCACTACCACAACTGCCGTGGCAGTCGGTGACGAATCCGTATCTGCCGATGCAGCTGCTCAGTGCCGATCAGCTCGAGGCGATTCACCTGACATCGCTGCGGATCCTCGAGGAGCTCGGCATCGAGCTGATGTCGCCTCGTGCCCGTGACACGCTGCGCGCCGCGGGCGCGCAGGTCGATGAGGCGAGTGGCACAGTGCGGCTCGATCGCGCACTGGTCGCTGCAGCGCTTGCTACGGCGCCGTCTGCATTCGTGCTCACGCCGCGTAACGAGGCCAGACGCATCACATTGGGGGACAATCATGTCAACTTTGGCCTTGTGGCCGGACCCCCTAATGTCCACGACCGCGAGCGGGGCCGTCGCGCGGGCAACTATCGGGACTACTGCGACTTCATCCGGCTGGCGCACTATTTCAACGCCATACATCTGATCGGTAATCAGGTCTGCGCACCGATCGAGCTGCCGGCGAACTCACGCCACCTGGATACCTATCGAGCGGACCTGATCTATTCGGATCGGGTGTTTCATTGCTCGGCGATCGGGGCGGGGCGTGCGCTCGACGGGATCCGTATGATGGCAATTGCGCGCGGTATTTCGCTCGAGGAGATCGCGCGCATCCCCGGCGTCATCACGATCATCTCGGTCAACAGCCCCCGCCGCTTCGACGAGGCGATGGCAGAAGGCCTCATGGCGATGGCAGCGCACGGTCAAGCCGTCGTCATCACGCCGTTCACATTGATGGGCGCGATGGCTCCGGTGTCACTGGCCGCGGCGCTCGCACAGCAAAACGCTGAGGCGCTGTTCGGCATCGTGCTCGCCCAGCAAGTCCGTCCAGGTACGCCAGTGATGTACGGCGCGTTTACTTCGAACGTGGACATGCGCTCCGGTGCGCCCGCATTTGGTACCCCGGAAAACGCCAAGGCCAATGTCGCGAGCGGACAGCTCGCCCGCCGCTACCGTTTACCGTACCGCACATCCAATGCGAGCGCCTCCAACGCGGCAGACGCGCAGGGCGCCTATGAGACGGAAATGTCGTTGTGGGGCGCAATCCTCGGTCATGGCAATCTGATCTACCACGCCGCCGGCTGGCAGGAGGGCGGACTGACGGCATCATTCGAGAAGCTCGTGCTCGACGTGGAGATGCTGCAGCTGATGACGGAGTTCCTGAAGCCGATCGTGGTCAACGAGGCAGAGCTGGGCTTTGAAGCCATCAGCCGTGTGGCCACCGGCGGCCACTTTTTCGGTGAGCCCCATACGATGGAGCGCTACGAGCACGCGTTCTACCGGCCATTGGTCTCGAACTGGCAGGGCTACGAGAACTGGGAACTCGCCGGTGCCAAGGATGCGACGCAGCGTGCAACCGAGATCTGGAAGCGCGCGCTCGCCGAATATGAGCAACCGCCGATGGATTCTGCAATCCGCCAGCAGCTCGATGCGTACGTGGCGCGGCGGCGCACTGAGATCGGCAGCAAGGATCCTTAAATCTGGCGTAGCGCCCGATGCCGCAGCGGTGTCGTCGAGGGTCAGCGCAACTTGGAGAGGTATGCAGTCTCATGCTCAGGTAGTCGTCGTCGGCGGTGGCGTCGTGGGTTGCTCGGTGCTCTACCATCTTGCGAAATCTGGCTGCACCGACGCGCTGCTTCTCGAACGTGACGAGCTCACGTGTGGGTCTACTTGGCACGCCGCGGGCGGCGTGCACACCATCAATGGCGATCCAAACGTCGCGAAGCTGCAAAAATATACCATCGACCTGTACCGGGAGATCGAGCAGCTCTCGGGGCAGTCGACCGGTCTGCATCTGACCGGCGGAGTGATGCTGGCCGCGACCGAGGCACGATTTGACTGGCTGAAAAGTATGGTTGCGAAGGGCCGGTACCTGGGCATCGAGGCACGGATCATAACGCCGGCACGGGCGCATGAGCTGTTGCCGCTGCTGGATCCGAGCTGTTTCGTGGGGGCGCTCGAAACCGTAGTAGACGGGCACGTCGACCCATCGGGTACGACCCATGCATATGCCAAAGCGGCCCGAGCGCTCGGAGCGCGCATCGAGCGATTCACCAAGGTCGAGGAGTTGGTTCAATGCCCCGACCGCAGCTGGCGAGTCGTAACGAACAAGGGAGAGATTCGCACCCAGCACGTCGTGAATGCCGGCGGCCTCTGGGCCCGGGAAGTCGGCCGGATGGTCGGTCGCGAACACCCGGTGCTCGCGATGGAGCACATGTACCTGATCACCGAGGATATTCCGGAAGTGGCGGCAATCAATGCCGCCACGAGCAAGGAAGTGCTGCACGCAGTGGACTTTGATGGTGAGCTGTATCTGCGCCAGGAGCGCGGTGGCATGCTGATCGGGACGTATGAGAAAGACTGTAAGCCGTGGGCCGAGCACGAGACCCCTTGGTCGTTCGGTCATGAGCTGCTCACGCCCGACATCGATCGTATTGCGCCGTCGATGGAAGTGGCGTTCCGTCATTTCCCGGCACTTCAAAAGGCGGGGATCCGCAAGGTCGTCAACGGACCCTTCACGTTCGCTCCCGACGGCAATCCTCTCATCGGGCCCGTCCGCGGGCTGCCCGGATACTGGTGTGCGTGTGGTGTGATGGCCGGATTCAGCCAGGGAGGGGGCGTTGGACTGGCACTTGCGAATTGGATCTTGCAAGGAGATCCGGGCTTCGACGTCTGGGCAATGGACGTCGCTCGGTACGGCGATTGGGCCAGCAAGGCCTACACGAATACCAAAGTGCGAGAGAACTATGCACGTCGCTTTTCCATTCGCTTTCCGAATGAGGAACTCCCGGCCGGTCGACCGCTGCGGACATCGCCGCTGTACGAGCGCCTGAAGGCGGCGGGGGCGCAGTTCGGCGTGACCGCCGGGCTCGAGGTGCCGCTCTGGTACGCACCGGCCGGCGTACGCGACGCCTTCAGTTGGTATCGATCGACGGACTTCTCCACGATCGCCGAGGAAGTGCGCGCCGTGCGCGAGCGTGTTGGACTCATTGAGACAACCGGCTTCGCCAAATACCGGATCACGGGCCTTGCGGCCTCGTCGTGGCTCGACCGGCTACTGGCTTGTGCGCTCCCGCCGCCCGGCCGCATGACACTCGCGCCGATGCTCAAGACGGACGGTCGGCTGATTGGAGACTTCACGCTGGCAAACTTAGGCCAAGAGGGGTATTTGCTTGTAGGCTCGGGTGCCGCGGAGGAATATCACCTGCGGTGGTTTCACGAACATCTGCCCGAGGACGGGTCCGTCAGGCTCTCAGCACACGCAACTTCAATTGCGGGCCTGGCAATTGCCGGGCCGAGAGCGCGCGATCTGCTGGCGCGAATCACCACCGCCGATGTATCGGCGAGCGCATTTCGCTTCATGGACGTTCGCAGGCTGCCGCTTGGCCTCGCATCGGCGCTCGTTGCACGGCTCAGCTACACGGGAGATCTCGGCTACGAGTTTTGGTGCGACCCGGACTACCAGCTGCCTCTGTACGAGGCGCTGTTGGCCGCCGGGGCGGATCTCGGCATTCGCCTGTTCGGCTCGCGCGCTCTGAACTCAATGCGACTCGAGAAGGCATACGGCTCATGGGCGCGTGAATACCGGCCCATCTACAGCCCGCTGGAGGCGGGACTGGATCGGTTCGTTGCACTTGAAAAGAACGCGCCGTTCATCGGCCAAGAGTCCGCCCGCCGAGAACACACCACGGGCGGGCGCCTGCGGCTGCGCTGCTTCGTGGTGGAGGTCGAGAATGCCGATGTGATTGGCGATGAGCCGATTTGGGACGCCGATGAAGTGCGCGGCTGGGTGACTTCGGGCGGCTTCGCACACCATGCCGGCGTGTCGGTTGCGATGGGGTATGTGGCGAAGGAGGTCGCCGACCGGGATGGCCCCTGGAGCATCGAAATACTGGGCAAGCGCCACATCGCCCGGCTTCAACCTCGGCCGCTGTTTGATCCGGAAGGGCGGCGCCTGCGCGGCTAGGTTGCAGTGCTCGGATCCTGAGCACCGATCCGCCGCGCAACAGGAATTATAATCATAACGTTGCATCGGCGGCGGGGCCGCGCGCCAGCCGGGAGGTTACTCGCATGTTTCCAATACGCCCGGCGCTCATCGCCCCCGTGCTTCTGCTTGCCTCGATGCTCGCGAAGGCAGCGGTTCCCGCGTCCGCAATCAGCGTGTCCCAGGTGAGCGAAGCGCTGTTCAGCAACAGTCAAAGTTTCTGGTCGGAGCAAATATCGCAGCTCGGTGGTCGCTATCGGCCATCGAAGCTCAGTTTCTTCACGACTTCGCTGAGCGGCCACTGCAAGGTGCAGGCCGCGGTGACGGGGCCGTTCTACTGCCCCGTCGAAGAGACGGTCTATCTGGATCAGCCGTTCTTGCAGCTGCTCGATCAACGTTCTCGCGGCCATTCGGAGCTGACGCTCGGCTACTTGATTGCGCACGAAGTGGCACATCACATCCAAAATGTGATCGGTACTACGGCCCTGGTGGAGCAAGCGCGCTCACGCAGTACGCCGCAGCTCGCGAGTCGCACCTGGACGGCACTGGAGCTGCAGGCCGACTGCTATGCGGGACTTTGGGCGCATTGGTCTGCGGCACACGGCACGCTCAAGCTGCCTGCGGATGTATCCTCAACTCTGGATGCCGTGGTCGCGGTGAGCCAAGCGTGGCAATCTCATTTGACCGCCGGGCAGCAGATGCTCGATCCCTTCACCCATGGCAGTGCGGCCCAGCGGCTCAAATGGTTTCGGCGCGGGCTCGATACCGGCGGCTTCGGCGACTGTGATACCTTTGGCGCCGACGCCGCAGGAACGCTTTAGCCTAGCCTACTTGGGCTTTTCGAGGTCGGCAGACGGCGCCGAGGACTTGTCCGAGTATTGCCCTGCGATCACGTCCTGGAGTGAATCCTCATCCGACAGATCCATCGATCCTTCCAGCGGCGCCGTGTCTTCGTTCGCATCCCGCAGCGGCGGGGTGTGGTTCAACGAATCTTTGCCGCTCTCGACGCTGCCGAAGGGATTAAATTCTGGCTGTGTGTCGACTTTCGGTCGCCATGCTCTGCGACGTGACATGGTGCTGCTCCTTGATGATGCCGGAAAAGGACACGCCGCCGAACCAACGCCGCGAGCTCAAGCCCACCACGCAACAGGTTGGCTCGGTGGTCCAACTCAATAATGATGCGCCCTCAGACGCTGATTAGACAAAAGCATGGTCACGAGTCAGAGCGATCAAGCAATGAGGGGATGTCACGATTGCCTCCGCCTCGAAACTGGCAAACGCCCGCAGATGCTGCTATGCATCAGCCAGGGTAGGCGCAGGCGAACTAGAATGGAGACAGCCGATGCTCAATCAGCGTGTTGGGAAGTTGCTGGTCCGTTGCGCTTTGAGCGCAGCTGTTGCGCTGTGCCCCGTCAGCGCTTTCGCCGGCGACGCTGCAGCTGCTGCGCCGCCCACTGTGACGGAGTTGATGACTCGCGCTCTCACCGACGATCCGAACAAAGAAGCTCTGATGATCACGGTCACCTACCGACCCGGCGGCGCCTCGCTGCCGCACCGCCATGACGCGCAGGTCTTCGTGTACGTCCTGGACGGGGCGATGACGATGCAGGTGGACGGCAGCGCGCCCGTGACGCTGCAGCCGGGTCAGACGTTCTATGAAGGACCCAATGACGTGCACCGGATTTCTGCGAACGCGAGCCAAACGGCACCGGCAAAAATTCTCGTTTTCATGATCAAGAACAAAGGCAAGGCCGCGTCACGGGTGGTCGACGGGAAGGAGGTCCCATGAGGGTCGCAACACTCATGCGTTCAATTGGCGTCGCGTGTCTACTGTTGCTCGGCAAGTCCGCCGACGCCGAGACAAGCGGCCAGCAGCGGGCCGAAGCGGCGGGCCGCGGTCTGGTCGGCTCGCCAGCCCCGCGACTCGTGCTCAGGACCATCGACGGCGACACCATCGATTTGGGGAGTCTCTACGGCAAGAAGGCGGTGTATCTGAAATTCTGGGCGACTTGGTGCGTGCCGTGTCGTGAACAGATGCCGCACTTCGAGCATACCTATGAGAACGCCGGCTCGGAGCTGGCGGTAATTGCGATCAACGCGGGGTTCGACGACTCGGTCGAGGAGATCCAGCGCTACCGTCGTGAGCTCGGCATCACAATGCCGATTGTCCTTGACGACGGACGTCTCGGCGCCGCCTTCAATTTGCGGGTAACGCCCCAGCATATCGTCATCGGGCGGGATGGGCGTATCCAGTATGTCGGTCATCTCGCGGACCAGCGACTGGACGCGGCGCTGGCCGCCGCACGCAATCCCGGTCCGACGGCAGCAGTGGCGGGTGGCGCGGAAGGACCGGCGCCCGTAGAAAGCATCCATGTCGGCGTGGGAGACTCACTGCCCGCGCAATCGGTGACAACGCTCGATGGCCGGTCATTTCCGTTTCGGAATCACGGGACTCCCCGGCCCACGGTCCTGGTGTTTCTGTCGCCGTGGTGTGAGTCCTACCTGGCAACCACCCGACCCGCGATCTCGGCGAGTTGCCGCCGCACCCGGGAACAGGTGAGCGAGTTAGCGCGCGATCAACGCGTGCGCTGGCTAGGCATCGCCTCGGGGCTCTGGGCGACGCCGGAAGATCTGCGCAAGTACCAAACCGAGTACAGGATCCACATTCCGCTCACGCTGGATGAGTCGGGTGCGTTATTCCGTACATTCCGGGTCACCGACGTGCCAACGGTGCTCGTCGCCGACGCGCAGGGCAGGGTCCTCCAGCGGGTGAGCACCGAAGAGCCGCAGGGACTGCGCAAAGAGATCGGACGGCTGTGATCGATCTGCACAACCCCAAGACGACTGCAACTGAGGCTCCAAGCTAGCCGAATTGAGCTGGCATGAGTATCCTGCTGGCGTGGTTCCGCGTACTCGCCAGGAAATTTGAATGAGCGCCGCTGTGCTTGGCGATTTGACGCGCCGGCTGGATCAGCGACGCGGCGCATGTGTCCTGATTGCGATCAAGCAGCGCTGGCGCTGCAAAACGCGACTGTCGGAGGCACTTCCGGCGCTGGCACGCAGCGAACTCGTGCGATCCATGCTCGCGGCGGTGCTTTCGGCCGCTGCTGGCGCGCAGACGGTGCGTCAGATCATGGTGCTCACTCCGGAGCGCGATGCGGTCCCCGCGGACGTCCCGGTGCTTGCCGATAGCGGCGAGTGCCTCAACAGCGCGCTGACTCAGGCCCATCGGGTGCTGCGAGAATTCGGCTGTCGAGAGGTGGTGATCCTGCCAGCGGATCTGCCGAAGATCACCGCGGCTGAAATTGACAGTTTGGTGCGCGCCGGCCGAATCGGCGGCTTTGCGATCGCTCCCGACACAGCTGGAGTGGGTACGAACGCACTCTGCCTCGTATCGCCGCATTATTTTCGTTTCCAATTTGGACCTGATAGCAAACGGTTGCACCTGCAGGAGGCGGAGCGCGTGGGCCTGAGTCCAGAGGTGGTGCGCCTCCCCGGTCTGGAATTTGATGTGGATTCGCCGATCGATCTCAACCGACTCGATCGACAGCAATGGCTCGCGCGTCTTCAGGCTTAGCTAAGCTGCTACGCGCGGCCGAGGTTGGCCGTCGGCCCGATTCGGCCGAGGCACTGGCACTGCTGGTCGAGGCGCCGGCCATGGAACTGCTGCCGGTGGCCGAGTCGCTGACGCTGGCCGGATTCGGCGAAACGGTCACCTATTCGCGCAAGGTATTCATTCCACTCACGCAGCTGTGCCGCGACGTGTGCCATTACTGCACCTTCGCCAAAGCGCCGCGAGGCCTTAACGGAGCGTACCTCACGGCAGAGGAAGTACTCGCGATAGCGCGCGCGGGTAAGGCCGCCGACTGCAAGGAAGCTCTTTTCACCCTCGGTGACCAGCCGGAGGAGCGGTACGCAGTGGCCCGCACCGCCCTGGATGCCCTGGGCGCGGGCAGCACGCTGGATTACCTGGAGCGCATGGCAAAACTCGTGCTGGAGGAGACTGGGCTGCTGCCGCATCTGAACCCCGGAGTTATGGGCGCTGCTGATTTGCGTCGGCTGCGAGCCGTGAGCGCATCCATGGGATTGATGCTCGAGAGCGCTTCGGGGCGGTTGTGCGAGCGCGGCGGTCCGCACTTCGGTTCCCCCGATAAGGTGCCGGCGAGGCGGCTCGCGACCCTGCGGGCTGCCGGTGAGCTGCGCATACCGATGACGACCGGCTTGCTGATCGGCATTGGCGAAACGCGCCGCGAGCGCGTCGAGTCCCTGCTGGCGCTGCGCGAGCTCCAGGATGCGCACGCGAATCTGCAGGAAATCATCGTCCAGAATTTCAGAGCCAAGCCCGGCACCAAAATGGCCGCCGCCCCGGAGCCGGTGATCGATGAGCAACTTTGGACGGTTGCGGTGGCGCGCCTGCTTTTCGGCCCGAACATGTCGATCCAGGCACCACCCAACTTACAGCCCGAGGGGCTTGGCGAGCTGGTGCGCGCCGGCATCAACGACTGGGGTGGAGTGTCGCCGGTGACGCCCGACCACGTGAACCCCGAGGCGCCTTGGCCACATCTGGCAGATCTTGCGCGTGCTACCGGTGCTGCCGGGCGGGATCTGGTCGAGCGCCTGGCGCTCGTGCCCGCCTATGCGCAGCGGCCCGAAGTCTGGACGGATCCGAGCATTACGCCCCGCGTGCGCCGGCTGAGCGACAGTCGCGGTTTCGCGCGACCGGATCGCTGGTACGCCGGCTCAGCGTGCGAATTGCCGCCGATCGCAGCGCACTGGTCAGCGGCCGCGTACGGGCATCGAGCGGACGTTCAGAGCTCACAGCCGCGGGCCGACGCTGCGCGTTGGCAGCGCGGCGGCCGCGCGCCGGCAATCCGAGCGATCATCAAGGCAGCGTGTGCCGGGGAGGGGCTGATTGAGGCGGATATCGTGCGCCTCTTTGCTGTCGAAGGTCGTGATCTCGATGAGGTGATCGCCGCGGCGGACCAATTGCGTCACGAGTCGGTCGGCGATACGGTCACATACGTTATTAACCGGAATATCAACTACACGAACATCTGTCTGTATCACTGTGGTTTTTGCGCCTTTTCGAAAGGCCGGGGTTCCAAAGATCTGCGCGGTCCCGCCTACAATCTCGAACTCGACGAGGTGGCACGCCGCACGATCCAAGCCGCGGCGGCGGGCGCGACCGAGGTGTGCCTGCAGGGCGGCATCCATCCGAGCTTCACGGGCGAGACGTACCTGAATATCGTTCGTGCCGTCAAAGCGGCGGTGCCATGGATGCATGTGCACGCTTTTTCGCCCTTGGAGATTCAGCACGGCGCGAGCACGCTCGGTCTGCCGCTGGCGAACTATCTGGAAAAGCTGCGCGATGCGGGCCTCTCGACGTTGCCGGGTACGGCCGCGGAGATTCTGGATGACGAGATCCGCGCCATCATCTGCCCGGACAAGCTACGCACGGACCAATGGTTGGAAGTGATCGGTACGGCTCATGAGGTGGGTCTGCGCACGACGGCCACGATCATGTTTGGACACGTCGAGCAGCCCGTGCACTGGGCGCGGCATCTGCAGCGCCTGCGCTCACTGCAGGCGCGGACCGGTGGCATCAGTGAATTTGTGCCACTGGGCTATGTACATATGGAGGCGCCGCTATGGCGTAAGGGGCGCACGCGCTCGGGCCCGAGTTTTCGCGAGGCTGTACTCATGCATGCCGTGCCCAGGCTCGTGCTGCACCCGCTCATCAAGAATATCCAGACCTCCTGGGTCAAGATGGGGGCGCAGGGCGCCGCAGTGTGCTTAGGAGCCGGGGCCAATGATCTGGGCGGCACGCTCATGAATGAGTCGATCACCCGTGCTGCAGGCGGCGTCCACGGGCAGGAACTCGATGCCGCGCAGCTTCAGGCGCTCGCCCGCCGCATCGGCCGTCAGGCGCGTCAGCGAACCACGCTCTACGGTATTCCCGGCAAGGAGCCTGCACCGCGTTCGCGACGGCTCACTGATTGCCAAGAGGGGAGGCGTGTTGCTGCGATTGGGCTATAAAGCTTCGGCGGAGCAATTCGGGCCCAATGAACTGCTTGACTACTCGATTCTCGCTGAACAGCGAGGCTTCGATTCAGTTTTCATCAGCGATCACTTTCAGCCCTGGCGCCATACCGGAGGCCACGCGCCGTTTTCGATGGCGTGGCTGGGCGCACTCGGCGCGCGCACCTCGCGCATCCTCATGGGCACCAGCGTGCTCACACCCACTTTGCGCTATCACCCCTCGGTCGTAGCGCAGGCCTTCGGCACGCTTGGCGTGATGTTCGCGGGGCGGGTGATCCTCGGCGTCGGCTCGGGCGAATCGCTCAATGAGGTGCCGGCGTTGGGTATGGCGTGGCCGGAGCCGAAGGAGCGTACGGCGCGGCTTAAGGAGTCGTTGGCGCTGATCCGGCAGCTCTGGAGCGAACAGCGGGTCAGCTTCAAAGGCCAGTACTATCGCACCGAAAAAGCAACGATCTATGATCGGCCGCGGCGGATGCTCCCGATCTATGTCGCCGGCGCGGGCCCGGTGATATCCAAATATGCCGGGCAGTTCGCCGACGGATTCATCTGCACCAGCGGCAAAATGCCGCAACTGTATCGGGATACCTTGCTGCCTAATGTCGTGGCAGGGATGCAAGCCTCTGGCCGCAAGCCTCAGGACTTCGACCTGATGATCGAGATGAAGGTCTCATTCGACCACGACCGGCAGCGCGCCTTGGAGGACACCCGCCAATGGGCAGCGTTGGCGCTCTCATCCGAGGAGAAGATTGCGATCGAGGATCCGCTTGAAATGGAACGACTGGCGGACCAGATTCCAACCGAGCGCGCGGCCAAACGTTGGATCGTTTCTACCGATCCGGAAGAACACGTGGAGAAGATTCGACCTTACGTCGAAATGGGTTTCCGGCACCTCGTATTTCACGCTCCAGGCCCCGATCAGGCGCGCTTCCTGAATCTGTACGCCGATGAGGTCTTACCCAGATTGCGTGCTGCATTTGGCTGAGCGTACACCGAGATTTCGGCGATGAGCTCTGCAGCCGAGCTGCACCTCGTCGCGTTGCCCGACTTTCCGCAGGTCGCGATGGGCGATGATCTGGCCGCCTTCACCGCGCAGGCGCTCGCGCGCACAGGCCTCGCGCTGCGCTCTGAGGATGTGCTGGTTTTTGCGCAGAAAGTGATATCCAAGGCCGAGGGCCGCCGGATCGATCTGGCCAAAGTCCTGCCGAGTGCGCGGGCGCTCGAGCTGGCGCAGACGGTGCAGAAGGACCCCCGGCTGGTAGAGCTGGTGCTGCGCGAGTCGCGGCGCGTGGTCCGGTAGGCCAAGGATATTCTGATCGTTGAGCACCGCCTGGGGCTGATCATGGCGAATGCAGGTATCGATCAATCCAATGTGGCGGACCCCGCCAGCGGCGAGTTCGCACTGCTGTTACCCGAAGACCCGGATGCCAGCGCCACGCGCTTGCGTGATCGGCTGTGCGCGCTGACCGGCTGCGCGCCGGGGGTGCTCGTCAGTGACAGTTTCGGTCGTCCCTGGCGGGTGGGCACGGTCGGCGTGGCGATTGGCTGCGCGGGGTTTCCTGCGACGCTCGACCTGCGTGGTCAAACGGATCTGTTTGGACGTCCTCTACGCGTGACCGTTGTCGGCCACGCCGACGAGATCGCTGCAGCCGCCTCGGCACTCATGGGGCAGGGCAGCGAGGCGCGCCCGGTGATATTGGTGCGGGGACTTGCCCCGCGAGCGCCCAACCAGCCCGCCGCAGCGCTGATTCGCCCGCACCAGGAGGATCTTTTCCGATGACCGGGCATGTCGTTGCCCTCTGCGGGGGCGTGGGGGGAGCCAAGCTCGCGCATGGATTGGAGCTGGCGCTGCAGCCCACGGAATTGACGATCATCGTCAATACCGGCGATGACTTCCAGCATCTCGGGCTGAGCATTGCGCCGGATCTGGATTCGGTGGTTTATGCCTTGGCGGGACTGTCCGATCCGGATAGAGGCTGGGGACGGCGCGATGAGACCTGGACGTTCATGAAAGCGCTCAAGGGCTTAGGCGGGTAGAGCTGGTTTCAACTCGGCGATGGCGATCTGGCCCTGCACGTGGAGCGCAGTTGGCGACTTGCCCACGGCGTGTCCTTGAGCGAAGTCACGGCCCACCTGTGTCGAGCCCTTGCCATTGCCACCCGGGTGCTGCCGATGAGCGATGATCCGGTGCGTACGCGCGTGCTGACCGCAGAAGGATGGCTCGATTTCCAGGAATACTTCGTGCATCGGCAGTGTCAACCGGCCGTACGAGAGTTTATGTTTGCCGGTGCGGACAGGGCGCGCGCGCAGCCCGAGGCGCTGGCGGCGCTTCAACGCCGTGATCTGCGTGCGATCATTATGTGTCCGTCGAACCCTTTTGTCAGCATCGAGCCAATTCTCGCGGTGCCAGGCTTTCGAGCTGCGATGGGGCAATCCCACGCACCGGTCGTTGCGGTCACGCCAATCATTGGCGGCAAGGCCGTGAGAGGTCCGGCGGCTAAAATGATGACTGAGCTCGGTCTTGAGGTCAGCGCAGCGGCGGTCGCTCGGCGCTATGCGGATATTATCCGCGGTTTTGTCATCGACCAGGCAGATCCGCTTCCGGAATCTCTTCAAGGCGTCAGGTTCTTCAGTGCCGCGACACTCATGAACAGCACCGAGGACCGACTGCGGCTGGCCCACGCGGTCCTGCAAGTGGCTGACACGCTCAGCGCAACTCACCCGTGAAATGACAACGCGTCCGCGGGTTCTGCTTGCTGAATAAAGCGAAATCAACAGCTGGCGCACTTTCAGACAAAAGAGCGAGCAGCACACAACACAAACGCCGACCTACCCGGGTGTGGTAGTCCCGGACCCTACGATGCGGGGCCCGGCATTGAGATTTCGCTTTGCGCCTCGAGGGCCGCGCGCGCAATTGTCGAGCTTGCTTTCACGCCTGGATGCGCATTCGCGGACAATCTTTCTTCTGCAAGCCTTGCCTCATCAGCCGTTCGTCGACCCGCGTCGCAGGATGCTCGCATCGACTTGGCGGATGTCGGTGCAGCCCGTGAGTGCGAGGGTCACCTCTAGTTCCTTGCGCAGCAGGTTCAACGCCAGCGTCACGCCGCGGCCACCCATGGCGGCCAGCGCATAAAGAAAACTCTTGCCGATCAGGCAGGCCTTGGCGCCGAGTGCGAGCGCGCGCAGCATGTCCTGCCCCGATTGCACGCCGCCGTCGAACCAAACTTCGCAACGGCCTCCTACGGCATTCACGATCTCCGGCAGCACCGAAATGGAGGAGGGTGCGCCATCGAGCTGACGTCCACCGTGATTGGAGACCACCATGGCATTAATGCCCATAGCAGCCGCCGTACGCGCGTCCTCGGCGTCCAGGATGCCCTTGATGATCAGCTTGCCGGGCCAGAGGCTCCTGATCCAATCCACTTCCTGCCAGCTCACCGCCGGATCAAATTGAGAGCTGATCCACTCGGACAGAGTTGTTAGTCCACCGGTATCGCCCATGCGGGCCGCAAGATTGCCGAAGGTGCGGCGCTTGCCGCGCAGCACGCCGGCGACCCAGGCCGGCTTGCTGGCGAAATCGACGAGTTTCGAGAGCGTCCATTCCGGCGGCACCGTCATGCCGTTCTTGATGTCGGCATGGCGCTGGCCGATCACCTGAAGGTCGATGGTCAGCACCAGCGCGCTGCACTTGGCGGCAATCGCGCGTTCGATCAGCGCCTTGATGAAGCCGCGGTCC
>Ga0116217_10003518_pt1 | contig 14165 bp, 13 predicted proteins | sample Sb_taG_6_FD_89697 | JGI IMG/M metagenome (GOLD analysis project Ga0116217, IMG submission 89697) | Peat soil microbial communities from Weissenstadt, Germany - Sb_50d_4_PS metaG | ecosystem: Environmental > Terrestrial > Soil > Wetlands > Peat | place: Germany: Weissenstadt | collected 2010-09-21 | reverse complement strand
TCCCTACCTCACGCTCTTCGGGTTTTCCTCCGAGAACTGGAAGCGTCCGGCCGACGAGGTCGACGCTCTCATGACCTTGCTGCGCCACTATCTCCGCGGCGAAGTCGCCGAGCTGCACCGCAACAACGTGCGCGTGCGCGTGATCGGCGACCGAGAGCGGTTGGCGCCCGACATCGTGACGCTCATCGACAACACCGAGGCCCTCACGGCCGGAAACACCGGGCTCAAGCTATCGGTGGCGCTCTCCTATGGGGGACGAGCCGAGATCGCCGGCGCGGCACGGCGCATTGCCCAGGCAGCCCTCGCGGGCCGCCTGGAGCCCGGTCAGGTCGATGAAACCCTCTTTGCTCGCTACTTGCTGACCGCGGATATGCCGGACCCGGATCTCGTCATCCGCACCAGCGGCGAGCAGCGGCTCAGCAATTTCCTGCTCTGGCAGACCGCCTATTCCGAATTCGTATTCATCGACACGCTTTGGCCGGATTTCACCAAAGCGGATCTGGAGCGCGCCCTCGGCGAGTTTCACGGTCGCGAGCGGCGTTATGGCGCTTCCGCTGGGCGCCGCTAAACCCGACGCTCTCGTCCTGCGCATTCTGTCGGCAGCAATCCTGGCGCCGCTGGCTGTCTTGGCGGCTTGGCTGGGTGGCCCGCTCCTTGCGGCGCTGACGATCCTCGCGGCGGCACTGATGGGATGGGAGTGGGGTCGGCTCACGGACAGCGGCCGGTTCGGTGCGGTGGGGGCGCTCGTCGCGGGGACGGACGTGATCGTTGCGGGCGTGGCGGCGTTGGGCTGGCCCGCGGCGGCGCTCGCTCTGCTCGCCGCGGGATCCGTGGCGCGCATGCTCCGGCCGGCGGCCGAGGCCGGCGCCAATCTCTGGGCAGCGATCGGCACGTTCTGGATCGGCGCCTCCTGCGTGGCTTTGCTCTGGCTGGCGGCCGACCCTGCGACGGGGCGCGCAACCGTGCTTTGGATCTTTGCCTTGGTATGGGCCACCGACAGCGCCGCCTATCTCGTTGGCCGCTGGGTCGGCGGCCCGCGACTGGCGCCGCGCTGGAGCCCGAAGAAGACCTGGTCGGGCGCCCTCGGCGGGGTCGCCGCGGCCGGGCTCGTCGGGGCCATCTCTGCGAATATGCTGGGCATTTCCATGCTTTCGCCGGTATCTTGGGTCAGCATGGGCCTGTCGGTCGCGACGCAATTCGGAGACCTCGCGGAATCCGCGGCCAAGCGGCGCTTCGGCGTCAAGGATACGAGCGGCCTCATTCCCGGCCACGGCGGTTTGCTGGACCGGCTCGACGGCATGTTGGCTGCTTTGACGGTTGCGGCGATCCTTACTTTGGCGTATGGCGCAAGCCCTGTTGTGTGGAGTTAGGTGGACCCGACCCTATGAAAATGTTCATAATTTTGACAAAGACCCGGCAGAATTTGCTGCTACTGTCTCGGCCGTCGCCGCGGAGCGGGAGGGAGATTTAGATCCATGGCCTGGCTCACCGACAGCCTCACCTTCGTCGAAGGCAAGATCCTTCCCTTCCTGATCGTCCTCACGGTCCTGGTCTTCGTGCACGAGCTCGGCCACTACTTCTCGGCCCGGCGTAACGGCGTCAAAGTGCAGGTCTTCTCCATCGGCTTCGGCCCGGAATTGTTCGGCTGGACCAGCCGGTCGGGCACGCGCTGGAAGCTCAGCCTGATTCCGATCGGCGGCTACGTGAAGATGTTTGGAGACGCCGACGCGGCCTCGATGCCGAGCGAGACGGTCGAGGAGATGACGGAGGAGGAGAAGGCGGTCTCCTTCTTTCATAAGCGTCTGATGCAACGCGCGGAGATCGTGGCGGCGGGCCCGGCGGCGAACTTCCTGTTCGCGATCGTTGTGCTCGCGGGCTTCTTCATGACCGTGGGCCAGCCCTTCACGCCAGCGGATATCGGCGAGGTGATTGCGGGCAGCGCGGCCGAGCGGGCCGGCATGCAGCCGAAGGACAAGATCCTGGCGATCGACGGCAAGGCGATCGAGCGCTTCGAGGACATCCAGCAGATCGTTGGGCTGAACGACGGCGAGCCCCTGAAGGTGCTCGTGCAAAGGGACGGCGAGCAGCTCGCGCTCTCGGCGACGCCGACCGTCATCGAGGAGAAGGATGTCTTCGGCAACGTCCACCGCATCGGCCGGCTCGGGATCCAGCGCAAGGGCACCGAGTTCGTGCGGCGCGATCCCGTGAGCGCGCTGTGGCGCGCGGCCGACGAAACCTGGAACATCGCCGCGGGAACGCTGACCGCCGTCGGCCAGATGGTGATGGGCACGCGCACCACCGACGAGCTCGGCGGACCCATCCGCATCGCGCAGATGTCGGGGGTGGTGGCGCAAGGCGGGCCGAGCAATCTCATTTGGTTCATGGCGGTGCTGTCGGTGAACCTCGGGCTGATCAACCTGTTTCCGATTCCGATTCTCGACGGCGGCCACTTGCTGTTCTACGCCGCGGAGGCGATCCGCGGCCGGCCCTTGGGCCAGCGTGCCCAAGAATATGGCTTCCGGGTCGGACTGGCGCTGGTGTTGACGCTGATGGTCTTCGCCACTTGGAACGATCTCGTCCATACGGGCGTGATTCCGTTCTTGAAGAGCCTGCTGACCTAACGGTCGCCAGAAATAATCGGGGGAGTGGGGGAGGCGTTGCGGCAGTTGGTGGGTTCTATTCGCCGCGCGGCGGTGGCGGCAACTGTCGTCGTCCTTGCCAGCATCGAGGCACTGTCGCCCGCGGCCGGTCAAACTCCCGGTCTGGGCCCGCGCCCGCCCGCGCAGCCTGCCGCCGGCCCCGGTCCGGGCGTCGGCCCGGCGCCCCAATCTCAGCCGAGCGCGGAGCCCGGTCCCGGCATCGTGCAAACGGGCGGAACCATACGGGAAGTGCGGATCGAGGGCGGCGAGCGCGTCGAGCCGGAGACGATCCGCTCTTACCTCGTGATCCAGCCCGGCGATCCCTTCGACAACGAGCGCATCGACCGCTCGCTCAAGGCGCTCTTCGCGACCGGATTGTTCGCCGATGTCGCGATCCGGCGGGAGGGCGACGGGCTGGTGGTCCGCGTGGTCGAGAATCCCATCATCAACCGCATCGCTTTCGAGGGTAACCGCAAGCTCTCGGATAATCAGCTGAATGCCGAGGTTCAGCTCAAACCGCGCACGGTCTTCACCCGGACCAAGGTCCAGGGCGACGTAAAGCGCATCCTCGAGCTCTATCGCCGAAACGGCCGCTTCGCCGCGACGGTCGATGCCAAGCTGATCAAGCTTCCGCAGAACCGGATCGATCTGGTGTTCGAGATCGACGAGGGCGCCTCGACCGGGATCAAGACCATCAATTTCATCGGCGCGCACCAATTCACGGTCAGCCGCCTCAAGGGAGTGGTCAGCACACGGGAGTCGCGCTGGTATCGCTTCTTCAGCAGCGACGACATCTATGATCCCGACCGCCTGACCTACGACCGCGAGCTCCTGCGCAAGTTCTACCTCGCGGAGGGCTATGCCGACTTCCGCGTGATCTCCGCCGTCGCGGAGCTCGCTCCGGCGCGCGATGGCTTCTACATCACCTTCACGATCGAGGAGGGGGCGCGCTACAAGTTCGGCAAGATCGATCTGGTCAATCAGCTCAAGGACGTGCAGCCGGACACGCTGAAGCCGCTGCTGACGACCAAGCCCGGCGCCCGCTACAACGCCGACGAGGTCGAGAACAGCATCAACAAGCTGACGGATGCGCTCGGCAACCGCGGGTTCGCCTTCGTCGATATTCAACCCAAGGTGACGCGGCACGCGGACAACCGCACGATCGACGTCGTATACGAGGTTAAAGAGGGACCTCGGGTCTACGTCGAGCGCATCAACATAACCGGCAACGTTCGAACGCTCGATCGGGTGATCCGGCGGGAATTTCGCTTGGTGGAAGGCGATGCTTTCAATTCCGCCAAGATGCGCCGGTCGCAGCAGCGCGTTCGCAATCTCGGCTTCTTCAAGAAAGTCGACGTCACGAACGACCCCGGCAGCGCGCCCGACAAGACCGTCGTCAATGTCGCCGTCGAGGAGCAATCGACCGGTGAATTCTCGGTCGGCGTCGGCTTCTCGACGACCGACGGCCCGCTCGCCGACATCTCGATCCGGGAGCGAAACCTGCTTGGACGCGGCCAGGACTTGCGTCTCGGCTTTACCATTGCCCAGCGCGTTCAGCAGCTCGACTTCAGCTTCACCGAGCCGTATTTCCTCGATCGGAACATGGCAGCGGGTGTCGACGCGTTCGCGTTGACGCGCAATCAGCAGACCGAGTCCCAGTTCGATCAGCAATCGGTCGGCGGCTCGTTCCGCCTGGGCTATCAGATCAGCGAGGCGCTCCGGCAGACGCTCAAATACACGTTGCGCCAGGACAGAATCTACAATGTCGCAACGACCGCTTCGCTGTTCATCCAGGAGGAAGCGGGCACGCGTGTCACCTCCTCCGTAGGTCAAGTGCTGCTCTACGACAAGCGCGACAGCCCCAAGGACCCGACCGAAGGTTACTATCTCCAACTCGCGACCGACGCGGCGGGTCTCGGCGGCGACGTGCGCTATCTGCGCAATGTCGTGACCGGCGGGTATTTCTATCCGTTCGCGCCGCAATGGGTGCTGAGCCTGCTGGGCGAGGCCGGCGACATCTTCGGCCTCAGCGATACCGTGCGGATCGAGGACCGGTTTTTCGTGGGCGGCGACAACCTGCGCGGCTTTGCCACGGCCGGCATCGGGCCACGCGATACGAAGACCGGGGACGCGCTCGGAGGCAGGGTCTATTATACCGGCACCGTGCAGCTCGGCTTTCCGCTTGGCTTGCCGCAGGAGCTCGGCATTACCGGCCGCGTATTCACCGATTTCGGCAGCTTGTTTGGCGCCGTCGAGACTGGTGCGCACGTCGCGGACTTCAAGACAATCCGCGTCTCGTCGGGCGCAGGCGTGTCGTGGGCGTCGCCGCTGGGGCCGATCCGGCTCGATTTGGGGTTACCATTGGTGCGGCAGTCCTTCGACAAGAAGGAGCTCTTCCGCATCAGCTTCGGAACGAGGTTCTAGATGTCGCGATTTCGCGTTCTCGGCCGCCTCGCGTCGACGGCGGCGGTTTTAGCCGCCTTTGCGCTCGCCCAGGCATCCGCGCAGACCACCGTCGCCCCGCCGCCCGCGCCGGCCATTGTCATGGTGGACATGCAACAGCTGGTCTTCAACTCGAAGGCAGGCAAGGGCATCCAGGGGCAGATGGACAAGCAGCGCCAGGCCGTCTCCAAGGAGGTGGCGCAACAGGAAGACGAGCTGCAGAAGGCGCGCGCCGAATTGGAGCGCCAGCGGACCACGTTGGCGCCCGATCAATTCGAGGCGAAGGGGCGCCAATTTCAGCAGCGCCTGCAGGAACTCGATCGTAGCGTGCAGGCCAAGCAGAAGGCTTTGCAGGCCGTTTACAGCGAAGCGATGAACAAGGTCGAGGAGGGGGCGCTGCAGGTGGTCGCCGAGATCGCCGCGGAGCACCAGGCCAATCTGGTGATCCAGAAGGCCGCCGTCATCTTCGGCAAGGACGGGTTCGATATCACGGCCGATGCCGTGCAGCGCCTGGACCAGAGGCTGCCGGCCGTCACGGTCAATCAGCCGAAGCCGGTCGATCTTGCCAAGCCGGCCGATACCGCCAAGCCCAGGGTCCCGGGCCAGGCCCAGACACCGCCTGCTGCTCAATCCGCGCCGCAATCGCAGCTCAATCTGCAGCTGCAACCGGCGCCGTTGCAACTGCAGCAGAAACCCTGATGCGATGGCCGATCCCCGCTTCTTCAGATTAGGCGGGCCGCTCAGCCTCAAGGCGCTCGCGGAAAGAACCGGGGCGCAGCTCGGCGACAACGCCGATCCGGAGCGAAGCATGCGGGACGTTGCCTCGCTCGAGACGGCGGGCGAACACGACGTCACCTTCCTCGACAACCTCAGGTACTTGCCGGCTTTCTCCGCCACGCGCGCGGGCGCGGCCTTCGTGCAGCCGGCCTATGCCGAGCGCGCCCCGAGGGGCCTGGCGCTCCTGTTGACGCCCGCGCCCTATCGGGCATTTGCGCTGGTGGCCCAAGCCTTCTATCCGGAGCCTCAGCCGGAGCCGGGCATCCATCCGAGCGCAGTGATCGATCCCACGGCGCGCGTCGGGGACGGCGCGGTCGTGGCTCCCTACGCCGTCGTCGAGGCGCGCGTCGAGATCGGACGGCGCTGTCGTATCGGCGCGGGGAGCCTGATCGGCGCGGCGAGCGTGCTGGGCGACGATGTCCGGATCGGGCCCCATGTGAGCGTCAGCCACGCCCTCATCGGCTCGCGCGTCACGCTCTATCCCGGCGTTCGAATCGGCCAGGACGGATTCGGCTTTGCCCCCGATTCCAAAGGTGTCGTCAAGGTGCCGCAACTAGGCCGCGTGATCATCGAGGACGACGTGGAAATCGGCGCGAATACTACGATTGATCGGGGTGCCGGCCCGGATACGATCATCGGCGCGGGTACAATGATTGATAATCTGGTTCAGATCGGGCACAACGTGCAGATCGGGCGCGGTTGTGTCCTCGTGTCCCAGGTCGGCATATCCGGCAGCACCAAGCTCGGCGACGGGGTCATGATCGGCGGTCAAGGCGGCCTCACTGGGCACCTCGTCATCGGAAGCGGCGCTCGGATCGGCGCGAAATCCGGCATCATGAAGGATGTGCCGGCGGGCGCGACCGTGGCGGGCAATCCTGCCATGCCCGCACATGAGTTCTTTCGCCAAGTCGCCACGCTGCGGCGGCTGGCGAGACGCAAGGGCGAGTGACGATGGAAGCGAGCGAGCGGACGACCAGCGCGGATGTGGCGGAGATCGACACGCTCCGGATCATGGAGCTGATCCCGCATCGCCCGCCGTTCCTGATGATCGACAAGGTGGTCGACGTGGTGACGGGCGAGCGGGCGATCGGCGTCAAGAACGTCACCATCAACGAAGGTTTCTTCCGGGGGCATTTCCCCGCGCGGCCCGTGATGCCGGGCGTGCTGATCATCGAGGCCATGGCACAGACCGCCGCGGTCCTGGTCGTGCACACGCTGGGTCCCATGGCGCAGGGCAAGCTGGTCTATTTCATGAGCGTCGACAATGCTCGCTTCCGCAGGCCCGTGGTGCCCGGCGACACCCTGAAGGTCCACGTCGCCTCGCTCAGGCACCGCGGCAACGTCTGGAAGTTCGAGGCCCAGGCCAAGGTCGACGGCAAGCTCTGCGCCGAGGCGACTTACGCCGCCATGATCATGGGCGACTGAGCTCGTCTCCTATGGCGTACATTCATCCGACGGCGGTGGTCGAGCCGGGGGCAAGGCTCGCGGAGACCGCGCGTATCGGGCCCTATTGTGTCGTCGGCCAGGAGGTCGAGCTACAGGACGGAGTCGAGCTCGTCTCGCACGTGGTGGTGGCGGGCTGCACCGTCGTCGGGGCCGCGACCCGCATTTTTCCCTTCGCCTCGATCGGCCACCAGCCTCAGGACTTGAAATATCAAGGCGAGAAATCCCGCCTGGAGATCGGCCGGCGCAACATCGTGCGCGAGCACGTCACGATGAATCCCGGCACCGCCGGCGGCGGCATGGTGACGCGGGTCGGAGACGGCTGCCTCTTCATGGTGGGCGCGCACGTCGCTCATGATTGCCGGCTCGGCGACAACGTGATCATGGCGAACAACGCGACGCTCGCGGGCCACGTGGTCATCGGAAATTTCGCGATCCTGGGCGGCTTGTCGGCAGTTCATCAGTTCGTGCGCGTGGGCAAGCACGCGATGATCGGCGGCGTCACCGGCGTCGAGCGCGATGTCATTCCCTACGGCCAGGTGGTCGGCGATCGCGCGCGGCTCGTGGGCCTCAATATCGTGGGCATGCAGCGCCGCGGCTTCTCGCGCGACCAGGTCCAGGCGCTCAGGACCGCCTATCAGATGCTGTTCGGCGAGGCTGGTACCCTGGCGGAGCGCGTCGACGAGGTCGCGCGCCAGTTCATGGACGTGGAGCCGGTGCGCGACATCGTGGAGTTCATTCGCGCGGACTCGCAACGCGGTCTCTGCCGTCCGCAAGGCGTCAATGGCGCCTAAGCTCGGCGTTCTCGCCGGCTCTGGCGAGTTGCCGCTGCGCGTGATCGACGCCTGCCGCGCCGCCGGCCGGCCGGTCTTCGTGCTGGCGCTCGAGGGTGCGGCCGATCCCAGGGACTTCGCGGGCGTACCGCACGCGAGGATCCGCCTCGGCGCGGGCGCAGAGGGTTTGCGCCTGTTGCGCGAGAATGGCGTCCAGGAACTGGTCATGGCGGGTCCGGTGCGCCGGCCGACGCTGGCCTCGCTTCGTCCCGACTGGCGCGCGGCCAAGATGCTCGCGCGCATCGGGCTGCGCGCCCTCGGAGACGACGGCCTCCTGAGCGCGATCATCAAGGAGTTCGAGCTCGAAGGTTTCCGCTTCGTGGGCGTGCACAGCATTCTCGAGAGTCTGCTGGCGCCCGAGGGTCCGCTCGGCGCGATCACGCCCGACGCGCAAGCCCGCGCCGACATCGAGCGCGGCTTCGAGGTTGCTCGGGCGCTCGGTGCCGTCGACGTCGGGCAAGCCGCGGTGGTGCAGCAGGGGATCGTGCTCGGCCTCGAGGCGGCAGAGGGCACGGATGCGCTGATCGATCGCGCGGGCCGGCTTCAGGGCGAAGGCCCCGGCGGCGTGCTGGTCAAGGCCGCGAAGCCCGGGCAGGAGCGGCGCGCGGACTTGCCGGCGATCGGCGTCGCTACCCTCGACGCCTGCGCCCGGGCGGGGTTGCGCGGCATCGCGATCGAGGCCGGCATGGCGCTCGTGATCGACCGCGCGGCGGTCTCGGCGGCGGCCGATGCCGCGGGGCTCTTCGTGGTCGGCATCAAGGCGCCATGAGCGACGCGGCGCTGTCGGACACCGCGGGGCCGCTTATTTTTCTGATCGCCGGCGAGCCGTCGGGCGATGTGCTTGGCGCGCGCCTTATGGCGGCGCTCAGGGAGCGCACGGGTGGCGCCGTGCGGTTTGCCGGCGTCGGCGGGGAGGCGATGGAAGCCGCGGGCCTCAAGAGCCTGGTGCCGATCCAGGACCTGGCCGTCATGGGCGTGGCCGAGGTACTGCCGCGGGTGCGTCGGATCTTTCGCCGCGTCAACGAGACCGTGGCCGCGGTCCGCACGGCGAAACCCGACGCCGTCGTCACGATCGACAGCTCCGGATTCACCTGGCGCGTGGCGCACCGGCTCCGGCGGCACGGCGAGCGCCTGTTGCTCATTCACTACGTGGCGCCCATGGTCTGGGCCTGGCGTGGGGGCCGCGCCCGGCGCATGGCGCGCTGGTACGACCACTTGATGGCGCTGCTGCCATTCGAGCCGCCCTACTTCCAGGCGGTCGGGCTCGGCTGCACCTACGTCGGACACCCCGTCGTCGAGAGCGGCGCCGATCGCGGAGACGGCCCGGCGTTCCGGCGGCGCTACGGCATCGATGCCGAGGCGACTCTGATCACGGTCTTGCCCGGGAGCCGGCGGGGCGAGGTGCACCGGCTGCTGCCGGTTTTCCGCGCCACGATCGAGCGGCTGCGCCGCCGCTACCCCGCGCTCCATGTGGTGATCCCGACAGTCAGCACGGTGCACGACGACGTGGCGGCCTCGGCCAAGGAATGGGCCGTGCCAGCGGTTGCGGTGCGCGGCACCGGACCGAAATACGATGCCTTCGCCGCCAGCAACGCCGCGCTCGCGGCCTCGGGCACGGTCACGCTCGAGGTGGCCCTCGCGGAAGTGCCGATGGTCGTGGCCTACCGGGTCAATGCGATCACGCACGCGATCGTGCGGCGGCTGGTCAAGGTGCGCTTCGTCAACCTGCTGAACCTCATCCTCGACCGTCCGGCCATTCCGGAGCTGCTACAGCACGACTGCACGCCCGAGCAACTCGCGCGCGAGCTCATGCGGCTGCTCGACGACCGTCTGGCGCGCGAGCGTGAGATCGAGGCTTACCGCGAGGGGCTGCAGCGCTTGGGACGAGGCGATGTCTCGCCGGGACTGCGTGCCGCCGACTGCGTGCTGGCGCTCATTGCGGAGCGGCGGCGAGCGGCCTAAGGTCGGCGCAACCGCAACCGCGCAACCGGAGAGGATCATGGACACGAGAGCGGCGAGCGATACGGCAAAGGGCTCCGCCCTCCAAGGCCGGATGCTGCACACGATGATCCGCGTATTCGATCTGGAGAAGTCGATCGACTTCTACACTCGCGATCTCGGCATGAAGCTGCTGCGCAAGCGCGAGGTGCCCGGCGGCCGGTACACGCTCGCCTTCGTCGGCTTCGGCGAGGAAGAGACCAGCACGGTGATTGAGCTCACCCACAACTGGGACCAGAAGGAGCCTTATGCCATCGGCGGCGGCTTCGGCCATCTCGCGATCGGCATTCCCGACGTCTACGGTACCTGCGAGAGGCTCGGAAAGGCCGACGTCAAGATCACGCGGGCCCCGGGGCCGGTGAAATTCGGCACCAGCGTCATTGCCTTCATCGAGGATCCCGACGGCTACAAGATCGAGCTGATCGAGCGCGCCTGAGGCCGCGGTGACGGAGATCCGCCTCGCCGTGGAAGGCCGCGGCGAGGCCGGCCGCGTCGCGACGGTTACCGTCGACAATCCCGCGAAGCTCAACATCCTGGATCCCGCGGGCATCGCGGCGCTCGAGCGGACCCTGGACGATCTAGCGGCGGACGAGGCGCTGCGCGTCGTCGTCCTGCGCGGCGCCGGCGGTCGCGCGTTCATCGGCGGCGCCGATATCCGCGCCATGGCCACGCTCGACCGCGAGAGCGCCCGGACCTTCATCACCGGGCTCCATCGCGCCTGCGAGGCAATTCGCAATCTCCCGGTGCCCGTGATCGCGCGCATCGAAGGCTATGCGCTGGGCGCCGGCCTCGAGATCGCGGCCTCCTGCGATCTGCGCGTCGCGGCCGACACCGCGCGGTTCGGAATGCCCGAGGTGAGAGTCGGCATTCCCTCGGTGATCGAGGCGGCATTACTACCGCGGCTCATCGGCTGGGGCCGCGCGCGCCGGCTCCTCTACACCGGCGAGATCATCGGCGCGGAGGAGGCCGACCGCTGGGGGCTGGTCGAGCGCGTCGTGGCGCCACCCGATCTCGATGCCGCCGTGGAGGCCTGCGCGGCGGCGATCCTCGCGGCGGGGCCACGCGCGATCCGACTGCAGAAGGCCCTCATCCGCGACTGGGAGGAGCTCAGCCTCGGCGATGCTATCGAGCGCGGCATTCACGCCTTCGCGGACGCTTACGCGACGTCGGAGCCAGCGGATCGGATGTCGGCGTTTCTTCGTAAGGGGGCAAGCCGCTCGCCCTAAGCGGAGCTCAGTTACCGCGCGATCTTCCACGCGAGGAGCGCGACCAGTCCGATCAGCAGCGCCAGGGCGACCACACGCTCGATCCAGCCCTTGAGGCTGAGGCGATTGTCGTTGGCGGGCTTACGAGCCGCGAGGGTCGCGCGGAAACGGTTTCCGCCGCTCTCGCCGGTGTCTTGCCCGCGTGGGCTCTTGTGCGCTCTATCCACGGTTCTCCACCGGCACGTAGGTGCGGCGCGTCTGGCCCGTATAGAGCTGGCGCGGGCGGCCGATCTTCTGGCTGGGATCCTCGATCATCTCGTTCCACTGCGCGACCCAGCCGACCGTGCGGGCGATCGCGAAGAGCGCGGTGAACATCGCGGTGGGGAAGCCGATCGCGCGCAGGATGATGCCGGAATAGAAATCCACGTTCGGGTAGAGCTTGCGCTGGACGAAGTAATCGTCATGGAGCGCGATCCGCTCCAGCTCCATCGCAAGATCGAGCATGGGCTCGCTCCGAATACCGAGCTCGTCCAGTACCTCGTGGCACGCAGCCTGCAGCACCTTGGCGCGGGGATCGTAGTTCTTGTAGACGCGATGGCCGAAGCCCATCAAGCGGAAGGAGTCGCCGGGGTCCTTGGCGCGCTTGATGAACTCGGGGATCCGCTTGCGGTCGCCGATCTCGCCCAGCATCTTGAGCACGGCCTCGTTGGCGCCGCCGTGCGCGGGACCCCAGAGCGAGGCGATGCCGGCTGCGATGCAGGCGAAGGGATTGGCGCCCGAAGAGCCCGCGAGCCGCACCGTCGAGGTCGACGCGTTCTGCTCGTGATCGGCGTGCAGCAGGAAGATCTTGTCGAGCGCCTTCGCCACCACCGGATTGACCTTGTAGGGCTCGCACGGCACGGCGAAGGTCATGTGCAGGAAGTTGGCGGCGTACTTGAGGTCGTTGCGCGGATACATGAAGGGCTGGCCGACGGAGTACTTGTAGGCCATGGCGGCGATGGTCGGCATCTTCGCGATCAGGCGATAGGAGGCGACCAGGCGCTGGTGCGGATCGGCGATGTCCGTGGAATCGTGATAGAAGGCCGAGAGCGCGCCCACGACGCCGCACAGCACAGCCATCGGATGCGCGTCGCGCCGGAACCCGCGGAAGAACGCGTTGATCTGCTCGTGCACCATGGTGTGAATGGTGATGTCGCGCTCGAACTGGGTCTTCTCGGCGGCGCTCGGCAGCTCGCCCTTGGTCAAGAGGTAGGCGACCTCCATGAAGTCGCTGTGCTCGGCAAGCTCCTCGATCGGATAGCCGCGGTAGAGCAGCTCGCCCACGTCGCCGTCGATGTAGGTGATCTTGGACTCGCAGGAGCCGGTCGCCATGTATCCGGGGTCGTAGGTGAAATGCCCGGTCTCGGTATAGAGGTGGCGGATATCGATGACTTTCGGCCCTACCGTGCCCGACATCAGCGGCAGCACCACCTGCTTGCCGGTGCTGTTGTCGGTCAGCGTGACGTTCTCGTTGGTCTGTGCCGCGGGTTTCGTGGCCGAGGTTTTCTCGTTCATCGATGGCATCCCTGGATCAGCCGTTGTGCGCCGCAATATAAGGTGAGCATAGGGCGGTGGCGCCGGATTATCAAATGCTCGCCATCAGATGCCGGCGGGCGTGCCGACGGCATCGGCCAATCGGCCGAGAGTTTCCTCGCGTCCCAGCACGGCCATCACCTCGAAGATCGGCGGCGATGTGGTACTGCCGGAGAGCGCGGCACGCAGAGGTTGCGCGAGCGCGCCCAGCTTCACGCCCAAGCCATCGGCTTGATGCCGCACGGTCTCCTCGAGCGTCCCCGCTTCCCAGCCGGACGCCGCGAGCTTGGGGCTGAGCTCGGACAGGAGTTTGCGCGCCTCGGGTGTGAGCAGGGCGCCGGCCTTGGGATCTCTCGGGATGGGCCGCCGCTCGACGTAGAAGCGCGCATTCTCCGCGAGCTCGACCAGGGTCTTTGCGCGCATCTTGAGGCCGGGCATGGCGCCCGTGAGCCGCAGGCGCTCGGCGCCGTCGAGCCCGCGCCCGAGCGCCGTTTCCAGACGCGGCGTCACCAGCTCGGCGAGCCGGGCGTCGGCGGCCTCGCGGATATAGTGGCCATTGAGGTTGGCGAGCTTCACGAAATCGAAACGCGCGGGCGCGCGGCCGACGGCATCGATGTCGAACCATTCGATCGCCTGCTCTGTCGGGATGATCTCGGCATCGCCATGGCCCCAGCCAAGCCGCAATAGATAGTTCCGCAGCGCTTCCGGCAGATAGCCCATGTCGCGATAGGCCTCGACGCCGAGCGCACCGTGGCGCTTGGAGAGCTTGGCGCCGTCGGGCCCGTGGATCAGCGGCACATGCGCGAAGACCGGCTCCGGCCAGCCGAGCGCGCGGTAGATCTGCGTTTGGCGGAACGCGTTGGTCAGGTGATCGTCGCCACGGATCACATGGGTGATGCCCATGTCGTGGTCGTCCACTACGACGGAGAAATTATAGGTGGGCGTGCCGTCGCTCCTGAGGATGATGAGGTCGTCGAGCTGCGCGTTCGACACCACGACGCGGCCCTGCACGCGATCCTCGATCGCGGTCTCTCCCTCCTGCTCGGCCTTGAGGCGGATCACCGGCGGAACATTTGGCAGGGGCCCGTCGGGAACGCGGTCGCGCCAAGTGCCATCGTAGCGCACGGGCCGGCCTTCCTTGCGCGCACGCTCGCGCATCGCCTCGAGCTCCTCGGGCGTGCAGTAGCAATGATAGGCGCGGCCCTGCGCCAGCAGCTCCCGCGCGACCTCGGCGTGGCGCGCCATCCGCGAGGACT
>Ga0116217_10003517_pt1 | contig 14171 bp, 9 predicted proteins | sample Sb_taG_6_FD_89697 | JGI IMG/M metagenome (GOLD analysis project Ga0116217, IMG submission 89697) | Peat soil microbial communities from Weissenstadt, Germany - Sb_50d_4_PS metaG | ecosystem: Environmental > Terrestrial > Soil > Wetlands > Peat | place: Germany: Weissenstadt | collected 2010-09-21 | reverse complement strand
GATTTGTCCACCCGGGGCTCGCGGATCAAGCTTGATCTCGCCGAACGCGGACTCGTAATTCGCCACGTTCTGCTGCAAGAGCGCCATAAGCGCCTTGGCCTGTTGCGGGCTGAGATAAATCCCTTGAAAGTTTCGTAATTCCACCTGCGTCTCCGAGCTTTGCTGCATGGTCCCGAAAACGAGGAAGAAATCCCAAACATTCACCCGGATCTGCACGCTGTTGGAGTAGGCCTCGCGGTAATCGGGGGTTTGCACGAACTTCACATTCGGTTGGTTCGCTGTATTCATATCTCGCAGTGTAACGCGTGGACAGAGTGCAGAGCAAAGAGCAAAGCAAAGTCCACAGCAACGTACATGGTGACCAATCAATCGAAGTTTTTCTACATTGACGTTTCACCGCTGAACGGGCATCCAGCGGTCGTTGTCAAACAAATTCAGCCGTAGAGTTCCCGAGCGGATGCCCAGAGTACCGGCCTCGATCAAATTAACTCTCCTTTAACACTGGCGAAACATTGCGGCAACACAGTCCCTCTAGTGTCAGAAGGGGCGATCTAAGCAAAGTCCTCGAGAGCGCGAGGCTCTCCGACCATGGATTCTTTGCAGGCGAGAGACAAACCGCGTTACCCCGATCTGATCTACGTCGTGGAAGACGATCCGGATGTGTCTCGCCTGATCGAACACAACCTGCGAACTGCCGGATACGAGGTCTCCACATTTTTCTCCGGGGCGCCAGTGGTTCCCCAGGCAGCCAGGGCGCAACCGGCGCTGTTTCTTCTCGATATTATGTTGCCGGGGATCAGCGGCTTCGATCTCTGCCGCCAGATCCGCCAGCACGAACGACTGGGCAAGACGCCCATCATTTTTCTTTCCGCCAGAACTCAGGAACCGGACCGCCTTCAGGCCTTCGACGCCGGTGGCGACGGATACATCACCAAACCCTTCAGTCCCCGTGAGTTGATTGCGCGCGTCCGCAACGTTCTCCGTGCTCAGCCGGAAGCCCCCAGTCACGAGATCATTCACTTGGGAGATTTGGAAATTGATAGCGCTTCGATGACCGTGCGCGTCGAGGGCAGGACGGTACTCACTACCGTCCGCGAGTTTCGCCTCCTCGAATATCTGGCCCGACACCGAGGACGCGTCTTTACCCGCGACCAGTTGCTTGACGCCGTGTGGAAGGAAGGGTCCTTCGTGACCCCGCGCTCCATTGACGTCTTTGTGCGGCGTCTGCGCGAAAAAATCGAACGCGATCCACGGCATCCGCGCTATCTGAAAACCCTGCGCGGAATCGGCTACCGCTTCGAAGCCGGCCGCTAGCGTGGTGTCCAGAACTCCTCACGTGCCCCCGCGCCACCCGCCAATTGCCTCCACAGGACGCGTAGCCAGCGCGGGGCACCCGCCGCCTTTCGGGAAGAGTGGTCCAACACTCTATCTTTTCCGAGTGCTACAATCACGCCATGCGTGGGCTTGGGCAAACTGCGGCGGCGATCGTCGGCTTCGTGGTGCTCGGACCGCTCCTCGGACTCTCCGCAGCCAACGCACAGAAGCCGTCCCCACCCGACGTCCCGGACGCCATTCATGCACCCCCCGGTGAAGAAGTTGTCCTACTCGCACATGCCTCCGGATCGCAGATCTATACGTGCCAGGCCGGCACGGACGGTAAGTTCGCATGGACCCTCAAGGCGCCCGAGGCCGAACTGATGGATCACGAAGGCAAGGTCATTGGCAGCCATTCCGCGGGACCTAGGTGGAAACTGAAAGACGGCAGCGAAGTCACAGGCAAGGCTTCGGCCCATGCGGACTCCGCGGATCCCGCTTCCATCCCATGGCTGCTGGTAAATGCCGTGAGTCATTCCGGAGAGGGACTGCTTACAAACGTGACGACGATTCAGCGCGTGCACACCCACGGCGGTAAACCGCCGGTTGCGGGATGCGACGAGTCTCACCGCGACGCCGAAACGAAAAGCAGTTATACCGCGGACTATTATTTCTACGCGAGGGCTAAGTGAAGCGCGTCCTGCGGCGCGGCCCTATTTGCGCTGTTCGAGCTTGACTGACGCCGTCACCGGCTGGCCATCGCGCAGCACCTTGACCTCCACCACGTCGCCCACTTTGCTGCGGCGCAGTGCGTCCGTGAAGTCGTACAGGTTCTTGATCGGCTTGTCGCCGAACTGCACCAGGATGTCTCCCGCTTTCAGTCCCGCCTTCGCCGCGGGTGATCCCGGCTTCACATCCGAGAACCTCACTCCGGTTTCCACCTGGCCGAAATCGGGGATCGATCCAAAGTATGGTCCGTAGCCCCCACCACCTCCCGACCTGCCTCCAGGCTGGTCTTCGGCGACTACTATAAAGGAAGGACGCTCGTCCGCATCCGCCAGTTCCTCCCCCGTCGCCCCCACCACGTTTAGCAGCCGCCCCGCCGATTCCGGATCGATCTTCTCCCACGTATCCGAAGGCTTGTGATAATCCGAGTGTAAGCCGGAGAAGAAAAAGAGCACCGGAATTTTCTTCGCGACGAACGAGGTATGGTCGCTCGAGGAATATCCCCCCGGCGAGTATTCGATCTTGAATCCGGAATTCGCCTGCTCGACCGCAGCTTTCAGCGTCGAGCCGGTCCCAACGCCTCCAACGTAAACCTTTTGATCCTTGATGCGCCCGATCATGTCCATGTTCAGCATGGCTACGGCTTTCTCCAGCGGACGCGTCGGGTCCTTCACCCATGCCGCTGAACCCAGCAAGCCAAGTTCTTCGCCGGCAAAGGAAGCGAACAGAATTCCCCGCCGCAACCGGCCTTTCTGCGGCGCCAGCAACCGCGCCAACTCCAACACTCCCGCCGTGCCCGAAGCGTTGTCATCCGCTCCCGGATGAATCTGTCCGATTTGTGAAGGCGCCAGCGAATCGAAGTTACCTCGTCCGAGGTGATCGTAGTGCGCGCCGATGATCACGTATTCATCCGTCTTGCCCGGCAGATACGCCAGCACATTGTTCACGGTGGCGCGCGTGGTTTGGATACTCACCGTCAGCGCCGCAGTCTGGTTTTCCGCCAGCGCAAACGATGCGGGCTTGGACGACGCGTTGATCTCCTCCTGCAATTCTGCCAGAGATTTGCCCGCCGCCTTGAGCCAGCCCTCAGCAACCGCATTCTTAACCTGAAGAAAAATGATGCCGGCATTTTCCGGCCCGCTCACGCTGCCGAAGCGCGTGAGCAGATCTTCTTCGCCGTCTCCCAGCTTGCCGTTCACCAGCACGAGCGCCTTCGCGCCGTGGTTCCTGGCGTTGATGGCTTTCGTCACCAACTGGGAATGCTGCGTCATTCCATGATTGCCGCCCTTCACGCCGAACGACGGAGGCTCATAGCGCAGAATCACGACAATCTTGTCCTTGACGTCAATCCCGGCGTAGTCATCGTAATGAAACTCGTCGGCCGAAGCGCCGTAGCCGGCGAACACCAGAGGCGCGCGGGCCGATCCCGAAGCGGAAAAGCTGAACGGAACAAAATCCTGCTTCGATTTCAACTCCACCTTGCGGTCGCCGGTCAGCACCGCGAAACTGTTCTTCCCCTTCAACTGCGCGCCGGTGATGACCGTAAAAGGCTGTAAGTAGGAGTTTGTGCCCGCGGGTTCAAGCCCCAGACTCTTGTACCGCTTCTCGATCAGGCGCTCGGCCCGGGTCAACCCTTTCGACCCGGCGCCACGTCCCTCCATTGCGGGCGTGGTCAGCGCCTTGATGTCATCCAGATAGCGATGCGGATCGGCAGTGGAAATTGCCGGCGGCGCCGCCACCGAAAGAAATGTGAATGCCAGTAGGGTGAAGAGAATTGCGACGCTCTTCACTGCGATGCTTTTCGTTGCGATGTTTTTCGTTGCGACGCCCCTCGCATTGCGCGCCTGAATTTGACGGCAGTAGTCGCTTCTTAATTTCTGCATGATCCCGCAAATCGTAAGTTGCATGAAGGCTCATGTCAAATCTCGGTCGCCGAGCGCGGCATCAATTGATCGCTTGCTTATCTTCAAGGAACACTGGCCAACAGGCTGCGGAAAAACTCGATGCTGTGATTTTGGGTGGCGCAGCGGTTTACCGCTGCTTGGTTCTGGGTGGCACGGCTGAAGCCGTGCCTCACCCAAATTGATTTATGAAGGAACAATCACTACCGATCCATGCTCAGTTTCTTCTTTGACTGCAAGGACGGCCCGGTTTGCATCTTCAAGCGGAAATACTCTGACTTGCGGGCGAATATGGAGAGTCTGAGCGATTGCCAGAAAATCGCGCGCATCCTGTCGAGTCATATTGGCCACACTGCGTATCTGCCGCTCGCCCCAAAGCAGTTTGTCGTAGTCAAAGACAGGCATATGGTCAAGATGAATGGCATTGATTGCCACCACTCCACCTTTACGCAAACTAGCGAGGGCACTTACCACGACCTTTCCACTGGGAGCAAACGTGATTGCACGGTCGAGCGTCACGGGCGGCCTCTCATCTTCTTTGCCGACCCATGTGGCACCGAGCGAGGTAGCCATGTTTCGATGAGATTCGCGTCTGGTCACAACATAGACTTCGCATTCCCAGGATTGCAGAATGGTAATCGCTAAACTTGCGGAGCTCCCAAAGCCGAAAAGCCCAACGCGCTCGCCATGCTCAACCCCCGCAACCCGTAAGCTGCGAAAGCCGATGATGCCGGCACACAACAGGGGAGCCACATGTACGTCATCCAAACCAGCCGGCAACGGAAAGGTGAAGTCCGTGCGCACGAGGACATACTCGGCATAGCCTCCATCCACCGTGTATCCCGTAAAGGTAGGCTTATCGCACAGATTTTCCATTCCGTGATGACAGTACCAGCAATCGCCATCTACGCCGCCCATCCACGAGACACCGACACGCGTTCCGAGCGGCAACTCCGCGGTCGCGCCTTCGACCACTTCCCCCACGACTTGATGGCCAGGGATGAGCTGCGGTCGAAGCGCCGGTAGATCTCCTTCCACGATGTGCAGGTCAGTGCGACAAACCCCGCAAGCAACGACCCGAAGCAAAACATGTCCAGCTTCAAGCTGTGGACGGGGAACATCCTCGATTTGAAGAAACGACCCAGGCGCTGTATGTCCTGATCTAAAGATGGCAGCTTTCACTTTCTCCATCCTCCCGAATCTCGGGGCCACCGAGAATAAGTGTCTTCATAATGGAACTCCTTCCGTCGCGCGTCCAGACCTTTCTTATCTGCAGCGCGGATTGCCAGATCGACGATCGACAGGTGTTAGGCTGCTGTCAACAGTCTTTGGCTTTTGATTTCGTCACATTTTTTCAGTTCAATCGTCACAGACAGCCGCAAGCGATCGTCAATACGATCTGCTCGTTAAAGGCAAGGCGGTTCCACGCCTGACCAGTAGGGATCAACAGTGTGGATGGACAAATACTGAAGACTCCGTCTCGCTCGCAAAAAGCGCTCGTCTATCACGGTCCGGGCAAGCGCGCATACGAGAACAAGTCGCGCTTACCATCCAGGACCGACGCGATGCCATCGTGCGGATTACCACTTCGACGATTTGCGGAACCATCTTCACATCCCGAAGGGAGATCCCCAGTGGTTACCGATGGACGCATTCTCGGCCACGAGGGTATCGGTAACTTCCCGGCCGGGAGGCGATGAAGAAGCCAAGGTAATGCTTAGCGACATCGTGCCGATAGGTTTTGAATGAGGCGTTGTGGACGGGCAAGCTCGTGACCCAGCGCTTCGCGATGAACGACCTCATGAAGGCGTATGACATGTTTGGAAACGCGGCAAAAGAGGGCGCGCTCAAGGTGGTTCTCACGAACGGCGCCTGGTTGATGAGATAGGACTGGTGGATGAGATGAAGCCGGGCGACTTCAAAGCTGTGAGCTACAAAATTCCTTGGTCGCACATTCATGACAAATCGCGGGTGTCGAAGGGGGCACGCGAATGCTAATGCCAGCAAGATTCAGGGCCGCTCGAGTTCTTCTGTTCTCGCTCCTATGTCTTTTCATCTTCGTCGCCTTTGCTCCGGGCCAGGCTCGCCAGCAGGTTGCCGCTAAGAGCGCTCAATCTGCCAGCTCACCCGTGGCCAGTGCGCCTTCATCCGAAGGCTCCAAGTACGTGGGAGCCGAGACCTGCAAGACCTGTCACGAGGAAATTTACAACGCCTGGGAGAAAACGCCGCACTGGAAAACCACACTGAACAAAGCGGGCGGCCCCTCGCACCAAGGTTGCGAGGGCTGCCATGGTTCCGGGGCCGACCACGTGGCGGGGGGCGGCGATAAAACCAAGATATTCATGTTCGAGGGGCAGTCACGGCAGGAGACCAGCGGTCGCTGTCTGAACTGCCACGGCGAAGGTCATGAGCAGTCACATTTTGCCGAATCCGCCCACTCCGGTAGTGATGTCGGCTGCCTCGACTGTCACTCTCCCCATCACGCCAGGGAAAAGCAGCACTTGCTAGTCCAGAACCAGCCCGAGTTGTGCTACGGATGCCATACCTCGGCCAAGGCGGATTTTGCCAAACCCTATCACCACCGGGTCAACGAGGGTCTGGTGCAATGCAATGACTGCCATAACCCTCATGGGACGGCGACCGTGCGGCAGGTGCGGGCTCTGCCGAGTGGGGATGCCGTTTGCTACAAGTGCCATGTCGACAAGCAGGGGCCCTTCGTTTACGAGCATGTGCCGGTGAAGACCGAGGGCTGCACCGCTTGCCACACGCCCCACGGTTCCACCAATCCTCGGCTCCTCAAAGTGAGCCTGGTGAACATGCTCTGTCTGCAGTGCCATACCTTCCCGACTGTGAGTCCAATCGGGCCCGCACACAATCAATCGGCGAAGTATCAGGCCTGCACCATGTGTCACGCGCAGATTCATGGGTCCAACTTCAGCAATGTCTTTTTCAAGTGAGGGAGAACCGATGCCGTCGCCAAGAAAACTCGATCTGCAATCTTTCCTCGGCTCTTCTGTAACCGAAGCCGTCGCGCTGGGGCGAAAGCTGAAGGCGAACTCATTACGCCTCACGCTCATCCTCGCCGTGCTGGCTGCGGTCTTGATGGTGTCGTCGCCAGCGTTGCTCTTTGCGCAATCTTCCGGCGCTGGCCAGAATCCGTCCGGGGAGCCAGAAGGCCTTACCAGCGGCGGTTACCTGATGCACTCGTCGGTTGAGATCGGCTACCGCTCCAACAACGTGACCGGCAGTGGCGACATGTACGACACATTGGTGAATCTGCAAAGCGGCCCGCGGTTTCTCGACCAGACGCTCTCCATGCAATCGTTGGATCACCATGGCGTGCTGTTCGACGACCTTTACCTCAACAGCTTTGGATGGGGAGGCGATCCCAACAACGCCTTGCGAATTCGGGCAGACAAGAACAAGTGGTACAACTTCGTAGGCAGTTTCCGTCGCGATCAGAGTTTCTCCGACTTCGACTTGCTGGCAAATCCCCTGAATCCACCAACCTCCACTCCGTCGATTCCGGCACTCAACTCGCCCCACTTATTCGATACGACGCGGCGCATGAGCGACGTCGATCTCACCCTGCTTCCGCAGTCCCGGGTGAGCTTTCGCCTGGGGTTTTCGCACAACAACATGACCGGGCCATCGTATAGCAGCGTCCACGAGGGTACGGATGCTCTGCTCCTCCAAGACTGGAACACAACCATGACCTCCTACCGCTTCGGGGCGGACTGGAGGATCTTGCCGCGAACCGTCCTCAGTTACGATCAATTCCTCGATTACTACAAGGGAGACACATACTATCAACTGGCGTCCTTCGCGCCAGCGCTCCTGTCCACCGGAGTACCCGTTGAGTTGGGCTTATCCGTCGACACTGCGAACAGTGAACCCTGTGCCATAAAGGCGCCGGCAACCAGTCTGATTAATTCCAATGGAGTCCTGACCAACAACAACTGCAGCGCCTACTTCAGCTATCTGCGGAACCAGCGGATGCGTACTTCCACACCCACGGAGCGGCTCGGTTTGCGCAGCAATTACTTCCAGCGGTTAGACTTGCTCGCTTCTTTTTCCTATAGTTCCGCCGATTCAAACACGCCACTGGACGAGGCTTTCAACGGTCTGATAACGCGTACCTTCACCCGCGCCTTTACCGACACTGGGACAGCCAGCGCCAGCCGAATTTCCGACGTACTCGATCTCGAGGCCACGCTGCACCTGACCCAACATTTGCGCCTAATTGAGAAATTTTATTTCTGGGCCTACCGCATTCCAGAGAATGCCAATTTCACCGAGGTCGACAGTGATTGTACAGTTCATGCTACGTGCACGCTGCTGACTTTGATGAGCGCGACCGCGCCAACCACGACACCCACCCTGACCCAGTCGTCATTCAACCAGACATGGAAGAGAAATCAGACCGAACTAGCTTGGGACATTTCGAAAAAAGTGGGAGCCCGCATCGGTCTTCGCTATGGCGATCGGGTCTTCGACCACTTCAATACTTTTCTGGCCGGAGGCGAAGACCATTTCGTAGTTAACGAGTACACGGCGCTGCTGGGATTCTGGGCCAGGCCCACCCATGCCTTGCGATTGAATTTCGATCTGGAGCACACCAATTACGACAACGTGATCGTTCGCATGGCTCCGCGCAAGGAATCACGGTACCGGTTCCAGACGACCTATACACCCCGGCCGTGGGCGGTCTTGGGCGGATCCATCAACATTCTGCAAGATGCCAACGCCGACGCATTAACCAATTACGTGGGACACAACCGAAACTTTGGATTCACCGCGTCGCTCACGCCTCGCGAACGATTCGGGCTGGATTTGGCGTACAACTACAACGACGTGGTCCAGAATGCCCTAATCTGCTTTAACGACACGCCGCCAACCGGGGTAACCCTCCCCTTCGTGACCGGCGCCACCACCGGCACTGGCACTTTTTGTACGACTAACGAGTCGGCCAATCCTCTGCTGAACAACTCGTACTACACCAACCACACCAATTTCGGAATGACTGCCATCAGGTTCAAGCCTGAAAAGCGAGTGACGGCCAACGTCGGCTACAGCGTCACCAGTGTTGACGGCAGCACCCCGCAGTTCAACTTTCTTCAGCCTCTCGGCTCGTTGCAGTACAAGTACCAGCAACCGGTGGCCAACTTGAGCGTGGATTTGGGCCATAAGCTGGCTTGGAATAATGGCTGGAATTACTACCAGTACAACGAGGGTTCGTTCGTCGGCCCCACAGCTCCACGCTATTTTCACGCGAACTCGGTGACCGAGTCCCTGCGTTACGCATTCTGATTTTGCTTGCTTTCCTGGCCGGAGCCAGGAGCTGTTCTGACATCCACGAATCGCCACCAACCCCCGCCAGTCGCTGTATAAGATGACCTCTCTCCACGCCGCTTCCTGCTATCCTAGAAACCTTCGCCAAGTGAGGGACGTCATGAAGATCAAGTCATCGACTTTACTGCTCGCGCTGCTATTTGCGATTTCCGCCGCGGCCCAGACCGCGACTCATTTCGACGGCCAGACCTGGTGGGATCACATCAAAGTCCTCGCCGATGACAAACTGGAAGGCCGCGATACTGGCAGCCGCGGGGAGCGCGCCGCGCAAGCCTACGCGGTCGAGCAACTCAAGAGCGCGGGCGCAGAGCCCGCGGGCGCCGTCGGCTTCCACCAGCCCGTCAAGTTCGTCTCCCGCCAGATCGTCGAAAAGGATTGCAGCCTTACCCTCATCCGCGGCGGCAAACGCGAACCGCTCACGCTCGGCGAAGATGCCATCATTGGCACCCGCATCATGCCCGCGCCCGAGGTCGAAGCGCCGCTCGCTTTCGTCGGCTATGGCCTCAAAGTCCCCGAGAAAAATTATGACGACTTTGCCGGCGTCGACGTCCGGGGCAAGATCATCGTGATCTTCTCCGGATCGCCCTACGAGATTCCGGGTGCGCTCGCTTCGCATTACCAGACTACGGCCGAGCGCTGGAAGGTGCTACGGGCCGCAGGCGCCCTCGGCATCGTTTCGTTGATCAGCCCCGCCTCCATGGACATCCCATGGTCCCGCATCGCGCTCAACCGCGCCCATCCTTCCATGGATCTCGACTATCCCGAGTTCCGCGAAACCGAAGGCGCCAAGCTCGCCGTCACCGTCAATCCCGCCAGCGCCGAGAAATTCTTCGTCGGCTCCGGCCACACGTTCGAAGAAATCGCTGCCCTGGGTAAAGATCGCAAGCCGCTGCCGCACTTTCCGCTCGCCGTTTCGCTCGCCGCGAAAACGAAAGTTGAAGTCACCAAAATAGAGTCGGCCAACCTCGTCGCCAAACTTCCCGGCAGCGATCCCGCTCTGAAAGATGAATACGTTGTGCTCTCCGCTCACCTTGATCACATCGGGATTGGAGAACCCATCAACGGCGACCGCATTTATAACGGAGCCATGGATAACGGCTCCGGCAGCGCCCTGCTCCTCGACATGGCCGCCAGCTTCAAGAAAAATCCCGAAAAACTGCGCCGCTCAATTCTCCTTGTCCTCGTCACCGGGGAAGAAAAGGGCTTGCTCGGCTCCAAATACTTCGCCGCTCATCCCACGGTCGCGCCCAAATCCATCGTCGCCGACGTCAACGTCGACATGTTTCTGCCCATCGTGCCCCTGAAGCTGCTTACCGTGCTCGGTCTCGACGACTCCGATCTGGGCGATCGCGTCCGCGAGATCGCGCAATCGCTCGGCGTAAGAGTTCAGCCCGACCCCGAGCCGCTGCGCAATCTTTTCATCCGCAGCGATCAGTACAACTTCATCCGCCACGGTGTACCCTCGGTGATCATGAGCGTCGCTCCCGAGCCCGGCTCGCCCGAGCAGAAGTTATTTAAAGACTGGCTGACCCAGCGCTATCACGCACCCTCCGACGACGTGGACCAACCGGTGGACCTCGCCGCCGCCGCGAAGTACGAAGAGATCGTCAGAGCCTTGCTGATCAACGTAGCCAATGACGGCCATCGCCCGCAGTGGAAGCAAGACAGCTTCTTCCGGCATTACGCGGAACCTGCGAAAATTGGACAATGAATTTCCGTAGAGACGGGGCTTGCCCGTCTCTACATTGTATAGAACACTTGAACGACTATCTTTTATCCGTACTTTTAGGAATTGTCGAAGGCCTCACTGAGTTCTTGCCCGTCAGCTCCACCGCGCATCTCCGCATTTCCGAAGTCCTGTTGCACGTGCCGCTGTCGAGCGGCTACTGGAAGATGTATTCGATCGTAATACAGCTAGGCGCGATCCTGGTTCTGCCAATTTATTTCCGCAAACACATCGCCAAGCTCATTGCAACGTTTCCCGAAGGCGAGAGGAAAGACTGCGACTACCTGACCCATCCGTTAAGCCTGGTCATGATCGCGTTCGCCGTCACCGCGATCCCGTCTTTTCTGCTGACCAAAGTGATCGGCAAGAATCTCGAGAGTCTCTACGTGATGGGCGCCGCCCTGCTGATCGGCGGCATCGTGATGTGGATCATCGACGCCACGAAAGCGCCTTGGGAAAAAGCCGGGCCGGGAGCGGCCGGTTCGCCCATCCACACCTGGAAAATGGACGACATCCACGGCGGCCAAGCCATCTGGATCGGCGCCTGCCAGATTCTCTCCGCCGTTTTCCCCGGCACCTCGCGCTCCATGTCCACGATAGCCGCCGGACAACTGATGGGAATGTCCCGCCCCGCCGCGCTCGAGTTCTCCTTCTTCCTCTCCATACCCACCATGACGGTGGCCACGCTCTACACGCTCTTCAAGTCGCTTTCCGGCAAAGATGAAAATCCCATCGGCGTCGCCGAAATCACATCTCACCAATGGGTCATCCTCGCCATCGGCTTCGTCGTCTCCTTCATCGTCGCCTACGGAGCCGTCGCCTGGTTCATGGGCTATGTCCGCAGGCGCGGGTTTGCACCCTTTGCGATGTATCGCATTGTGCTGGGAATTGCGGTGCTGGCCTGGGCGGCGGGAATGATCGGACGCTAAATGACCGGGTTCTGAGTGTAAACGCCTGGTTTCGACAGTTATCCTTCCCTACCTTGTCGCAGCGCACGGGAATACATTCTGGGGATGTAAAACCATCGTGCCCTTTTTCTTGTTACCGTTTGCGTCCGCCACAGTCAGCTTCAATTCCCGAGGCTTATCCGGGTCTTTAGGCAACTCGATGTCGAGCAGGTAGAAAGACGCCATCAGGCCATAGAGCTGGTGCACCGCATTCGTTGACGCGCCGAGCCCCAATTTCCTAGGACTGTCCGTCTCCAAAATTGTGAAGTATCCTCCGGTCTCCTTCGCAGTCTTGCCCAGAAGCTCTGGCCCACCCGACCCACCCGAAGGTTGCATGAAGCGGCCATTGTGTATCACAGACGCAAAAAGGCGGATGTTTCGCTGCTCCAGGTACTGAAGAACTTTCCCGGTCGAACTCTTGCTTCTGTTGTCGAGGCCATCGGTTATGGCGTAAACCACGTCACCCGGCTGCGGACTTCCGAACATACTTGCAGCTTCTAGAATAGCGTCATGCATTGCGCTATCCCCAGGCGCGAAAGGCGTGGAAGAGGTCTTTACCGCGGGGTTGAGACTGAGAATTGCTTCCCGGACGGTCTCGCGGCCCTGTCCGAATCTTACAATTGTTTCGAACTTGCTCGAAAATGTGGCTAGCGCAAGCTGGGCTTGGGGTGGCCCAGATGAAACTATATCGTCAGCAACCAACTTGACCAATTCCCGTTGCTGAGCATCGAACCACATGCTGCCACTAACATCGACTAGCATTAGGATGCGTTGCGGTCCGCCTTCAAATTTCGCTGACATTACTTTGACGGGTTGGCCCTGAAAATCCGCGCGAAATTGCTCACTCGTGAGTCCTAAGATTTGTTGGCCGTGTTCATCCACAACATTGGCTGGAAACGTGCGCTTCTCGCAAGCGATAGGCTGCTGAGCAGCCATCAGCAGCGGAAAGGCCACGAGAAAAAACAAAACTGTGCGAAAGTGTGTCATTTATCAGAACCCCTCAATAGATGGACGTTCGCATTGCCCAGCTTACAACGGTGACGGGGTCAATCCAAGCATTTACATGAGGCAGCTCGGATGTACTCCCAACGCGAGGTTAGGGTTATTGGGTAGAGTCGAGAACAGGCGCAGTGGCTTTAGCCTCCCGGTGGCGCTTGGGCTGAGCTTTCGCTTCGCCCGCCTCAATCCGGTTTGGCTTGGCTCTGTTTCCTGTTCCCGCTCATCGAACCGGACAGGCAGATTTCCCGCATCCGGCTCTCGGAAAAGACGCACGCCCATGGGGCGTGTAACGCAGTCTGCAACTGCTGAACGCAACCTAGGGTGGCTAGACTCGTCGTCAATCCCCATGTCCTTCGTTGCTTCTTGCGTTGGTCTTTAACTGAGGTCCCTTCCCTCCACCGGAGTTACCCGGCTTCTTCGGTAGTACGGACCTCTCCGCCACCCCATACGGCCCGGCCTGTCTCTCACGAGTTGCCAGTTGATCTCGACTGCGATCACCGCTAGGGCTTCCCGTGTTGCGCCTGATCCACTATGTCTGCATGCCGTCGCCACTACCCGGCAGGACCGATGGAACCGATTCGCTCATGACTGCTCCATCGTCGTCGGCCTTCCCCAGATTACAGTTGGGTCGGCTCCTGCATTATCAGTTTCGTGGCCTGCTCAGCGTTCACTCACGTTACGACCTACAGACTCGCCAAGTCGCCTTATGCGACCCTCTACACCGGAGGCTCCGGCGGCTTTGTTGCCTCCACCGCCGCTCCGATTGCTACCGGGTGGAGCGATCCAGTTCCCGGGCGGGTCTTTCCTCCCGCTGTGGACCAGCGCCTTTCACGGCGCACCGCTATCGCCTGTTTACGACTGAGAACCGACTGCTGCGGTGCACGTGTAAATATGAGGATTGAGTTTTATGACTCTTCACTCACGGCGAGGTCGAACGCTTCACGCAAAAACGGAATGATCGTGCGTAGGTCCTCGGCGGTCCGGACAAGGGCGACGTGTGAGACGCGGTTGTCGCCCTGCCCGATTTTGATGAAGTACGGTGCGCCGGCCTTGCGACCGAGGTGAATCACCACGCGCAGCGCATCCCGCATTACCGTCAGGTCCGCAAAGATGCGTGTCGTCCGGAACAGCGCGTACCGGTTACGTGTGACTACCTCCACGTCGCCAAAGCCCCTTACGGTGGTCTCGAGTTTCCGGTAGAGATCG
>Ga0116217_10003516_pt1 | contig 14173 bp, 10 predicted proteins | sample Sb_taG_6_FD_89697 | JGI IMG/M metagenome (GOLD analysis project Ga0116217, IMG submission 89697) | Peat soil microbial communities from Weissenstadt, Germany - Sb_50d_4_PS metaG | ecosystem: Environmental > Terrestrial > Soil > Wetlands > Peat | place: Germany: Weissenstadt | collected 2010-09-21 | reverse complement strand
CCGAGAACGTGCTGTTCGACGGGAAGGACGCGGCCTCCGGCATCGGTGACGGCAACGTGTACCGGCACTTCGACGACGTGGCGGCCCAGGTGCCCCCCGGGGCGCACGGGGCCATGTTCACGCCGTGGCTCAACGGGGAGCGTTCCCCGGTGGACGACCACACCATCCGGGGCGGGTTCCACAACCTCTCCCTGTCGAACACCCGGGAGGACCTGGTGCGCGCCGTGTACGAAGGGGTGGCGCTCAACAGCCGGTGGCTGCTCGATGCGGTGGAGGGATTCGTGGGCCGACGGTTCGAGACCTTGGCATTCATCGGCGGGGGCGCCAACTCCGAGGTCTGGGCCCAGATCCACGCCGATGCCACGGGCCGGCGCATCCGGCAGGTCGCCGATCCCGTCCTCGCCAACGTGCGCGGTGCCGGGCTCCTGACGTTGCTGGCACTCGGGCGCATCGCCGTCGACGACATCCCGGCCATGGTGCAGGTGCGCGCCACCTTCGAGCCCGATCCCGCCGCCGCCTCGGTGTACGGGTCGCTCTACGGTGAGTTCGTGAACCTCTACAAGCAGACCAAGCAGATCCACCGCCGGCTCAACGCGCTTTGACCGTGCGTCGCCGCCGCGGCGACGCACGCACGTCGATCAGATGCGTTCGAAGTTCCGGCCCAACTCCCAGTCGGTGACCGTCATGTTCGATCGGATCCATTCCTGGCGGGCGGTGTTGAGCAAATGGTGGTGCACGTCGTTGCCGAAGGCATGCACGGCGATGGGCGAGGACTCGAGCTCGGCGATGGCTTCCACCAGGGTGGAAGGCACCCGGGGCACGTCGGTGGCGTTGTAGGCGTTGCCCTCGAAGGGTGCCGCCAGCTCCAGGCCGTGCTCCACACCCCACAGGCCGGCCGCGATGATGGCGGCCAGCGCCAGATAGGGGTTGACATCTGCACCGGGGATCCGGCACTCGACCCGTCGGGCCTCACCGTGGCCGACCAGGCGGAAGCCGCAGGTGCGGTTGTCGACACCCCACACCGCGGCTGTGGGTGCCCACGATCCCGGCACGTAGCGCTTGTACGAATTGACATAGGGCGCCCACAGCCACGTGAGCTGGCGGGCGCCGGCGAGCAGGCCGGCCACGAATTGACGGCCCACCGGCGAAAGCTGCGACGGTCCTTCGTCTCCTCCCATCAGGGGTGCGCCGGACGGCGCGTCCCAGACACTGGCGTGGACGTGGCACGACGAGCCCACCTCGGCGATCGACCACTTGGCCATGAACGAGGCGGAGCGGCCGCACTGGTCGGCGATCTCCTTGACACCGTTCTTGAACACGAGGTGTCGGTCGGCGGCCTCCATGGCGCGCCCGTAGGTGACGTTGACCTCGTGCTGGCCCCGGCCCGCCTCTCCCTTGGAGAACTCGACAGGGATGTCGGCCGCCAGCATCTCGTTGCGGATCCGACGCAGGACGTACTCCTCACGAGACGTCTGCAGCAGCTGGTAGTCCTCGATGGTGGACACGTGCGGATGCAGGTCGCGCCAACCCTGTGCGGCTGCCTCCTCGAAGGTCTCTCGGAACAGGTAGAACTCGAGCTCGGTGGCACACCGGATGTCAAGGCCCAGCGATCGCGCGCGCTCGATCTGGCGCCCGAGGATCCGTCGGGGGGACACCTCCACAGGAGCGCCCGAGGTGTGCACGACGTCGCACACCACCATCGCCGACCCCGCCAGCCACGGCAGAAGACGCAACGTGGCGAGGTCGGGCAGGGCCACGATGTCGCCGTATCCGGTCTCCCAGTTGGTGAACCGGTACCCGGCGAGCGGCTCCATGTCCACGTCGACGGCGAGGAGGTAGTCGCACACCTCGATTCCGTGCCCGAGGACGTGGTCGAGGAAGAACCTCCCGGTGACGCGCTTTCCCACCGGGCGTCCCTGCATGTCGGGGAACGCCACCACCACCGTGTCGAGAGAACCCTCGGTGATTCGCTTGGTCAACTCGCCGAGCTCCAGCATGCCCGCACCATGGCACGGGGCCAGGGCCGCGTCCAGCACCACGGCCCGGCCCGGGGCGCGGCAGTCGGGGCGCGCCGCTACTCGGGGGTGACGTACGCCGCGGTGATGCCCCCGTCGACGACGAGCGCCGAGCCGGTCATGAACGAGGACTCGTCAGAGGCCAGGAACAGCGCGGCGCGTGCGACCTCCTCGGGGCGTCCGAGGCGGCCCATGGGGATGTGCACCAGCCTCCGGTTGCGTCGCTCGGGATCGGCGAGCAGCTCGGCCAGCAGAGGCGTCTCGATCGGACCCGGGCACAGCGCGTTGGCGCGGATCCCCTGGCGGGCGTACTCCACGGCCAGCTCGCGGGTGAAGGCGAGGACCCCGCCCTTCGAAGCGGTGTAGGCGACCTGCGCCGTCGCCGCGCCCATGAGCGCCACGAACGAGGCCACGTTCACGATCGAGCCTCCGCCCGACTCGATCATGGCGGGGATGGCGCCACGGCAGCACAACCACACACCCTTGAGGTTGACGTCCATGACGCGGTCCCAGGTGGGCGGGGGAGTGTCGAGCACCCCGCCGTCGTCTCCGGGGAAGATCCCGGCGTTGTTGAACAGCACGTGCAGGCCACCGAGCTGTTGGGTGGCCGCCGTCACCACGTCGACCACCTGGGACTCGTCCGAGACGTCGGCCGCCACGGCCAGGGCCCTCCCCCCGGCGTCGACGATGTGCTCGACGGTGTCACGGGCGCCCTGGGCCACCATGTCGGCGACCACGACGGCAGCGCCTTCGGAGGCGAAGAGCGCGGCCGCGACCCGACCGATGCCACCGCCGGCACCGGTGATCACCGCCACTTTTCCCGCCAGCCGCGCCGTCACGGCACGACGATACCCGCCCCGGCGCCACGTCCCGGGGGGCCGGGGCGACCCCGTACCGCCGCCACGGCACGTGGCCGGCGGCGCCGGCGCGGGTGTGATACTGGTCCCATGACCACACGCGTCGTGCCCATGGTGGGGGTCACGACCTATCGCCAAGAGGCCTCGTGGGGTCCGTGGGACAGGCTCGCCACCGTCCTGCCGGTCTCGTACGTGGACACCGTTGCCGCCGCGGGCGGCTGTCCGGTGCTGCTCCCCCCCTACGAAGGCGGCATCGAGCACGATGCCGCCGCGGCGGGGGTGGTGGAGGCGCTCGACGCCCTGGTGCTCGTGGGCGGTGGCGACGTCGACCCCGCCCGGTACGGACAGCGGTCCCACCCGGCCACGGCGGGGGTCGATCCCGGGCGCGATGCCAGCGAGCTGGCCCTGCTCGAAGCGGCGCTGGACGCCGATCTCCCCGTGCTCGCCATCTGCCGGGGAATGCAGTTGCTCGACGTGCATCTGGGCGGCACCCTCTTCCAGCACGTGCCCGATGTGGTGGGCCACGACGGCCACCAGCAGGCCCGAGGCTGCTTCGGTGACGTCGAGATCACGACCGAGGCGGGCTCGATGGTGGCGAAGGTCATGGGTGAGACCGCTGTCGTCCGCTGCTCGCACCACCAGGCCATCGACGCGGTGGGCGAGGGGCTGGTCGTCACGGCCCGATCGGCCGACGGCATCGCCGAGGCGCTCGAGCTCCCCGCGGCTCGTTTCGTGGTCGGTGTGCAGTGGCATCCCGAAGAGGATGCCGACGAGCGCCTGTTCGAAGCGTTACTGGACGCGATCGCGTGACCCGGTCCACCGCGGCTTCGGCGGACGTGGTCCGGGTCGTGAACCCGGCGACCGAGCTCACCATCGCCGAGGTGGCCCGCCAAGGGGAGCAGGAAGCCGACGCGGCCATCGCGCGTGCCGGGCGCGCCTTTCCTGGCTGGCGCGATGTTGCCCCGGCCGACCGCACGCGATTGTTGCGGCGCTTCGCCGAACAGGTGGAGGCGCACACCGAGGAGCTCGCCCTGCTCGAGACGCGCAACGTGGGCAAGCCCATCACCGACAGCCTCGGCGAGGTGTCCATGGTGGCCGAGGTCCTGCACTTCTACTCGGGGGCGGTCGACAAGCACCGCGGCGCCACCATTCCCGTGGCCGGGGGTGTCGATCTCACCTGGCCCGAGCCCCTTGGCGTGGTGGCGGCCATCGTGCCGTGGAACTTCCCCCTCGCCATTGCCTCGTGGAAGATCGGCCCTGCACTGGCGTGTGGGAACACCGTGGTGGTGAAGCCTGCCGAGCTCACGCCGCTGACCGCACTGCGCCTGGCCGAGCTGGCCCTCGATGCCGGCATCCCCGAGGACGTGCTCCAAGTGGTGGTGGGGCGCGGCACGGCCGTCGGCACCGCGCTGGTCGAGCACCCCGACGTGGCCAAGGTCGCCTTCACGGGCTCGACCGAGGCCGGACGCGACGTCATGGCCCGGGCGTCGGGGACGATCAAGCGCGTCACCCTGGAATTGGGGGGAAAGTCCGCCAACGTCGTCTTCGCCGACGCCGATCTCGAGACTGCCGCCGCCAGCGCGCCCTTCGCCGTGTTCGGCAACGCTGGACAGGACTGTTGCGCGCGCAGCCGCATCCTCGTCGAGCGCGGTGCCTTCGACCGCTTCGTGGAGCTGCTCGTTGCCGCCACCGAGGCGCTCGTGGTGGGCGACCCCGAGGCCGAGGCGACGCAGATGGGGCCGCTGGTGTCCGCCGAGCACCGGGCCCGGGTCAACGGGTTCCTCGAGACCGACGGGGACGACGTGTGCGTCGCCGGTCGGAGCCCGTTCCCTGACGGGGCCGGATGGTGGTTCCCGGCCACCGTCCTGGCGCCGGTGGATCCTGCCCTCCGGGTGTGGCGAGAGGAGATCTTCGGACCGGTGGTGGCGGTGACCCCCTTCGAGGACGAGGCGCATGCGGTGGCGCTGGCCAACGACACCCCCTACGGGTTGTCGGGATCGATCTGGACCCGTGATTCGAGTCGGGCCCTGCGGATGGCCAAGGCGGTGCGAGCGGGAGTGCTCTCGGTCAACTCCAACACATCGGTACGCGTCAACGCGCCCTTCGGCGGGATGAAGCAGTCGGGATTCGGCCGGGAGTTGGGACTCGAGGCACTGGCCTCCTTCTCCGACGTCAAGAACGTCTTTCTCTCCACCACGGGTTGATCGGGGGCGGGCCGCGATCGAGGGCGGGCACCGCGCTGCACCGTGGTGCCGGTAACGTCTGGCGCGTGAGCAGTGGCCGAAGGTTCGTGAAGCCGTTGGTGGCGGGGGTGGGTCTCGCCGGCACCATCGCCAGCATCTGGTGGTTCGCCCTGAAGCCCCGGCGCAAGCGCGCCAGGAAGGCGTCCTCGGAACCTCCGACCACGTAGTCGGCATCCGGCCGTTGCGAGCCCAACACTTCCTCATTTACCCAGGTCGACCGCCGCCGGTCATTCCGATCCTCGATCGACTACCGTTTGCGCTGTGAAACGTCGACGGCTGCCCGTTCCCGCGGTCGCTCGCGTAATCTTTGTCTCCGCAACCATTGCCATGGGGCTGGCGGCGTGCGGCTCGAGTTCCAATCCCACCGCCAAGGCGGCCACCGCGGCCAGCACGTCCGGCCCGGCGGAGTCGACGATCTCGTTGCAGTCACCGATCTCCTACACGCCCCAAGCTCCTACGGGGGGCACCGACGACTACCACTGCACCCTGTTGAACCCCCACGTGACCTCCGACTCCTACATCGTGGGGAGCCAGTTCTTCCCCAACGACGGAAAGAGCTTCGAGGTCCATCACGCCATCCTCTTCCTGGTCCCACCCGACCTGGCGCAGACGGCGCTCTCCGACGACGCCTCCGGCAAGGGCTGGACGTGCTTCGGCGAGTCCCCACTGCCCAACACGTCGTTCGTCCAGGTGTCGAACACCCCGTGGCTGACGGCGTGGGCACCGGGGCACGGAGTGGACCACGCCCCGAAGGGGACCGGGGTGCCGTTCCCGGCCGGCAGCCTGGTCATCATGCAGGTCCACTACAACCTGCTCGAAGGTGACAACCCGGAGCGCCCCAGCCTGCAGCTGAAGACCGTGCCTGCCTCCACCGACCTGACGCCGTTGCGCCTGGACCTGCTGCCCGCGCCCCCCGACATCCCGTGCCCGGCGGGGATCACGGGCCCGCTGTGCGACCGGTCCGCCTCGCTCGCCGACGTGGGCCAACGTTTCGGTCAGAGCGCCGTGCAGTTCGACAACTTCTTGGAGCAGTTCTGCGGGCGCAATCCGGCTGACCCACCGGGCGGCGACACCACGTCGTGCACATGGCCCGCCCCCACCGGGACGATCGTCCGGCTCACCGCGCACATGCACCTGCTGGGACAGGGCATGACCTTCGTGCTCGATCCCGGCACGCCCAATGCCAAGACGTTGCTCAACATCCCCAATTACAACTTCGACTACCAGCGCTCCTACGACATCGCACCGGTCACGACCCATCGCGGTGACACCATCCAGGTCACCTGCACGTACAACCCGACGTTGCGCCAGGAGCTGCCGCAGCTGCGCAAGCTCCCACCCCGCTACGTCACGTGGGGTGACGGCTCTTCGGACGAGATGTGCCTGGGCCTGGTCAGCTACGTCTCCACCTCCAGCGCCCCCTCCATCTGACCAACGCTTCTCCATCTGACGTCGGCCCCGCCCACCTGAGGTCGTTCCTCGGGCTGCCGCGGCGGCGAAACCGTTAAGCGACGGGCTCAGCTCTCGAGGAGGGCGGGCAGGATGAGGCTGATGGGACCCCGCACCACGACATCGGCGATGGTGTCGTACTCGGTGGGCTCGGCATTCACGATGACGACGTGGGCCCCGGCGAGATGGGCGGTGGGGACGAGGCCTGCGGCGGGGTAGACCGACAGGGTCGACCCCACGGCCAACAAGAGGTCGCATGTCCGCGCCGCCTCCTCGGCACGGATCAGGTCCTCGGGCACCAGGTTCTGGCCGAAGCTGATGGTGGCCGACTTGAGGATCCCACCGCACACCGTTGCGCCCTGGTCGATCGTGCAGGCGGGGTCATCCTCCCCGGCGCGCACCCGGTCGAGCACGTCGGCCATGGCGCTACGCGTGCCACACGACATGCACAGGACCTCCCGCATGGTGCCGTGGATCTCCACCACGAGATCGGGGTCGTGGCCCGCGGCGTGGTGAAGACCGTCGACGTTCTGTGTCACCAGGGTGTGCAGGGTGCCGCGGCGTTCGAGGGCGACGAGCGCGTGGTGGCCCGCGTTGGGTTTCGCCTCCCACGTCGGTGACTCCAGCCGATTGCGCCACGATCGGCGCCGCACGTCCGGGTCGGTCATGTACGCCTGCAGCGTGGCCATCTTCTCGGCGGCGGGGTTCTTGGTCCAGATCCCGTCGGGGCCGCGGAAGTCCGGAATGCCCGAGTCCGTCGAGATGCCGGCGCCGGTGAGCACCACGGTGCGCCTGCTCCGTGCCAACAGGCGGCGTGCCGACTCGAGCCCGTCGAGGTCGATGCTGTCGCGGTCGGTACCGTCGCGGTCGGCACCGTCCCGGGCGCGGGCCGGCAGGCGCCCCGCATCCCCCCCGTGTCCGACGCCGCTGGCCATCCGGTGAGTTTCGCGCCGGGAGGGACGGCGCCGCCGCCGACCCTCGGAGCCGGTCGGCCCGCACCGGCCCGGCAGTAGCCTCGTCGCACCGTGCTGACCTCCTTGCGGCCGCTGCGCTCCAAGAACTTCGCCCTGGTGTGGAGCTCGGCGCTGGTGTCCAACGTCGGCTCGTGGATGCAAGCGGTGGCGTTGGGGGTGGTGGTCACGGCCCGATCCCACAACCCATTGTGGACCGGGGCGGTGGCGGCCGCCGCGTTCGTCCCCATCGGCGTGCTCTCCCCGGTCGGCGGGGTGCTCGCCGACCGGCTCGACCGTCGTCGGTGGCTCATCGTCACCACGCTGGCCGAGGCGGGCTTCGCGGCCTTGTTGGCGGTGCTCGCCGCCACCGGCCATGCGCCGTCGTGGGCGCTCGTGGTGGTGGCCTTCTTCGGTGGTGTGGCCGCGGCGGTGGGCTTCCCGACCTACCAGGCCATGATCCCCGACCTGGTGCCTGCCGACGACCTGGTGGGGGCGGTGTCGTTGTCGTCGGCGCAGTTCAACGTGGGTCGCGTCATCGGGCCCGCCTTGGCCGGTGTGGTGCTCCTCGCCGGCTCGCCGGCATGGGTCTTCGCCGTGAACGCGGTGTCGTTCGGTGCCGTGGTGGTGGCGCTGACGGTCGTGCGGCTCCCCGTCGTCGAGCCGGGTGTCGGTGACGGCGGGAAGATCCTGCGCCGCATCGCCGAGGGTGCCCGGATCGCGGCCGCCGAGCCCGGCTGCCGCAGCGCCATCGTCCTGATCGGCATCGTCGCCTTGATCGGCTCGCCGTTCATCGCGCTGGTGCCTGCCATGGCGATCACCGCCTTGCACAGAGGGGCGGCGGGCACCTCCGTGCTGCTCACGGCCCAGGGCATCGGAGCCGTGTGCAGTGCTCTGGTGCTGGCCCCCCTCGTCATGGCGCTCGGGCGCCGGCTCCTCGTCGGCGCCCTCATGGCGTTTCCCCTGGCACTCGTCGCCTACGGGTTGGTCCCCTCGCTGTGGGGAGACGCGGCCGCCATCGTGCTCGTGGGCGCGTGCTACATCGGTGTCCTCACCGGGCTCAACACCGTCGTCCAGCGGCGAGCCCCACCCGAGGCCCGGGGTCGCGTGCTGGGGTTGTACATGATGGTGCTGGGGGCGATCTATCCCGTGGGGGCGGTGGTCGAGGGCGCCATCGCCCACGTCGTGGGCATTCGCGCCGTCACCGCCGTGTCGGGAGCGGCGCTCTTCACCGTGATGGTGGGCGTCGCCCTCTTCGGTGGGCATCTCTTCGCCGCCCTCGGGGACGGCGACATGAGGTCGACCATGCGCGTCGCTCCGGTGGACGGGTGAGCACCGCCCCCGCCGGGGTCGAGACGCTCGAGCCCGGCCCGGCCGAGGACGCCCAGCGGCGCGTCGCGGGCGCGCTCGACCAGCGCGGCATCGGGCCCGGGGACCGAGTCGTGTTCGGTCTGCCGTCCTCGGCGAGCCTCCTGGTCTGCGTGCTGGGTGCGGCTCGTCGGGGGGTGGTCCCGGTCCTGCTCAACGCCACCTTGCTTCCCTCCGAGCGCGACGCCCTCGTCGCCGACGCCGAGCCTGCCCTCGTGGTGACCGACGCCTCGGGTTTGGAGCCTCTGCTCTCGGGTCCCGACCTCGAGCTGGCGCCCTACCCGCTCGTGCGCCCGATGCACTACACCTCGGGTACGACCGGCCGACCCAAAGGGGTCTTCTCGGGAGTGCTCGAGGAGCCCGACGCCCGAGCCCTGTTCGAGGACGAGGCCGACCTGTGGGGCTTCGGGGATGGCGACACCCACCTGGTGTGCTCACCCATGTACCACTCGGTCTCGGTGCGCCTGGCCGGCACGGCGTTGCTACGAGGTGGCCGCGTCGTCGTCCTGCCCCGCTTCGATGCGGCCGGGGTCGTTGCCGCCCTCGGACGTTTCGAGCCGACCACCACGTTCATGGCGCCGACAGCCCTGCACCGCGTCATGGGCGAGCCCGGTGGGCCGGCATGCTTCGCCTCGTTGCGCCTCCTCATCCACGCCGGCTCGCCGTGCCCGCCTGCCCTGAAGCGCGCCGCGCTGGGACGGGTGCGTCCGGGGGCGCTGTGGGAGTTCTACGGGTCCACCGAGGGTCAGTTCACGGTGTGCTCACCCGAGGAATGGGTCGAGCGGCCCGGGACCGTGGGCCGGGCCCGACCCGGCCGGCGTCTCGAGGTCGACGCCGGCGGCACGGTGTGGTGTCACGCGCCGGGCTTCGCCCGCTTCGAGTACTGGCACGACGCCGCGGCCACGGCGAGGGCCTGGCGGGCAGACGCCTTCACCGTCGGCGACATGGGTCGTGTCGACGAGGACGGGTACCTCTTCCTGGAGGGACGGCGCGACGATCTGATCATCAGTGGAGGCGTCAACGTGTATCCCGTCGAGGTGGAGTCGGTGCTCGCCGAGGCGCCCGGTGTCGACGACGTGGCCGTCTTCGCCCTTCCCGACCGGGAGTGGGGGGAGCGGGTGTGCGCGGCGGTGGTGGGTGCCACCGACGAGGACACGCTTCGCCGTCACGTCGCGCTTCGCCTGGCGCCCTACAAACGGCCCAAGACGTACTTCCTCGTGCGCGACCTTCCCCACACGCCGACGGGCAAGCTCCGCCGCCGCGATCTCCCTGGGGCCCTGGGCCTGGACCGGTCGGACCCCGCCGCCGGGGACTGACTCTTCCTCGGCCCCACCCGGCCCCGGAGGCGCTCCCGGGAGCTCCCACCGGCACGGTGTGCCGCGGCCGGCCCAGGTGGGCGATGATCTTGCCATGCCCATCGCGACCGTCAATCCCGCCACCGGAGAGACCGAGAAGGTCTTCGAGCCCGATTCCGGCGAACAGGTCGAGGCCAAGCTCGCCGCCGCCGAGCGCGCCTTTGCCAGCTATCGCGCGTCGTCGTTCGAGGAGCGCGCCCATCTGGCGAGTGCGGCCGCCGACCTCCTCGAGGGCGAGATTCCCGACATCGCCCGGGTCCTCACCACCGAGATGGGCAAGACCTTCGCGTCGGCCAAAGGCGAAGTGGCCAAGTGCGGTGCCGCGCTGCGTTGGTTCGCCCAGCACGCCGAGAGCCTGCTCGCAGACGAGCTCGTCACCACCACCGCCAGCGAGAGCCGCGTGCGCTACGAGCCCATGGGGCCCGTCCTGGCCGTCATGCCCTGGAACTTCCCGATGTGGCAGGTCATGCGGTTCGCCGCCCCCGGACTCATGGCGGGCAACGTCGGTCTGTTGAAGCATGCGTCGAACGTGCCCCAGACGGCCTTGCTCATCGAGGACGTGTTCCGCCGGGCGGGATACCCCCCGGGTGCATTCCAGACGCTGCTCATCGCCTCGCAGCACGTGGCCGGGGTCATCGAGGACGAGCGCGTCCGCGCCGTGACCCTCACCGGCTCCGAGGGGGCGGGCCGCGCCGTGGCGGAGGTGGCGGGACGGGTCATCAAGAAGTCGGTCCTCGAGCTGGGAGGGAGCGATCCCTTCATCGTGTTGCCGTCGGCCGATGTCGATCGGGCCGTGGCGGTAGGCGTCCAGGCGCGGGTGCAGAACAACGGTCAGAGCTGTATCGCGGCCAAGCGGTTCATCGTGCACCGCTCGGTCTACGGGGCGTTCGAGGAGGCGTTCACCACGGCGATGGCGGAGTTGGTTGTGGGGGATCCCATGGAGCCCGGTACCGACGTCGGGCCGCTGGCCACGGCCCAGGGGCGTGACGATGTCGAGGGGCAGGTCGAGGACGCGCGCTCCCGAGGTGCCGCCGTCCTGTGTGGTGGAAGGGCCGTGGAGGGCCCGGGGTTCTTCTACGCACCGACCGTGCTCGCCGGCATCACGCCGTCGATGCGCGTCGACACCGAGGAAGTGTTCGCGCCCGTCGCGTTGTTGTACAAGGCGGACGACGCCGCCGATGCGCTGCGGATCGCCAACGACTCCCGGTTCGGGCTGGGGGCGAGCGTGTGGACCCGCGACGACGACGAGCGCCGTCAATTCGTGGAGCACCTCGAGGCCGGGATGGTCTTCGTCAACGCCATGGTGGCCTCCACCGTCGAGCTGCCCTTCGGCGGGATGAAGCGCTCGGGCTACGGCCGGGAGTTGTCGGCTCTCGGGATCAAGGAATTCTGTGAGGCCAAGACCGTTTACATCGCTTGAGCGGGCCATTTTCGACGAACTTGCCCGCGCACTCCTCGTTCGGCACCACCCTGGATCGTCGCCGGAGCCCCCTTCCAGCTAGTACGCGAAAACAGGCGTACGACGAGGCTGACCTGCCCCCGGAGCTCTTGCCGGACCCTCTTTTCGGGGGCCGGCCTGACCAAGTCAGAAGGTCAGGTCAGCGGCGCTCGGGCACGGCCGACCCCCGGATCGACTGCCGGCTGGGCAGCGTCGACCTGCGAGAACCGCTGACAGACGTATTGCCACTCTTCGGGCGCGAGACGACATATGGCGAGGGAAACTGGGTGACATCTACCCGCCTCGACATCAAGGACGTGCATTCGCTCCTAACGTTCGGGACCGAATGGTAGGCACGTCGTTGCTTCCTGGTGACCGGAGTTTGGAGCGAGAGACGGCGCTCGATCCATTTGGACACTCCGGTCGATGGCCCGAATACCGGCGGCCAGGTGGGTTCGATATGGAAGAGGTGAAATCCCTCTGTGAACTTGAGCCAGGCCCTGAGATCATCCGAACACAGGGTCACTTTTGATGCCGACGACAGCCGGGTCCGACCGGGTCCGGCGACGGCGATAGCTCCGCCCATCACGACCACCACTAAGGCGATGGCGGTAAATGTCCCGAATCTCGTCCCAAAGAACTTCATCCCGCTAAACCTGCAACCCGAATTCGCCGGAGTCGGCAAGGGCTCTCCACACGGGAAAGAGCTGGACTCAACTCAGAACCGACTTGCTCATTCGTATCGTGAGGAATTTGCGACACCGCTCCGGAGTCCCCCCGTATCGTGGGCAGTATCGATGACGTCGGGCAAAGTGTCAATATCTCACTTGCCAAATAACTACAGTCGTGTGCTTTCCTCAGCTCGCGCTCATAGCGGCAGCTGAGCCTTCGGTGAAAAGGGCTCTCGACGCGACACCGTTGCACTAGTGTGTCGTGCTCGGTGCCCAACGTTCGAGACGACTGAGATGAGATTCGTATTTCGAAGTGAGCCAGATCTCGTCGCTGGACAAACGGCCTCGAGGACCGAGCCTCGCGCCTAGGTGATGAGTCGACGTTGAGCTTCCATGGTCTTAAACGGTGGTGACCATTCAGGACGCAACGCCCAGATCGGCGCGCCCGAGGCGGCTCACCATATTGATGTACCCAGCCTTGCTGGTCTTGGCGACGATCGGCTTGAGCTCGGCTGGGTTGTCGGGAACCTCGGTCGGAGTGATCACTGCAAGTCAGGGACACGCAACGCCGGACCCCGCTCTCCTGGCAGGAACGCCGCGGCATATCCGCAATGACGAGTGGGGCGTCGCTACTCCCTTGCTCGTGGCGCAGAGCCACCATGGGTTCTCGCCCATCTCCGATGACAGCATCGGCAATCACACCGTCACCGTTCTCCCCGACATCCCTAACACGGACTGGTCGACACTCTTCAAGCCCTGGGATCTGCCGGTTCTAGTCCTCGATCTGGAGCACGGTTTCGCGGCACGGTGGTGGGTGATGTCGCTCGTCCTACTCCTGGGCGCATACATCCTTCTCCTTGCACTTACGGACCGTGTCGACATCGCAGTCGTGTTCAGCCTCGCCCTTTGGCTGTCGCCCTTCTTCCAATGGTGGTACCTGTCGAGCAGCCTGGACACGGTCGGCATGGCAATGATGTCGGTCGGGGCCTTCGCGTATTCGTTACGCGCCTCGTCGACCCCTCGTCGAGTGGCCTGGTTGACGCTGGCGGCGTACTCGGCGATCGGCTTCACTCTGCTGTTCTACCCGCCGTTCCAGATTCCCACGGCACTGGTCGTGGGCGTCGTGGGCGTGTGTTACGTCGTCGGTCGGTGGCACGAGCTCGGGTTGACAGCACGGCGATTGGCCATCGACCTCTTAGGGCTGGCGGTAGTGATCGGTGGAACACTCGGGATCTTCTACCTCCATTCTCGGTCCACCATCGTCGCCATCGACGGCACCGTGTACCCGGGCCACCGTCGGGTCAGCGGAGGGGGTACTTCGCTTCTTCAGCTCCTTTCGGCGCCTTTCGGGTTGACCCTTGCTCAACGTGGGACGGCACTGCCGTTCACGTTGAACCAGTCAGAGATCTCGTCATTCGTCCTGCTCGGCCCCTTCGCCCTGCTGCAGATCCAGCGCGTGCGTCTCAGGGCGTTCGCGCCCCGATGGAGGTTGCTCCTGGTAGGGACAGCCGGGGTCTTCGTCACCATCACGGCCTGGTATCTCATCAGTCTCCCCCCGATCCTGGCTTCGGTCCTCTTCCTCAATCGAGTCGAGGCCAAGCGGGCCATCCTCGGGGTCGGGCTGGGCAGCATCCTCCTGATGGCGCTCTTCTGTGCCGCTGAGTTCGAGCACGAGGACGTCCCCCGCCCGACCCCGGAACGAGATGTGCCACTTGGCCCCCCGGCTCGACAACGGCGCATCCTCACCGGGGCGGTGATCTGTGGTGCGGTCGCCTTCGGGATGTAATTCTGGGCCGGGCGCAGTCTCAGGCTGACCGTTCCGGGTCT
>Ga0116217_10003515_pt1 | contig 14173 bp, 9 predicted proteins | sample Sb_taG_6_FD_89697 | JGI IMG/M metagenome (GOLD analysis project Ga0116217, IMG submission 89697) | Peat soil microbial communities from Weissenstadt, Germany - Sb_50d_4_PS metaG | ecosystem: Environmental > Terrestrial > Soil > Wetlands > Peat | place: Germany: Weissenstadt | collected 2010-09-21 | reverse complement strand
GTTTCGCCGGGTGCTCGCGGGATGTTGAGGTAGTGCGTCACGCGGTCGCTGCTGCCGCGCGCGTCGTTGGAGATCGCCACCGCGTAGGAGTTCTCGAGGCCGATGGGGCTCCAGTGGACCGTGCCTCTCGAGACGCTCAGCACCGGCGCGGTTGGAGTGGGAGCGAGTTCCGCTTCGGCCCCCAAAGCCGGAGTGGAGAGGACGCTCGTGGAGAGGAGGACGGCCAGAACAAGAACGAGGAGCGCGAGTGCGGACCGCATGTCGCGCCTGTACCCCCCTCTCGGCGTGCCGCCAAGCATCGCGCGTGTCATCGCCGCCAGGCTAAAGCAATTGCTAAGGTTATGTCAACCAAGTAGTTTCTACGCACGCCATCATCGCTCCAGCAGCGCGCCGAGCGCCTCGATCGAATAGCGCTCCGCCACCAGCTCGCGCCCGCGCCGTCCGAGCTCGGGGGCGCCATCGCGCAGCACCTCGATCAGCGCCTCGGCGAAGGCATCGGCCCCCTCGCGGATCAGGCAGTGCTCGCCGTCCACCACCGCCAGCGCCGCGGCTGCGCGGGGGGTGGCGATCACCGGCAGACCATAGGCCAGCGCCTCGATCAGCTTCAGCGGCGTGCCCCCGCCCTGCAGCAGCGGGACCACCGCGCATGTGGCGCGCGCGTACGCGGCGGGGAGGTCGTCGACGAAGCCCAGGGTCTCCACGCGCGGGTCGTTGGACGGGGACTGCTCAAGGCCGCCGCCCACGAGCAGCAGGCGCGCCTCGGGCAGCTGCGCCCAGACCCTGGGGAAGACCTCCTCCAGCAGGAAACGCAGGCCGTTGCGATTGGGGATGTAGTGGAAGCTCGCCACGAAGATCGCGCAGGGCGGAGGACCCTCGGTTGCCGCTGCCGGCGGGGAAGGCGCGGCCGGCTTGGAGGACGCGGAGGGCGGGGAGGGTTTGGCAGGCGTGGAGGGCGGGGTGAGGTCCCACAAAGGCCTGATCGCGGCCACATCCACCACGTTGGGCACGTAGCGCAGCCGCGCCTCAGGGCACAGCTCGCGCGCGGCGGCCACATCGGCCTCGCTCACCATCCACGACTCGCTGGCTCGCCGCAGCACCCCGCGCTCGAAGCGCCTCAGGGAGCGGGGGGTCTCCAGGCCCCGCCGCTCCACCTCGTGGCGGAAGCCCGACTCGATGTTATGGGCGTTGTAGATCACCGGCCTGCGTTCTGCCAGGCGCGCCAACGCCGCCGCGGCGCTCGGGCCGTCCGCTATCACCCGGCCCCGCCCCGGGCCCCGCTCCGGCTCGCTGGCGAGGCGCTCGGCCGCCAGCCTCAGCTCTTTGGACACGCCACGCGCGAACCCGCCCGGCACGCCTCCGAGGCGTGCCCTCGCATATGCCAGCAGCCGTCCCGCGCCGCGCGAGGGCACCACCTCGTGCAGCTCCATGCCCGGGATCGAGCTGAAGGCCGCGTCGGGCTCCTGTGCGCCGAAGCGCACATACAGCAGATCCAGGCCCCGGTGAGCGGCCAGCGCGCGCGCCACGCCGTAGGTGCGCAGCATCTGGCCGGAGCTCAGCGCCGGGGTTTGGCTGACGACCAGCAGGTCCCTCACGCGGACACAGCCTCCGCCTCGGCGACAGCCACCGCGATCTCGCGTAGGCGCTGCTCCCAGGAGTACGTCGCGGCCGCGCGCGAGCGCTCCTCTCGGCGCTCGGGGGTGTCCTGGGCGAGGGCCTCGTCGAGCAGTTCGGCCATGCCCTCGGCGTCGGCGGCGGTGGCCACCTCCCGCATCCCCTCAAGCGCCGGCAGGGGCGTGGCCAGCACCGGCAATCCCGCGGCCAGGTACTCGTAGACCTTCATCGGGAAGATGCTCCCCGTCAGCTCGTTGCGCGCGTAGGGGATCAGGCCGGCGTCGGCTCCGCGCAGCACCGCCGGCAGCTCGCGGTAGTCGCGGGGGCCCAGCAGGTGGATGTTGGGCTGGGCCTCCAGCATCGACACGTCGGCGCGGGGGTCGCCCGGGCCCACGGGGCCCACCAGCGCGAAGGACCACCCCGGGCGCGCCCTCGCCAGGGCCGCCAGCAGGGGCAGATCCAGCTTGGTCGTCACGATCGCGCCCGTGAACACCGCGCGCGGTCTTGGCAGGGCCTCCAGCGCGGGGTCCACCGGTCCCTCCTCCAGGGCCGTGGCGAACAGCGCCGTATCGGCCACGTTGGGGGCCTCCAGCACGTTGGTGCTCAGCTCGCGCATGCGCCGCGCCAGCGCGGGGGCGCTGGCCAGCACCAGATCGGCCCGCGCCGCGAAGCGCCGCTCGGCGGCGCGAAAGCTCGCCGCGTCCACGCCCGCCTGCGCGGCGATGTCATCGACGCAGTGGTACACCACCAGCTGCGGCTGCAATGCCTTGATCAGCGGTTCGGCCTGGGGGACGTAGGACCACAGGATCGGGCTTCGCATCCCCAGGCGCCGCGCCGCGCGGCGAACCTGCGCGCTCAGCATCCGGCGGTTGAGCGCCCGCGCCAGGCGGTTGGAGTGCAGCGGCAGCACCAGCGGCGAGAGCACGCTCAGGCCGTCGGCCGCGCGCGGGGGGGCCAGGCCGCGGCGCAGCCGTCGCAGGATTCTGCTCACGTCGCGGCGGGCCAGCTGGGGGCGGCGCAGGCCCAGGGACTCCACGAACAGCACCCCATTGTCCTTCGCCAGGCGCGACATCAGGTGGTGCTGGTTGGTCCACAGATCGGTGTCCCAGTCGGCGAAGCCAACGCACACGATGTCCCGGCCGCGCAGGCCGCAGCGTTGGTCGGTGGGTGCCCTCTCGCCGTCCATGCCCGCCATGATCCCAGGCCGCGAGGGCGTGTAGTCTCGCCGTGAGTGACCCCCCCGCTGCTGCAAGAGCTGCGCGAGCGCTATCCGCGCGTGGCCGTCGTGCACGACTGGCTCACCATCCCCGGCGGCTCCGAGCAGGTCGTCATGGAGCTATTGGAGATGTTCCCCTGCGCGGAAGTCTTCACCTCGATCTATGACCCAACGGCATGGCCCCCGATCATCACAAACCGGCCCATCCATTCCTCCTTCCTTCAACGCGTACCGGGCGCCACAACCCATTATCCAAAGCTGCTGCCGCTGATGACCAGGGGTTTTCGCGCGTTTGACCTCTCGGGCTTCGATCTGGTGCTCTCCTCGAGCCATGCCTGCGCCAAGAACGTGCGTGTGCCGAAGGATGTGCTCCATGTCTGCTATTGCCACACGCCCATGCGCTACGCCTGGGAGGAGGGCTTCCTCGAGGGGGAGCAGATGGGGCGCTTGGCGCGCCTGGCGCTGAAGCCCATGCTCGCGCACCTGCGCCGACAGGACCTCGCGGGGGCCGCCGGGCCGGATCTGTTCGTGGCCAATTCGGAACATGTGGCCAGGCGCATCGAGCGCTACTACGGGCGGAGCGCGCGGGTGGTGCACCCGCCGGTGGACGTCGAGCGCTTTCTGGGACTCCCGCGCGCGCCCAGCGACTTCTATCTGGTGTTCGGGCGGGTTGTGCCCTACAAGCGCGTGGAGCTGGCCGTGCGCGCCTGCGCGCGTCTGGGGCGCCAGCTGAAGGTCGCCGGCGACGGGCGCGCGCTGGACTCCATTCGGGCCCTCGTGCGAAGTGAGGGGGGCGCCGCCGCGATCGAGCTGCTGGGGCATGTGGATCGGCGTCAGCGCGACGCCCTCCTGAGCGGGGCGCGTGCTCTGCTCTTCCCCGGCGAGGAGGACTTCGGGATCGTGCCCGTCGAGGCGCAGGCCGCGGGGGTGCCCGTGGTGGCCTACGGCGTGGGGGGCGCGCTCGAGTCGGTCCTCGATGGGCGCACGGGGGTGCTCTTCGGCGAGCACTCCGCCGCCGGTCTGGCCGGGGCCATCGAGCGCTTCGAGGGGCTCACGCTGGAGGAGGATCAGGTGCGCGCGAACGCCGCCCGCTTCGGGCGCCCTCGCTTCCGCGAGGAGATGGCGCTGGCGATCGAGGAGGCCTCTCAGGGTATGTTGCGGTAGCGCCCGTCGAAGGGGTCGCCGAACTGCTTCGCGTTGAGCGCCGCGATGATCTTGGCGATGCCATCGGGGACCGTCATCAGGGTCTCGAAGCCCAGCTCCGCGCGGATTTTGTCGAAGCTCACCTTGTAGTCGCGGGGGTCCTCGTCGCGGTGCACATAGCTCACCTTCCCCGTTGGGATCTGCCTGCCGATCTCCTCCACGAGGTCGAGCTTGCGGTAGTTCTCGCCGCTGCGGCCCGCGTTGAAGACCTTCCCCGCGACCTTCTCCGCGGGGGCCTCCAGCACCGTGCGCACCGCGCGGCCGGCGTCGCGCACGTGGATGTAGGGGCGCCAGAACTGCTCGCCGAAGACCTCCAGCTCGCGATCGGCCCACAGTTCGCGCGTGAACTCGTTCACGGTCAGGTCGAAGCGCATCCGCCGGCCCACGCCGTAGACGGTCGCGAAGCGCAGGCACGTGGGCTGGGTGACGTTGCCGTTGCCGCTGCTCCCCCCATCGCCGCCCCCTGCCTCGCCCCCGGCCTTGCCCCAATCGCCATTGCCGCTCGCCAGGATCAGTTGCTCCATGCCCACCTTCTGCTCGGCATACAGCGACACCGGGCGCAGCTCGCCCTCCTCGTCGATCGGCCTCGTGGGGTCCTCCATGCGGCCGTAGTTGGAGCAGGTCGAGGCGAACACCAGGCGCTCCACTCCCGCCGCGTTGGCGTCGGCCACCAGCGCGCGCGTGGCCTCTACGTTGACCGCGTCGGACACCTGGGGGTCGCGCGCGCAGGCCGGGTCGCCCACGATCGCCGCCAGGTGCACCACGGCCTCGGCGCCCTTCAGCGCGCGCGCGCGTGCATCGGCGTCGCGCACGTCTCCGCGGATGACCTCCACGCCGCTCCGCTCCTGCTCGGCGGCGATGTCCTCCTGGCCGTGCAGCAGCGAGTCCAGCACGCGCACCTCGCGGCCGGCGTCCTGGAGCTCCTTCACGAGCAGCGCGCCGATGTAGCCGCTGCCGCCGGTGACCAGGGTCCTCATGCCGGGGTCCTCATGCCCACGATGCTATCCAACCGCCCCCGGCCCGCCCGGCGCGGTGGCCGCTCCGGCGTCCACGAGCCCCGCGCCGTAGAGCTCCCGATCTCCGGGATCTCCCAGCTTGCGCGCGGTGGCGCGCAGGCGCGCGACGATCTGCGCGGGGGTGGGGTGGGGGCCGAGCACGCGGCTGGCGATGATCAGGGCGGCCGTGGCGGACACGTGGGGGGTGGCCATCGAGGTGCCATCGTAGTCCGTGGGGATGCCAAAGCGCCGCGGGTTGCCCGTGAAGGTCACCTGGAAAATGTTTCGCCCCACGGGCGCTTCGGGGCGGCAGTTGGGGTCGCCGGGGAGATCCGCGTCGGGGCCGCCCCCGGGGGCCACCAGGGTCAGGCGCGAGCCGTCGTTGGAGTAGCTGGCAAGGCAGCCGTGTTCGGTGGTGGCGCCCACCTTCACCACATTGGGCGCGCGCGCGGGGTAGGCGATGACGCGGTGACCCTCGTTGCCGGCGGCGGCCACCACCAGCACCCCATGGCGGTGGGCGTAGCGCAGCGCTTCCAGCAGATCGGGGATGTCCGAGGCGGTCACGAAGCTGGAGAACTCCAGGCTGAGGTTGATCACGCTCGCGTGGTGGTTCACGGCGAAGCGCACGCCCTGGGCGATCACCGAGGCATCGCCTTCGCCTTCGGCGTTGAGCACCCTTATCGGCATCAGGCGCACCCCGTAGGCCAGCCCGGTGAGGTCGAGGCTGTTGCCCGTGGCCTCGGCGATCGTGCCCGCCACGTGCGTGCCGTGGCCGTTGCGGTCGTTGGCGTAGGGGGTGTGGTCCACGAAGTCGTAGCCCGCCACGAACTGGCTGGCGGTGAAGTCGGGGCTGCGGCGAAAGCGCCCGCGATTGGCGTAGGCGATGCCCGTGTCCAGCACCGCCACGATCACGCCCCGATTGCTCCCGCCCCACGCGTGGTCGGCGGCGAGGTTGGCCCAGGCCTCCGGCGCGTTCACGCCGAATTCCCCGGCGAAGTTCCACTGCAGCTGCTCCCAGCCGCCGGGGGTGTGCGCAGTGCCGGGGTCGTTGGGGATGAGCGTCGCTTCGGGGGCGCGCGCGGTGGTTTCGGAGTCGCGTGCGAGGTAATCCGGGACGGCCCACTGCACGTCGCGCCGATGGCGCAGGCGCGCCAGGGTCGTGGCGAGCGAGACCCCCGGTGGCAGGCGCAGCAGGCGCGTGTGCGAGGCGATCGCCCTGGTGTCACCTCCCGCGCCGGCCATCCGCGCGAGCGGAGTGCCCGTGGCGTATTTGACCACAACCACGTCGGGGGCGAACGGGGCGGGGGCGGGCGGAGCAGGAGCGGACTGGGCGGAGGCGGACGGGGCGGGCGTGGGCGGGGCAGGAGCGGACTGGGCGGAGGCGGACGGGGCGGGGGCGCCGATGGCGGATTGGACCCCGGGCAGGAGCGCCAACGCGAGCGCCAGCAGGAGCAGGCGCGCGGGCCGCGGGCGCCGCGGCGAGGAGGGTTGGGAGGTGCGAAACATGGGGGGAAGCGGGGCTGTGAGCAATGATGATGATGTGCCGGGGCTTTTGCTGCGGCAGCCCCGCCCCGCTGTGAAAGCCATGCGCGAACACTTCTTCCCACGCGACGAGTACTTCATGCGCCTGGCCCTGCGTGAGGCCGAGCAGGCGTTGGAACACGAGGACGTCCCCATCGGCGCGGTGGTGGTGCGCGAGGGCGAGGTGATCGGGGCGGGCCGCAACGAGCGCGAAGTGCGCCAGGATCCCACCGCCCACGCCGAGCTGCTGGCCCTGCGCGAGGCCGCCCAGCTCCTCGGGAGCTGGCGGGTGCTGGAGAGCGTGCTCTATGTGACGCTGGAGCCCTGCGCGATGTGCGCGGGGGCGATCGTGCTGGCGCGGGTGGGGAGGGTGGTGTACGGCGCGAGCGATCCCAAGGCGGGCGCCGCGGGCAGCGTGCTGGATGTCCTGGGCGAGGCCCGTTTGAACCACCGCCCCGAGGTCGCGGGAGGTCTGCTGGCGCAGGAGTGCGGCGCGCTCTTGAGCGACTTCTTCGCCTCGCGGCGGTAGTCGCTATGGCTCGGTGTGCACGACCACGTCCACCAGGTTGGGCACCCGCAGGCGCAGCTCCTCCTCCAGCTCGCCGGCCAGTTGGTGGGCGTCGAAGAGGCTCGCCTCGGGGCCGGCGTCGATCGTGAGGAAGACCACGCGACCGCCCGCGGCGGGCAGCAGCCTCACCGAGCGCGCCTCGATGCCCGTGCGCTCGTGCACGAGGCGCCGGATCGCCTCCATGGCCTGCTCGTCGCCGGGATCGCCGGAGGGGCGCGCGAGCAGCGGGCGCTCGAGCGGCTCCAGGTGGGTCTGCACGTCGGCCACGCCTGGCCGCGCGCGGATGGCCCTCTCGATGCGCTCCGCCACCGCGTGGGCGCTGGGCAGGTCGAGGTCGGCCGGGAACTTCAGGTGCAGCGAGACGCTCGCCGATCCCTCTCGCTGGAAGATCGTGATGTCATGGGCCTCCTTCACCAGCGGCTCGGCGAGGGCGATGGCAAGCACGCGCTCGCGCAGATCCAGGCCCTCGCGGCGGGGCTCCACGTGGACGACCGCATCGCTGCCGGGGAGAGTCGCCTCGACGGCCGCCTCGACGAGGTCCGCGGCATGGTGGCCCGCGACGACCGCCTGCCCCGGTGGCACCGCCACGACCACGTCGGCGAAGTAGCGGCCCCCGGACTCCCGCAGGCGCAGCCGTCGCAGCTCGATCTCCGGTTCCAGGCCGGCGATGGCGTGTTCCGCCGCCTCGCGGGCCTCCGCGGGCGTGCGGTCCATCAGCACATTGGCGTTCTCCGCGAGCAGCCGCCCCGCGGCGATGAAGATGAGCGCGGCGACGAGCAGCGCCGCGAGGGCATCGCCCTCGGCGAACCCCCAGCGCACCAGCAGCAGCCCGACGAGCACCGCCGCGGAGCCCGCCATGTCGCTCGCGAAGTGCAGCGCGTTGGCATGCAGCGCGGCGCTGTCATAGCGCCGAGCGGTGCGTTGGGAGACGACCGTGCGGCTGAGGTCCACGATCAGCGCGATCCCGATGACCGCGAACAGGTACCAGTGCGTTTCCGGTGGGCTGCCGCCGGCGATCAGGCGGCCGATGGCCTCGACGCTCACAAACGCCCCGCCGGCCAGCAGGATCACGGCCTCGCCGAGGGCGCCGAGGTTCTCCGCGCGGCGGTGGCCGTAGGGATGACCGCGGTCCGCGGGCTGTCCGCCGAGGCGCACCGCGAAGAACGTCAGCGTGGCGGCGATCACATCGCCGCTTGACTCGACCCCGGCCGAGACCAGGCCCAGGCTGCCGCTCAGCAGGCCCGTCCCCAGCTTCAGCGCCATCAGCAGGCTGGCCAGGGCGATCGAGACCAGCGTGGTGCGGCGTTGCACGGCCATCGGCTCGTGGTCGTGACTCAAGTGCCCTCTCGCAGCCGCCCGTAGACCTTGCGCAGGTAGAACTCTCCGAGGGTGGCGCGGAAGTCCTCGTCGTCGAGGATCCTCTTGTAGATCTCGTCGTTGGTGTCGACGCGGGCGATGATCGTCTGCAGGAACTTGCGATCGAAGACCAGGCGGAAGTTCTCGATCGTGTTGTTCCTGGCCTGATCGGACAGCTCGCCGTCCGCGACCCAGCTCTCCTCGAACTGGTCGAACAGCAGCTCATCGGCGTCGGCGAGGTTTGTCCCAAAGCGCTCGTTGAGGACCGCCACGATGCTTGACAGGCGCTCGATGTCGAGCTCCTCCTGCCCTGGTGTGCCCTCCCCGTGGAAGGACCGCACCTCGCCGCTCTGCGCGCTCAACGAGAGCGTGCCGCTGAAGGTCATCTGGTGGCGCAGGTGGGTCAGCTCGACCTCGCTGCCCAGGTCCAGCCGCTCGACGGTGCCCGTGTCGCGGAGGTAAAGCGAGAGCGCTCGGCAGTAGACGTAGTCGCGCTCCAGCGCCGGGTCCGTGAAGGCCGCGATCTGGGAGACGAACGAGTAGGTGCGCACGAAGCGCGTGAGGGCGTCGCGGAACTCCAGGCGCTGCTCATCGCCCATCTCCTCGCAGCGGGCCTTGGCCGGCGCGAGGGCGGCGTAGGTCTCCGCCGAGCGCTTCTCGTTGGAGGGGCCGGCGCCGAGCAGCGCGCTCATCGCCGCCTCGATCTCCTCAGGGCGCAACACGTCGAAGTCGTCCAGGCGCCGGCGGGTGTCCCACAGGATGTTGGGGTCGGTCGGCGGTGCGACGGTGGCGCCGTGGAACTGCTCGAAGGCCGCCACGATGTCCTCGGTGTCGTTGCGGAAGTCGAGCACGAAGGTGCTCTCCTTGAGCGGATGGATGCGGTTGAGGCGCGAGAGGGTCTGGACCGCCGCCAGCCCGGTCAATGGCTTGTCGACGTACATCGTGTGCAGCAGCGGCTGGTCGAACCCGGTCTGGAACTTCTCCGCGACGATCAGCACGCCGTACTCGGGGGTCTCGAACTCCTCCGCCGTGCGCGACTCGGGGAAGCCGTTCATGTTGGCCTCGCTCAGCGGCCTGCCCGAGCCGTCGTCAATCTTGCCCGAGAAGGCCACGAGGGTCCTGATGTGGCTGTAGCCCTTCTCCTCGATGTATTTGTCGATGTTCTGCTTGTAGCGGACGGCGTGCAGCCGCGAGGAGGTCACGACCATCGCCTTGGCGAGCCCGCCCATCTCCCTCGCCGTGTGCTGGCGGAAGTGCTCGACGACGATCTCGGCCTTCTGGGCGAGGTGATGGGGATGCAGGCTCACGAAGCGCGCAATCGCCCGGCGCGCCTTCCCGGCGTCGTACTCGGGGTCTTCCCGTGTCGCCTTCTCGATCTTCCAAAAGGTCTGGTAGGTGGTGTAGTTGGCGAGCACATCCATGATGAAGCGCTCCTCGATCGCTTGGCGCATGGAGTAGAGGTGAAACGCTTCGTGACGCTGCGTCCGGGGGTTCAGGCGCCCGAACATCTCCAGCGTCCGCCCCTTGGGCGTGGCGGTGAAGGCGAAGTAGGAGAGGTTGGGCTGGCGGCCGCTGCGTGCACCGAGCGATCTAGCGAGCGCCTCCTCGACGGGGTCGATGGCCGCCGAGAGCAGCCCGGCGTCCTCGGCCTCCGCGGCGCTGAGCTCCTGCTCCTCGCCCGCCCCGAGCGCCAGTCGCAGGTCCTTCGCGGCCTCGCCCGTCTGCGATGAGTGCGCCTCATCGATCACGATCGCGTAGTCGCGCGCCGGGACGTCGCCGATCTTGCCGATCACGAAGGGGAACTTCTGCAGCGTGGTGATGATTATGCGAGCCTGCTCGCCGGTGAGCGCCTGCGCGAGCTGGGTGGAGTCCTCATCGATCTTCACCACCACGCCGCGGGCGTGCTCGAACTGGTAGATCGTGTCCTGGAGCTGGCGGTCGAGGATGATGCGGTCGGTGATCACGATGACCTTGTCGAAGACCTTGCGGTCCGCCGCGGTGTGCAGAGTGGAGAGGCGGTGCGCCGTCCAGGCGATCGTGTTGGACTTGCCCGATCCGGCCGAGTGCTGGATGAGGTAGGAGTGGCCGGCGCCGTTGGCCGCTGCGTCGGCCTCGAGCTTCCTCACGGCGTCCCACTGGTGATAGTGGGGGAAGATCACCTTCTCGGCCGCGCGCCTTGCGCTGAGCGATCCCTTCTGCGGTCGCTCGACGTGGATGAAGCGGTGCAGGATGTCAAGCCAGGCGTCCTTCGTCCAGACGCGCTCCCACAGGTAGGAGGTCTTGTGGCCGTCGGGGTTGGGCGGATTGCCCTTGCCGAGGTTATGGCCGAGGTTGAAGGGGAGGAAGCGCGTCGAGGGGCCCTCCAGCCGGGTCGTCATCGCGACGGAGTCGGGGTCCAGCGCGAAGTGCACCAGCGCGCGACGGGCGAGCGTGACGTTCCTGGGGTCGCGGTCGTTGCGGTACTGCCGGATGGCGTGCTCGATGTTCTGGCCGGTTAGGTGGTTCTTGAGCTCGGCCGTGGCGACCGGGATGCCGTTGAGGAGCAGGCCCAGGTCGAGGGTCTTGTTGGAGTCGGGGTCGAACGGGAGCTGGCGGGTGACGGTCAGGCGGTTGGCGTCGTAGTGCGCGACCAGCTCGGGGGCGAGGCCGAATGCGGGCTGGCGGTAGGAGAGGCGGATCTCGGTGTTCTGATCGCGGACGCCATGCCGGATCACATCGACCGTGCCGCGCTCGTCGATCTGTTTTGCGAGTCGCTGGAGGAAGCGCTGGCGGGCCTGGGTATCGTCGCCGCCGTATGCCTTAACGAGTTTTTCCCACTCCGGGCGCTGTGTCTCTTCGATGAAGGCGAAAAGCTCTCGGGTGTCGAGGCCGAGGGTTGGGTCGAAGTCTTGTCGCCACTCTGGAGCGGTGCCGATCTTGCATATGCGGTAGCTGCCGGGGGCGAGGAGATGTGCGGTGATCTCGTCCTCAAGCAGCTTCTCGCTGATAGTGTTCATGCTGCCTCCGGGAGGTCGAGATGGCCTGTGACGGCTGCGGTGATGAGAGCTTGGCGTCGCTCGTTGAGGAGCACCATCTGATGTGTGAGAGCCGAGACCATTCCAATGGTACGGGCCGCTTGCTGCTTCCAATATGCCACGATCTCTCGTTGAACTTGCACGGGCAGGACAGGAACTGGCAGATCCAAGATCTTTGACGAACTGGTCGAAGCCAGATTCGTCGACTGCACACCGGTACTCTCGAAATAGGCTCGTGCATGACGGCTTTGAGTTACCAATGCGAGGTACCAACTGTCGAGATACCGTGGATCTGGTCTCACGGCGAAGATATGGTTCTGGTGAAGGCAACCTTCAAGCCCACCACCCCAAACCGTTCCCCGACCCAGCTTGTCGATATCGCCACCCTCAGTCATCAGAACATCGTCCTTGCGTAGGGTCGAACGCGCAGCGAGGGCGAGAGGGACCATGATCTGTGTCACTTCTGTCAAGTCGAGCCGCCCTGCCTGGACGTTCGCAACCCGTAGGTAAGGACGAATCACCGCATCAGCGCCAGCATCTCGGCTGGCATCCACTGTTATCCCGCCCTGGATCGTCGAAAAGTAGCGTAGGTGCGCCATCTCGCAATTCTCAGGGACGACAAGACGCGACAATTCAATCTGATCCCGTTCATCCAACAGCCCTACCATCCGTCGCTTCGCCGCAATCAGGGCATCAATCCGTGCCGTTTCGCGGTCAAGGTAGTCGGCGATGGCACATTGGGTTGAGAAAGCCGGAGAAGGGAGTCTAAGCGAAGTAAACGTCTCCGAATCGAAGGCGGTTGAACGCTCACGTATACCCCTGGCAAGAGATGTCACAAAACCCATCCTAGCCAGCGTCCTCAACATGTATGCAAAAAAGCGAGCATCGACACCGTTGGCAGTCGAATATGCATGGACGACGGGCGACGCCTTGCCGTCAGAGTCTGAGACGCCAATTGCGCCTGCAAACCCATCCATGCTGTGGATTACGAGGTCGCCACGCCGAATGCCTTGATAGCCGATCTCCTGAATTGCGTTTGTGAAGCCTTCCGTCCGGCGATTTGCGCGCGCGGTCACTTGCCCATTCCTAAATGCGGTGATCACCTCCTCACCGGATGATGGTTCCCTGCGCTGGCGTAGGAACAGCCGACTAGCGGGTACCCTGCGCCAACTTGACGGGGAAGGCAACGGGACGGGAATATTCATCCCGCGACCTCTGCCAACAGTCGCTGGATCTTATCCTCCAACGCCTTGATTTCAGCGTCGATCTCCTCCAGTGGGCGCGGCGGCACGTACTTGTAGAAATGCCGCGTCAACGGGATCTCGTACCCGATCTTCGTTTTGTCGTGATCGACCCACGCATCAGGGACGTACGGGAGCACCTCCTCGCGCATGTAATCATCGACAGCAGTTCGATACGCCAGCGTCGCAAAGCGCTCGGCTGGATCCTCCTCAAATGACACGGGTACCGGAGGCAACGGCACGTTCTCGTTGTCGCGCAACTCTGGATCTGGTTCGGGATCTCCCTTGCGGTTGGTGATGATCGGAGCCTCCTCGTCACGGACGGCAAGCGCCGACCAGACGGCCTTCTGCGCTGGTCCGGCCAGATCAAGGCCGGTGAGCGCAACCCCGAGAGCTTTGGTCAGCTCCCGCTGTGTCGCGAACTGGGCGCCTCGATTTGACGCGAGCAGCTCACGCAGGACCATCTGCGCATCCTCGGGCGTCTTCTGGATGGCTTTGGTCGCAAGGACGGTGGCAATGGTCTCCTCGCTCACCTCCCAGCGCAACCGCAGCGGCCGCTCCACCGTGATTCGCAGGAAGCCGAAGGCCTCGTTGGGAAAGACCTTGACCCGATCGCCCTCGGCGAAGTCGCAGTAGAGCCGCGTGATCTTCTCGATCTGCGCGTCGGAGATCTCCTGGCGCTTAGCACCGAGCGACTTGCGCATCTTCACGAAGCACTCGCGAGCATCGACCAGCTGCACCTTCCCCCGCCGCTCCGGAGCCTTGCGGTTGGTGACGATCCAGAAGTAGGTAGAGATTCCGGTGTTGTAGAAGAGCTGATCGGGCAGCGCCACGACCGCCTCGAGCCAGTCGTTCTCGATGATCCAGCGGCGGATCTCCGACTCGCCGGAGCCAGCGGCACCGGTGAACAGCGGCGAGCCGTTGAAGACGATCGCCACGCGCGATCCCCCCTCCTCCACTCGCTTCATCTTGGCGATCATGTTCTGCAGGAAGAGGAACGAGCCGTCGTTGATGCGCGGCAGCCCGGCGCCGAAGCGACCGCTGAAGCCGCGCGTCTGCGCCTCCTTGCGCACCTCGTCTTCGACCTTCTTCCACTCCACCCCGAAGGGGGGATTGGCGAGGAGGTAGTCGAAGCGTTCGCCCTCGTGGTGATCTTCGGAGAAGGAGTTGCCGTAGGCGATGTGCGATGCGTCCTGCCCCTTGAGCATCATGTCCGAGCGGCAGACCGCGTAGGTCTCGGCATTGAGCTCTTGGCCGAAGACCTCCAGGCGCGCGTGGGGATTGAGCTCGCGCAGATGATCCTCGGCGACCGAGAGCATCCCGCCGGTGCCGCACGCGGGGTCGCAGAGCGTCTTGACGATCCCCGGCTTGGTGAGGATGTCGTCGGCGTCGTCGATGAACAGCAGGTTGACCATCAGCCGGATGACCTCGCGCGGCGTGAAGTGCTC
>Ga0116217_10003511_pt1 | contig 14182 bp, 20 predicted proteins | sample Sb_taG_6_FD_89697 | JGI IMG/M metagenome (GOLD analysis project Ga0116217, IMG submission 89697) | Peat soil microbial communities from Weissenstadt, Germany - Sb_50d_4_PS metaG | ecosystem: Environmental > Terrestrial > Soil > Wetlands > Peat | place: Germany: Weissenstadt | collected 2010-09-21 | reverse complement strand
TGAGCAAGTCGTTGGTCCCCTTCCACAGCGCGACCGGCAGGTGGACGTAGCCGTGTCCGTAGGGGTCGCCGCAGCGCGGCTCGCCGTTGACGTAGCCGATCAAGTGGCCGCTGATTTCGAGGATCATGACGCGCTCGGCGGCGGACTCAATGGGGAAGTAAGCATAGCCGCCGCGCAGGGCCTCGTGAGCCAGGGAGCCGTTCTCGCCGACCTGGACCGTGTGCCAGGTACGCGGAGTGCCGTCGGGCCGCTTCACGGTATCGCCGGCCCTGGGCGGCACCCAGCTCCCGGCGATGATCTGCGCTTCGATGGGATCAACGGCGATGAGGCCGCGCCCGAAGCGACCGACCGGATCGATGACCAGCGCCTCGCGCGGGAGGATGGGCTTCGGCGCCTCCTCCGCCGGCAACCGACCCGGCCAGGACATGCAGAGCAGCAACGCAAGGCAGGCAGACCATTTCATGGGGTGGCCTCATGGGAATGGAACTTCGTCACGATACCCCGGCGGCGCGCGGGTGACAATCGGCGACTTTGCCGGGAATACAGGGTTTGCGGAATTCAGTCAGGCTCCCGGTAATGCCGATAATGCCACAGGAGCGTATGGGAACGGCCGGTGTGACGGAGGGGCGGCGATGGCGCGGCGGCGGAAGATGGGAAGTCTGGCCGGTGTGCTGGCCCTGGTGGCGGCGGGATGCTCGGCCTTGCCGGGGCGCGGGCTGACGACCTTCCCCGAGGGGCACAAGTTGACCGACACCGCCAAGGAACTGCGCGCCGCCTACCCGACTCCCCTGCCGCTGCCGAGGGAACTCGACAAGCGGCCGCTGCCGCCGTACACCGTCGAGCCCGGCGACGTGCTGCTGGTGCAGGCCGCCGACCTTGACTCTCCCCTCCGCCTGCCCGGCGACCAGCCGGTGATGCCCGACGGCACAATCACCCTGGGCCGCTACGGCCGGGTCCAGGTCGCCGGCAAGACGGTGGACGAGATCGAGGCCGTGGTGCGCGGCCTGGTCGAGGTGCAGCTGAAAGACGCCAAGGAGAAGGACGTCGGGCCAATCGTGGTGCGCGTCGTCACGCGCGTCAGCAAGGTGTATTACGTGCTCGGAGAGGTGAACGCCCCCGGGTCGTGTACACTCAACGGCCGCGAGACGGTCCTCGACGGCATCCTCGCCGCCGGCGGCCTGAACGACCGCGCCTCGCGGCGTTCCATCGTGCTGAGCCGGCCGACCCGGCCCGACGGCTGCCGGGTCGTCTTGCCGATCTGCTACCGCGAGATCGTCCAACTCGGCGACACCAGCACCAACTATCAGCTCCTGCCGGGCGACCGTATCTTCGTGCCGACGCGGACCCTGTGGGAGGAGATGCGCCACAACAAGCCGGAGTGCCCCCCGTGCGGCAGGGCGCAGCACGCCTGTCCGAACGGCACCGGCGGCAACGAGGGTGTCGGGATCGGCGACCCGGAGCACGGCCCTCCGCCTGTGGCGTTGCCGACGCCGAGGTAGACGGTGCCTCACCCAATCTTCTTCAGCAGCGTCACACGGCCGCTCTGCACCCACTCGACCACGAAGATGTTGCCGTCCTTGTCGAAGCAGGCGTCGTGCGGGTGGATGAATTTGCCCGCCTCCCACTGCTTCTCGTCGGCCCGCACCTTGAACCCCGCCAGCACCTTCTTGCGCCACGCCAGGTCGTGGATGTAGTTCGAGCCGTAGCCGTCGCCGACGTAGAAGCCGCCGTCGGCGCCCAAGGCCACGTTCGTCGGGGCGAAGCCGTTGACGTCCTTGTAGACCTTCGCCTCCTGCGGGAAGCTCTTGTTCCAGACGACCTCGCCCTTGAGCGTCGTCTTGACCACCGAGCGCACCGGCATCATGTTGCACAGGTAGAGGAACACCTCGCCGCCCTCGTTGCGCACGTCGATGCCGTGGCCGCCGAGGAAGAAGTCCTTGCCGAAGGAGCGGACGAACTTGCCCTTGGGGTCGAAGACGAGGACGACGTCGAGCGGTGCCTTGCCGTCGTGGCCCATGTGGGTGATGGAGACGAGGCCGGCCGCATCGACGCAAACGCCGTGCGTCGTCTGCCACGGAAAGTCGGCGGGCAGTTCGCCCCAGTTGTGAACGCACTCGTAGCGGTGTTCGCCGCTGCCGAGGACCGGGCCCTTGCTGCCGGCCTTGTCCGCCGCCCCGAGGAAATAGGGGCCAGTCGCGGCCAGGGCGGCGCCCGCGGCCGCCGTCTTGAGGAAGTTACGGCGTTGCATGGTGGGTGTCTCCGGTGGAATGGTGGAACGCCTGATGGGGGGCAATGGACGGCGGCGCGGCCCGGATTGCAACGCCCTACCGCAGCGACTCGCGCAGCCAGCCCGCGACGCGCTCGACGAGCCCGTCACGGACACCGGTGTAGAAATGGTCCGCCCCCGCGATCACCTCGGCCCGCAGCCGCGGGAAGCGAGCCGCGAGCCGGGCCAGCTCCTCCGGCGCCCCGGCGAAGGCCATGTTGTTCGCCACCTCGATTTCGCCGAGGGTCACCAGCGTCGGACACGGCAGGCCGATGACGAAGCGCAGGTAGTTGTAGCGTTCGTCCGGGCCGTACTTCTCGACGTAGCCTGCCGCAGTGATGACGTAGGGTAGCGGCAGCTTGACCTCCAGCAGCGCCGCGGGCCTCCCCGCCTGCACCAGGCGCTCGGCCTCGGCGTAGGTTTCGAGGAACTGCGGGCCGTTCGGGCTGGAACAGAAGGTCGAGTAGGACAGCCGCGGCGGCGACACGGCCAGCACGCAGGCCGGGGCGAGGTACGTCGAGAGCGCCGTCGCGTACAGGGCCTTCACGGCGCCCATGCTGTGACCGAGGAGCCCGACGCGCGGACCGGCGCGACCGCGAAGCCATTCGAGCCAGGCGACGAGGTCGTGGCGGCACTCGTCGGCAACCTCGTAGGCGGCGCCCTGGCGCCGGCCGCCCTTCGCCGTCACCGCCGTGCTGATGCCGTCGTGCCCGCGCGTGTTGACGCGCAGGACCCCGACACCCATCGCTAGCAGGCGCTCGGCCAGGGCGTCGAACAATGTGGAGCTGTAGAAGTTGCCGCCGGTGCCGTGGACGAAACAGAGCGCGTCCAGGGGCACGGCCGGGGGGACGGAGGCCGCCTGAAACATGCCGTCGAGGCACACGCCGTCGCGGGTGCTGGTCTGGACCAGGTCAACAATCACGCCGCACCCCCTTTCTCGGCCCGGGCGACGCTTCATGCATGTTGCCGGGCCGACCCGCCTTCCGGCAAGGGGAAACGCAGTCATTTTGTGTCCGTCCGGCGAACCGCGTTCTTGACCGGGGTGGTGTAATCCCTCCGAAAGGAGGGCACAATCATGGCCCCAGGCAGCACGTGGGTTGGCCGAGCTGCTGCTGCTGCGGTTCATCGAGGGGATGGCCGACGAGGACATCGCCCGCGTCACCCGCTGTCAGCTGGGCACGGTCCGGTCGCGAATCCACTATGCCAAGCGGGCGCTGCATCGCGTGAGGGAGGGGGCGCGCCAACATGAGTGAACAAGAACTGATCCGTGCGTTGCAAGAACTCGTCGCCCGGCACGCGCCGCCCCAGGTACAGGCCGTCGTAGCCGCTGAAGGCGTCGGCATGCAGGTAACCGTGGTAGTTGGCCAGGAACTCCTGCGGGCCGTCGCGCTTGCGGTTGACCGTGAAGTCGAAGACGTTGAACGGGTGGGCGGCGTCGCCCAGGTAGCCCCACAGGCGCGGCGTGCTCAAAAGATGAGTTTCCGGGTCCTGAAATTTCACCGTGGTGTCGTCGGTGGGCAGCGCCCGCGACTGCAGCACCACGCAGGCCATCAGGTCGTACAGCGGCCGCAGCAGGTCGGCACAGGCCCCCAGCCAGTCACACAGAGTTGAGCGGCGCAAAGAGAAGCCTTGTCGCTCGTAGACCCGTTGCAGGCGGTGCAGCGGCAGGTGGTCGGTGTACTTGCTGACGATCAGGTGGGCCAACAGGCCCGGCCCCGGCAACCCCTTGGCAATGGGCATCGCCGGCTTGGGCGCGGCAAGCACCACCGCGGGGGGCTCCGACGGCGGCAACGGTTGCGCCGGTGCCTGGGGCGGCGTGCCAGGCTCGCTGGGCCCCCGATTGGGGGAGTGCGGCTCGGGAGCGCTGGCTGTCGCCGCCGGCGGCGCCGCCGGCGGCGCCGGCTGGGATTGTGGTTGCCGCGACGGCATCGGCTCGGACTCCTGAGCTGGCTGGCGTTGCTGTCCCTGGGCGTGCGGCGGTCGGCTGCAGCACGGGCAAGCATACTTGTGGACGAAGTGCTCGATCACGAACAACGACGGCGGCCGATAATCGAGTTGTTCGCTCCGGTCCGTGCCGATATCGACGCGTCCCTGGCCGCAGCCCGGGCAGACGCGCTGGGCCTCGGCCAACTCGTGATGCCGCGGCTCGCGGGGCAGGTGGTCCGGCAGGCGACGGCGGCCATGCGGCCGGCAGCGCCGCTTGGGCTTCGCCGCCGCGGCCGCTTCAGCCGGCGCGGCCGCCGTGTCCTGGCCCGCGGCCAACTCCGCGAACAGCAGGGGTTGCTTGGGGTCGAAGCGTTCGCCACGCGGCCCGTACCGGCGGCGCAGCAGCAGGTCGATCCGGTGCCGCAGCGCCTCGTTGTCACGCCGGTGCTCGTGCAACGAGGCCAGCAGTTCCACTACCTGGCCCTTTTGGGGCGTAAGCCAGGGGCGCTGGACTACGCCCGGCCGCTAGCCGGCTGGTCGTTGCCCGGCGCCTTCGCGGCGCTGTGACGGCGGCTGGAAGAAGCCGATCCGAAAGGGGGGACACGGCAATACATCCGAGTCCTGCGTCTGCCGGAGAGCTACGACCTGGCCGCGGTGACGGCGGCCGTCGAGCGGGCCCTGGCCCTGGCGGTCGCCGACACCAACGCGGTGCGGCTGCTGCTGGCGCGGGCCCGGGAGCGGCCGGCGGCTGGCTTCGACCTGACGGGCCGGCCGCAGTTGTCGGCAGTCAGCGTACCGCCGCCCGACCTGCCGGCGTACGGCGATTTGACCTCCGGGAGGGGGGTGAAGCGCTGAAGGCGAAGCACGTACACGCGGCCGACATCGTCCTGCTGAGGCATCACCTGGCGGCGCTGTACCTGCCGACGGTCAAGGCCGAGTGCGAGCAGGTAGCGCGGCAGTGTGCGAGTGAGAACATCGACTACCTCGGCTTCTTGCTGCGGCTGTGCGAGCGTGAGCTGGGCGACCGGGAGCGGTGGGCCTGCGCGCGGCGGCTGAAGGCGGCGCGGTTGCCGCGGGTGAAGTCGCTGGACGAGTTCGATTTCACGGCCCAGCCGTCGCTGAACCGGGCGCTGATCGTGGAGCTGTCGCGGTGTGAATTCATCGACCGCCGCGAGTCGGTGATCCTGCTGGGCGGGCCGGGAACGGGGAAGACGCACGTGGCCATCGGGTTGGCCGTGGCGGCCTGCCAGCGCGGCAAGAAGGTGCGCTTCTTGCGGGTGACGGAACTGCTGACGCAGTTGTTGGAGGCACGGGAGGAGCGGGTGCTGGGCCGGCTGCGAGGCCAGTTGGCGCGGCTGGACCTGCTGGTGCTGGACGAGTTCGGTTACGTGCCGGCCAGGTGGGTGCGGGACTGCTGTTCGACGTGATCAGCACGTCATACGAGAGGACGAGCGTGATCGTGACGACGAACCTGCCGTTCGAGCGCTGGACGGAGGTACTGGGGAATGAGCGCCTTGTGGGGGCGGCGTTAGATCTATTGACACACCGCTGTCACGTGCTGGGAGCGACGGGGGAGAGCTACCGGCTGAAGGAGGCGCGCCGCGGGCGCCAGGCGTCCGAGGGAGGAGGTGCGCGGGAGAAGAAATAATTGAAGATGCCGAAACGCGAAGAGGGGAGGGCCCCGTTGTCGGCGTCCCCAGCCGTCTGCTAGTCCGCTGCTCTTCCTCGTAAGCTGGACCGCCGCCCAGGCATACTCCGCCATTTTTCCCAGGGGAAGACAGGCGACCTGGGACCCGTTGGGACTCCAGGCGGAACGCGAAGGATGGGCAATGGGACGTCGGCGTGGTGCTACTCGATGGACCCGAGGGTGTCGGCGCTGCGATGTGCGGCCGTCGCCGTCATGACTGTCCTCGAAGGGCTGGCAGCAGTGCTGTTGCGTGAAGGAGATGCGGTGGCCGAAGTCCGTGTCGTTGGGCCCCATCCGCCAGTGGTAATTACCGTCCCTGGCGTCCGTGATCCGCTGGTCGCAGTAGTCGCACACGACGACCGAGTTCGAGCGGCCATTGCGTTCTTGCATGACGAGCGGCATCGTCGTTTCTCCGGCGTTAAAGAGCATCGCACCTTTCTCACCATCAGCAAGGCTACCGGAGGCGACGGCGGTGGAGCAAAAGCAGCAGTCGGCAACGGTGGTGCCTGTCGAGCGTTGCACTGGCACGGTGACGTCACGAGCCCATCGCGATCGCATACGTCTGTTCAGTAGTCTCCGCAAACCGAGGCTGCTACAACGATTTCAAGGCCAGAACTCAGCAGGGGCTGGCACCGATTACGGCACCGAAAGGGCTTGAAACGGCACCAAATGGCACTAAAATCTGAGAAGAAGGCTAACCTTCAGGAACGCCGGAGTGAGACCGAAAGGCTTGTGAAATAACGGGTTAGGACGCTTGGGGGCGTAGCTCAATTGGTTAGAGTACCGGACTGTCGATCCGGTGGTTGCGGGTTCGAGTCCCGTCGCCCTCGCTGAAGCAGGATAAGGACTTACGTCAAATCGAAAACTGATCTGCCCGCGTGTGGCAGAGTTTGGTGGCAGAGAAATGCCCCCTTGGTAGCAGCCACTACCTCGGGGGCTGAAACGGACCTTCCGGCCCGGCTCATCGCTGGAGGGTTCACTGATGCCTCATCACGCAAAGCCTTTCTTCCGAACGGGTCGCGGCTGGTTCGTCCAGCTCGGCAAGCAGCAGATCAAGCTCTGTGACGGACCCGAAAATTCCGTGACAGAAGCGGCCGCGTGGGAGCGTTACCATTTGGTAATGGCCGAACACGCCGCCGCGCAGCCTGTCCCCAAAATGTCCCCAAGCTCAGGCCCGACCGTCCCGGAAATCCTCGACAAGTACCTCGACTGGTGCCAGAAGCACCGGGCCGGCCGCACCTTCGACTGGTATCGCGACCACATCCAGAGCTTCCTGAACGCGCTGCCTGACGCCGCCGCCCTGGCCGTGGCCGCCCTCCGGCCGTTCCACGTCATCGAGTGGGCCGACAGGCACGCCGACTGGAGCCCGGCCTACCGCCGCGGCGCCATCGTCGCCATCCAGCGGCCGTTCAACTGGGCGGAGGAGCTGGGCTACATCGCCGCCAGCCCGATCAAGAAGATCAAGAAGCCGCAGCCGCAGCGGCGAGAGAGCCACATCACGCCGGAAGACTTCACCGCCATCGCCGGCCGCTACGCCGAGGGCGATCCGTTCCGCGACCTGCTGGAATTCGCGTGGTACAGCGGCTGCCGTCCGCAGGAAGCCCGGCACGTCGAGGCCCGCCACGTCCAGCTGCAAGCGGAGTGCGTCGTCATCCCCAAGGAAGAAGCCAAGGGGAAACGGCGCCCCCGCGTCATCCTGCTGCACGGCAGGGCGCTGGAGATCATCAAGCGGCTGATGGCGGAGCATCCGCAAGGCAAGCTGTTCCTGAACGAGGACGGCAGCCCCTGGAAGCGCTTCGCCATCGCCAACCGCTTCGACCGGCTGCACCTGGCGCTGGGCATCGAGGCGCTGAAGGAGGAAGGCATCGCCATCCCGCCGCTGCCGCGGTTCAACCGCCGGGCCTACGCCGACAAGGCGGCACTGGCCGCCGCCCGGAAGGAACACCAGCAGAAGCTCCGCGAGCGGCGGAAGCAGATTCTCAGGCTGGCCAGGCAGCATGGGAGGAAAGTCGCCCTGTACGATGCCCGCCACGGCTTTGCACAGCGGATGCTTGAGAGCGGGGCGAACCACCTGGCCGTTGCTGAGCTGATGGGGCACTCGACCGGCCGCATGGTGGCGGAAACCTACAGCCACATGAACCGGGCGACGGAGCACCTGAAGGACACGCTCAGGAAGGCAGATGAAGATGCTTCAGGCGTGTAGGCGGACGCCGGGGAGCGGGCGGCGGGGTTTCCTGCCGCCCCTCCCGCTTCTGGCTGGCCAGGAAGCCGTCGAGATCGTCGTCGGCGATGCGAATGCAGCCTCTCTTACCGGGCAGGCCGAGGCGATGGTGAGCCAGCACGCCGGCCTGGCACCAGCCGTAAATGAGGGCCAGGGAAACGCCCGCCCGTTCTGCCGCCTGCTTGACCGTCAACACAATCCACCTCACTGGCGGCGCCGGCGCCGCTCCTGCTCCATCCACTCGATGTTCATCCGCATCATCTCGCGCTCCCTGCGCGCGCCTTCCCGGCCGAGGCGGATCAGGACAACCGCACCGAGAACGACGATGACGGCAAGCACGCCCACCGACAGGAAATCCACCGTAGGGTTATGAAGCGGATCAGCCCACAGCTCCGGGTGTGCCATGTCCTCGGAAATGCGCCAGAACAGGTAGATCGGGCCGCCGATGATGCCGGCGAGCCCCACCAGGAAGCAGAATCGGTTCACGGTTGCTTCTCCTCCGCCTTCTTGCCGCCGAGCAGCGGGGCGACGACGTGCTCGACGACGGCATGGGTGCCCTCGGCGTTGCCCTGAAGGTGCCGGGTGACGCGGCGGGCGGCGAACCACAGCACAATGCCGACGCAGATGATGGTCAGGAAGAACGTCACGATGACGGCGATCAGGATTGGCATGGTTCCACTCCGGGCGAAAGATGGGCGGTGACCGAATCGCCACCGCCGCGAAGCTGTTTTCACCGCCGGAACGCCTGCTGCCACTGCCGGTTAACCGTCCGGTGCGTGCGGGTACAGACCCAGACGAGGATCGGCACGGTCACGTTCGCCAGCATGAGGATAGCGAGCGCGCCGATGAGGCAGACGGCGGGGAGCAGGATCGTCCGGTTGAAATCGCGCATCAGAGAATTCTCCTGCGGGCGAAAGAATGGCGGGGTGGGCGCCCCGCCGGTTACTCGTTCTCCGCCGGTGGCTGTTCCTGCGCCCGCTTGGCGAGTTCTTCTCTCGCTTTCTTGAGTATCTGGCCCACTGGGGAATTCTCCTTCTTCTCCTGCTCCTGCTTGTCTTCCGCCGCGAAAATCGCGACCGAACCCATGACCAGAGCGACGGCCAGGATTGGGAGGGCCAGGATTTCGGGAACTCCCATCCTGCCGAGCAGCCATGCCGCGACGGCCATCACCAGGAGGAATGCCACCCAGAGTTTCATTGTCGGTCTCACTTCTGCCTCCAGAGAAACGCGGGGTGGGCGAGTCCCGCTATGGTCACTTGCTCAGAATGCGCCACAGGGCCGTGCCGACTTTCTTGGCAGCATCGGCGCTGCGATTCTTGATGTCCTCGCGCGTTTCGGGCTTGGCGGTTCCCCATGCGCCCACCAAGAACTTGCCGAAGCGGAAGTAGGCGTAGATCATCAGCGGCACCCAGACGATCAGAAACAGCGTGCCGAGCGTTTCGCCGCTGTCGTGTGTTGCGAACATCATCTCTCGATCCTTTCTGTCAGAGGTAAGGAGGGGCGGGCGATGCCCCCGGAGCGCCTTTCAACGCTCCATGCCTTGGTTCTTGTCCGGCTCACGCTCGGCGGTCGCGCGATTGACGTAACCGTCGAGATGATTCCGGAACGTCCCCGTCTGGTCCAGGGCACGAGTTACTTGCTGCGGGGTCGGTGAGCCGGGAGCACCCGGTTCGTTGGTCAGCGTCATGCTGTCCGGGAACGCCTTGAGAACGGCGTTCTGAAGGTCTTTCGCCCCTTCTCGCAGCCATGCAGCGAACTGCGCGCCCAGAGCCGGTCGCGGGTTCCCTTGCCGCCTGTCATCAGCCATCGAACACACCTCCTCTTAGTGATTGGGCGACTTACTCGTCTTGCATGTTGCGGTTGCCAAACATCGCCCGGTTTTCCATCTCAGCGTCAACGACCTGTTGCTGGCGGCGGCGCAAAACCTCGCGTTGCACGCCCAGCATGAAGCCCATCGAAATGCCGCCGAGCATGACGTAGGCGCCCAGGACTTGCGACACGGGGAGTAGCAGAGCGCCGACGATGAAGCAGATCAGAATCTCGAATGCCATTGCCCGCTGGACGGTGCGAATGCCCGGAATCAGCATGGCCAGCCACGGGTAGCCGCAATCCTGCGAATGCTGCTGGAACCCGGCGCTGCGTAGACGTGCGCCGTTGACGCGGTGGACGAGCAGCAGGACCACGAACAGCAGGGAAAAGACCCACATGGCCGGTTCGCCGCTGCCGCCCGCCACGAAGAAGAGCAGCACGAAGCCGAACAGTGCCGACCACGAGAGCGACTCAGGGCCGAATCGCACATGCAGGAATGGGGCAATGGTTGCCCAATGAATCTTCATGGCGAAGAACAGCACGTTGAAGCTTTCCTTCATCGTCGGCGCTTCGATCCGGTCCTTTTGCGGTTGCTGTTGCATTGACGTAGACCTCCTTTGGAGTTAGTGTGTGCGTTGCTGCCCTTTCGCTCGCCAACCTCCGACCTACATGGCCGGAAGATGCCCTAATAGAACGAATAAGGCATAAGTTAGGGCAGCACTCAGTTTCGCCCCGGACGCAGCCGCTGCTGCATCCGCTGTTGCTGGATGTTGAACGCCTCGATACCCGCTTTGCAGATGGCGAAGAATTCATCGAAGGCGTCCCGATGCATCGAGGGATGTACGCACGATGCCACCACGTCGAGGATTGCCTGAGCCATCGCCATCGCGGTATCGTGTGGTAGCCGCTGGTTGGTATCCATCGGTTAGCCTCGCTGGCTGAATGCCGCCTTGATGAACGCCTCGCCGTTGGAAAACGGCTGGCCGCTGCGGATGATCCAGCCATCGACGACGTAGCCGCATTCAGGGCCACCCGTGCGCATTCCATGCATGAACGCATTTCCCTGTTTGATGCTCTCGTATCTCTCGCTATAGCTGGATGACGATTTCCCCTCGCCTGTCAGTTCGTCGTAGACCTCGCCGCCGGGCTGTACCGTGCTGCTGGCGAACCCGCGCAGCCGCTTGCCGAGCAGCGAACAGCCATACGCCGCAGTCTTTTCGTCCCCCACGGCGTGGAAAATCTTGGTGAGGAAGTTGGTTAAGAACGCATCCGCCTGATGCTCTCCGCCTTGGTGCATGGTTGCGTAAAACGAATGTATGCTTTGGGTCAAGAACAGGAGGCACCCCCGATGGCTGCGGCACTCGGCCAGGTAGTCGGAATCGAAGCTGTTGACCACCTTTTGGGCTTCGTCGGCCCAGATGATGGTAATCGGCGTGTCGTCTGCCGCCTTGCGCCGCAGGACGTGCCGCTGCGTGGCGAACTTCCACCCCGCCAAACAGGCGCTTCCAGACGCGCCGTATTGGGCGATGGGCATGTCGAGGAACACATACTTGCCCAGCTCGAACATGCGCGGTGAAACGTTCGTCGTCGTGCTGAGCAACTCGCGTAAAATGCCCGTGCAGAGCGTGTGGAGCGTGCCCTGAACATCAGCCAAAACCGAGGATCGGACTTTTGGATCCTGGCCGGGGTACTCGCTGAGCCAGAACGCCCTGGCCAGCTCGTAGTCGTGCCGCTCGGCAGACGTCTTCTGCGCCGCGTGCGCCGCCCGGAATACATCGTTGTGGTAATTCCGTTGCCATTCGCTACTACTCACCATTTCCGAGCTGGTTGCTGCCTCGGTGATGAACCGCTGGACGTTTGGCGCGCTGACATCCTCGCCCGACTGACGGACTATCTCGATGGCGTTGTAAAGGGCGCGCGACTTCTGCATTTCCCAGAACTTCTCATTCTCCTGCCCCCTGCCGCCGCCCCCGCTGCGCGACAGCGTCTCGCCGATGGTCAGAATGCACTGGGTAAGGTCGCGGGAATCGGCCCCGGCACGCATCTCCTCAGCCAGCAGGTTGAATCTCGCACCCTCATGGGGGCCGAAAACGATGAGGTCTTTCGACCGCCCGGCCTTGGCGAAGATGGTCTGCCAGAACTCCCGGTCTTCCGGCTTCGATCCCAGGATTAAGCCCGAGGTCAGGCGATCAGAGACGATGGCCTTACCAAGCGCGAAGCCGCTGCCAGAAGATTTTCCCGATCCCGACGCTCCGAATATGGCGATGGAGCGGAGCAAATCCCGGCGAGTGAAGACATCCTGCTGGTTCCATCGGTAGACCGCCGCGTCGAGGGAGCGATCCTTCGGCACAGCGGTTCTCTTCAGCAAGGCTGACCCGAGCGACGCTATTCCCTTGGCGGAAGCCGCGTCGGGCGAGACGCCCTGCGGCAGAGCCGCTTTCTTCAGCAAGGGCGCGGCAGTTGAGGTTATTGCATCATCGAAGGCCGTATCCTGTACTCTTCCTCGCCGCTTGAACCGGCGAAGGGCAAAGTAGATGATGGTGAGAATCACGGTGATCCAGAACAGCACCACGAACGGGTTATCCGGTTGGTCGTCCATTTGCTTTTTTCTCCTTCTTGCTGTCTCTAAGCGCGAACGGATTACGATGACCGGGCCACAGGGCGTGCGGCAAGCCGCCGATCAATACGGCCAGCACCACACAGGCCGCCCATTCGTACCAGTAGATGCCAAACAGCATGGGCTGCCCTCACTTCGCACGATCAGCGCAGACGCGGGCGAATGTCTTGATGTCGAGCCCCTGGTCGTTGGCCTTTTTGGCTTCTTTCAGCAGATCGGAGAGCTTTTCGATCAGGTCGCTGAGCGACAGCTCTTTGCCCGCGACGGTGACGTTAGCGCCGGAGGGCAGAGGCATCTTTACCCGATCCATGCGCACGGCAGACGTGCCGTTGCCGTTCTGCCGCTTGCGGTGCTGCACAATGGCAGCGCGGCTGGCCCCGGAGAGATTGAGCGCGAGGGCCTCCGCTTGCTGCTCCTGTGGCAGCTTGCTGATCTCGTACACATTTGTGATGCCGATCTTGTCGGCCTGGGCCTTCAGGGCTTCCCGCACGGCTTCGATGCAGCGCGATGGCGAGAGCAACCGCACGATCATCGACTCGCTGAGCTTCAGGTGCGCTGCCAGGTCCTTGCCAGTCCAGCCGGGGTTGATCGCCAGCAGTTCCGTGCATGCTTGCCACTTCTCGAAGCCCGTCAGGTCGGCGCGCTGCAGGTTTTCGGTGAGCTGGATCACCTTCACCTGCGTGTCGGTCAGCGGCTCGTCGGTGATGATGACCTGGAGCGTCGGCAGCATGACGAGCGTCGCGGCCCGCAGACGCCGCTCCCCGGCGATCAGCGTCCCGTCCGGCTTGGCCAGCACGGGCTGGAGCTGACGCACCTTCAGCGACTCACCGAGCTGGCGCAAATCCTGTTCATCAAAGTGCTTGCGCGCTTGGGGGTTGACTCGAAACCAGCCCAGTGGCTTGACGGCGAGCTGCGCTGCCATAAAAAACCTCGTGGGGTCGGAAGCCATGTGAACCGTGTAATCCACTCCGTCGAAGCAAAAATAGGTTAAGTGCATAGAAATGCAGTCGTAAGTTGTCCGAAAGAAGACGGAAAGTTGTCAGAAATCTGAGCGCAGGGGTAACGACAGTGACCGAGCAGAGACGCGGAACGGTGAAGCCCGATGCAAATCAGATAAAGGCGCTGCGCGCAAGAATTGGCTGGCGGGTTGAGGATTTAGCCAAGCACGCCAAGTGCTCCAGTAAGACAATCGAGAACGTCGAGCGCGGGGCGAATGTATATATCTTCACGCTAAAGAAAATCGCTGAGGCGTTTGGAGTCGAGTATCACCAGCTGCTGGCCGACGGAGATCAAGTCGCGCAACCAGAGAAGAAAGAGCGCCGCATCAAGATAGAGCTTAAGCTGTCCATTCCGTTCCACGACTTCGACGAATCTGACGAATTGATGGAATTCATCCATTGGGTTAAAAAACTGCTTAACAGCGGCGATGACATCGATGTGGACGGCGTCGAGGAAGGTAGCGTAATGATAAAGCTGGAAATCTCCGAACGCGATTTGCAATCATTTCTTGACCTGTTTTACAGAGGCATGTTCGCAAGTGGAAATGTCGATGCGTTCAGATTAGAAGGGCATGACGATTGGGTAGGAGGCAAAACTATAATCAAGATAGATGTACCATACAGCGCCCTTGGTACTATTGTCGGTCTAGTTGCAGGA
>Ga0116217_10003510_pt1 | contig 14182 bp, 10 predicted proteins | sample Sb_taG_6_FD_89697 | JGI IMG/M metagenome (GOLD analysis project Ga0116217, IMG submission 89697) | Peat soil microbial communities from Weissenstadt, Germany - Sb_50d_4_PS metaG | ecosystem: Environmental > Terrestrial > Soil > Wetlands > Peat | place: Germany: Weissenstadt | collected 2010-09-21 | reverse complement strand
GGTTCTTTGCCGATATTCTCCATGATGTCAATTTCGCCGCAGTCGGGCCAGCCCGGTTTTTCGATGTCGTCGCCGAGCATCCAGAAGGCGGGCCAGATTCCCTGTCCGCGCGGGATCTTGATGCGCGCCTCGAATCGTCCATAAGTCTGCGAAAACTTGCCCAGGGTCTTCAGGCGCGCGGAGGTGTAGCTTCTGGTGACGCCGTCGGAGCCAGTGTATTTTTCCCGCAGCACCTTGATGACGAGATTGCCATCCTGTTGTGAGGCATTGTCGAGGCGTTTCGTGTAGTACTCGAGCTCGTTGTTGCCCCAGCCTCCGCCGCCGGTTTCTGAGACCCATTTCGAGGAGTCGACCGCCGAGCCCTTGGGGCCGTTGAACTCATCGCTCCAGACCAGCTTCCATGCCGGAGCGGCGGCTGCCGCTAGCCTGCGCAGCCGCGGATGCAACGCCACTCGCGCCAGCCAACAGAATGATCGCGAACAATGCAGGGCCTTGCCACTTGGATCTCATCGCCGCTCCCGTGAAATTGAGAATCGTTCCCACCTATACTTCCGAACTATACTCACACCCTGTCCTCCGGCACTATACTCACGGCGACTCATTCGTGCCAGGAGAACTCCGTGTCGAACGAACAGAGCAGAAGACCCTTCCTGAACTTATCTGCCGTGGGATTGACCGCAACTGCGACCGCCGACCTGGCGTCTGCACTTTCACCTGCACTCTCACCTTCCCCCGCGGCGCCTCCCGCGGGTGAAATCGCGGTCCGCGTGACCAGCGGTAAACTCCGCTATGCTCCGGCGGACAGCCTAGCCTGGCACACCGCCGCCAGGACGGTGGAGAACGCGAACGCCATTGTGCTCGATCCCGACAAGAAGTTCCAGCAGATGCTCGGCTTCGGCGCAGCTTTCACCGACGCCGCCTGCTACATGTTCAATCAGCTTCCCGCCCCGGCTCGCGAGGAGTTGTTTCATGAGTTGTTTCATCCCTCGGAAATGGGGCTCAGCGTTTGCCGCACCTGCATCGGGTCCAGTGATTACTCGACTGAAGTCTTCAGCTACGACGAAGGCGATCCCGATCCCGAGATGAAGAGATTCTCCATCGCGCATGACCAGGCCTATGTGTTGCCGATGCTGCGGCTGGCGCGGAAGGCGAATCCGGACTTGTTCATCTTTTCGTCGCCGTGGAGCCCTCCGGGATGGATGAAGGCCGGAGGCTCGATGCTGGGCGGTTCGATGCGGCCGCGCTACTTTGGTCCCTACGCGCAATATTTTGTGAAGTTCCTGCAGGCCTATGCGGCGGAAGGCGTGCCGGTGCAGGCAGTCACGGTGCAGAACGAAGTGGACACCGACCAGGATGCACGAATGCCGGCCTGCTCGTGGCCGCAGGAATATGAGATCGGATTCGTCAGGGACCACTTGGGACCGGCACTGCAGCAGAATGGCCTAGCCACAAAAATCTGGGTTCTCGACCATAACTACAACTTGTGGGGCCGCGCGATCTGCGAGCTTGACGAAGAAGGTCTACGCAAGTACTGCAACGCGATCGCCTTTCACGGTTACGTGGGCACGCCCGAAATGTTGGACAAGGTGCATGACGCGCATCCCGATGCGCAGCTGTACTGGACCGAAGGTGGTCCCGACTACACGGCTCCCGAATATGCCACCGACTGGACGAACTGGGGGCAGACCTTCACGCAGGCAATTCGACACTGGTGCCAGGCGATCAGCGGATGGAATCTGGCGCTCGATGAAAAAGGGAAGCCGAACATCGGGCCGTTTCCGTGTGGCGGGATGGTGACGATTCACTCCCAGACCAAGGAGATCACCCGCAGCGGCCAGTATTGGGCTTTTGCCCATTTCTCGCGAACCGTGCGCCGGGGGGCGAAGAGATTTGAATCTACTTGCAAACTGGCCGGGGTGGAGCAGGTTGGCTTTGAGAATCCGGACGGGCAGAAAGTGCTGGTGGTTACGAACTCCGGGCCTGCGAAAACGGCAACTCTCGAGCAAGCCGACAAGACCGCCGATCTTGCCCTGGCGCCGGATTCCGTGACCACCCTGACCTGGAGTTGAGCTGGCGTCATGGTCTGCCTCTTCGCCGGATTCCGGTCATTGCGGTAGCCGGGCGTGAAAGAATTACATGCCGTTTCCTGTCGTTCGCTGACCGGCTGCGTGCCAATCGCCTCAAAACCAAGAGCTTAGGTTTTGGCACGCCCGGTGCAACCTTTTCTACGTTCCCGACCTCAGATAGAGGCTTGTTGCTTCGCCGGCGAAGCGACGGACGCTAAGGTTTGCGTCCCTCCGAGTCGACAGCTGCGGGAATTGCCTTCGTCTGGGTTCTTGTTGTGCGCCCTCGTCTTCTGACGCGGTCTGGGGACCGCGCCACATCTGAAGGCTGTTGTCCTGGCCAGTAGTCGAAATCGTGCAGCAGTGTCGCTTGTTCCCGGGATGGTTGCAGTGGGACTGCCCGCTGAAGTGGGTTTCGGAGGACGTGTCAGATGCGATTGCTCAGCGCCCGACTCATCGTCTCGCTCATTGTTGGCGTCACGCTGGTATCGCTTTGCTCTTCGTATTACCAGGTCCTGGTGCAAAGCCGGGGACTGCAAAAGGATTTGCAGCGGCGCGCCGAAGTGCTGGGGGAGAGTCTCGCTCGAAATGTGGAACGCGATCTGGAGCGCGATGACCAGCATACCCTGCAGCGAACCGTTCAACAGTATGCCAACCGAGACCATTTAGCCGGACTGGCAGTCTATGATCCGAAAGGCCATCCCATTGCCGTTACGGCCAACCTTCAGCCGCTGATGGCCAGTGCCCCGGCCATCGTATTGCAAGGCCTCAAGGAAAATCACGACACGAGCGCCTTCCTACGGATGGGAACAGTCAGGATCCATATCTACGCTTTGCCGTTGCATCGCGGAGACGATCTCATCGGCATTCTCGCCGTCGTGCACGACTCCCAGTACATCCGCGACGAGAGCCAGCGCGTGTGGCGGGAAACGTTTCTGAGCGGCCTGGCCCACGTCATTCTGATCGTACTGATCACCTTGTTGATCGTGCGCTGGAGCATTACGGGACCGATCGCGCGGACGGCCGTCTGGATGAAGGCGTTGCGGACGGGGCGAGGCGCGGTGCGGATTCGAGTTCCGGATCTGGAGATGTTTCGTCCCCTGGCTCGCGAAGTCGCGACCTTCGCCGAGAGCCTGAATACGGCCCGCTCGGCAGCGGAGCTGGAGGCGCGCTTGCGCGAGAGTGGTGAGTCCATGTGGACGGCCGACCGTCTCGCAGTACACGTTCGCGCCCGGCTGGAAGACGGCAGGCTGTTCGTGGTCTCGAACCGCGAGCCTTATATGCACATCCGGCGCGGGAAATCGATCGCAGTCAACGTCCCGGCCAGCGGCCTGGTGACCGCGATCGAGCCCGTGCTTCGCGCCTGCGATGGAACCTGGGTCGCGCACGGATCCGGCGACGCCGATCTGGAAATGGTGGACGCACATGATCGATTGCTGGTTCCGCCCGACGATCCGCGCTACACCCTGCGGCGAATCTGGCTGACCAAGGAAGAAGAGGAAGGCTATTACTACGGGTTCGCCAACGAGGGGCTCTGGCCTCTTTGCCACATCGCCCACACCCGCCCGCTGTTCCGCGCCAGCGACTGGAAGCATTATCAGGAAGTGAATCGCAAGTTCGCCGACGCCCTGCTGGAAGAGATGGAGAACGTCAGAAAGCCCGTCGTGTTAGTGCAGGATTACCACTTTGCCCTGCTGCCGAGAATGATTAAGCAGAGCCGGCCCGACGCGCGCGTGGCCATCTTCTGGCATATTCCCTGGCCGAATCCGGAGGCGTTCGGGATTTGTCCGTGGCAGCGCGAACTGGTCGACGGCTTGCTGGGCGCCGATCTCCTTGGCTTCCACATTCAGGCGCACTGCACCAACTTCCTGCAGACAGTCGATCGCATTGTCGAATCGCGCATCGACTGGGAACACTTCTCGGTGCAGCGCCTGGACCATCCCACGACCGTGCGGCCTTTTCCCATCAGTGTGGAAATCGCGGAGGCGCCCGCCGATCCGCCGCGTGAATCGGCCTATGAAGAACGGGCGGCACTGCTCAAGACCCTGGGCGTCGAGGCCGCACTGATGGGCATAGGCGTCGATCGCATGGACTATACGAAGGGGATTCTGGAAAGGTTTCTGGCTATCGAGCGTCTTCTGGAAAAGTACCCGCGCTACCAGGGCGTGTTTACGTTTGTGCAGATTGGCGCTCCTACGCGCACCCACATCAAGCGCTATCACGATTTGCAGGCAGAGGTAGAGGCGGAAGCCGACCGCATTAATTGGCGATTTCAGTCGGGTCAGTGGAAGCCGATCGTCCTGTTGAACCGGCAGCACAGCCATACAGAGATTGCGCCTTACTACCGCGCTGCCGACTTGTGCCTGGTGACCTCGTTGCACGACGGCATGAACCTGGTGGCGAAGGAATTCGTGGCCACGCGGCACGATGAACGAGGTGTACTCATTCTGAGCTGCTTTACCGGCGCCGCCCGCGAGTTGCGGGACGCCCTGCAGGTCAATCCCTACGACATCGATCAGACCGCGGAGGCGATTCGCGCTGCCCTCGAAATGCAATCCGATGAAAAGCAGATGCGCATGCAGCGCATGCGAAAACAAGTGCGCGAGCACAACGTGTATCGCTGGGCGGGCAGCCTGATTGGAGAGCTTTGCGAAGTCCGCCTGGATGTTGCGGAAGGAGCCGGCAACCAGTTCCAAGCCGGCGCCTCCGTGGCGTAGGAATACAAGCCGAGGGTCGGAGGAGCACCGTGCGTAAACCGGACAAGCCGTTTTTCTTCAACACGTCGGAACACCTGCTGCGCATCGGAAGGCAGAAGGCCACCACGCTCTGCGAATTGTGGCAGGCGCTGCAGACCTGCCCCGATGACTCGATCTTCCAGCACACGTTCCGCACGCTGCAAGAGCACCATTTCATCCGGCAGGGATTCTCCAACGACTTCGCGCACTGGTGTATTTCCGCCTGCAACGAGCCGGTACTGGCGGAACAATTGGCCAGCGTGGATGTGCGGGAATTCACTGCGATTGAAGGTCTGCGCCGCCGGATGGTCGGCATCGTGGACGAGTTTCTGCAGACACATCCCCGGTCGGGTTCCAAGGCGGGACACGAGCCCTTCTATTTTTGTGCTTCGGACATTGTCGTGCTGCCCACGCCGTTTTCGCCGGACTCCCTGCCCGGGTTTATCGATGGCCTGAAGCAAGTCAGCGTGCACTCGATTCACCATCACTTTATTGAGGCGCGGCTCCGGCTGCACCTGATGTCGAACGATTTTTCCCAGTGGCTGGAAGAGGAAACCGGTCTTCCCCAGGCCGCCGATGCCATTGAGCGCATCGACATTTACACCAGCACGATGGAAGGCGTACGCCAGCAGATTGCCGCCATCGTCGAACAAGCTTCGAATTAGGACAGCCAGAAGAATGAAGTCACAGTCACAGTCCGAAGACCAGCGCGCCACCGGCACCAGTGCCACCGCCAACTCGCATACTCCTGCCGAGGCTGCCAGAAACGGGGCGGAAATCGAACCCCCTGAGATCGACGCGCCCGAGCCGGCGCCAAGTGAGCCCTCTCGTGGAAACGGGCGCCCGCTTCCCGCCAGCGTTTTGACTCCGCCCCCACCCGCCCCGTCCCCTCACCTGGACGACTACCGGACCATCATCGGGCAGGCCCCTTTGGACGCACTGCGCTTTCTGGCGCGCGACCTGAAGGGGAAGTCGATCAAGATGGTGAACTCGACCGCGGTCGGTGGCGGCGTGGCCGAGATGCTGAACCGTCTCGTGCCCCTGCTCACAGAATTGGAGGTGCCAACACACTGGGATGTCATTACCGGCGGCAACGACTTCTTTGAGGTCACCAAGGCCTTTCATAACGCGCTGCATGGCAGCAGCTATGAACTGACCAAGGCCGCGCAGGAAATATTTCTGATGTACAACGAGCAGAACCGGGACCGCCTGCAGTTCGGCGAGGAGATGGTCGTGATCCACGACCCGCAGCCGGTCGGCCTGATCCGCTCGCGCGAAAGAACACGAGCCAGCTGGGTCTGGCGGTGTCACATTGACTTATCGAATCCCGATGCTCACGTGTGGGAGTTCCTGCGGCCGTTTGTGGAGCAATACGACGCCGCCATTTTTTCTTCGCAGTCTTTCGCCCGGCAGCTGCCCATCCCGCAATATCTCTTCTATCCATGCATCGATCCGCTGTCGGAGAAAAATAAAGAACTGCCGGATGCGGTGGTGCAGAAGATATGTGACGAGTTTGGCATCGACCGCTCCCGTCCCATCGTGACCCAGGTCTCCCGCTTCGACCGGTTGAAAGATCCGGTGGGCGTGGTGCATGCCTACAAGCTGGCCAAGAAATATGTAGACTGCCAGCTGGTTCTGGCCGGTGGCGGCGCGTCCGACGATCCCGAAGGCGCAGCCGTGTTGCAGGAAGTGAAACGGGCGGCGGGGGACGACCGGGACATCATCATTCTTGACCTTCCGCCCTGGTGCGCGCTGGAAATCAACGCCATTCAGCGCGCTTCCACCATCGTGGTGCAGAAGTCCCTCAAAGAAGGATTCGGCCTGACCGTCACCGAGGCGTTGTGGAAAGGGAAGCCGACGATCGCCGGCGCCGTGGGAGGCATCCCCAATCAGATCATCCACAAGCTGACCGGAGTTCTGGTGCACTCGGTGGAAGGATGCGCTTACCAGATTCGCTACCTGTTGACGCATCCCGACTTCGCGAAGCGCATCGGCACCAGCGGGCGCGAGCACGTGAAGGAAAACTTCCTGATGACCACCAACGTGAAGCGCTGGCTGCTGCTGTTCCGGATCCTGGAACGAGCGAAATCGCGCCGCGGCACGGGGCGCTCCCAGTAGCGCCGGCGTCCCTTCGACTTCGCTCAGGGCAGGCTTCGCCCGCTGTTGCGAGGGCAACTTGCCCTCGCACTCGCGGGCAAGACGTCCCCGGCGTTTCTCTAATTTTTACGCCCGCTCGCGGGAATCGACTTCCACGCCCAGACCTGCATTCGGCAGATCGAAATAAGCGCTCGGAAGTTTGGGAACAACCTTCATCCAGCGAGGCACGGCATCCTTCTCAATCTGCCGCAGGACCGTCTCCGCGGCGGATTCGCCCAACTCCGACAGCCATGTTTGCATGTCATCGGCCATCGGTTCGCCGAAAGTCATGTATTCGAGATCCACGGAAGCCACGGGCAACTCCAGGTTTTGCGGCAGGATCGCATCAATCGCGATCACGCCTTCGATCCCTCGTTGCTGAAGCTGCGCTGGGATTGTGTTCCATTCGGAAGCGCAGTCAAAGGTTCCGAGTGCGAGCAGATAACCCCTGCGATGCAAGAGCTTTTGCGCTCCGGCCACCACGCGGGCAACCGGGGCTCGCCCAATATCGGAGGTGACGGCCGCGACCACGCGGGTTCGCTTGGTGCGCAGAGATCGAGCCCAGAGATTCGGCCGGTAGTTGAGCTCGCCCGCCGCGCGGAAGATGCGCTCTCTTGTCCGCTGCGGAATCGCCCACGACGCAGGCGTGTTGTTTAACACGGCAGAAACCGAACACGGAGCAAGCCCAACTCGTTCGGCGACGGTTCGCAGGCTGACCACGGTTTTCTTGTCCAACACATCCCCTCCTCATCCTCTTTCAGGATTCCCAACCGCGCTGATATTTTCAGTTGCTGCTGCGGTGCTTCATGTAGACGACGAGGTCAAACAACTGGAACCCATTCGTGGGGAGAAACCAAACTGCAAACGTTTGGCGGGTCTCCTGCGACGTTGCAGAAGATGCACAACTACTTTGTCGCAGAGGGGGGCGGATAGTCCAACGCAAAAAATCCATTGTAAAGATCGGCGCAGTAAAGATCAGCGCAGCGTAGATGGTTGTACGAGGAGCTATTTACCTTCAAACTCGCCGCGCTGGCGCGCTTCCTCGCAGACCTGGACCGGATCGCGCCCCGTGACTTCCTTGTACCAGGCCGGATGGAATGTCCATGCCCAGGCTTCACTGACTGCGCCGCGGATCATGGCCTGAAATGTGCCGGGCTCGCCGATGGTGCTGAGGTAAATGTGGATGAAGATTCCACCCAGCATGATCAGCGCTGAGATGTCGTGCAGCACGTAACTGACCGCGACGGGCCAGCGTCCGAACGTGCGCGCGCCCATCCACAGAATAATTCCAGTGATCAGATAGACCGCGCAACCGCCCACGATCTCCCAGAACTGGACTTTCTGCCCGGCATTGAAGAAACCGGTCTCGGGCAGATCTTGTTTCTCAGTGCCGTCGGCGATCTTCCTGATATTGCGCATCCACTTCGTATCCGCCGCCGTCCACGTCATCGGCCGGATCCAGTTCAGCGTCTGCAGTCCGAAGAAAATCACAAATCCCAGCCCAAACCAGGGATGCATTTCGCGGCTCAGCGGTCCGCCTCCGAAGATGGGCGTGAACCAGCGGAACAGCCACGGCATATAAATGCCAAATCCGGTGAACAACGCCAGGAAAAAGAAAAGGGCGACCATCCAATGCAGGAAGCGCGTGTAGACGCGGTGACGCAGCAGTTCGCCCACGTAGACTTCGTTCTGACCGATCTGATCGAAGGCGGCGCGCGCTTTGTCGTCGAAACGTTCAATCGCGGTCGACATTATGCCTCCTTCTTGAGCGGCGGCTCCGGTTGAGTACGGCGCGGGCCTACCGTTACGTAGTGCAGCAGCACTCCGACCAGGCCGAACAGCGCGAACGTTCCCAGCACCGGCTTGAACAGCCACTTCCACACGGTGTAACTCCACGGGATCACCGGATTCTTCGGCAGGCCGCCGTAGCGCTCGGGATTCTCCGCATCATGCAAAACGTAGACCACGTGCGTGCCACCGATCGACTGCGGATCGTAAACACCGGCATGTTCGAAACCGAAATTTTCGCGGAGTTGCTTGGCCCGCTCTTCCGCAATGTACTTCATGTCTTCCTTGGTCCCGAACTTCAGGCAGCCCGTGGGGCACGCCTTGATGCAGGCCGGCTCGAGTCCACCGCCCACGCGGTCGGAGCACAGCGTGCATTTGTAGACTTTCTTTGTCGCCGGATTGAATTTGGGAATGTCATACGGACACCCCGAGACGCAGAACTCGCAGCCGATACAGTTCTCCTGCTGAAAATCGACAATCCCATTGGTGTACTGCACGATCGCGCCATCGGCCGGACATGCGCGCAGGCAGCCCGGATCGGCGCAGTGCATGCACTGGTCTTTTCGCATCAGCCACTGGATGGTTCCGTCTTCCCGCTGGTGTTCGTTGAACTTGATCAGGTTCCAGAAATTCCAGCGCGTCTCCGGCATCGTCTGGTAGGTGTTGTCGAAGGTGGTGGGACTGAACGGCATGTCGTTCCACTCGACGCATGCCACCTCACAGGCCTTGCAGCCAATGCAGATCGTGGTGTCGATCAGCTTGCAGACTTCCGCATCGCGCTGCATGTCGAACCCGGCCGACGCTCCGGAGTGTCCCGAGATTTGCCGAATCTGAAGTGTCTTGCGGTCGCTCATGGTAGCCGTCAGCTTTCAGCCGTCAGCCATCAGTTGTCCGGCCGTCTGCTGAGAGCTGACGGCTGGAAGCTGATAGCTGCGTCACGCCTTCTCGATCTTCACCAGAAATCCCTTGAACTCCGGTGTAAACGCATTCGGATCGATCACCGTTGGAGTCAGCTGGTTCGCCAGTGTTTTTGCGGTCTTTCCCTCGTCCTCCGCAATGCCGGGGAATCCCCAATGAATCGGGATTCCGGTCTGGAGCATTTCCTGCCCGTCGATCTTCATCGGGCGAATCCGCCGCGTGACCATCGCCTTCGCGATGTAATGGCTGCGCGCGCTCGTCACTCGCACTTTCTCTCCGCCTTTCAGCTGCATCTGCTCCGCGAGTTCGAACGGAACTTCCACAAACGGCTCGGGCACGAGCTGCACGTTCATGGGATTGTTCTTGGTCCAGTAGTGATAGTGCTCGGTCAAACGATACGTCGTGCAGATGACCTTGAATTCCTGCCCGGTCACCGCGTACTTGTCGGCATCGGTCTTATATTTCTTCACCACCGGATTCGTCGACTGATTCGGGTGCAGCGGATTCAAGATCGGGCTCTCGATCGGCTCATAAAACTCAGGAAATGGCCCGTCCGCCATGGCGCCGAGCGGCACGAACAGCCGGCCCACACCCTCAGGATTCATGATGAACGGTCCCATGTGATCTTTCGGCGGCGAATCGGGCTTGAAGTCGGGCACGTCGACTCCGGCCCAGGATTGTTTCGCGTCGTCCCACCAAACCTGGCGGCGCCGCGGATCCCAGGGCTTGCCTTCGACATCGCACGATGCGCGGTTGTACAGCACGCGCCGGTTCATCGGCCACGACCACGCCCAGTTCGGATAAATGCCGAGGCCCGACGGATCTTCGGTCCCGCGGCGTTGCGTGAGAGCGCCCGCCTCGGTCCACGAGCCGCAGTACAACCAGTTGCCGGAGAGAGTAGTGCCGTCATCTTTGAGCCAGGCAAAACCCGGAAGTTGCTGCCCGGCTTTGATCGTCACATTCGTCTTGGGATCGGTAATGTCAGCGAGCGCTTTGCCGTTGAGTTCTTTCGCGACCTCTGACAGCGACGGGTTGTATGGATCCGTATAAGCCCAGGAGGCATTCAGAACTGCGTCTGGGAATTTGCCGCCCTCCTTCTTGTACAGCTCTCGCACCTTCAGGAAGATCGTCGCCAGGATTTCCTGATCCAACCGCGCCTGCCCTGGCGGCGGCAACGCGACGTTCTTCCACTGTAGCCAGCGCGCGGAATTCACGAACGTTCCATCCTTCTCAGCGAAACCCGCGCCCGGCAGGCGATACACGGTAGTGTTGATCTTCTTCTGTTCATCTGCAGAAATGCCAGGAGCCCGCCAGAACTCGCTGGTCTCGTCGGGATAGATCTCGCAAACCACCAGCCAGTCGGCCTTCTTCAAGGCGTCTATATTTTTTTGCGAATCGGGACCGATCATGACGCCGTTCATGCCGAAGGCGAACAGGCCTTTCACCTTGCCGTCGTACATGTCGTTCCAGATGTTCACCCAGGAATAGTTGCGGTCGATTTTCGGCAGATAATGAAACGCGTAGTCGTTTTCTTTCGTCGCCGCCGGACCGTACATAGCTTTGAGGAGCGACACCGCAAACTTTGGCGTGTTCGACCAGTAATTGAACGAGTCCCAGGGATCGGGTTTCGCCGCGGTCGGCGTGATGCGCTTGAGGTAGGTAGCAAGATCGGTGTCCGCGGGAACGGGCACTTTCAAATAGCCCGGCAGATTGTCGAAAATGCCGGCCATGTCGGTCGCACCTTGGATGTTGGAATGCCCGCGCAGCGCGTTGACGCCACCGCCGGCGCGTCCAACATTTCCCATCAGCAGTTGCAGCATCGCAGCGGTGCGGATGATCTGCGTTCCGAAGCTGTGCTGGGTCCACCCGACGGCATAGATAATCGTGGCGACTTTTTTCGTGTCGCCGTCTTTGCGGATGGACGTGAAAAGATCTGCGGCTTTTACGAATTGGTCCTGCGGAATGCCGGTGATGCGTTCCACCATTTCCGGCGTGTAGCGTTCGTACTGCTTTTTCAGCAGTTGAAACACGCAGCGCGGATGTTGCAGCGACAGATCGTATGCGGTCTTCGGTGGCAGCATCGGAGGAGCCGGCATCGCGCCCGGCGCCGTGGCCTTAGTCACGGGCTGAACGCTGCCCGAACTTGCGGGTTTGCCCTCTAAGTTGCCGCCTTCTTCATAGTTCCATGTCGCCTTGTCGTAGATTTTCTTCTCCGCGTCAAAGCCGGAATACAGCCCGTCGTCCGGCAGCTTGAATCCTTCTTTAATGATGAACGCGGCATTCGTGTAGTTGACGAGATAGTCGTGGGCGATGCGGTTGTTCTGAACGGCGTAATGAATCAGGCCGCCGAGAAACGCAATGTCGGCGCCGGCGCGAATCTGCAGATACAGGTCCGCAGTCGCGGCCGTCCGCGTCAGGCGCGGATCGACCACGATGGTCTTCGCGTTGCGGTGAATCTTGGCTTCAATCGCCCACTTGAAGCCGCAAGGGTGGTTCTCGGCCGGATTCCCACCCATGATCAACATCATGTCGGTGTTCTTGATGTCGATCCAGCCATTGGTCATTGCCCCGCGTCCGAATGTTGGCCCCAAACTGGAGACCGTTGGGCCGTGTCAAACCCGGGCCTGGTTTTCCAGGTAGCAGACCCCCAGGCTGCGCATGCTTTTGACCACCAGATAATTGAACTCGTTGGTATCGGTGCACCCGCCGGTGAAGGAGATGCCTTCGCAGCGGTTCACGGTGTGACCGTTGGCGTCTTTCTCTACGAAGGTGTCCTCGCGCGTCTTCTTCACCTTCTGCGCGATCTCGTCGTAAGCCTGATCCCATGAAATATCCTCCCAATCCGTCGCACCCGGCCGCCGCACCTGCGGCTTGAGCAGCCGGCGGTCATTCATGATGTCCTGCTCGAGCGACGAGCCTTTGGGACACAGCGTGCCACGATTGATGGGATGGTCGGGATCGCCCTCGACGTGCACCACCTGCGGGATCGCATTCTTCGCCTTGTCGCCCAGCGTGTAAATAATGACGCCGCAACTCACCGAACAATACGGACACGTACTGCGTGTCTCGCTGGCCCGCGAAATTTTCAGGTTCTGAGTTTGTGCGTAGACCGGAGTGAGATCGAATCCGAGAACGGATAGCCCTGTTCCGCCAAGGATCGTGCCTTTGAGAAAAGTCCTGCGGGAGAATTCCATGAAACCTCCAGCAACTACCGAACGCGTTCGATTGCGAGCGGACCCTGATCAACTAGGATGTTTTTCGGAGGTTGTCGGTTGCGGCCGTCGCAATACTTACTCCCGACGACCGGGTCGCACCCAAACGGAATTTGGAGAATATAACCCCAGTGCCGGAACAGAGTCAATCGGGAAGAAGCCGTAGCAGCAGATTAGTTGGCCAGCGGCGTATGTAGGCCCTTTTGTCATCCTGAACGGAGCCGTTCTTCAGGCGAAGTGAAGGATCTCGCGCGGACTAAAGTCGCAGAGCGAACCAGTGCGACATCGGCCGCGCGCCGGATTGCTCCAATTCTCAACTGCGATGATAATTGCCCGATGCCCGTCTCCCCTTGGCAGCGGCGTATCCAGCGTGCCCAGGAACTCGCCAGTCAGCACTTATTCGCCGCGGAAATTCTCGGCTTTTACATCCATGTCGCCCGTTTCCAGGAAGACCTTCATCAGCGGCTCAGCGCGGTGCTGCAGTCCCCACCGGCCTCTGCAGATCGCGACCTTACCGCATCGGAACTGTCCGAACTCAGTTCGAGATTTGAGGGGTTTCTGTCCATGGCCGAAGCGCGCGGCCCGAAGCCCTTGGCCGAACTGAGCCGCGAACTCCACGCCCGCGGCGTGGACTTCTGGCGAGAACTGCTGAATCGCGGCTGGACGGCGCCTTCCGCATCCGACGCTGCGGGACTCCTCGCCCAGGTTTTCCTTCAGCCCTACGCCGAGTTGCTGCGTTCCCGCGCCTCGCTGCGCCCGGTTCCGACTGCGCATGCCCTCTGCCCCTCCTGTAATCGAAAGCCCGCTCTCGGAGTATTGCGACCGATGGGCGATGGCGGCGCACGCTCCCTGATCTGTTCTTTCTGCCTGGCCGAGTGGGAATTCCGCCGCATCGTTTGCCCGGGATGCGGCGAGGAGGACGACAAAAAGCTTGCTGTCTTCACCGCGAGCGATTTCGATTACATTCGCGTGGAATGCTGCGACGCCTGCAAGACCTACATCAAGAGCGTCGACCTGACAAAAAACGGACGCGCCGAACCGCTGGTCGACGAACTCGCCTCCGCCCCGCTCGATCTCTGGGCCCGCGAGCACGGTTACGTCAAGCTGCAAAACAATCTGCTGGGGCTGTAGGCAGTGGGGCAGCCCGACACCAAAAAGAAAGACTCAACCACGAAGGGCACGAAGTATCACGAAGGAATTCATAGGGATGTTTCCTTTGTGTGCCTTCGTGTCCTTTGTGGTAGAGATTTTCAACTGACCCACTTCTGGAATATAGCGGCGCTCGCATGCGTACGTTATCCTCTCAAGATGGCGAGCCGCTTTCCCTCCC
>Ga0116217_10003509_pt1 | contig 14189 bp, 10 predicted proteins | sample Sb_taG_6_FD_89697 | JGI IMG/M metagenome (GOLD analysis project Ga0116217, IMG submission 89697) | Peat soil microbial communities from Weissenstadt, Germany - Sb_50d_4_PS metaG | ecosystem: Environmental > Terrestrial > Soil > Wetlands > Peat | place: Germany: Weissenstadt | collected 2010-09-21 | reverse complement strand
CTCAGTCCAAGGTCGGGGAGACTATAGCGTTCTCGGCTCAGACCGACCCCGACGGCGTACCGGCACTCGGCTATCACTGGGACTTCGGCGACGGAACAATCTCGGAAGGTTCCAACGTTTCTCATTGTTATACGAGAGCCGCCGATTTCGTTGTCCGGCTCACAGTGGACGGGCCGGACGACGCGCCCTATGAACACAGCTTTTCCATCGGAGTAACGGGCGAATTGAAGCCTATTCCCGAGCTCCGCGCGAACCGGCGTTTTGCTCAGCCAGCCGACAAATGATGTACGCCCGAATCACGTCCACGATCATACCGCAGTGCTAGCTTTACGCGATGAAGTTGTAGCTCTGGCGCTTCACTTGGCCAGAACTCGCAGTCGAAGCCGATTCGCAGGTTGCGCGGCGAATTGCTGGCGACGGTTCAAACAACTAGGGTCGTAGCCGATCGGGACTCGCTAAACCGGCGCACGGCACCCGCAGTCTCCGCGGACTTTCCATTCCGAGGCACCGTCCTGAGAAGAGAGCGTTCGGAAATGTGGAAACTTCTGTCACACAACTCAAGAATCTGCTGCCATACCTCTGGTTGTGGATGAATTTCATTCAGCGCGCAATCGGTCATCTCTTCTGATTCATTCGTTGGAACCGTCTTTGGAAAAGATCTCTGAATTCCCGAATGGTTTGAACGCACCAATACAGAAGCATGAGCAAGCCAATCCCGAAGACGCTCCATGTGATCCAATCGACTTGCATCAGTCTCATCCTTGAGGACATGACTTTCTCGATGCTGCAAATTGCAGAATAGTATCGTGCCGGGCACGAATCCCCGCGGAAAAAGTGTTTCTGTACACCCGCCTTCTTTATTCAGTAATCAACTCCATCTGCGATGAACGAAGGCTTGAACATGCCAGAAGGCTTATCATATCTTTCTTTTTCTTTCCAAACCATTCTGTTATGGTCGTTCTCGTCACTCGGGTCGGTCCCGAGGAAGTGCGGGAGCAAGTATGATCAATCGGAGGCAATGGTTGTATGGACTAGGAGTCATGGCCGGCGCGGCTGCCCAGCCCGGCAGCGGTTTCGCAAAGCACCCTCAAGAACCCCAGAAGACCCAGCACCGTCCTTTGGACCTCTCTGACTTCGAGCCCAAAAGCATGCTGCAAGTGCACGAGTCGCGAGTCGAGCGCGCCAAATTCCCTGTCCTCGATTTTCACACGCACATCACGAGATCGGCCACGTCCGAGAACGGTGTGGAACTGGCCTCGGAACGCAAATATCTGGGCACGCCGGAAGAACTTCTAGCAGTCATGGATCGTCGGAACATCCGCGCCATGGTGAACCTTACTGGAGGCTACGACAAGGGCTTGGGCGAGGCCATCACCAAGTACGACCGGGCGTTCCCCGGACGCTTCTACACATTTACCGAGCCCTGCTATGAACGTTGGAAGGAGCCCCACTATCCTCAACTTCAGGCGCAAGCCATCGAGCAGGCCTACGGGCAAGGTGCGAGGGGCCTGAAGATTCTGAAGACTCTAGGTCTCTATCTCCGCGAGAACATTACTTCCGGCGAACTCGTGAAAATTGATGATCCGAGATTTGATCCCATGTGGGATGCCTGTGGCCAATTCAACATTCCGGTAGCGATTCACGTATCCGACCCGGTCGCGTTCTTTGCTCCCCCAGATCGGTTCAACGAGCGCTATGAGGAACTCAATAATCACCCAGCCTGGTCCTTTTACGGTGGCGACTTTCCCAGCAATGCGGAGTTACTTGAGGCACGCAATCGGGTTCTTGCCAGACACCCCAAAACGCAATTCGTGGTGTTGCACGTGGGAAACTTCGGTGAAAACCTGGCGAACGTGGCACAGAACCTCGACCGCTTCCCGAACATGACAGTCGACATCGCCGCCCGCATCGGAGAGTTGGGAAGGCAGCCCCGCACGGCTGGGAAGTTTTTCGACAGGTATCAGGACCGCATCCTGTTCGGCACCGACGCCACTCCGCACGGTGACGAGTTTCCCCAGCAAGTGTTCAACGACCAGTTGTACGAGATTTATTATCGATTTCTGGAGACTGAGGACGAGTACTTCGACTACGCTCCGGCGAAAATCCCTCCTCAAGGGCGCTGGCGCATTTACGGCGTCAATCTGCCGGAAACGATTCTTCGCAAAGTGTATTTCGAGAATGCCGCTCGTCAACTAGGAGTGACGGGGTGATGCATCGATCGCTGGAAACGCACATGCGGGATGGCGTGATCGCTTGCGCCCTCGTTTTCGTCGCAGTACAGATACTGATGGCGGTCGATCCTGCTGTGATGGAAAGCACAAAAGCTGGGGAAGACATGGCCCCAAGCACGGATCCAACCATCTCATTCTGGCGCGAAGCTCACCCCGTTTATGCGGATAAGGCTCCTTATGGCCAAAACCAACCGCGCTACCGTACCGAAGTCCGCTCTCGCTGGACAGAGAGGAATCTGTATTTCTTATTCATTTGTCCTTACGAAGCGCTAAATTTGAAGCCCTCTCCCAGCAGTTCAACCGAGACTTTTCAGCTTTGGGATTGGGATGTTGCCGAGGTCTTCATTGGTTCTGATTTTCAAGACATCCGCCGATACAAGGAATTCGAAATCTCGCCGCAAGGGGAGTGGGTCGATCTCGACATTGACCTGTCTAAGCCGCATCACGAAGATGGATGGACCTGGAACTCTGGCTTCACGGTAGCCGCTCGCATCGACCCGGTCGCGAAGATTTGGTACGGAGCCATGCGCATTCCATTCTCGGCTTTACAGAGCCACGCTGCGGCAGTTGGAGACAGGTTTCGAATCAATTTGTTTCGTAGTCAGGGGCCGCCGCCGAACCGGATTGAAGTTGTCTGGCAACCCACGATGAGTCATACGTTCCACACTCCAGAGAGATTTGGAATGCTTCGGCTGGTAGCGGAAGAACCCAATTGGAGCCTCGGACGCCGTCCCGGCCTCACCCCAGCTGATGCCCCCTTTCCTTTGGCCCCGCAGTTTGCTGTTCCTCGATTTTTTCACTTTCTGTCGAAGTCTTTTATTGTCTGGACAAAAGACAACAAAACGATATAAAAAGAAATGTTCCGTCAATATCCGCAGCAGTTTCTGTGCTGCAAACAGCGGGAGGGTAGAGTCGGCGGCGAGGTTTGCTGCCGAGCCATTGATCGACACTGCATCACGTCCGCGGAAGGAGAATCACTATGAGAAAAACCATAGGAATTGTCGTTTTTCTGATCAGTGTGGCCGTGGCTGGGTTCGCGCAAGTCGATACTGGCAGCGTGGTCGGGACGGTCAGGGATGCCAGTGGCGCCATACTGCCAGGCGTCACCGTCACAGCTACCAACACGGACACAGGCATAGCCACTGCGACAAAAACGGAGCAGAACGGCGATTACGTGATTACTCCGCTCCATATCGGCCGATACTCTGTTTCCGTCGAAGCCACCGGCTTCCATCGGGAAATTCGCAAGGACATCGTGCTCGATGTGCAGCAGACCATCCGGCTGGATTTCAGTCTCAAGGTCGGCTCGGTTTCGGAAACGATGGAAATAAGCGGAGCCCCTCCGCTGCTCGAAACCGAGAGCGCATCCCTGGGCAACGTTGTGACCGCCGAAATGGTTGAGGAGTTGCCCTTGAACGGGCGGCGCTACACGGACCTCGCAGAACTCACCTCGGGGGTGGCCAAGGTCATCGAGGGACCGGTCAACGGCGGCAGTACACCGACGAACGGGAACGCGGGGGGGAGCTTCGCGGTCAATGGCACTCGCGGGGATCAGAACAACTTTATTCTCGACGGCATCGACAACAACTCCAACGACAACGGAGACGTGGCTGTACTGAGCAGCGTTGACTCCATTGCCGAATTCAAGATAGAGACCTCGAACTACTCCCCAGAATTCGGCCGCAGCGGCGGCGCGGTCATCAACGCCACTACCAAGTCGGGCTCAAACAAATTCCACGGCAGCGCCTGGGAATTTCTGCGCAATGACGCCTTGGATGCCGCGCAATACGGTTTTGGCTCTGTCCTGACCAAAGCGCCTTACAAGCAAAACCAGTTTGGGGCGACCTTCGGCGGACCGATCAAAAAAGACAAAGCGTTTTTCTTCGTCGATTACGAAGGAACACGCATCCACCAGGCGCAAAGCGATATTGTCACTGTGCCGACCGACGGCACACACGGCACGTCCAACGAGCGGGCCGGAGATTTCAGCGGCATTCTGGGTGGGCAATCAATGATTTGCGGCGCGGACGGAGCCTCGCCTTGCGTCGATGTCCTGAATCGGCCTGTCTACACGAACGAGATCTACGATCCGTCGACTGTTGTGCGCAACGGTTTTGGATTTGATCCAACTACCGGGCTGCCCATAGCAGGACAGGCAAATATCATTCCCGCGGGGAGCCTGAACAGCCTCGGACTGAACTACGCCGCTCTTTATCCTGCGCCGAACCAGCCGGGACCAAACGGAGACTATTCGACCCTCAACTATGCGGTGAATGCGCCCGGAACTGACCAGGTCGATCAGATGGATGTGCGGGCGGATGAGAATGTCACGGACAAAATCCAACTCTTCCAAAGATTTTCATTCATCAAGGACTCACGTTTTCAGGCGCCGGTGTTTTCTGGGATCGCGGACGGAGGGGGTTACAACACCGGGAATCGGCCTTTGAACACACAGGGGGCAGTATTCGGCTTGAATTATGCCATCAAGTCGGACATGGTAAACGCGTTCCGCGCTGGATTTAACCGCGTCCACTACATCTCCAACTCTCCTTCCTATGGGCAGCAATTCCCGCCTGCTAACCTGCAGGTGCCTGGTGTGCCAAACGATCCGCTCATCAATGGACTGACTTGGTTTGCTCCCAGCGCATACGCCGGGCTGGGCGAGCCTCTGTTTACGCCGACCCGCAGCACCAGCCAGGACATCCAGATTAACGACACGCTGAGTCTTGTGCACGGGAAGCACTTGATCAAACTTGGACCGCAGTTCCGCTTTGACCAGTTCAACCTTCTGCAGGTCGGCCAGCCGCGCGGGAACCTGTCGTTTAGCGGCCAGTTTACGTCCGATTCCGGTACGTTGGGAGATGGCAGCGGCGACGGCCTGGCTGACATGCTGGTGGGGTTGCCGATCACATCGATCATTTCGACAGAGGTATATTTCAGCAATCGCCAGCACACGTACGGGGCGTTCGTTCAGGATACTTACAGAGCAACGTCGAAGCTGACGCTGGACCTTGGGCTGCGCTGGGACTATGCGACACCTGTTTACGAATCCCAGCATCGCCAGAGCAATTGGGATTACACGAAAGGCGTGCTGGTTCCTGCCGGGACTCCCGGTTATCCGAAAAACCTGGAGACCACGGACAAAGACGACTTCGCCCCACGCATTGGCCTGGCCTACAGCCCTTTCCGGTCCAAGCCATTCGTGATTCGGGGAGGGTATGGGCGCTTTTTTGTCTTCTATGAAATTCGCACGGGCGACCCGCTGCAAGTTGACTACAATATCCCGTTCTTCTTCGAGCCTACATTCAACAGCGATGGCAAAACCCCTTCGCAAGTTACCCTAACGTCTGGATTCCCGCCCCTCAATGCGAGCGAGGCACCCTTCGCGAATGTGACCAGCCAGGACTGGAATCCTCACACGCCGGTTTATGACCAGTGGAATCTGAATCTCGAATACCAACTGCCGGGCCAGATTGTAATCAGTCCGGGCTACGTCGGGACGAAAGGCACTCACCTGCAAGTCCTGCGCGACTACAACCAGATTGCTACGCCCCAGTCGACGTACGACCCGACCTTGGCGCCCTACTGCGACCCGACCGCCACCCTCCAATGCCAATATGGGACTTTCACGTCGATCACGAATCGCGGAAATTCCACTTATCACGCATTTCAGATCAAGGCCGAAAAGCGGGCTAGCCATGGCCTTTACTTCCTCAGTGCGTTTACTTTCGGCAAAGCCATCAACGACCAGCCCGAAATCTGCTGCAACTCTCCATGGCCGCAGGACAGCTACAATATCGCGGCAGAAAAAGGGCTGGCGGACTTCGATAATCGCAAGCGCTGGGTGAATAGCGTCGACTACCTGCTGCCTGTGGGAAAAGGCCAACAGTTCATGAACCGGGGTGGCCTGGACAATGCGATTCTTGGCGGATGGCACTTAGGCGGAATTATTACGCTCCGCTCGGGCTTCCCCTTCTCGCCAGCAATCGGATTCGACCCAAGCAACACGGGTTCTCCGGGGTTGCAGCGCTCCAACCAGATCGGTAGTGGAGCTCTCCCGCATCCCAGTCCGAGCTTGTGGTTCAACCCGAACGACTTTCCGATTCCCAACTGCCCCAACGGTTGTTTCGGCAATGCGCACAAAAACATTCTTGAAGGACCGGGAGAGAAAACAGCAGACTTGTCGGCGCGAAAAATATTCAATGTGACAGAACGGTTCAATCTTGAGTTTCGGGCCGAGTTTTTTAATGCCTTCAACCATGCCGTTTTCTCTCAGCCGGACCCGTTCATCACGGACGGCCCGGGCGCCGCGGGTGTGATCACGTCCACGGTGATCCCACAGCGCCAGATCCAGTTCGCCATCAAGTTGCAGTTCTAGCCGTGCCGTACAGCGATCGGCAGTTTTGACCACGAAGTTGCGTAGCGTCGGAGTAGTCCGCCCGACAAAGCCCGCGGTCGCGTCAAAAGGAGGAGATGAGTCCGATGAAGCGCAGAGATTTTCTCAAGAGCAGCGCCGCGCTGGCGGCGGCTGTGGAACTCGGGACGAACAGAGCACAAGGATTCGTCCCGGATCACAACTGGGGAAAGTACGATTTTGGCTCCGGCCCGGCGGTGACGGACCGCCTCAACCAGGGCCCTTTCCCACAGTACCCTCCCGTTGCCGTCATTCCCACGGACGACGTCGTGATGACCACGACTCCTTCGGACGATGTCGTCGCGAACTATGGCAAGGGACTCATCACCTACATTACAGCCGACATGGGCACGGACGAGATCAAGTCGGACAATATTCCCCAGGCCATTGAGGAGCTGGTCAAATTCCCGCTGGGGCAGCAGCTCTACGTGCGCCCGACGTGGAGAGAGGTCCAGCCGCAACCCGGACGCCTGCAGCTGCCGGACTACCTGATGCTCGTTTTCGATCTGGCGAAGAAGAACAACAAGCGCGTCGGACTGCGCGTCCAGATGAGCGCGCCCGACTACACGCACGAGGCAGCTCTCCCGGATTTCGTCCTCGACAAGGTGCCGAAGGTCGACCTCGTCCTCAGTGACAAAGAAAACAGCGCCGCAGCGCAAAGATATTTGCATAACCCGCACGCCCGCTATCAACCGCGGTTCGACGACCCCTTCTTCCAGCAAGCCTTCAAGGAATTGGTCGGTCAGTTGGCGGCGGAATTCAATGGCAGCCCGCTTATCGAGTTTATCGACACCTTCATGTACGGATTCTGGGGCGAGGGTCACACATGGCCATTCGCCAACAATCCCTTCCCCGACTACCAGACTGCCGAGCGGACCTGGATCAACATGCTCGAAGTCCAGTTAGAACACTTCACGAAAACTCCATTGCTGACCAACACCCAACCCGACTACAGCCGGGTTGGAAATTCTGAAGTCCTGGACCGCACGGTTCGCAGCCATAACTGGATTCGCAGCGACACCATTTTCATCGAAAACGAACAGATTGAAGCCTTGAGTAATCGGCCGCCCTGGATCGGAGCAGTGCTGGAACAGCCGCTACCGGGCAAGCCTCCTGATGCGCGGGCCGTGCAGGAAGGAATATCGACGGCCGACAACATGATCGCTCACGTGATCGACGTGGGGGCGAATTACTGGTGCCTTTGGAACTTCCACCAGATCAACCCGAAAACTCTCGCCAGCTACTACGAGGCATCTCCAACGTGGTTCGATCGGATCAATCGTCGGATTGGCTACCGCGTAAGGCCGTCCATGATCTGGAGCTACGAAGACGGGGGCTACCTCGGGATTATCGTCGGCTTTGCCAATGACGGCATCGCCGGTGTCCCGGGCGTCTTGCGCGTGAGTATCGAGAGTCAAGACGGCAAAACACTCAAAAGCGGTTGCCTGGATGCCGGATATCCTCTGCCTGGAAAGATTCGGCAGGCCCAGTTTGTGCTGCCGCAAGGAACGAAATGGCAGGGACTGAAGCTCAAAGCGGAGATCGAGGTGAAGGGCATGCGTTATCCGGTGCGCTGGGCCTGTCACCAGAAGCTGAATTATGATGGCTCCCTCACCCTGCGTCCCAACCTGCGGCCGGAAGTGTAATTGCAACGGCTGATCTGTCAGCAAAGAATTGGAGATTTCAGCGGATTTGTGAATCTGACGGTGCGCACAGGTTCGTGTTGCCATCGATCCCAAACTCAACGAAAACGTCGTGAAGAGGCATTTATGCGGAGACGAGATTTCGTAAAAACCGGAGTTGTTCTGGGCGCAGTAAGCAGTCTCATGCGCCCGCGGATGTGGGCCGATGTTCCCGACCATTTGTGGGAAGGCTATGACTTCGGCTGCCCGACCGTAACCAATCGCCTCGACCAAGGCCCATTTGGCATCGCACAAGATGAAGGTTGGTTCACGATTTTCGCCACGCAGCCATCTCGCAGTCACATCCGAAACTTCGGTACGGGCTTGGTCGGCTACACGTGGGAGGAAAACGGTCCCGCTTTAACCGTGCAGTGTGGCAACGACACTCTGGAACAAAGCGTGGAAAGAATGGCGTCTCTGCCATTCGTCGATGTCTTGTACATTCGGTGCGACTGGCGAGATGTACAGTCCAGTCCCGGAAAGCTGCAACTCTCTCCCGTTTGGGATGCCACATTCGATGCTGCCAAGCGGCACAATCTAGGCGTCGGTTTCCGTATCCAACTCTCCAGTCCAAACATCCAACCGCAGAAGCTATCGATGCCGGATTTTCTGCACGGCAAAGTTCCCATCGTCAACATCGGCCACAAGTCGAAGGAGCACCACACCAGCTTCGATTTCTACGAGCCGCGCTATGACTTCCCCGAATTTCAAAAAGCCTTTACCGAGTTGAATGAGTTGCTCGCCGCAAAATTCGGGGACAATCCTCAGTTGGAGTATATGGACTTGATGATGTACGGATTCTGGGGAGAAGGTCACACGAACGATCTGCCCAATCCGTTTCCGGACTACTTAACTGCTGAAAAGACGTTTGTTCACATGACGCAGCTCCAGATCGATGTGTGGAAGAAGACTCCTCTGGCAGTCAACACCCAGCCCGACATCAGCAATGTGGGCAACCGGCAGCTGCAGGATATGGCTGTCCGCGCTGGATGTTGGCTCCGCTCCGACAGTCTGGTTATGGATGAACCCATCCAAATTGAAGAACTCGGTCATCGTCCACCGTGGGTCGCTATCGTCATGGAAGATGGTGAAAACCGCCACTACGTTCTCCCCGAGTTCGCTGCCGAGGAGAAGGCTTGCCTGAGCAAATTGTCCGATTCGATGCTCACATTTGTTGGACCCGACGACGAAACCCTGCCGAGCGACGACTATCCTCACCGGATCGGAGGCCCGATCGATCGCCCGTATCGCGAGAGCGCGAGCTTTCACGCCCTCGATATCGGGACGAACTATTTTGGCCTTTGGACTGAAACCGATAACATCCGCCGCTACTATGAGAAGTATCCTGATTCGCTCCGCGCGATGGAGCAACGGCTCGGGTACCGCGTCCGGCCGTCCTTAATCTGGCAGAGAAAACGCTACGACACGGTGGAGCTGATTCTAGGCATCGTCAACGATGGCGTCGCCGGCGTGCCGGGAATTCTGGGCGTCCACGCCGAGACTGCCGACGGCCGAGTCAAAGTAGGAGGCAATCTCGACGCGGGCCAACCTTTTGCCGGCAAATTGCGCCAAGCCTCGATCATCCTCCCCAAGGACATGGACGGTCAGCAGATCACTCTGCGGGCTGAACTTGAGGTGAAGGGAGTGCGGAGGCCCGTCCACTGGGCCTGCCACGAGCGAACAAATCCCGACGGCTCGCTGACCATTCGTCTCAAAAAGGGCAGCGATCCAGACTGGAAAAAGGGAGTATAAGTGTTCTCGCTTCCGGACAGAATCTCTCAACGTCGCGAATCATCCCAAACATTCTGTGAATTCAAGGAACTCTTAGAGCGACGATTCACCGGGAGAAGCAATGACTGAGTATACGCTCAATGAAATTTGCTCTCAGCCCGAGGTGTGGCTGACCTGCCCCCCATTCTTAGTCCAAGGATAATGAGACTTTCTCCGGTTTTGAGCGGTCCCCTTTTCCTGTAACACGTTCAAGGTGAGTTCCCGGCAGTTTGTGAGCTTGTCAGATCGCCATTCAGAGCGATCTGACAAGCGAACTCACTCGGCGTTCGTTCTCCCAGAGATCGGTGAGGACGACTGTCATGTATTCCAGCCTCCAGGACTCGATGACTTGCTTGGCCTCGATCAGCGTCGCGAACCAGTGCACATCCAAGCACTCGGCGCGCAGCGTGCCGTTGAACGACTCCACGTAGCCATTCTCCATCGGTCGTCCGGGTTGGATCGTGTGCCACTCCAGGCCCTGCTCGTAAGCCGATTGATCGACCCTAGTCACACCTTCGCCTACCAGAACAGTCTTCTACCATGCGAACTTGTTATTCTTGGGGGCCAGCGTTCTCACATGGGCAGCGTGCTATCGATCGCTCGAACAAGTCAAGCTGCTCGTCACCATGTTTTCGTCCTTCATGATCATCTCGCTTCTTCTCCACGCTTTGCTTTTGCTGTAAGGACTTCCCCGCTCTTGTCGCTCCAGCGTTGCCGGATGTCTGGGGCTACTTCTTAGTACCCATCTCCCATGTCGCCACGCCCGCCGGGCAATCACGGGAGGTCGTCTCCAGTGAAATCTCTTTCTCTTGGCGTGTTGGCGTTGTTGACGTAATCAGGCCGTAGCGCTCAAAACCCCGCTCGATGGGTCAATGAGTGTAATGGGGATTTATCGCCAATGGAGATTCCCTCAGGTGGCCGGCTCGGATAGCTTACGGTTTGCCGACCACTCGTCCACCATATCCACGTCCCGCCCTTCCCGAAAGATGATTTCAGACTGAGAGTGTCCCTCTTCGAATCTTCGGAACGGACCGCCAGTGGGATTCCGTGTGTAATCTCCGTCAGCCCTGCTGAAATGCGGCTTTGAGGCGCTCGGGCGTCATGGGCAATTGCCGCAGACGCTTGCCACTCGCATCGAAAATGGCATTGGCTAGGACGGCTCCCATCGTCACAATCGGTGGTTCTCCGCACCCCGATGCCGGTGTTTCCGGATTGTCGATCAGGATGGTCTCGATCTTGGGCAACCAGAAAAAACGCGGAATCTGGTAAGTATCGAAATTGCGATCGAGCACCGCGCCGTCCTTGAAGCGGACTTCCTCAGTCAGAGCGTAGCCCAGACCCATCGTGATACTGCCTTCGATCTGCTGGTGTGACCCGTCGGGGTTCACCGTAACACCCTGATCCTGGGCGCAAACAACTCGCTTTACCTGTACACTCCCGGTGCTTTTCTTGACCGCGACCTCGGCCAATGTTGCGACATATGTGCCTAGATAGATCGCGCAGGCGAGGCCGACGCCGCGACCACTCGGCGCGGGCGCAGGCTTCCAACCGAACTTCTCGGCCGCCGCCTGCACCACTCGGCGCATCCGCGCATCGCTCAGGTGGGCGAGGCGGAACTCAAGAGGGTCGCGACCGAATTTGCTGGCGATTGTGTCGATGTGCGATTCGCGCGCAAAGGTATTGGTGTTGACCGAAGGCGCGCCAGGGTCCAACCGCAAAGGGGTGCAACCCAGCAGGATTGCTGCCTCCCCATCCGCCCGACGATTGCGTGCGCTGATGCGGGATGTCATAAAACTGCCGGGCCTCGCGTTCTCCGGCGCAGTACACGCGGTAATCCCACAGCAGAAGTTTCCCAGCGTCATCGAGTCCTGATCGAATCTTCACAACCGCGGCCGGCCGAAACGTATCGTAGAAAAACTCCTCGGCGCGTTCCCACACCACTTGCACCGGCATGCCCGTGATCTTGGCCAACCGCGCTGCTTCCACCGCTTGGCGCGACGCGCTCTTGCCGCCGAATCCTGCACCCACATACGGAGTGATGACCCGGACGTTTTCCGGCGCGAAGCCGACGGCCTGTGCCAATTGTTGACGGACGGGGAAGGGAGTCTGCGTGCTCGCCCATACCGTCAATTTGCCGCCCTCGATCACGGCGACTGCCGAGTGCGTCTCCATTGCCGCATGAGCCACGTAGCTGTTTAAGTAGGTCTCTTCGACTACGCGTGTGGCTAGCTTCTCTCCGTCTGCCAGGCTACCTTTCTCGTCCACCAGTTGCAGCGGTGGTGCGTCTTTCAACAGGTGGTCGAAGATTGTGCGATCGTCTTCTCCCGGCCCGGAAGGTTCAAACCGGGCTCGCATAAGCCCGAGCGCACGGTCCGCGATGTCCCGATGTTCGTGTAGCGCGGCGATCAAGTCGTTATCGCGGACAACACGAACGCCAGGAATTTTCTCAGCAGCAGCAGTGTCGACCTCTTTCAGCGTGGCGCCGTGGGCTGGAGGTCTCAGAATGCGCGCGTGCAGCATGCCCGGCTGGGTTATGTCTGCGGCGTACCGAGCTTTACCAGTCACTTTTTCCACAGCATCTTTGCGCCGCAGCGTCTTCCCGATGACGCTGAATGCCGAGACGGCCTTCACGGGCACCTTCTCCACATGCCGCTCAATATGTTTTCCCTCAACCAACTTTCCGTAGGAGACGCGCTTGCGCTCGTCCTTTCCCCATGTCACCACGCCATCTTTCACCTGCAGGCCCTCCGCCGAGGGCAGATGGAGGTGGTCAGCTGCCATCTGCAGCAACACGGCCCGCGCCTCCGCGGCCGCCCCCCGCAACACCGGACCGAACTGCCGGATGGTCAGCGATCCGAAGGTGCCCATGTCCCAGGGGCAAAGCTCGGTGTCACCCATGACCATGTCAATCGCATCGAACGACACGTCGAGTTCGTCGGCCGCTAGTTGCGCGAGAGCAGTCTTCGATCCCTGCCCCAATTCCACCTTGCCAACAAAGCAAGTGACCCGGCCGTCGTCGCCGATCCGAAGATAGGCATTGAAATCGGTGGGATAGCTTGGCCGGCCCGCCTGGCGCGATGGCTCCTGGCAGATTGCCGTCGGATCTGTGGCAAAGAAAATAAAGAGCCCCACCCCCGCCAGTTGAAGAAACTCGCGCCGGCTCAGTTCCGTGCTTTTACCGGTCGTGATCTCTACGGTTTCGTTCCAATCGTCGGCGAGCATCACTCGCCTCCTCTCGTCGCGTTTGAGGCCTCCAAGATGGCTTCGACAATTCGCGTATGAGAGCCGCAGCGGCACAAGTTACCGTCCATGTGCTGAATGATTTCTTCCCGCGTGGGATGCCCATCTTTCAGCAGAAGAGCATAGGCGGTGACAATCATTCCCGGCGTGCAGTAGCCACATTGGAAAGCGTGATGATTGAGGAAAGTTTCCTGGATCGGGTGCAGGCGTCCCTCTGCACTCAAGCCTTCGATCGTCAGCACATGCTTCCCGGCGACGTCTTTGATCGGAGTGACACACGACCGCACGGCGTCTTTGTCCACGATGACTGTGCAGTATCCACAGAGTGCTTCGCCGCAACCGAACTTCATACCGGTGAGGCCGAGGTCGTAGCGCAAGACCCAGAGCAGCTGCAAGGTGGCACCGAGCGATCTCGCTGGACTATGGGGCTTCTTGACAGTTCACATTACACCCGACGGTAAGTCCTATGTGTATTCCGACTACCGGATTCTTTCTGACCTGTATGTCGCGAGCGGACTGAGATAGAAAGAGGGACGTTGCAGAATGCCGAGCTTGCTCACCAAATTGGCGATTGCGCCGAGTGACGGGCAAACCGGAGTGCGCCGGGCTAAACCGGCATGTTGTAGGGGATGCAAGAGCCCTACAGGAAAGGAAGTAGCGAATCCATCCTGGCCTTGAGTCTTGCAGGGGACATCGCGAGGTGTTTCCTGAAGCGGAGACAGAGGCATCGGTGGGCGGGGCTATTGAGCTGCGAAAAGCCCGTAGATCAGGATGCCGACTTCATTCCGAGTAGGAGGAAGGCAACACGGCAGCCACGCTAATCGCGAGTGGACTGTCGGTCCTGCGTAGTCT
>Ga0116217_10003503_pt1 | contig 14204 bp, 5 predicted proteins | sample Sb_taG_6_FD_89697 | JGI IMG/M metagenome (GOLD analysis project Ga0116217, IMG submission 89697) | Peat soil microbial communities from Weissenstadt, Germany - Sb_50d_4_PS metaG | ecosystem: Environmental > Terrestrial > Soil > Wetlands > Peat | place: Germany: Weissenstadt | collected 2010-09-21 | reverse complement strand
GCCCGCGTCCGCCGCCGGGCGACTTCCTTCAAGTCGCTGTATCGAAACCGCGCCGGAGCACCCTGCCCGCACATCATTCTTCTGTCGATGCGCGCTTCCGATACAGCACTAGGACTTCTGGCCGGGAATCGCTTCCGGGTATGCCGTCACTCGGGAGCGATCTGCGGCCGATTAGCTAAGATCGCCCTATGGCCAGGCATCCACTTAGCAAACGATCTGAATCTATAGTGCAGGCCCTGCACACCTTTCTTGAGGATCTTATGAATCGGCCCAGGTTCTCCTGTTTGACTGTTGCCATTGCTGTCTTGGCGTCTTCGCTCTTTGGGCGGCAAGCTGTTGCACAGCAGCCTTCTGACTTACAGGTGCAGCTGCGTTCCGCAACTGGCTCCAACCGCTTCCAGATTGGCGAGATGATTCCTTTGGAGGTCGTCCTTTCCAGCAACGCAGCGGATCGATATTTGGAGCCTTGCGCGATCTTCAGGGAATCCAACTTCGGTTTTCCGCAGTGCCGTTACTTCACGCGTTGGTCCTTCTCCGTCGCGCCGGATAGCGGCTGGGTGGACTTATACAAGGAATTTCCCACCGGACCGCAAACGAGTGGCGGCCCGACTTTCCCAGTTCCCAGCCGCGATCTTTCCTCGAAGCCCGTTACATTTACCTATCTGCTCACGCATAGATTCCGCTTCGATACGTCCGGCGAGTACCGCGTGCAACTCTCCATCAGCGTCGCGTTGGATGACGTGGTCACCAGAAGCGCAACCCCCTCGGCCCCGGCATTCTTTGCAAATGACTTCACCTTGAAGCCTGAGATTGTGCTCCAAATCACTCCCGCTTCGGCGGAATGGCAGGCGGAAACTATTCGGAAAGGTTACGAAGCGTACTCGAGCCCGAGTCCTCGCGTCATCGACCCGCCTTCGCCGGAATTGCTGCAGTACAGGCAGTCGACCCAGGCGTTCTGCAACCTGGGCACGCCGGATGCCGCGCGCGCCCTGGCCAAGCTGCTCTCGCAGAATCATCCCGAACTGCGCTACGAGCTTCCGGGATGCCTGGAACACACCGTGGATGCCGCGCCGGCGATCGAGGAGATGCGCCGCCTGCTGGTCGATCCGGACGTTGCTGTCAGTACCGATTTCTTTTCCGTGTTGGTGACTCTGCTCAGCCGGGATGATTCGAAAAAAAATCAGCTCCGAACGGCCGTGCCAGAATATGTGAATACCGAACGAGACAGACTGTTTGCGGCCCTGTCCGGCAAACACGGCGACGCTCAGGTCCAATCACTGCTCACCGTTCTTGCGAATCCTTCCTACAGCAAGGGAGGCACCGCACCTTACGACGTGCCTTTTCAGCAGCCGTTCCCACCGCTCGTGATAGCGGCAGTCGTTGCAAACTTCGAGCGCTTACCCGAGCAGTCGCAGCAGTGGGTGCTGGACCAAGCCTGGAACCTGGTTCGCTCTCCACGAATGCTGCCGGTGGTGCACCGGAGCGCGGAGGCAGGCGACGGGCAGGCGCTCTTGCGATGGCTCGAGCTGGATCCCGCCGCGGCAACCGCTTTCATTCGACAGGAAATCGTGCGCTCCGTGCCCCGTTTTTCGTCCTTTTATCTGCGGCTGCCGGATGAATCGTTGCCGGGCCAGGAAAAACAGATCGCGACAAACTTTATCGCTCTCACGAACGAACGCGATCTGGCCCACGGGGCGACCTTGCTGCATCGCTATGCAACGCGCGAAGTGCTTCCGACGGTGCTACCGTTTATCGACGCCCAGTTCCCCAACTGGTCCTGCGCGGTGAAAGAGCCCGTACTCGCTTACTTGATGAAGGTATCGCCCGAGGATGCCGAGCCGCGCGTGGAACAGACGGTGAAAGGCGTCGGGCACGGGCGATGGTGCACGAACACGATCTTCACTGAACTTGGGTTCCTGGAACCCAGCCCTGTGTTAGAGCGGTTTGCGATGGCGGAAATTGAGGCGAACGGTCCGTTAGCTCGCGATGCCACGGATTATCTGCGCTTGTACGGTTCGGCCGCGGCGAAGCCGTTTGTCTGGAAGCAGTTCGTGCGCTGGCACGAGCAGTTCGTATCCAGCGGCGCGGAAAAAAGGCTGCATCAGTATCCTCCCGTGTACGAGGACTACTTATTGAACGCGCTCGTGAACGCGCTGGCCGAGGCGTTCACAAAGGCTCAGGCATGGGTGATCACGCCGGACGAAGCAACGAGCGTGCAGCAAGTTCAGGGCGCGCCGGCCGTGCCGTCAAACTGCACGACGAACTGCGGCGCATCCCTGGGCCTCGGCCCTGGACCGGGCAGCTTCGCGATCTATGGCGGCATGAACGAAAGGTGGCTGCGGAAACCGAGCCCAATGGAGTTTCTGAATTCCTCCGAAGGGCACTATTACCTCGTAGGCCAGTACCGCTGCTCTGATATTCGCACGCTCAAGCAGAAACTTCTGCAGTTTCCGCAGGGCTCCAGCTTTGAATTCGTCTGGGGGCTCGATTCACGCGACCGCGACTACCTGGTGGAGATCAGCGACTTTCTCTGGGGCCACGGCTACAAAGTCAAAAACCCGCAAAAATGGGACTTCCTGCGTCCCGATCCCCCGCAATAGAAATGCTCCAGAGCGGATAGTTGTCTGCTTGGAATTAACTGTCGGGCCTGATCTGGCCGAGGCCCTGGGGCCAACTCGGAAACTATCCAGAAACGGGGTTCTGGGAAGCTTTTCGTTTATCTGCAAGAAATGGGAACACTTGAGAACAAACATGTCCGAATAAACTGCAACACCGCGATGCAAGGCGCAGGAACAAAGAAGGCGAGCGAACTACATCGCGTTGCAGCGTTTACCTACCGAGCAAGGGGGACAAGGGTTATTGTGCTAGCGAGTGACTTTCTGGGGCATATTGAGCGTTAGGAGAGGGAGGTGGTCTCCGCGACCCAAACGCCCAGACCATCGTCGTCCGCTTCAGTAACTAATCGTGAAGGCGCACCGTCCGAATTCCAAGCCCGCTTGAGCCGATACAACCTCGGCGCGTGTGAATGCTTGGACACATCGTTTCTCCGCGGACACGATGGTGCGTTCGCGCTTTAGATAATATGTGGTGTAGATATCAACGAAGACAAATGGAACTCGGCCTGCAGCAGCACGTTCGACTGGATGAGCCGCGGAGCAGCGGCGTTGGCTTGAAGAGGAAGCATGACGCGGATCCGAATGCAGCGCTGGTGGTGGATCGGCGGTTGGGTGGCTGCGGCGACCGTTTTGCTGGGCGGTTTCGTTGCCTGGCGGACGTCGCGGGCGCTGAGGTTTTCCAAGCAGGAGCTCCAGGCCGAGCGTGAGATTACATTCACTCTGAAGCCGCTCGCACCCGTACAGAACCCCGGATTTGAGAAGGTACGTTCCCCCGAAGTTTTCGAGCAACTCTCTTACTTCCAAGATCACTTGTATGTTGCAGGCCCGGCCGGGCTTTCCGAGTACGACCTGGGCGGCGCGCTCCTGCGGGAATTTCCAGCCGGCGAGAATCTTCCCGGGTCGCCTTTGGTGGCCATGTCCGTGGGGCGATTGGCCGACGCGACGCAGCCGGAATTGATTCTGGCTACGGCCGACCAGGGGGTCCTCTTATTTGACGGGCAGCGATTCCGGCAGATTTACGCGGCAAACGCTGATGTGCGGGCGGTTACGGCCATCCTGCCGTGTGCGGACGGGCATCTGCTGATCGGTACGAAGAAACGCGGCGTGCTGGTATATGACGGGAAGTCCATCCGGGAGCTGCATCCCACGCTGACGCACCTTTATGTGCAGGCGCTGGCGGGCTCCGACATGGACCTGTGGGTCGGGACGCTGGACCAGGGTGTGAAGCACTGGCACGCAGGGACGACGGAATCCTTTTCGGTCGAGCAGGGCTTGCCGGATCAGCAGGTGCAGGCGATCGCGCTGGCAGACGAGAAGGCTTACGTCGGAACACCCGCCGGGGTGGCGGAGTTCGATCGCGGCCGTTTCTCGCGGGTGCTGGCGAAAGACGTTCTGGTGACCACGCTCTACGTTCGCGGCGAAGAGCTGTGGATCGGCTCCGAGGATCAGGGCGTCCTTCGGTTGCCGCTTGCCGGCCGATCGAACCGCCCATCGGCTCAAGGCGCTGATGAAAGCGACCTCGACGAAGTGCGGCAGATAGAGGGCACGGAGGATGGCGTCGTTGTCCTGACGCGAGGGCGCGTTTTTTCGATGAAGGCGAGCGGCTTCGGCTGGCGCGAGGTGCTGAAGCCGCAGGCGGCGGTTCTGACCGACCGCAACGTATCGGCGCTTGCGCGAGACAAGAACGGGCAATTGTGGGTCGGGTACTTCGACCGCGGGCTGGACATCCTGCCGGATGGTCCCTTGCGCACCGCGCATGTCGAGGACGAGCACGTCTTCTGTGTGAATCGAATCCTGCCTGACGAGACCAGTCATACCGTCGAAGTCGCCACCGCGAATGGGCTGGTGCGTTTCGGCGCGAGCGGCAAGCCGCAGCAGGTGATGGGAACGGCTGATGGCTTGATCGCGCAGCACGTCACTGACGTGGCGCCGTACCGCGGCGGACTGGCCGTCGCCACGCCGGCGGGGATCACGTTTCTTGATTCCGAAGGTGCGCGCAGCATGTACAGCTTTCACGGGCTGGTGAACAACCACGTGTACGCCCTGGGAGTGTCCGACGACGACTTAATGGTCGGAACGCTGGGCGGTTTGTCGGAAGTGAGGAACGGGTTCGTCAAGACCAACTTCCGGGCTGGAGATTCGGGGCTGAAGCAGAACTGGATTACAGCGGTGGTTCGCGTGGGAGACGAATGGATGGTCGGGACATACGGCAGCGGAGTGATGGAGCTCGACAGCGCAGGCAGGTTTCATGCGTACGAAACGGCTACTGCGGCGATCGAGATCAATCCCAATGCCATGCTGGTAACACCTGATCATGTGTTTGCCGGAACGCTGGGGCAGGGGCTCTACGTCTGCGATCGCGCTAAGGAGCGCTGGACTATCGTGCGAGACGGATTGCCGTCGACAAATGTGACCGCGTTGGCTGAAAGCGGTGGGTACATCTACGTGGGCACGGACAACGGATTGGTGCGCATTCAGGAGAGCAAGATCCAGCCATGACGCGCGCACTGAGAATCGTGCTGCTGTTGCTACTGGCGCCGGTGGCCGCATTCGGGGACGGCGGCGTGCTGATCCCCCGCGACAAGGCGCAACCCGATCCGTCGGTTCTTTCCCTGGAGGAGATGGAGATTACGGTACAGATCGACAACGGCGATGCGCGGATTTTTGTACGCCAAATCTTCGTGAACCATACGGGCGGCATTCAGGAAGGGAACTACATTTTCGCCTTGCCGAGCCAGGCCGCCGTCTCGGATTTCGCCGTTTGGGACGGGCCCGTGCGCATCCCCGCGGTGATCCTGGAACGCAAACGGGCAGGAGAGATTTACAACGAATTGAAGCAGCAATCGATCGACCCCGGCCTATTGCAGATGGGCGAGCGCGGCGAGGAAGAAGCAAAACGCAGCGCCGTTTTCAGCGCGCGAATCGTGCCGATTCCGGCGTACGGAACCAAGCGGCTCGAGTTCGAGTATCACGAGGCGATTCCAGTCGAGAACCTGAAGTCGTACTTTGCAATTCCTCTACGGCCGGATGCCTATCAGGCGCAGTCGGCGCGCCACTTGAAGATCAACTTCGAATTGAAATCGGCTCACGCGATGAGCGATTTCGCGGCTCCCTCGAAGGTTTATCCACTCGCGCTGACCGAAGATACGGCGCAGGTGGTCCGGGGCACTTTTGAAGGCGAAAACGTCAACCTCAGCGATGACTTCGTTGCGACTTTCAACCTGGACAAAGCGGGGAGTGACACGCTCGCCGTCATTACGCACCGCAACCCGGGGAGCGGCCCACCGTCGCCCACCGAGACTGCGCCGGTTCGCAGCACGAATGAGCCCGGCTTTTTCGCTGTCGATGCGTTACTGGGCTTGGGCGCGAACAACAATGCGACGCAGCCGACGACACAAAACACTTCGGCTTCGGGAGGTCCCGCCAAAACCGTGGTGGTCCTGTTTGATACCTCCCTTTCGATGCAGTGGGAGAAACTGGAGCGGAGTTACCAGGCGCTCGAAACACTGCTCCGCTCTCTGAAGCCGAACGACAAGTTCAATCTCGTCCTCTTCAACAGCCAGATTCAGGCATTTCAGCCGGCGCCGGTTGCGGCCGACGGCGCTAGCGTGCAGCGAGCCCTCGACTTCGTGAAAGCCAGCCGGTTGCGGGGCGGCACCGACCTGCAAAAGCCTCTGCAGGAGGCGTTGCGGCAATCGGGCGCGTCCGGCCCGAACCCGTACCTTGTGCTGCTCAGCGATGGCGGGGCCACAGAGGGCCTTATTCGCAATGCCAAACTGGCGACGTGGTATGAAACGGAATGGAAGCGATTGCCAGAAGCGAATCGGCCCAAGACCTACATTTTCGGCGTCGGAGACGACGCCAATTTGCCGCTTTTCAAGCTGCTGGCACGCGAGGACGGGGTTTTAGAGAATGTCCTGTCGACGGAGCCGCTTGATTTCAAGCTAACCTCTTTTCTTTCGAAGATCGGCCGCAGCCCTGTGGGCCGGCTTGGCCTGACCGTTTCGCCCGAATCCGCGGTCGATTTGGTTTACCCGTTGCAAGACACGGCCTTTGCTGGCTCGCGCGCGGTATGGGTCGGCAGATACAGTGCGCCAGCGCAGGGCGTGAGCTTCGCCGTCCACGGGGTGAGGGACGGGACGCCGCTCTCACTTTCGGCGAAAGCGGATTTGCCGCGCGAGTCCGACGAGCATGCGCAGCTTCCGAGGGTCTGGGCTCGTGCGCGCGTCGATGCGTTGCTCGAAAAAATCGAGCGCGACGGCGAGGACGCGGCGTCAATTGCCGAAATCATCCGGCTGTCGCGGCAGTACAAGTTCGTTACACCCTACACTTCGTTTCTTGCGGTGCCTCGGGCGCTGCTGCGGCCGCGCGTGATTCGCCCCGGCGATCCGGTGATTCGCGTGAAGACCGATCCTACGATTTCCTCCGTGGTGGCTCTGTTTCCATTTGGGCTCGTCAAGAAGCTGCGCTATTTGCCCGACGAGGACACCTGGCAATCCCGCTTTCTGGTGCCCAGTGATTTGGCCGACGGAACTTATCCGGTTCGCCTGGTGATGCGCGACCGCGCGGGCCAGACCTACCGGGAATCGAAGACGTTCGTCATCGCGAGCCAGTCTCCAACGGTCGAGATCAAGTTGTCCAAGACGCGCTATCAGCGGGGCGAAACGCTTCCGTTGAAGGTTGCAGCGTCACAGAACACGCGCACGCTCGTCGCCCGCCTGGAAGGCGCAGCGCCAACTGACCTGCATTGGGACGCGAAGGCAGGCGCCAACACAGGGGAATTGCTGATACCCGAACAGATGATTCCGGGGACTTACCGTCTGACAGTCACTGCGGAAGACATCGCTCACAACATGGGTTCGCAGGAGGTGGACATTGAAGTCGTTCCGTAATTTCGCCTCCCATCGCCGATGGAGTTTCGGCGGTGCGTTGCTCCTGGCAATCGTCGTGGGAGTTGCACTCACGGCCGAGGGCGACTTGCCTGCCTGGATCCATAACATCGAGGCGAAAAGCGATGTCGAGCGAGCGTACTTCCGCGCGATGCGACTGCCTTACGGAGAGGTCCTGTTTCGTAGGCCTCCCTCTGAAACTCGCCCCGCGCTGGCAGAGTTGATTCAACAACAGCCCGGAAAGGCGGAGCTGTACTCGCTGCGCGCTCTCGAGGATGAACAGCAGCTCGATTTCGACGCCGCCGAGAAGGACTGGACACTCTACGCGGAGAAAGCCTCGAACAAGATCAGCGCCCAGTGGGACCTCGCCGATTTCTATCACCGACGGCTCCGGCCCCAGGACGAGATCGAAATATTGCGAGCGATTGGCAATGCGCCTTCGGCGCCAAACGAAAAACTCACAGCTCCGGAGCAATGGGCGTCGTGGCGGGCATTCGAGTGGATTCTTGGCGTGATTCAAGCGCAGGCGATGGGCAAAGAACCGACCATCGCGACGTATCGTGCGTGGATTGCGCGCTACCCGCAGCAGGACCAGCTCTACGCGCGGTTCCTCGATTACCTTCTGGCGCAGAAGGAATTCGACGCGGCTGAGCAATTGATCGCGTCCTACCAGAAGCAATTTCCGGGTGACGCGATTTTTCCGGTGAAGGCGCACGCGCTACTGGAGTACAGGCGAAACTCGATTCAAGAGGGATTGGCGGTTTACGAAAAGAGTTTTCAGCCGCTCTGGCAGCCGGAACTGGTGAAAGGCTATTTCGACCTGCTGGCGCAAACGCAAGGGCTGCGAAAATTCCTGGACCAAGCGCGCGCCGACCTGAACCAGAATCCCGAGGACCTGAACGCCACGGCCCGCGTCTTTTACTATTACCAGCAACAAGGCAAGCTTGACGCCGCGCAGCAGGCGATTACCAATCTGCGGCTGCACAAAGAGGCTGCGAACTCGACCTGGAACCCGCAGGAACTCTACGCCTGTGGACGACTGCTCGAAGACATCCACGCCGATCCCGAAGCGGCGCGGTATTACTTCGCGCTCTACAACAGCCAGGGCGCGGCCGATTCGCAGGAGCGCGCGCTCACGCGCCTAACCGACATGTTGCTCACATCTCCCGAGTCTGCGATCCGGCTGGGGAGCGGCGATCTTTCGATGTACAAGGATGTGGGGACGATGGACCCGGGCCCCGGCTAGTTGAACGGGATTTTCTCTCTGATCCTGAATACGACCGATCCGCAGAGCGCCTATCCTGAGGAAGAGCAGCGCGCTGTTTCCTATTTTCACCGGTCACGAGCAGTCGAACTGCTGGCGCTTTTGGACAAGAACTTTCCCGATGCGGAGAGCCGGCCGGAGCTGCACGCCAAGGTCATCGAGTTTTATTCGAATAACGGGCAAAGCGAGGCGGTGCTTTCGGCTGGGAAAGAGTTCCTCGCATCCTTCCCGAAAACCGAGGAACGTACGCGCGTCGCGCTCCTGATGGCGGACGCGGATGCGCGTCTGCAAAAACCGGAGGACGAGTTCGCCATTTACGACACCGTTCTTCAGGAGCTCGCTGCCAAGGCCGATAACGTTCCGCTCGGTGACCGTGTGTCGGGTGCTGATAACTTCGGCGCAAGCCGATTTGATAATGCGCGAGGCGGGGAATCCGACGAAAAGCCGGAATCGGCAGACGCTTCTTCGCAGCCGCCCAACGCGGCCTTCCAGGTCCAGCGGGACACATCCGCGCCTGAGAACGGCCCGCGTTCTCCCGATTATTCGCGCGTTCTGGAACGTTATCTCGCGCGGCTGGTGGAATTGAAAGAGGTTCCGCGGGCGCTGGGCGTGCTGCGCCGGGAAATCGACCGCAATCCCGACGATCCCGGCCTCTACGAGCATCTCGCGATGTTTCTCCAACAGAACGACCTCAGCGCGGAACAGGAAGAGGTATACCGCCGCGCCTTCGCGCGTTTTTCAGATCCTTCGTGGTACAGCAAGCTAGCGCGGCTCTACCTTCGCTACCGAAAGTATTCGGAGCTCGAACAACTGACGCAGGACGCCGTGAAGCAGTTCGACGGCAACGTTCTCCAAAGTTACTTTGCGTCGGTTCGCGGCGGGACACCGGCGATGTACGTCCGGCTGAATCAATACGCGAACCAGAAATTCCCGCATAACCTCTACTTCGTGCACAATCTGCTGGGCGCGTATCACTCGCCTCCCACCTACGACCAAGCGGCGTGGCTGGCGCTCATTCGCGAGCACTGGTTCGAAGACGCTGGGTTGCGCGATGAATATTTCGAATATCTCTCGTCCACGAATCAGCTGGAAGGGGAGCTAAGCGTGCTGCGTCAATCGGCGCCCGGGGGCAACGGCGGTGACTGGACTCAATTTGTGAAAAACGATCCGGCGGCCGCAGAGGAATTGGCCGATGCCGAAATTTGGCGCTCCCATTTCGAAGAGAGCGCGCCGGTATTGAAAGTTCTGGCGGAAGCGTATCCGGCCGACAACGAGCTGGACCGAAACGCGTCCTCGGTTTTCCGTTCGCTCGCGTATTTCGACGCCTCTGAAACAGAAGTTGCCGCAAAGATTGACGAAAATCTACTGGCCGCGAATCCCGGGGACACGGAGATCCTGGCGCGCATCGGCGACATCTATTCCGACCGCGAACGGTTCCAGCGGGCGGCTCCCTATTGGGAAAGGATCCCGAAAGTCACGCCGGGAGATTCGAACGGCTACCTGGAAGCCGCGACCATCTATTGGGACTACTTCGACTTCGGCAACGCATTGCGCCTGATGGATGAAGGGCGCGCCAAACTGGCAAATCCGACGCTTTATGGCTACGAGGAAGGCGCGATTTACGAGAGCAGGGCGATTATTCCAGAGCCATTCGCGAGTATGCGGGCGCGGCTCTGGCGGACGGCGAACAATCACCCGCGATGGCGCGCCTCCTGGAACTGGCGCGCCGGCCGAAGCTCCGCGACATGGTCAACGACGCGACCGAAAAGCTGGCGACCGAATCGGACGATTCACTGCCCGCCATCCGGCTGCGCGTGCGCGTGCTCGAAGCGGAGAACCGGCGGCCGGATATGGCCACGTTCCTCGATGCGACGCTTGATCGCGCCGATTCCATCGAGCAGGCCGCGGAGATCGAGACGATCGCCGGCGAGCACTCGCTCGAAGCCGTTCGCCAGAAGGCGCTTGAGAAGCAGGCGACTCTCGCGAGGGATCCAGTCGCGAGGATGCAATTGCGGTATGCCCTGGTCCAATTTTACGAGGGCAAGAAAGATATTCCGGCGGCGCGGCGCAATATCGAGGAGTTGTACCAGGCCAATCCGAAAATCCTCGGAGTGGTCCGATCGACAGTCGACTTCTACTGGCGAGTGAAGCTTTACCCGCAGGCGATCAGCGTGCTCCGCCAGGCCGCCGGTGACGCCTACCCGCAACTCGGCGCGCAGTTCACATTCGAAGCGGCGCGCAAATCCACCGAAGCGAAGGATTTTCAACAGGCGCGCGCTTTGCTGGATGGGCTTTTGAAGAATTCGCCGTATGACAGCCAATACCTTGCGGCGATGGCGGATACCTATTCGCGGTCCAGTGACGCGGCTGGTCTGAAGCAGTTCTATCTCGAGAAAATCGAGCTGTTCCGCGGCGCGCCGCTGACCGCCGACGAACGGAAGAACCAGATCGCAACGCTCCGGCGCGGACTCATCCCGGCGCTCACGCAGCTGAAGGATTACTCCGGTGCGGTGGATCAATACATCGAGCTGATCAACAATTTCCCTGAAGACGATGGCCTCTCGACTGAGGCTTCGCTCTACGCGCAGCAGCACCAGTGCGAAAAGCAGCTCCTCGATTTCTATGCGAAGACGATTCAACAGTCGCCCCGCGATTATCGATGGCCGATGGTGCTGGCCCGAGTGCAAAGCAATCTCGAAGAGTTTCCGGAGGCTGTGGATTCCTACGGGAAAGCGCTGGCCGTCCGCCCGGACCGCAACGACCTGCGCATCGCGCGCGCGTCGCTGGAAGAACGGCTGCAGCGGTTCGACGACGCAGCCGGCGACTACGATCGCCTCTACCAGCTGACCTACAAAGATCCCAAGTGGATGGAGAAAGTCGCGGAGGTTCGCGCCCGCCAGGGGCGAGACGCGGACGCTGTGGCCGCGCTCAAAGCCGCTCTGATTGACCCAGCGCCGGTACGCGCAAGCAATTATTTCGAAGTCGCGCGCCGGCTGGAAGCCTGGGGCATCCTGGATCCCGCCAGGACTTTCGCGGAACAAGGCGTCAGCACCGCAGGGGGTGAATTGCTGGCGTCGCCGGAAAACCAAGACGGCGTAAAGCTCTACGCGCGCATCATGACGCGCCTCCGGCAGCAGGAAAAGGCATACGCGATATTGCAGGAAGCCATGAATTCCGCATCCGCTTCACTTCCTGTCCTGAGGGAACAAGCCGCCAAGGAAGGGATTGCGGGAATTTCCGACAAACAATGGCGGGAGCATGTCTTTGCGACGCGCCAGCAGGCGGCACGCCAGGGCATGCGCGCCGCTTTGACGGAAATAGGTTCGACAGCAGCTCGTTATTTCACGCCGGAGGAAAAATCGTCGTTCGCCGAATTCGCCCAGAGGCTGCGCGACCGGATGTCTGAGGCTGATGCAAAGGAATTCGCGCTTCCGCTCGCGCAAGCAGCGGGACTCTCAGACGAGGAGGCACGGTGGCGCTATGACTTATTGACGACTGCTTCGCGCAACGAGCCGGACTGGATGGGTGAAATGAATGAATTCGTCCGGCTCCAGCGGCAGCGGCTGAGGTTCGCCGAACTGGGCCCGCAATTGGAGAAGCTCGCACAGCAGGCTCGGCCGGACGGTTATTCGTACATCATCGAGAATGCCGCACAGGCCTATCGTGCTGTGGGCGATGAGGATGACGAATTAAGGCTTCTTTCGTCTCTCGGCCCCAATCGCCTGGGAGGAACCGACAAGACTCGCTGGTTCACACTTCTGTTGAAGAAGAATCCGCAGCAACTCGTGCAGGTTACGAGCTCGTGGCAACCGTGGGGTCAGCAGGCTGCGGATTTCGCGCTGGCAAATGGAGATGCCCAGCTGGCGCACGCGGTCGTGGCTGCACACAGCAAGGCTCGTCCGCCGGTCTGGGCGAAATCGTACAACGCGCTTGTGGGACTGTACTTCGCGGAGAACTCGCCGACGATCAACGCGGCATTTACGGACGCTCTCGGAGATCAAACCATCGGAGCGCGGCTTGGCAAGCCTGTGGACCGCGATGCGCAACTCGCCGGAGACATCTGGTTCTACTATGGCTCGCGCTACGGTGAGTATCTCGCCGATACGAAGCAGGACGCGTCCGAAGATTTTCTATCGGCCGAATTGGAGCATAGTCCCGCATCGGGGGATCCTCACCTTTCTCTGGGTGATTACTACATGGACCAGGGAAACAACCGCAAGGCGATCGAACAGTACAACTACACGCTGGAGCTTTCGTCGGGCAGCATCAGCGTTCACGACAAGCTCGCAATCGCCTATTACAAAGACAAGAATCGCGCGACCGCCGTTGCCCAATGGAAATTGTTTTTCTCCGCGCAACTCGCCCAGGTAGAAAAGTTGCGGCTGTCGGACGACTTCTGGACCGATTTTGGCCGCGCCTGCGATCATCTGCATAGTCGCGGCTTGTTCGCAGAAGTGAAGCCGGACGTTGACAAGGTCGTTCGCGCCTATCTGCACCGCAACGGGAACTATCGTTCGAACGCTCTGCTGGAGAGCGCCTACCTTGCTCAGGGGGATGCTTCGACCGCCATTACATGGCTTCTCGATGTTTCTCTTTCCGCGCCAGATCCTACGGCGGTGCTGGAGGATGTCGCGAGCGTGCCGTGGATACCGCTGGCTAATCGCGCCCCGATCTACCAGCGAATCCTAGACGCCAAACAAGCTGCGGCAGCCAAGGCCGAGGGGCAAGATCAAGAGGGTGCGAACAGCAGTTTGTGGAGCTGGCAGCTTCGCTGGGTGCAATACCTCGTGGACGCCAAACGATACGCCGAGGCCGAACAAGCGATCGATGCTCTAAAGAAAGACCACTCGAGCCTGGAAACGGCGTATCTGGTGCCCAACGAACTTGAGTGCGCTGCGAAACTAGGCACTCTGGACGCGAAGATCTCGTCGTACAGGTCGGATCCCCAGGACGCGCCTTCTGCAGAAAGCCTGCGTTTGGCCGCCAAGCAACTCGTAGAAAGTGGCGACAAGCAATCCGCCCGCAAAATCCTCGAATTTGTATTCTCGCGCGAAATGGAAAACCACGAATTCGTCGCAACGAATTTCCTCGGTCTGGCTGAAATCCGAATCGCGGACGGCGACACTCCGGCCGCAGTAGCATTGCTGAAGCGACTGGTCCTTGTTGCCGAGGATCCATATCAGAACCTGGACTCTTCGGCTGCTGTATTTGAAAAGACGGGCCATCCTGCCGAAGCCATCGAGTTCCTTCAGCCGCTGGCGTCATGCACGCCGTGGGAGCCGTCTTTCCGCCTCAGGCTCGCCAAGGCCCGACTCGCCGCGGGACAGGACAAAAGCGCAGCGGAAGACAGCCTCGCGAAGCTTTCAATGGATCCTGAGAATCCGTATGCCCTCCGGCTTCAGGCGGCGGCTGGGTTGGCTGGCCTGCCGCAGCCCG
>Ga0116217_10003499_pt1 | contig 14208 bp, 11 predicted proteins | sample Sb_taG_6_FD_89697 | JGI IMG/M metagenome (GOLD analysis project Ga0116217, IMG submission 89697) | Peat soil microbial communities from Weissenstadt, Germany - Sb_50d_4_PS metaG | ecosystem: Environmental > Terrestrial > Soil > Wetlands > Peat | place: Germany: Weissenstadt | collected 2010-09-21 | reverse complement strand
GACGGCCGGACATGCTCGCGCATTAAAGAAATCGGTGCATGATGAGCAACCCCACGTACCCGTTCGTGGGGTGGTCGAACGCCTCGGGAACTGTCGCCAGCACCTCGAACCCGAGCGAGCGCCACAGCTTGACCGCGGCCTCGTTCGTCTCCACGACGGCGTTGAACTGAATCGCTCGGAACCCGCTCGCGCGTGCCCATTCGATCACGTGCTCCCCGAGCGCCCGTCCCGTCCCATGGCCGGCATGGCGAGGGTCGACCATGAAGCTCGCCGAGGCGACGTGTGATCCCGGACCCTGTCGGTTGGCGTACATGTTCGCGGTTCCGAGCACGGTGCCGGAATGGGTGGCCACGACCGTTCGCCCCGGCGGGCCGATCATCCACATCCGACGGCCCTCCGCCTCGTCCATGTCGCGGTCGTAAGCGTACGTCTCCCCTGCCGCGACGATCTGGTGGAAGAACGGCCAGATCGCGTCCCAATCCTCGGGCCTGGCGTCTTTGATCAGCAACGATGGATGGGTGTCTGGCACCGAGGGGCCCGGGGGCCCGGCGTGTGCTCAGTGGGCCTGGACGGACGCCGCGGCCTTCGACGCCGCGGTCTTCTGCAGCTGGCGCTCAGGCGTGATACGAACGACGTTCCAGGCGAGACCCAGCTTCGACAGCGCCGAGATGAACATGCCCGACGGGTCGATCTCCCACCACCTTAGCCCGTGATACGCCGAGCGCGGGAACGCGTGGTGGTTGTGGTGCCAGGACTCGCCGAACGAGAACACAGCGAGCCACGCGACATTGGTCGACTGGTCCTCGATGTCGAACCGGCGCCGCCCGAAGAAGTGGCAGATCGAGTTCACCGACCAGGTGACGTGGTGGACCAGGAAGATCCGAACAAGCCCACCCCAGATGTACCCGCGGATGGCGCCCCCGAGGGTGAAGCCGTCCAGTACGAAGCCCAAGATCGTCGGCACCGCGAGCGACACCACCACGAGCCACGGGAACCGCCGACCGATCCGGCGCATGCTCCGATCCTCGTATAGCTCGGTCGCGTAACGCTTCCAGTCGGCCTGGCCCTGGGTCTCGAGCAACCAGCCCGTGTGCGCGTGCCACAGCCCGCGCAGGCCGCTGCCGTGGCCGACGTGCGGGCTGTGCGGGTCGCCCTCCTTGTCGGCATTGGCGTGATGCTTGCGATGGTCGGCGACCCAGTCGAGCACTGAGCCCTCGACCGCCAGTGAGCCCAGGACCGCGAACGTGCGCTCTAGCCACGGGTAGGTCTGGAACGCGCGGTGCGTCAGCAACCGATGGAAGCCGACGGTGATCCCGATCCCCGTGAGGACGTACAGCACGACCAGGATCGCGATGTCAGTGGCGTCGACGGCGCGGTTCCACAGCAGGACGATCGCGACGAGCACGCCGGCGAACGGGACCACGACGCCCAGCAGGTTGGCGAAACGCTCCGCGCGGGTCACTTCGGGGGAGCTTTCCACATATCGTCAGACCGCAACCAAGCCACGTGTAATCAAACCCCCCGCCTGTCGGGACGTTACACGTGGTTTTCCGCAACATTGTCCGAGCAGGCATGATTCACCGGTGCCCGACGAGGTTTTGCTTCCCGGCCTGGTCGTGATCGAGCATTCGTTCGAGGTCCCGCTCGATCACGGCGATGACGCCGGCGAGCGGATCACCGTGTTCGCCCGCGAGCTCGCCGATCCCGACGGCCGCGAGCGGCCGTTTCTGGTGTACCTCCAGGGCGGCCCGGGATTCGAGGCGCCGCGCCCGACGCGCAAGCCGAACGGGCCCGGCTGGTTGGATCGGGCGCTCAGGGAGTTCCGCGTCCTGATGCTCGACCAGCGGGGCACCGGCCGCTCGACGCCCGTCGGAGCGCTCGCCGGAATGAGCCCGCAGCAGCAGGCTGACTATCTCGCGCACTTCCGAGCCGATTCGATCGTCCGCGACGCCGAGTGGATCCGCCGCGAGCTGGGCGTTGAGCGCTGGAGCGTGCTGGGCCAGAGCTTCGGCGGCATGGGCGTGATCACGTACCTGTCGCTGGCGCCGGAAGGTCTGGCGGAAGCATTCGTGACCGGCGGCATCCCTCCCCTTGGGCCGCGCATCGACGAGATCTACGCCCTCACGTATGACCGCGTGCTCGAGCGCAATCGCCGCTACTACGACCGGTATCCCGCCGACCGCGAGCGGGCGCTGGCGCTGCATCAGCGCCTCGACGATGATGTAGTGAATCTCCCGTGTGGCGATCGGCTGACGTGGCGACGGTTCCGTCAGCTGGGACAGATGCTCGGCATGAGCGACGGCGCCGAACGGCTTCACTACGTACTCGAGCTCCCCCACGACTCGCCGGCGTTCCTCCACGACGTCGAGGGCGCGGTCGGGTTCGCCCGTGACCCGATCTACGCGGTGCTGCACGAGGCCAGCTGGGCGGACGGCGGCACTACGCGGTGGTCGGCCGAGCGCGTGCTGCCCGGGGAGTTCGACGCCCCGGACGTGTTCACGGGAGAGCACGTGTATCCGTGGATGTTCGACGAGTACGGCGCGCTGACGCCGCTGCGCGACGCCGCCGACCTCCTCGCCGAGCGCGAGTGGCCGCGCCTCTACGACGACGATGTCCTGCGACGCAATGAGGTTCCGGCGGCCGCCGCGATCTACGTCGAGGACATGTACGTGGAGCGATCCTTCTCCGAGGAGACCGCTCCCCAAATTCGCGGGATCAGAACGTGGATCACGAACGAGTACGACCACAACGGCCTTCGGGTCGACGGCGAGCGCATTCTCGGTCGCTTGATCGACCTGGCTCGGGGGCGCGCTTAGCCAACACTCCGTCTTTTGGGCAAGCGAGCCTCCGCCGGCTAGCTTGCGGCGCCGGTCACGGGGCCAATACCATGTTTCCTTCAAACGCCGAGAGCTGTTTGCAGGGGCCAAGGTCGAGCCGGGGGAGATCGGGGAGCTGCCACGAGATACTTGATCACCGGAGGAGCAGGTTTCGTCGGCTCGCACGTCGCCGACGCGCTGGTGGCCCGCCGGGACGATGTGGTCGTCCTCGACGACTTCAGCACCGGGCGACGGGCGAACATCGAGCACCTCATAGCGAGCGGTTCAGCCGAGCTGATCGAGGGTTCGGTCACAGACGCTCCGTTGATCGACGAGCTGATGTCGAGGTGCGATTGCTGCCTTCACCTCGCCTCCGCAGTCGGAGTGCGGCTCGTCGTCGCCCATCCGCTGGAAACGCTCCGCCGCATCGTCCAGGGAACGGACGTCGTCGTGTCGAGCGCGGCGCGGCACGGCGGAAGAGTCGTATTCGCCTCGACCTCCGAGGTTTACGGCAAGAGCTCGGCTGGTTCCCTGAACGAGGAATCGGACCGGGTCCTCGGGTCGGCCTACAAGAGCCGGTGGTCGTACGCGATCGCGAAGTCGTACGGCGAGGCGATCGCATATGGCTATCACCGCGAGCTCGGCGCCGACACGGTCGTCGTCCGGTTGTTCAACACGATCGGCCCGCGCCAGCTCGGCGACCACGGGATGGTCGTGCCCAGGTTCGTCAGGCAGGCCCTCGCAGGGGATGACGTGACGGTCTACGGCGATGGCGCGCAGCAGCGGTGCTTTCTGCACGTCGCGGACGCGGTGCGGGCGATCCTGGCGCTGGCCGACCACGGTGGCGCGTCCGGACGCGCCTTCAATCTCGGCAACCCGCAGCCGATCACGATCCTCGCGCTCGCACGCCGGATCATCCAGCGCGCCGGCTCGCGCTCGCGGATCACGATGGTCGACTACGAAGAGGCGTATGACGACGGCTTCGAGGAGCTTGGGCGGCGAACGCCGGACATCACCGCGGTGCGGACGTTGGTCGGCTGGCGGCCGCGGCGAACCCTCGACGAGGCGCTCGACGATGTGATCTCGTTCCAGCGTGTGGAGCTTGCCGCCGAGGCACGAACGCGACCCCGAGAGGCGCCTCGCGACCCACGGCTGGCGTCCTGGAACCGCCCCGCCACGGCCAGGTTGGTGGAGCCCGCGTGAGCGTGCAGGTCCTCGTCACGGGCGGCGGGGGCTTCATCGGCTCACACCTGGCTGAGCACCTGGTCCGGCGGGGCTACCGCGTGCGCGTCCTCGACAGCTTCGCCACGGGGCGACGGGAGAACGTGAGCAGGCTCGTCGGCGAGGTCGAGCTGGTTGAGGGCGACATCCAGAGCCACCAGCGGGTCGAGAAGGCGGTCTCCGGCTGCGAGATCATCCTTCACCAGGCCGCCCTGCCGTCCGTCCAGCGCTCGCTCCATGATCCGCTGACGAGCAACTCGACGAACGTAACCGGAACGCTCAACGTCCTGCTGGCGGCTCGCGACGAGGGGGTCCGCCGCGTCGTGTGCGCCTCGTCGTCCTCCGTCTATGGCACGGCCTCCGGCACCGCGCCCAAGCGCGAAGACGACGCGGCCGTCCCGATCTCACCCTATGCGACGGGAAAGCTCGCTGCCGAACTCTACGGCCGGAGCTTCCAGGGTGTGTTCGGACTCGATGTGGTGGCGCTTCGCTATTTCAACGTGTTCGGGCCGCGGCAGGATCCGACCTCCCAATACTCGGCGGTCATTCCGAAGTTCATCGCTGCCTTGGTGGCCGGCCGGCGACCGGTGATCTTCGGCGACGGCGAGCAGTCGCGCGATTTCACCTACGTGGACAACGTGATGCAGGCGAACATGCTGGCTATGGACGCGCCCGGCATCGCCGGTGGCGTCTACAACGTCGCCTGCGGCGAGCGCGTGACGCTCAACCGGTTGGTCGGCGAGATGCGCGATCTGCTCGGGGTCGACGTCGATCCGGTGTACACCGTGCCCCGCCCCGGAGACGTCCGGCATTCGGTAGCAGATCTGGCGCGCGCCCGCCGGGATCTTGGCTATGAGCCTTCGGTACATCTGCGCGACGGGCTCGAACGGACTCTTCAGTATGTCTGCGAGGAGGAACCGGCGGCGGGAAGCGGCCGCTGGATGGTCGGTGCATGAACGCCGAGCTGGCGCCGGTCCTCGGGGCCGGCGTGGCCGGGGTCGCGGCGTCCGTGGCAACTCCGTTGGCGATCAGGGTTGCCCGACGCGCGCACTTCTACGACACTCCTCGCGAGTACCGCCAGCATGGGACGCCGACGCCGCTGCTGGGCGGCGCGGCGGTGATCGGCGCCTTCATCCTGGCGGCGATCGCGGTCGGCGCGAGCGGCAAGCTGGTCGTCCTGCTCGTCTGCGCCGTCGGGCTCTGGGTGGTGGGAACGATCGACGACCTAATCGCGGTCGCGCCGGTCTGGCGTGTGTTGACCGAGACGTGCATGGCGCTCGCACTGGTCGCCGTGGGCCTCGGCTGGAGCGTGTACGGCGAGGGCGGTGACATCGTGCTCACCGTGCTGTGGGTCGTCGGACTAGTCAACGGCTTCAACCTCATGGACAACCTCGACGGGGCGTGCGGGAGCGTCGCGTGTGCCTCGGCCGCCGGGATCGGGACACTGGCCGCGCTGAACGGGGACTTCATGGTCGCTGGATTGGCACTCGCCCTGTCAGCGTCCTGCACGGTGTTCCTGCACTGGAATCTCGCGGGGCCGGCGCGGATCTTCCTCGGTGACGGCGGCAGCCGACCGATCGGGCTGCTGATCGCAGGGCTCGCGATCGCCGCCGGGCGTCACATGAACGTCGGGCACGCCCAATTGATCGTCGGCGCGCTGATGGCCGGCGTGGTGATCCTCGACACCTCGCTCGTAACGCTGTCGCGGACCCGGCGTGGGGTCACGCTCGTGACCGGCGGCCGCGACCATCTCAGCCATCGCCTGTTGCCCGCGCTGCGCTCGCCACGGGCGGTCGCGGCGGCGCTCGCCACGACCCAGGCGGCGCTGTGCCTGCTCGCGATCGTCGGAGGTCGATCGAACGGCGAGGTCGTCGCGATCCTGGCGCTGATCATGGTGTCGCTGGGTCTGGCCGCGATCGCCGTGCTCGACAGCGAGCGCTGGCGACCTCCCGGCATCGCGGTCGGGGCTCGTCGCGGCGTGACGCAGGCGGCCGAGCCGCCCTCCGCGGCTCCGTCCGCGGTCGATTGACGATGAGCGACGCGCCGGCGCACGCCCTTCCCGAATCCATCCGCGTCCTCCGGATCATCGCCCGGCTCAACGTCGGCGGACCGGCCATCCAGGCCATCACCCTTACCGAGCGCCTCGAGTCTCTGGGCTACCGGACCACGCTCGTCCGCGGTCGCGAGGAGCCCGATGAGGGTGACATGGACTACCTGGCCGATTCGCTGGGCGTTCGGCCGGTGCTCGTCTCAGGGTTGCGGCGCAGCCCTGGTTGGGGTGACCTGCGCGCGTTGGTCACCCTTGTCTCGATCATCCGTCGGGAGCGTCCCCGGATCATCCACACGCACACGGCGAAGGCAGGCACGCTGGGCCGATTGGCCGGGTGGGTGGCGGGGATCGGACGGACTCCGCGACCGATCCTGATCCACACCTTCCACGGGCACTCGCTGACGGGGTACTTCTCCCCCCGAACCGCATCGTTCTACCGGTGGATCGAGTGGTTCCTGGCTCGGCGCACCGACGTGCTAATCGCCGTCAGCTCCGAGGTCCGGGACGAGCTCGTCGGTCTCGGCGTAGCGAATGCCGATCGCTTCGAGGTTGTGCCGCTGGGGTTCGACCTCGAGCCATTCATGCTCGACGATGACGAGCGGGCCCGAAGGCGTCAGCGGTTGCGCTCCGAGCTGGGCGTCCCGTCCGAGGACCGGCTTGTGACCCTGATCGCCAGGCTCGTGCCGATCAAGCGAGTGGACCGTTTCCTCCGCGTTGCGCGGATCCTGGCCGCGCAACGCGAGGACCTACACTTCCTGATCGTCGGCGATGGGGAGCTTCGGCGAGCGCTCCGAGCGAGCCCCGAAGCCGCCGAGTTGGACGGGCGACTGACCTGGTCAGGATTTCGTCGTGACATTCCCGACGTCTGTTTCGCGAGCGACTCGGTCGTGCTGACCTCGGACAACGAAGGCACCCCGGTGAGCCTCATTGAGGCGCAGGCGGCGGGTACGCCGGTGGTTGCCCCGCGGGTTGGGGGCGTCGCCAGCGTCGTCCGAGACGGAGTCGGCGGTCTCCTGGTCGAGCCCGGCGACGAGACCGCGATGGCAGATGCGGTGGCGCGGGTACTCGATGACGCCGTGCTGGCCGACCGCACGCAAGCCGGGCGCGCCGACGTGGCTCGCGCATTCTCGATCGACGCGCTGGTCGGACGGATCGACGAGCTTTACCTGCGGTTGCTCCGGCGCCCCCACACGGCCCTTGTCGAGCCCGGCTCAGCGCGCACGTAGCGCGCCTTGATTGTGTCACCGAGTTCGAGCACCGACAGGACCGCGTTCGTTCCCCGGCGCAGCCCATCCACGGTGGGATGCCGGGTCGCGGCCGCGCGGACGCGCCCGTCCAAGCCTTGCCTGGGCTCATCGTTGCGTTTGCGCCACGCCAACGCAGCGCGGACGTCCGAAACGCTCAGGCCGGTCGTGGCCACCGCCACCTCGTGAAGGCCGTGCCGGGCGGTCAGGCTGCGGAGCGCAGTCGGCGTGAAGTAGTTGAGGTGCTCGGGATACTCCACGACCCGACATCGGGGCCCGAGCACGCGCAAGCTAAGCGAGGCGAAGTTCGGACACGTGACGTAGAGCAGGCCGCCGGGCCGGAGGATCCTCGCCACCTCCCGTAGCTCCAGAGCGGGGTCTCGCATGTGTTCGATCACCTCCTGCAGGACGACCACGTCGAACGCGCCATCGTCGAGACGCGAGGGCCCCAGCAGTTGCCCGTGGACGGGGAAGCCTCGCTCCGCCAGTCGTTGGCGCTGGCGTGGCCCGGTCTCGACGGCGTGAGGATCCCACCCCGCGCGAGCGGCGGCGTCGAGCAGGTGCCCGCTTCCGGCTCCTACGTCCAGCAACGTCCCAAGCTGTCTGTAGGACGCGAACGAGCCGATCACATCGACGAGTCGAGCCGACGTGGCAGGAGGGACATCGTCGTCTACGGGGTAGTCCGCGTACCAGTCGCGGATCTCCTCGTCGGATGGTCGGCGAGCCGTGTACGCGAGCCCGCATGCCGCGCATCTCCGCAGACCGACTCGGCGAAATCGGGATAGGGGTCGTCCCGCCGAGGCGCCGCACCCCGGGCACGGACGCGTCTCGTGAGCCGGGACGTCTCTCTGCGTTTGGGCGACCGCGCGATACAGCGCGTCGTAACGCGGGAGCCCGACTGTGCGGAGCGACAGGTGCCTGTGCGCGGTGCCGACGCAGCGACTCGCCGTGGTGGGATCGGCGAGGAGCGAGGCGAGATCCTCGGCCGCCGCACGATAGCCTTGAGTGGAGAAGTCGGTCAGCACGACGCCGGTGTGCGAGCCCTCGAGCACCGCCCTGACGTCGCCGATGTCGGTTGCGAGGACGGGCAACCCGGCCGCGAGGCACTCCGCGATCTTCGTGGGCGAGCTCGCGATCTTCGAGGGCACCGGTCGGATCAGAGCGACCGCGGCGTCGGCGGCCCCCAGAATCTCGCCAAGACGATGATGTGCGACCGCCGTCACCGTGTAATCCGATCGCTTGATGCCCCAGCGGGCCAACTGCCGCTCGATCGCGCTGCTGTCGGCCTGAGTGACCACCAGGAAGTGCAACCCGGGGATCGTGTCGCGCGCGATCCGGAAGAAATCAGCCATCTCCGTGTCCATATACCAACCGCCGAGCTTGCCGACGTAGACGAGGACGGGCCGTTGGCCCAGACCGAGCGCCTGCCGCACGACGCTCCGCGACGCTCGTCCGTTCCAGACGCCCTCGACGTCGGCACAGCACGGAATCACCACGACGTGGTGGTCCCCGTCTGCACCAAACAGCACACGCCGCACGCGCTCGGTCAACACGACGATTCCGACCGCGCCGCGGATCGCTCCACGCTCGGTTCGCTTGGTGATCCGAAAGGCAAGGCCGGCGTTGCGCCACCTGCCGAGATCGACGTACTCCTCGCCCATCAGCCCTCGGATGTCGAAGATCAGGTGGTGCGGCGCGAGCGGCGCCGCCAGGATGGCCATCGCGGCCGGAACGTGATTACGCGCATGAACCGCGTCAAGGCGGTGTCGACGCACGAGCCATGCGCAGACGAGCGCCCCGGAGAGCACGTCGACAGCCGTCGCCACAAGCGACGGCTGCTTGTGGTAGCGAAGGCCGTGCCAGTGGACCCCTCGTGAGCGAAGCCGTCGCCGAATCTCGGCGCGCCGAGCGCGCGTGAGCGGCCTCGTCTCGAATGTCAATAGGTGAGTGGTGTGGCCAAGTCGGGCGAGTCCCTCCAGATAGGCCACCACCTGTGACTCGACGAGCGGATCGTCGAGGGACAGATAGCAGACGTAGAGCGATCGGAGAAGCGGCACTGGCTTTCGGGGCGGGACACGACGGACGCAGCCATTACGCTACAGGGGTGAGATTGGGGGTCAACCTGGGTGCCGTAGGCGGGTAGGTGTGTGCGGAATCGCCGGGTTCGTGGGGACTCCACGAGCCGCCGCGGACGAGATCATCCGACGACAGCTCTCCTGTCAACGCCATCGCGGCCCTGATGCCGAAGGGGCGTTCGTGAGTGGTCGCGCCGCGATCGGCCAGAACCGGCTCGCGATCATCGACATCGAGCGCGGCGATCCCCCGATCACGACCGAGGACGGAGCGATCGGCGTCGTCCTCAACGGTGAGATCTACAACTTCCGCGAGCTCCGGCGCCGCCTCGAGCGCGGCGGCCACCGATTTGCGACGGATTGCGATACCGAGGTGCTGGCTCACCTGGCCGAGGAATGTGCACCGCAAGAGCTGGCCGGCCGGCTCGAGGGCATGTTCGCCTTCGCGGTGTGGGACCCCGCCACGGACCGCTTAATCCTGGGACGCGACCGGTTTGGCAAGAAGCCGCTCTACTACTGGACTTCGGGCGACAGGCTCGTGTTTGCCAGCGAGATCAAAGGGGTGCTCGTCCACCCTGACGTCTCGCGTGACCTCGATGTGGGCGCGATCCCGGCGTATCTCACGTTCGGATACGTACCGACCCCACGGACCTTCTTCGCCGGCGTCCGGAGCCTCCCGCCGGGACACGTACTGACGCTCGAGCCAGGAGCTCGAGCTCGGCTAGAGCGCTACTGGACGCCGGCGCGCCGCGAGCGTCGATCGGCTCGGCCCGCGCCCTCGCTGGAGGAGGCCGGCGCCGAGTTACGCCGGCTTCTGACCGAGGCGGTATCCCGCCGCATGGTCGCCGATGTGCCGGTCGGCGCGCTTCTCAGCGGGGGCGTCGATTCGAGCGCGGTGGTCGCGACGATGGCCCGCATGAGCCCGCGAAGTATCTCGACATTCACGATCGGCTTCGAGGACAAGGACGGATACGACGAGCGCCCCTATGCAGCGATGGTCGCCAGGCGGTTCGGGACCGACCACCACGAATTCGTCGTCAGACCGAATGCCGTTGACCTGGTGGAGAAGCTGGTCTGGCACCACGACCAGCCGTTCGGCGATTCAAGCGCGATCCCCACATATCTGCTGTCGGAGCTGACGCGCGGTCACGTCACGGTCGCTCTGTGCGGTGATGGTGGCGACGAGTTGCTCGCCGGCTATGAGCGGTTCGCCGCAGCGCTAGCCGTCGGCGCCTACAACGCAATTCCTCGCCGGTTTCGCACCGTGCTTCGACATGCACTGGCTCGAGCACCGCGCGGAGCCCTGCACGGTCGAGTCGGCAACGTCCAGCGCTTCGCCGCGGTCGCCGAGAACCAGCTGCCGGACGCCTATCTCGAGTGGGTCAGCTTCATCGACGAGCCGACGCGACGGTCTTTGCTCGAGGACCCCGATCCTTGGGCGCGGCAGGCTTTCTCCCGGCAGTGGAGTGCCACCAGCGCCTTGGCGCCGCTCGACCGGGTGCTCGATCTCAATCTGCGCACATACCTCCTGGACGATCTTCTCGTCAAGGCCGACCGCATGAGCATGGCCCACGGCCTCGAGCTCCGCTCACCGTTTCTCGATACCGATCTGGCGGGTTACGCGATCCAACTCCCCCCGAAGCTGAAGATCGGGCCGTTCTCTTTGAAGCGCGCGCTGAAACACGGAATGCGCGACGACCTCCCTCGCGAGATTCTCGCGCGGCGGAAGCACGGCTTCGGCGTTCCACTCGATCGCTGGTTCCGCGAGGGTCTCAGCGGTTACGTCGAGCGCATGCTCGGCAGGCCCGAGGCCCGTATCCGCCGCCATCTCAGGGCCGAGGCCGTCGATGCCCTCCTGGCCGAGCACGCCGCCGGGACCAGGCAGCGCGGCGGGGCGTTGTGGACCCTGTTGACGCTCGAGGTCTTCCTCCGCCGCGAGGGGTGGTAGCGGATCGCCGCCTCAAGAACGCCGATGCGCCGCGCGCGGCGAGATCGTCCGCGGCATCGGAGCTCTGATGGCCGCTGACAGTCCCGCCCACCGGGACGCTGCCTGAGCGCCGGTCGGGTAGATGGAGTAGGTGTCGTCACCGGCCTGGCCGTACGTGCCGGGGAACGACCACCACAGGATCAGCTTGGGGTGGGCGTGAAGCAGAATCTCGTTGCGTAGTTGCAGTTGCTCGCCGCGGCTCGGGTAACGCAGCGAGGCGTAACACGACCAGTTGCTCTCACCTTGCGAGCAGGCTCCGACCGCGCTGCCGTCGTCGAGGTTGTCGCCCCATGTGAACGCTTGGAGGATGAATGCCGACTGCCTGTGAGCGACGGTTGCCATCTGCTGCGCCCGGGTCGCAGTTTGGGCGATCGAGGTCCACGCTCCGTCGTGCTCATTGACCGGCAGCAGCGAGGTGCTCTTGACCGGATAGATCTCATCGCCGATCAGGTCGGCGATCCCCTCGTACTGTTGTGCCTGGCCGAGGCCAAACGAGCCGATCAGGACGGTGTGCAACGGGTCCCGCTGTTTGATCTGCGAGACATAGGCAGCCACACGGGCACGATCGCCGGGCGAGAGGATCGAATCGTCGGCCGCGTAGTAGCCGTATGTACCGGGCAGCGCGCCGAGCCAGCCGATCAAGTACGCGAGCAGGGGACCGTCCTGGTCGCATCCACATCCGGCGGCGAACGCGGGAAAGTAACCGGCCATGTCGGTGCTCGTGGGCGACTCCTGCCACCAGCCCGGGTTGCTCAGCTCCCACATGACCGACATGCCGAGTGCATTGGCGGTCGCCGCGTACGCCGCGAGCGACGAAAGCGATCCGCTCCACGCTGACATGACAACAACCCGGATGCCGCCTGCGCGCATCGCTACGAGCCGTTGTTTACACAGCGGCATCGAGGTGTCGAGCGGGCAGTTCTCGAAGATGCCCTCGAGCGGCGCGGCCGACCCGGCGGCGAGGTGAGGCCGAATCGGGGTATGCCGGCCCGTGGCGACGCGAGTCACGACCCAGACACGGGCACTGGCGGATGGATGATGTCCTTGCCGGACGTCGTCGCCACCGGACACGAGCAGGGCCATGATCGCAGTCAGCACCAGCGCGAGGAGCAGGCCGGGGCGCAGCGCTGGCACTGAGCCAGGACCGATGACGGTTATCGGCAGGGTGAACTTCTTCCGCACCCACCTTGGATCGGTGGCTCAGACAATGGCGGCGGTCTGGCGCGGCGGTTGCTGGCCGATCGTTCGACGGCGTCCAAGGACGACTAAACGTTTGTACGAGTGCTTGGCGATTCATCTCGGGTTACCCTATCCGGCAGGCCGATTACTCGAATGCGTCGTCCTCGTGCTCCGGTTTGCGTATTCTGAGACGACACCGGTGAAGCAGCCGAACGACAGTCCCGCTCCGGACCGTCACCAACCGCGGTTGAGTGTCGTGGTGCTCGCGTGGAACACGCGCGAGTTCGCTCTGCGATGCGTAGGGTCGATAGTCGAGCACTGCGATCCCCGGACCACCGAGGTGCTCGTCTTCGACAACGCGTCCTGCGACGGAACGGCGGCCGCGTTGCGCAGACACTTTCCGGACGTCCGCGTGATCGAGAGCGAGCGGAATCTCGGCACGGCCCGAGGCTTTAACCTCGCCATGAAGGAAGCCCGGGGAGACTTGATCCTGCGTATGGAGGCGGACGCGTACGTTCAGGACGGGGTCATCCAGCGGATGGCTGGCTTCATGAGGGCATCGCCTGGCGTTGGCATGCTGGGATGCGAACTGCGCTTCCCTGACGGGCAGCACCAGCACACGCCCCACCGCCAGATGAGCATGAGGCTGAGCGCATTAGAGCGATTCTGGCTTTACAGGCTGTTGCCAGAGCGCCGTCGTGCAAAAATCCTCCTCAATGGCTACTGGCCGGCCGACGCACCCGTTGTGGCGGATTGGCTCGCCGGCATCACGATGATCCGCCGCGAGGTGTTTGAACTCACCGGCGGGATGGATGAGCGGTTCTTCCTAGGAGGCGAGGAGAGCGAGTGGGCTAGCCGGATTCAGCGCTCGGGTTACCGCATCGTCTATCAGCCAGGTCTTGGCGTCATCTATCACTTCGGATCTGCATCCTGGAACCAGGTCTGGACTGACCGCGGAAAGCTCCGCCGGTGGCATCGCGTGGGTGTCGAGAGCTACGCGGCGCAGCATGGTCGCGGTGGCACGGCGGCCTACCGCCTGATGGAGGCACTCGGCGTGCTGTTCCGTGCCACCGTCTACGCTACGATCAATCGGCTTCGCCCGGATGAGTATTACGAAAGCCAGGCGCGTCACTACAGGATGCTGTTTGGCTTCTATCTCCACCTGGACGAGCGACCTGGTGACCGCCGATATCGAGAAACGGCCGCAGACCACGGCTGATGCGGATCTGCGGTTACGGCGCACACTTGTCGCTGGCAGAGCCACGACAAAGGGCAAGTGGCGGTGTCGGTAGCTGATCGTGTAGATCGCCTCGACCTCTCCCTGTTTGACGAGATCGAGGGCTTGGCGTCAAGCGCCGATCGCCGCTCGCTTCTCGCCCTGCATGCGGCGCTCGCAACTCGGGGCCCTTTCGGCTATCTCGAGATCGGCTCGTACCTCGGTGGGTCCTTGCAGTCGTTTACCGTCGATCCGCGGTGCCGCGCCATCGTCTCCATCGACCGCCGCGACGATGTCTCAGAAGACGAGCGATCGGAGCTTCCAGAGTACCCGGGCAACACGACGCCCCGTATGCTGGAGCGTCTATCTCGCCTGTCCGGAGCGGATCTTGGGAAGCTGACCGCGATTGACGGCAGCACAGAT
>Ga0116217_10003494_pt1 | contig 14218 bp, 20 predicted proteins | sample Sb_taG_6_FD_89697 | JGI IMG/M metagenome (GOLD analysis project Ga0116217, IMG submission 89697) | Peat soil microbial communities from Weissenstadt, Germany - Sb_50d_4_PS metaG | ecosystem: Environmental > Terrestrial > Soil > Wetlands > Peat | place: Germany: Weissenstadt | collected 2010-09-21 | reverse complement strand
TGCGGGACGGCGGGATTTTCAGGCTTGACGGTCGCACCAGGCCGCCGAAGCTACGGGAATAGTACACACTATAGTTTCACAACTGCATGGGTTAGTACATTTTTTCCTGGAAACTAGTGATTATATCAATGGCAGGTGTTCTCACTGTGGTTTTTGCTTCACGGGAGTACTTGGTTGTGGTTTCTTCGGGGCTGCTGGGGGGATTTTCGGTATGCTTGGTGGGACCGGCGGCTGGGGAGGCACTGGCGCTTTACCGGGGGACCCCGGACGGCCCTTGAACCCCCCACCTGGTAATTTATAGGACTTACTCATACTGGTTCTTTCACCACAGGATCTAGATTTGTATCACCCATTATAATTTACGAGATACAACTTATCCAAGGGGGCCGGGTCCGGTGAAAGTATAGTGCGCAGGAAAGAGGATCATTGGCCCCGGTGGTGTATATATTGCTACACGTGTGGCCATATTTGATATATTATTCCCTTGCGATAAGATCCTGGGTTCACGACGTGTGGAGAACCGTGGCAGCTCACCGGGATCTGACCGCCAGGAGTTCTGGCCCAACTCAATCTTCTACCACGAGATAGTCCAATGGCACACGAACGCACCTACATCGTGAAAGATGGCCTACGGGTTGGCCACGTCGATAGTATCGGGTCCGGTGAGACGCCAGACTACTACAACGTCGTCGAGAATGGCCTCACAGTCAGTCAGATCATCCCACGCGGTGGAAGGGATAATCCAAAGTGGTATGATGTGACGAACAAGTGCAGTCAGACCGTCGAACAGATCATCCCAGACCCAAGCACACGACGAACTAGCGCCCAATCATCGAGCTCTAGCTACTCACGGCCACAGACAACGGGATCGTCTACTTCTGGTCGCACCACGGAATCCTACAAGTCTCGATCCGATACTTCCAGTGCTCCAATGACGGATGCACAGGCCATATTCTGGACGATTGTGGTGGCCATCTTCCTGGTTATGGCTGGAATCAACTGGGCTGTCACCCAGGTGCAGACAATCGGTGTCCTTGCCAGTGTGAACTTCCTCTTCCAGCTTCCGATGGTTCTGTTCTATCGCTACAGTGGTTATTGGATGGTACAGAGCATCTGGGAAGCATTCCAGGCGACTGGCTTCGCCAGTTTCGTGATGAGTGCTGTGGCGTGGGTTGTGCTCCTGCTCATCCTGCCCTTCTGGAAGCAAGTTCTTGGTCTTGGGATAGTCGGGATCATCACACTAGTTGCATGGATCATCATCTTCTAATGCCCAGGATTAACTGATCAGCCTGGCCCTGCCACACAGTAGGGCCGGAATAGTCCGGTGGGGAGAAACAAGAATGGCAATCGACATTATGCAACATTGATTAGAAGCGCATCGCGCCAACATGGCCCGTCTCAAGACCCGGATGCTCGAACTTGGAAGCACCGACGACTGGAGCGTACTCGGACCAATCGAATACCAGGCTCCTGCGGCCACCATCGCGACACCATCCGAACCCATCTACGGGTACGACGAACCAAGAGACCACAGCAACGATTGCAAGTGGAATATGGAAGCCCGACAAACAGTGGTTGCTGGCGCACTCATTGGCCCCATGGGTATATAGTGCTATACGTATGTACAAATGTGCTATCTTATTTCTCCCCAGGATAAGATCCTGGGGTCACCACGTGTGGAGAACCGGATCTCACACCGGGATCTGACCGGCACCGTTCCACAGTATATACAGGTATCACTATTGTTCACCACAGGGAGATGTTACAAATTATGGCTAGTTGGGGCGAGCATAGGAGTGGCAGACACTTAAGTATCCAGGTACCCGCCGAGATCAAAATCCAACTGATCAAGAACAAGGCACTCACTGGGGTCGGCATCGGGTATCAGATCTGCGAAGCACTTCGAGCCAAGTGGGGCACCCGGAACGGTCCACCGGCTGTAGTACCCAACCCCGCACCGGGAACACTCACCAAGGTCGAGGCCGGTAGATACAAGGGCATGCGATCTCAACCTATCGATCCCACCAACATACCTTGGAAAGTATAAAATGATCCAGGGCTGTCAAACCCTTGGCCACTCTGGGTACTGGGGCACCAGGCCCAGCCACCAACATGATACACTGATGGGTGTATATAGTGGTGCCCGGGGATCGCCACTGTCTGCTCTGTAGGAATCTGAGACTTAGTTGTCTGAAGTTCTCATCTTCTTCTGCGGGGTGAGGCACTAGCAGGGGTGCTTTACCCTCGTTTCGTTCCAATGTCTTGAGCTTCTTGGTCATGTCATTCCGGGCGCGGCACTGTCCTGGGCGCGGCACTATCTATCAAGCATCGGACATGCTTGATGGAGCGGCACAATCTGTGGTGTCAATCTGGATTCCGCCTAAGACATTCGGTCAGCTCTCGGTCGGTCCAGGATTCGGCGGCACGGTCTATGGGTCCGTACTTGGCCGCATTGCCCGTATTGCCCCAAGACGGTGTCGGTAACGGTCTCCGAGGGCACCACTTTTTCGGCCAGGCGGGGACCAATCCGAAACGACCGCGTTTCGGTCAGGTGGTCCCCGGGGGGGCTGGGAAGCTGCGCTGAGCGGTTCGTAGGGGCGCTTTTCCATTGCATTCTTCAATCATCCGACGAGATCGCGGAACAGCCCGCGATAATCGAGGTCCAGGCTCAGTCGACCCTTGACAACGGCCCGCAGAGCCAGGAAGGAGGGCGGTGTCCACGAGTTCCAGATCATCCGCGCCGCACCCTCCGTGCTGGCGACGGGGAGGGCCAGGGCGTGAGGATGGTTCTGGGTGAAGAGCCGCCACGCCTCGTTCAGGCCGTCCATACCACCGATGAAAACGCCGGCTTCGAAAGGCTCGGACTCGATCATCTGGGTCCGCATGATCGCCAGGCTAGCATCGCGATCGCCCGGGGCCTCGGGCGTCCAGACCAGATTCTTCTTGAACTCAAGGGCCTCCACCGGGATAACCTTCCGGTAGAATTCCGACTGGTAGATCCGGACGTTATCGAGCGCGTTGAGATCCTGAGCGAGGTGATGGACGAGGGGCAAGATGCTTGGGTGGCCCTCGAGGACGAGAAGCCGTTCGCGGACGGTCTCCGCCACCAACGCCCGGATCGCTTCGCGGATCGCCACCGGATCCGGCGGGTAGTTGTGTAAGTCACGTTCCGGCACGCTCGCCGCCAGGAAGAGGGGACCTGGTCGGCGACCGCTAGGCTTTGTTCCCGAGAAGTTCACAGCGCGATGTCTCGTGGGCATGAGTTGCGACTTTCGAGGCCCAGGTGGCGAGGCTCTTTTCGTTCGGTGTGTACCATGCGGTCAAGGAGCGGGCAGCGACCGGCACGATCGGTGTCTCATCGAGTTGCAACACCCAGACCGTCCAGTGGGAACCGGACCGCAGACGCTTAAGGGCCATTTCTAGTTCATCGTAGCAGTGCACGGAGAGGGCGTAGTACCGGCTCCAGAGCACGATGAACGCATCGGCAAGCTTCAGTTTATCCTGGATCGACGCCACGGCGTCCTGTTCGCGGGCGACCGGGGAGTCACCGAAGACGGCTTCGATTCGGTGCTTGCGGAGCTCAGTCGCGAGGACCTCACCCATTGCAGCGTCTCCTTGCGCCCGGCTGACGAACACTCGGCTGATCCGCGACGGGGGAATCGCGCGCGCAAGTGCCACCGTCCTCAACAATGTGCCTAATTCTTCAACTCCATTGTGGCGCTCCAGGTGTTTTGAAATCCCAAGCGAATCATACACGTCACGTCGCCGTTCGAAGGCTTCCTTCGCGGCCCCGCGGAGGGACGAGAATGGCACGATAGGGATGCCACGTGACTCTGCAATGCGAAGCAGTATGCTCGCGCTTCGGCCCGTAGCACCGCCCACCGCGACAATCGCGTCAGCTCGTTCGATGGCCTGCAATTGGCAATAGAGCCAGGTTTCCGGGGCGAACTCTTTCAGGCCGACAACCGGGTACCAGTACGTTTTTTGGAGATCGATCTTCCGGTTGTCCAGATCCTCGAGAAAAGCCTCATGGTTCTTCTTTGTCTCTGGACCGTCAGGCATGAACAGACGGATTGCCTTCGCGTGAGCATAGCCCGCGTAACCCAGGGCCACGTGGTAATCGGCAGCGCCGTGCCAGGGATTGCAGATGCTCAGGGTGGCGCCGTTATTGGCGAGGATCCTTCCGACTCTGGAGCAGATGCTCTTGAGCAGTTCCTCCTCGCGTTCCGTCGCCTCCTCGGGCGGGGCACCGATAAAGAGGACGGTATGGACCTGGATCGATTCGGCCGGTAGTGGTGGCCCCGGATGCGTCGCGACATGGAACTCTCCGCCCCCCGTGTATTTGAGTTGCGGTGGCGCTCCGTACTCGGAATGATGCTCGCCGATCTGACGTTGAGCCCAACGCGCCGCGCTGACAAGGTCGATGAACTCTTCATCGACGGCCATGCCCAACCCGCGCGAGATGGCTTCAATGAGGTAGTAGGTGAAGAGCCCTCCCCACCCGACGATTTCCAACGCGATCCCTCGGTTGGTGCCACAGGCGATCAGCGTACCTTCGTTCGCGTCCTTCATCAGGGCTGCCACCGCGTCGTCCAGCAGCACGGTTCCTGCCTGGCAGCAGTCGAGGATGACGGCCCACTGAGCGATGCGAGACTCCACCAGGAGTTCGATCAGGCGTCTCACCGAGAGAGTTGTCTTTTTCGAGCTCCGTTTGTCACTGTCCGCGCAGAGTAATCGCAAATCGTTCTTGACGATCGCTTGCGCGTGGCCCGCGAAGTAGAAAATAGCAAGTGCGTCTGGACCCAGCTTTTGAAGGAACTTGTCGAATTGATCGAGTAGATTGGTCGATTCCTCGTTGAAACGTATGATCGATGAATCTCGTGCCGCCAGGCCACGCCCGCCGTCGCGTGCGACGAGCGCATCGCCGACCCGCGTCAGGTCACCTTCGACTTCACGGAGTTCTTCCAGCCCACTCCACCCGGGGCTTTGATCGCATCCGACGGCAAACAACCCGGTCTTCGAAACGCTTGGCATGAGTTTCACTCGCCATACAATCGCCCCACCAGGGCTTTGTCCCCGTCCGAGAGTCGAGTGTTCCTCCTCGGGGGAGTGCCCTCAATCAGCCAATCCGCGGGGAACGCATAGATCATGATCGATTCGGAATCGAAGGCTGTCACGTCGACGTCTCGTCGAGAGAACCGTTCAAGAACGTTGACACGTATATTCTCCAGGGACCAATGATTCGGCGCGCCCATCAGCGCTTCGATGACACGCTGTTTGTTCCAATGGAGCGGCGCATCCGGATGCTGGTGCTCATGGTCCAGGCCGATCGCGTGACCGAGCTCATGGAGGATGGTCCCAGCATTCACATCCTGCAGATTCATCGATGCGCTGTGGAAGCCACGCTCCGGACTCACTGAGTCGGTGCCGATGTAGGACCAATTGCCCCGAGTCGGGTCGAATCCCACGCGGATTTCGGCGTCGTAGTCCTGGGATTCCGTGAAGTGGAGAGGTGCGTGGCGACCCCACTCACGCGCGCAGTCCATGACCAGTTCTCGCTGTCGTGCGTCTCCACCAATGAATCGGATGCGCAGTAGAACCGGTTCACCCTTCTGATGCGGCCAGAGCAAATCGGTGTGTGCTACCCCGCGGGTCCGCGCGCCAACCGGAATAGCCTGAGGTGCTGGTACCCTGGACGAGTCAGGTGGAAAGCTCAAGGTAGGAACTCCGAATAATCATTGGGGCTCATGATGGATAGCGGGGTGGTGGCCGTATTCCAGACGTCGATCGTGTCGGTTCAAGGTCGCTGCCTGCCGCCTCAGCTCAACGCACCCGGACGGGGTTTCACATCACTTTCTCTCCACCCCGGCCCTCCTCCACAAGGGAGGAAGATGTTTTCGGTCCCCTCCCCACGTGTGGGGGAGGGTTAGGGTGGGGGGCGATTTGCAAATCAACTCCGTCCTGTTGCTTAGGTTATCGCCGAACCTGGGACGAGTCCAGGTCCGGCTCTCATGGGTCGGAGCCCCAGGACGCGACCTCGCGACGTACGCCCGAGTCCCTAAGCTCGCGACGTACGCCCGAGTCCCTAAGCTGGAGAGTGACGGACTCCCACGAGGGCTGAGTTGATTCGATGAAGACGCCCCGGAGCGGAGATCGGGACTCCGCACCCGAGGCTTGGCCGTCGGAAGTTCGCAGCTTCCTTGGGCCCACCACCAGCTTGTCGCAATTCCCGGGCCCGTGAAGGGGCTCGTCGGCCTCGGCAGCGACGCTGTCTGCTCAAGGGGTGCGAGCGGCCCTTTCGCCCCGCCCACCCCCAAGCTCGATATTGCAGTCCCGAGTGCCGGGCCGCCGCTCGGCGATGGCGACGCCGACGCGCCAGCCGGCAATATCGCCAGACCCCGAATGGACGGCAAAAGCGGCAGGCTCAAAGCCGGCGGTATCGCGGTCGCTGCGCCGAACGACACCAGGCCGCAATAGCCCAGCCCGAGGTCACTCCGCTACCGGAATCCCCCGGCATGGGGCCGGCGCAGGCCAGCGAGGGTCAGCGCCCAGCCCAGCGATTCGAATTTTTTTGCTGCCAGCGTCCCGGCTGTGACGAGCCCTTCGCCCGGAGTCGTCGCAGCCCGTGCCGCAAGTTTTGCAGCCCCTCCTGCCGTCAAGCGTTGCGCCGGGTGATCGAGCGGGAGCGGCGGTGGCGACAGCGCGCGCGGCGCGCACACCAGCGACGACAGGCCAACTCCGGCCGCGGCCCCTGAGTTCGTTGACCGGTATGGTCCACGGCCACACCCCAGCCTACCTTTCATTCGCCCCCCAGAAGGAGGAAGGGGGGAGGGTTCCGGGACCACTCCGGGCCCCCTCCCTTTCTCCGATCCTCCCCCCGGAGACCAGGCGATGAATCCTCCCTCAGTGGGTCAGGTGGGCCCCGTGCCGCTGGACCAGTTGGGCGATCGCTTCCGACGCTATCGGCTCCGCGTGCCCCAGGCCGTCACGGCCATGGCCCAGTCGCTCCGCCGCTGGGGCCAGTGCGCGCCCATCGTGGCGACGTGGCGCCAGGAGACGCTCCAGGTCCTCGACGGCTTCACCCGCTGGGAGGCGGCCCAGCAGGTGCGCGGGATGACCACGCTGGTGGTCCGGCCGGTGGAACTGGACGACCGGCACGCCAAGGCGGCGATCTACGGCTTGAACCAGACCGGGCGGCGACCGCACGAGCTGGAGGAAGCCCGGATCGTTCAGGCGCTGGTCCGCGAGGACGGGCTGTCCCAACTCGAGGTGGCCGAGCTGCTGGGGCGGCACAAGAGCTGGGTGTGCCGGCGGCTGGCCCTGTTGGAGAAGCTCTGCGCCGAAGTCCGTCAGGACCTGGAAGTCGGGCTCCTGACCCCGACCGCCGCGCGGGAGATCGCCCGGTTGCCCGCGGGCAACCAAGCGGAAGTCCTGGATGTCTCGCGGCGCGAGGCGCTCAGCCGCGACGAGCTCGGCGGCGTGGTCCGGTTGCTCCTAGAGTCGGTGACGGCCGAGCAAAAGACCGGCGTGCTGGCCCGGCCGCGGCAGGCCTTGGCGCAGGCCGGCGCCACCGAGCCCAAGGGCTACGACCCCCGGCTCAGTCCCCGCGGCAATCGCGTCGGCCGGCAGTTGGCCGTGCTGTTGGACCGCCTAGCGTGGGCCGAGAACTTCCTGGAGTGCCATGGTTGGACCTCCCTTCAGGCCGCGGATCGCCTGGTCTTGGGCCCGCTCTTCCAGCGGCTCTCCCGCGACGCGCAGTGCGTCGCCGACGGGGCCGCCGACTTGGCCGTGGAGATGCTCCAGCGATGAACGACACCGTGAAGCACCAGATCGTCGTCCTCTTTCAGGGCGGCGCCTCGATCCGCCGGATCGCCCAGAGCCTGCACCTCAGCCGCCGCACCGTCCGGCGGGTGCTGGACCAACTCGAAGGAGCCCGCGCCGCCGGTCCGGCGGCGGGACGATTTCCGCCGGCGCCGCGACGGAGCAGCCAACTGGATGCCTACGACGGGGCGATCCGGGACCTGCTGGCGCGCTACCCCAACATCACGGCCCAGCGCGTCCATGAGGAGCTACGCCGGCTGGGTTACCCGGGGGGCTATACGATCCTCTCCCAGCGGGTCCGGGCGCTGAGGCCGCCTCCGACGGCTGCGCCCGTGCCGCGGTTCGAGACCGCCCCGGGACTTCAAGCGCAAATGGATTACTCCACCTACGACCTGGATTTCACGGTCGAAGGCCGCCGCCGGGTCCAGGCCTTCAGCTACGTGCTGGGTTACTCGCGGCGGCAGTACCTCCGCTTCGTCGAGAGCCAGGACTTCGCCACCACCGTCCGCGAGCACATCCACGCCTTCGAGCATCTGGGCGGAGTGGCGGCGAGCTGTCTTTATGACAACATGAAAGTCGTGGTGAGTGGTTACGACGGTGACGAGCCGGTCTACAACCCGCGGTTCTTGGCGTTCGCGGCCCACTACGGCTTTCGACCGGTGGCCTGCCGCCTGCGGCGACCTCAGACCAAGGGGAAAGTGGAACGCCCCTTCGGATATGTGGAATCCAGCCTGCTCAATGGCCGGAGCTTTCGGTCCCTGGACCATCTCAATGAGACGGCGGTTTGGTGGTTGGCCGAGGTGGCCGACGTGCGGATTCATCGTCAGACCCGGGCTCGCCCGGTGGATCGCCATGCCGAGGAACGGCCCTTCCTCCTGCCGCTACCCGCGCAGCCGTTTGACCCCTCCGAGATCGTGTACCGGACGGTCGACGCCGAGGGATTCGTGGTCTATCGGCAGAACTTCTATTCGGCCCCGTGGCGGCTGATCGGCCAAACCGTCGCGGTGCGCGTCAGTGAGCACAAGCTGACGATCTACGACCGCTCCTTCGTCCCCGCGGCCGGGCATCGGCTCTTGCCGCCCACGACACCCGGACAACGCAGCCGCCTCAAGGAGCACGAGATGCCGCGCGATGCCCAGCAGCGCTTGGACGAGTTGGCCGGCCGGTTCGCAGAGTTCGGCCCCGCCGGCACCCACTTCCTGGAGGGCCTGCTGGCCACGTCACGGTTGGGCAAGAACCAGGCGGAGCGCGTGCTGTCGCTGGGGGCGGCCTATCCGCGCGGGGATGTGACCGCGGCGTTGGAACGGGCCGTGCGGTACGGGGCCTTCTCCCCGAGTGCGATCCAACGCATCCTGGCGGCCCGGAGCCGGCCCAAGACCCCGCTGGATCTCTTGACCGATCACCATCGGACGGATCTGGGCGGTCTCCTCGACCGGGATCCGACCCCACCGCGACCGACTTCCGATTATCAAGCCCTCTTGCCCGAGGAGCCACGCCATGGCCGCGTCATCCGACCCCCGTGGGAAGACGACCCCGAAACTCCCCAACCCGGCGCCCATGACGGTGAACCGTCGGAGCCTGTATGACGACGTCACCGCCGCGCTGCGGACGCTGAGCATCCCGCTGACGGTCGAGGCCCTCGATGCGGCGCTTCAGGCGGCGGAGCGGGAGTCGCTGAGCCATCTGGAATTCTTGCATCGGTTGCTGTCCGAGCCGGCCGAAGCGAGAAGGCAACGGGCGCTGGAGCGGCGGATTCACGCCGCGAAGTTCCGCGAGCTGACGACGCTGGAGGGTTTCGATTGGGAGTTCAACGCCAAGGGATTGGATCGGCGGACCATCGAGCAGTTGGTCATCTGCGACTTCGTACGGCGGCGGGAGAACCTGATCCTGGTCGGTCAGACCGGCTTGGGCAAGAGTCGGATCCTCCAAGCCGTGGGCCATGCCGCGTGCGTGCTGGGTTACCGGGTCCGCTACGCGATCAGCGCCAAACTCCTCCAGGAGTTCACCGCGGCCTTGGCCGATGGGAGCTTCGCGGGGATGCTGGAGGACTATGCCCGCTTCGATCTGCTGCTGATCGACGAGTTCGGGTTCGATCGGTTGGAGCGGGAGGCCCAGTCCCAGGCCAGCACCTTCTATTATCGCCTGCTGGACGCGCGGGCGGGGCGGCGTTCGACGGCGTTGGCGACGAACATCGATTTCGGGGCGTGGGCCGATTACCTGGGGGACCCGCCGCTGGCGGCGGCGTTCCTGGACCGATTGGTGGATGGTGCGGTAATCTTGAAACTGAGCGGTCGCTCCTACCGGGCCCACCGCGCTCGCCCTGTCCCGGAATCGGGCCGGGCCGACCGAACCTGACCGCCTGGTCGGCCCGGTGATCTCATGCCCCTCTCTCCCTTCTCGCTCCCGATCCGGCCGCCTGCACGGAGACCACGGCGGTCTCCTCATCCGTCATTCAAGGCGCCCTCGAACGACTCGCGCCGCAACCACACAGGTGGTCCCCACTGGACCGAAAGAGTTGTGCACTTCCTGACCGAAACCGACAAGACGGGGCACGTGAGGGCTCGGGCGGGGCTGGGAGCTCCAGAGAAGGGGCCTGCGGGGTAGCTGGTGTAGAAGGCTCGGGCGGGGCTGGGAGCTCCAGAGAAGGGGCCTGCGGGGTAGCTGGTGTTGAGGCTTGGTATTGGGGTTTCTGTGGCTTCTGGTTTCATCTCTGTTACTCCTGGTTAGGGTCGGCACCAGAAGTAGTTACGCCAGAGATGGGGCCCTATCTTAATCATCTTTCATCATTTGTCTCAGTGCTTCCTCTAGGATCTCTCCTTTGAGTCCTGCTTGTTCTAGTTCGGTGCGCATGGCAGCCAGTCGTGCTAGGTAGGCTTGATGCTGCTTGATCATCACTGATCTCTGACTTGATGGGGGTGGGGCCTTCTCTGGCGTTAACACCTCAGTATGGCCGGGTCCGGCCTTTAGGCCGGAGACGGCCAGGGCGGGCGTGCCCGCCCCAGATTCCTGTTTCTCTGTAGCTTTGTCTTGTCTAGATTGTGCAGCAGTTTGTCTGTGTTGTCCCCAGGATAGCCTGACCCTTGCTGGGTTGGTGTCCTCTGTAGTTACCGGAGGCGACACCTCAGTGGAGCCGGGTGCGGCTTTAGCCGCAAACGGCTCGGGCGAGCTTGCTCGCCCCGATGCTGCATTCTCGTTGAGTAGAGTCTCATCTTCGTTGAGTAGAGTGATGAGAGCATCTGTGTCACCATAGCTTGCTGTATACTCTAACTCTTCTCTACGAAGTTGTTGAGCTGATAGTGTATCGTTCTCTGGAGTTAACACTTCCAAATGGCCGGGTCGGGCGTACTCGCCCGAGACGGCCAGGGCGGGCGTGCCCGCCCCGGATTCCTGTTTCTCTTCTATGGCTGACGAGGGTGCTGAGCCCTCGTCGCCGTGTTCCTTTCTAGGAACAACTTGTTCCCCGCGTGCGGGGTCGTTTACGATGGCATTTTCGGGGGTCAACGCATAAACACTTAATTTATGCGTCAGCGTGCGTGCGGGGTCGTTTACGATCACACTTTCTAGCCTGACTGGGCTGTCTGCGGGGTCGGTAACAATGGCATTTTCCGGGGTCGTCGTGGTGTTTTTTACCCCTTCGTTTGTGCTGGCCTTCGGAACCACTGTCTGGCACCTTATGCGGTGGATTGCTGCCAGTCGTTTAGCTTCCCTGACATTGGCAGCGGTCTTGGTTGCGCAGAGTCTAATGACCTCTAGCATCCAATCGGGCAGGCACTCTGGTCTCGTGCTATAACCAATCCAATTTCGATTTAGTGTATAGAAATTCAGTATTTTGGGCTTGCCTCTACCATTGTAATCTAGCTCGGCCTTAATTAGCATCGGAAATGTCTTACCATAAGTGTGCTCGGTGTAATTCGGATAGAATCTGATGGTGTTCTTATGTGCTGCTCTAGCTGTTCGATACGCTACGGTGATAGCACCAATTAGAGTAGCAGCCGTGAGATAATGAGCGATAGTTCGCTTCCCATATGGTGTTGTCCTGGCTATTGTCTCATTGGCCACCCAACTGAGATTGCCCACCTCTGGGTTCATAAAACCGAGTACTGCATTAAGCACTGCCCCGAATGTGCTGTCGGTCCTGGTGCGTTTGGGTCGATGCAGGTTCTGGTGGATAGCAGACCGTTTACGCTTGGCGTGCTCTGCGACAGAGATTCTGGGGACCATGGTTTATTCCTGGGTTCGAGGGGTAGAAATGAAACCCCACCCCGGTGGAATAAACAAGTTCCGGGGTGGGGTTCGCGATCAGGGGTTCAATTGATTCGGTGAGCATCTGTTTATTCCGGCTCATGGCAGCTCATAATGGTGTGCTACAATCCCCCGATCGCACCACACCATTACTTACAGTTTGAACCACCGGTTCTGCTCAATGGTTCTAATACATTCGGGGCGTGGCGGGACCTGGGTGGATCATGGGTTGTTGCGTTCCCACTCTGGCCCCGGGGTCCATCGCCAGCACCCCCACACTCCCACTGTGTCCAGGGGTATTCCTGCCTTGTCACTGGGTTCCAGCCGTGTGGCACCCTGCAAAGTTGCCATCCGACAACGCATCGCGCGGTCCGGAGCGTCTCTTGTCCGCCACCGCACCACCTCCAGGAATGTCGGTCCGAACCGCCGATCAGCCAGGGGAGTGCGAAAGCAGGGGAGCCCAAGTGCCGCGAAGAGCATTCGCCTTCGCCTCGGAACTTAGCAATGAGCTGTCGGTCCGAGGCGACCAAAACAACGCGATGCACTGTCGGAAAAAGCCCCGCGATGCACTGTCGGTCCGCACCTCCCCTTGCTCTGACGTGACTACGCATTCCCCGCTGTCACGTCGCGGTGGCCGAGGTGGCAGAAAACCTGCGACAGGTAGTCAATCACGAATGCCGTGATGCCATGGGAGATGGCCGTGTGCGACTTCGGCTCAATGTTTCCGGCCACATTGAGCACGCGGACGTTGTTTTCCCGCATCCACTCGACGACCTCGATAACGGGACGAGGTGATCGCATGTCAATATCGATGTGGGACCTGCCGTAGTGAGTGATCCACTTCATCGTGCAGAGCTCCCCGAAAGTCCGGAACGAGCCGGCGAAACGGATCGTTCCGTCCGAATCCCGAACGTTGGCAGCCGTGCGATCAGCATAGTCGCCGGTATGTTCCCGCAGGCCGAACTCCTCCGCGAGTTGCGGATTTGCCCCAGTCGCCGTCTTCCACCCCCGGGGCATCCAGCCTCCGGTGGGGATTCCGAACCGTCGGGCCACTACCAGCCCGGCCTGGTCAGCCCCCGTCTGCCCGCCTGAGATCACCTTCCATGGCAAGGGAGTGACTGAAGCGATCTCGGTCTTGGTCTCGGTCATGGCGATTCTCCGCAGAGGTTTGTGGTGAGATTACCCACGATCGGGGTGCATCTGGTTTTAAAGGGCCCGTGCCCTCGTCATCGGACCGGGTGGCTGACCCATCAACCGGATCGCCGAGCCCGGTCTACTTCGCCTATCCAATCGGAAAATCCGACCACATCAGGCTCCGCCCGATTCGCGGAGGGAAGCGCGCAGCTCCTCCCAGAGCCGGCCCAGCCAGTTCTCGCCCACCCACCGGCCCTCCCGCAGAGCCGCCCCCCAGAAGAGCCCCGAGCCGTGTGGCCGGCGGCTGCAATCCTCGACGATCCGGGCACCCCCGGTGGCGAGCAGCTGCCGCCCCAGGGCCGGATGGGCCTGGAGTTTGAGCCGCAGGGCCCGCCGCATGTTGTCGAGATCGGCCGCGCCCATCGGCACGACGACCATCTGTGACTTGTGCCGCTTGGCGACCATCTTGGCCGCCATCGGGGACTTCTCCTGGCGGATGGCCTCCCGGATGGATTTGTCTTCAAATCTCAAGGCCTGAAACAACGCCTCGGTCGTCCGCCAGGCATTGCCCCCGTAGGTCACCGGGTAGGGGGCCATGTTGCCCAGCCAGCCGAACGGGAGGGCCACTTTCGTGAAGGCGATGATTGGCTCCAACTTGATTGCTCCTCGTCCCGGACCGTGCTGCGATCGCCCCCCGCGACCCACCGCGGGCGGAACTGCGATCGGATGTCGCCAGGGATCCGGCCCCGTGGCATCTCGCCGCGGGCGGGGCTCCGGGGCCGGTCCCTGGGAGGGCCGGATCCAGAACGGGTCACCGGCCCTGAAATATGGAGGGCGACTCCACGGCTCCGTTTCCGGAGATCGGGACGAATTGCATCAGTCGGTCAGAGGTTGGCTGGCCTGTCTCAAGAAGGGAGCCTATCGACATTCGGAGGGGCTCCCCCCAAAGTGGCCGGGCGCCATTTGGCGCGGAGCCGGGAGGTCGGGCGCCATTTGGCGCGGCGGGGCGCCATTTGGCGCG
>Ga0116217_10003492_pt1 | contig 14223 bp, 14 predicted proteins | sample Sb_taG_6_FD_89697 | JGI IMG/M metagenome (GOLD analysis project Ga0116217, IMG submission 89697) | Peat soil microbial communities from Weissenstadt, Germany - Sb_50d_4_PS metaG | ecosystem: Environmental > Terrestrial > Soil > Wetlands > Peat | place: Germany: Weissenstadt | collected 2010-09-21 | reverse complement strand
GGGGTCTCGATGCGGACGATAAAGAGAGTCTGCACGCACAACTTTACTGTCCCTTGATGCAGGTGGCCGACAAGGACATGCAGCAGACGGCCTCGGGCGTGGACGTCGTGCTGCGCTCTGATGAAGCCCACCCCGCAAGCCTCGACGCGATTCGCAATGCAGTCACCACCATGAATGGTCAGCAGTTCATCTACAACGTTCGGACCTTTGACGAAATCATTTCCAAATCGCTTGCCGCGCAGCGGTTCTCCATGATATTGCTCGGCGCTTTTGCAGCACTGGCCCTCCTGCTGGCCAGCGTCGGCATCTACGGCGTCATCTCCTATGTAGTGGGACAGCGCACCCATGAAATCGGCATCCGTATGGCCTTGGGCGCGGAACGCCTGCACATCTTGCGGCTCATCCTCGGGAGCGGCGGAATACTCGCCCTGGCTGGCGTGGGATTGGGTCTCGCTTCGGCGCTGGGCTTGACCCGGTTGATGGCCAGTCTGCTCTACGGAGTCCGCTCCACCGACCCATTGACCTTTGCCGGGGTGGCAATGCTTCTCATCTTCGTCGCGCTCGCCGCTTGCTACATCCCCGCCCGCCGCGCGAGCCGAGTCGATCCCATGGTAGCTCTGCGCTACGAGTAGCAGTCCTCTCTCGCGCCGGACCGTTTCAGCACAGCTTCTCCCGTATTGGCCTTTCGGAGCCTTGCGATTCCCTTGGCTATTTCTCCAAGCGTGGCATGCAAAGGTCTTTATCCCTACGTGCCCGCAGGCGAAACTTTGGCGAAGCACTTGCTTTCGGATTTGAGTGATCGAGTTGTTCTCGACAAAAAAAGAACCGGGTCACGGTTCCACAAGCAAGCAGAGAGGAAACCGCAATGTTGGATCTCAGTGAAATCAAGATTACGCACCGCGATCAACAGGTTCTGCACCTGCTCGTCGAGGGATGCAGCAACAAGGAAATCGCGGAGCAATTGAACATCAGCCCACGAACCGTGAAACAGCACCTGCGTACGCTGTTTCTCCGAGCCGGAATCAAGGATAGCCGTAAGCGCGTGAAGCTGGCGACCGCCGTGTTCCAAAGAGAGCAGAGGGAATGCAATGCAACCATGTGACCGTCTAACCGCCAAGGAAATCCAAGTCGCGATGCTGGTGTGGGAAGGCCAGACCAATCGCGAAATCGCAAATGTGGTCGGCACTACCGAGCAAGTCATCAAGAATTACTTGCGCAATACTTTTGACAAACTCGGCGTGTGGAGTCGCCTCGAACTGGCACTCTATGTGGCCGCTCACGGCGGTGCGCGCTGGCGCAATCCCGTCACCTTGGCGCCCGCTCCGGTGCCGATCAAGGAAATCCCAGCCCCGGCACACATGGGCAAGAATGACCAGGAGACACCGCGAGTTTCATATAAAACCAAGGTCTCGCCACGATTGATTTCGGCCTAGTTTTTCACAATTGGGAGCCCGCTTCCAAGCCCTTGATTGCCCGGGCATGCCTCTGTAGCCATTGTTGCGCGACGGCGCACGTAGAGTGGCCGTCGCGGTCAGCGAGGGATGCACCAAAAACGGTGCATTGCCCTGTGGAGGTAATGCATCTGCCTGAAAAAAAAGAACCTGGAATTGCCCGAAACCGGTTGACGAGGCAACGTCTTCGGAGTACACACCTCCAGCTATCTTGAACAGGAATGGCCTGCGGGGAGAGGCGCTGCTGCCGCCCGACAGTTTGGGCACCCATGTTCAAACCTTTCAATCGGGGAGGCTGCGTTCTGTCGCGCGCCTCAGCCAGAAGTAAGTCGTCAAAAGCGTTCTTGAATTGCTGGCTAGGGGCGGGGAATGGCCATCACCAGCACTGACAATGGCGCCATAGCTTCGCCACTGCGGTCGCAACCACGCAGAGGCCTGCGAACACATTAGCGGCAATCAGACGGTATATCCGTAAGCGGTGTTTAGAAGCAACGGGCTGAAATCCCCTATGGCTTTCGTTGGACGTAACTCGAAAAAAATCACTGTCCTAGTGGTCGACGACTCTCCTGAGATCCAACGTTATCTGCGCGTCTTACTGGAACTCGACTCTTACCGGGTCGAGACCGTCGGCAGCGGCCCTGAGGCCTTGCAGTGTCTCGGTCGCGTGCATGCCCCCGAAGTGATGCTGCTCGATGTGCAGATGCCGGAGATGGATGGTCTCGAAACTTTGCGGCGAATGCAGGAACTTCGCCCCAAGCCGAAGGTCATCATGTGCTCAGGAGAGGATGATCCCAGCAAAGTTCGCCAGGCCTTCTCGTTGGGCGCCCACGCCTATCTCCTGAAGCCCGTTCGGCATTTGTATCTTTCTGCGGCCATTGAGCGTTGCCTCGAAACTCCCGCCAAACGCCCGGCTGAGATTCTCGGAGCCCAAATTTTCCTTCTGCCATCGCCGAGCCGCGGTCAGCAATCAACGATATCCGGCGCCCTCAAATCCGGAGTCGAATCATGCCCTCGAGGAATTGCTTGAGCTGGTTCCGGTCTTGTTCTGTCATCTCCGTGAATTTCACCCCGATCCCAAACCCGGGCGTGCTGGTGACCACTTCGCCATTCGCCCATAACTTGAACTCCTTGACCCAAAGGGCAATCCTCAGCTGCGTTCCCTTGGGCAGGGGGTTGGGCATCTCCAGGAAGCATCCTCCCAAACTGAGATCCGAAGTTCTACTTCGGATGGGAGCCGTTTCGCCGGCGGGATAAACCTCCACGGAATTCGTGCACTTCAACCGAGGACTAGCCCGGCGATCCCGCGCATCGCGAACTGGCATATCGAAACTGGGCGGCGGTAAGGGGAAGTCCCAAAAACTTTTTTCCGGCGACAGGTTGAGCAGACCCAGATGTCCTCCCAGGGCACTACCCGGTTGGCCTACCCATTTCACCCGAAAGTGAGACTTGGTCACGCCATAGGTGATGCCCACGATCTCATCCGGATTGGGCTGAGCTTGTACCCCGCTCAATTCCACACCCTGCAGGCTAACGTTAACGGTGAAAACCTTCTCGGAAAAAATTTGCCCGCTGCGGTCGGTCCCAAAAATTCGGACCGGAACTTTAATTTCCTTACGGGGCTCTCGGCGCTTGCCCATAACTTGACAAGAACTCCTGCAACAAGAAGCTTGGGCCTTGGGTTGACATGATTCTACTTCACACTTCCTAATCCGCCCAATGAACGGATGGACCACCCCACGAGCAGCGTTGCGACTCCTCCCGAGGCAAAACGCTGCAAAAGCTTGCATAAAGACGTCCCGTCGCACGCGAACTCTTGCTGCAAAAGCGCAGTTTTACAAGCATTGTACCGATGGACTGCGGCATTCCAATTGCATTGAGACGGGGGTGCGCCCCAGGTCTCACTATGTCCCCCGCCTTGCAGTCGCGCTTCGAGGTAGGAAATGAGTACTAAAGAAAGCTTCTGGATGGCGTGTGACTCCATCGAACAGTTGCGGGCCGAATACGGACCCTTTCAGACCCGCGCCGAGGCCGAGGCCGAAGCCCGCAAGCTTGGATTTGGCTTTCTGTTACGTTACGAGCACGTAATCGACGCCAACGAAAACATCCAGGAAGTACGCTGTATCTTCATCGAGTTGCCCAGTGCTCATCAGACGCCAACTGGTCCCGTGGTCCGCCGCCTTCACACCCGCTGCGCCACTTGCGGCGAAACTGCCGTCCATGAGGAACACTGGCAAGCTGAAGTCTGGGCCGATATTCATGAGTTTGAGCACATCCGCCACCGTGTCCGCTTGTTCGAGCAATCCCGTCGCGAAGGGCTCAAGGAAATTGGCGACTGGCGCGATCAATGTGCCTGATCCTGATTCCCTCCCTGCAAAACTAAATGATTTTCTGCTAGTCTGTTTCCCGTAAGCTGAGCCCGAACTGGGCTTTCTCCCGAGAAATCTATGGTCTTGTTGATTTCGCTGATCTTGGCGCTGATTCCTCTCCTAGGTATCGTTTATATCGCTTTATTCGGCTCTCTCACCACGGTGGATGGCCTATTCATGTCTCTCATCCTGCTGGCCATCTCCGCCATTCTTGGCTTGAACGTCTTAATTGAATTGCGCAAGGGGAAGGCTGCGTTTGCGCCCAAACGCACGACCCTCGCCCCAAGGTCATCTGTAGCGGTCTCGGATGGCTCCCGGATGAAAACCCGGGGCAAAGTAAAAGAAGTTGTGTTCTTCGAGTCGAACGTTGGGCAGCCCAACAAATCCATTGTCACTCTCTCCGACGGCGGCGGTTCCTCCCAGACCTTGGCCCTGGAGGGAGACGTGCGCAACGCGCTGCCCGTAGGCCAGACCCTGGAGATCACTTTGCGCAAAGAAGCTGGAAAAAACGTTCTGGTAGACGTCAACAACGCCTGACACTTGACCGTGGTCCGAAATCGGGCTTTCGGCCTGATTACCAACGTAACCCGCGAGGGCACTTCCGCCTCGCTCACGCCTGCGATTCCAGTGGACAATTAAAGTGTCGGTACTCGCCGGGCGAAGTCCGTCCGCAGCGGAGGGGGAATGCAGAGCAAAGAGGATCAAACTCCGCCGCCACCCACCATGTTGGCGCGCGCAGAACAAATCCAGCGGGAGATTCAGCAGCTCTCGGGACGAGATTTGCAGTTGTGGTCGATCGTCATCCTGGTCATTCTCGTGCTCACTGCGGGCATGCTGGCGCTGGTTCTGCCTAACGTCATCTGGGCGCAACGCGTCATCCGCGTCGAACACGCCTATCTGCCGCAACTCTTCTTCGGATTAATCTCACTGATCCTGCTTTTCAACATTTACCTGGTTGGACAAAAAATCACGCTGAACAACACCCGCCGCTCCCTGATCAGCGAACTGGTGCTGAATGAAAGGCTGGAAAGCCTCTCTCTAATCGATCCTCTAACCCAGCTCCTGAACCGGCGGGCCATGAACGAGTTAATCCCCAGAGAAGTAGCCCGCGCCAATCGTCTGTCCAGTCATTTGACTTTCCTGACCATCGACCTCGACGGTTTCCGCGCCATCAATTCCAAGTTTGGAAACATCGAGGGGAACCTGCTGCTCAGAGAATTTGCCAAACTACTCACTGCCAGCTTCCGAGGCGGAGATATTGTCTTCCGCCAGGGTGGAGACGAATTCCTGGTCGTCATGCCCGATACCAGCGAGGAAGATTCCGACTTCCCCATCCGCCGCCTGCAGCGCGCGCTGGAGCAATGGAATCTTAGCAGTGGCAAAAGCTATCAGCTTGCGTTTAGCTGGGGCATCGCGGCCTACGTGACCGGCAGCGAAGTGGAAGACGTGCTGCGTGCAGTCGACCGCCAGCTCTACCAGAAAAAACACAACCTCGTCCCGGTTTTCTAGCAAACTCCGGTTAACCTCAAACCGGCGTTCACGGCTTGTGCGCACGGAACACAAGATCAAACCACGGAGTCCACGTCTTGCCGCCATCGATCGAGGTTTCCGCCGTCTCCCGCACGCCTCCCTCCACCGGTTTCCAGATGCCGCGCACCAGAGGCTGCCCAACGCGCCCGTGATCCACGCCACTTAGAACCATTTCGCCAGCTTCGAATTTACCTTCGAGCACCAGCAACTCGCCTCGATTTGTCACCCAACTCTGGTGCCAAACCTTTCTGGAAGCATCGTAAATGCTGAAACTCTGACCTTTGTGCCCGTCAGCGCCTTCGTAGTTCTCCCGCAGAACGCATCTATCGAGTATGAGATCAACTTGGGTGCGCGCAACCTTAGTTGTGGGGTTGTCGACATCAAACGCATCCCAATTCCCGGACCAGAAGTCAAACTGCCGATACTCCGGCGCAGCACAGTTTGCGGGCTTCGAAGAAGTCTCTGCTGCTGGTGGCTGTGGTGAATCGTGAGGGCCCGTTGTCTGGCCAATTCTGGAGAAGAGGACAACCATGGAGACAAAGCTGATTTTCAGCCACGGAGCGAGCCAGTTCACGATAATTCTCCTTTTCACCCAGGGAGTCGAGTGTCCTGAGGCTGCTGAAAAACACTCTACCGGCTTCCCAACCTCGACCAACGAATTTCTGACTCAGGGAATCTCATTCTCACACCCCGCGGTGAAACAGGAGCGCGGTATCGTCAGCATGCACCAATTTCCATGGCGGTGTTTGCTCGAGGATGGTCCCCAACGACGAATCCCTCTGCACCAGCAACCAGTCCACGTGCCGTTCATCCAAGATTTTGCTCCAATCGGGTTGAACCATCATCACCTTCAAGTAATCCTTAAAGAATTGATCACCGTACAAATCATGGCTATCATCCACCAGAACCTTGGTTTGCGGGTAGAGCCGGTAAATCAAATATCCGCCCCACTGGTCGGGACAAAAGATCGGCTCCCAGACGTCATGCTTGGCAATCAGATCGGCGGCTTCAACTGGAAAGCTTTTGCCATCGAAGTATGCATTAAAGAGCTGAACCGACCCGAGCCTTCCACCGTGCAGGCAGGCCCAAAAGCCGAGAACGAAAATCAGCACCATCCACAGGTGACCCTGAAAACGTAGTTCCAGCTTCTCCATACGCATGCCGAATCTGTGCAGTCGCGAAAACAGAACCCGCAGCCACGTCGCCATCGCCGCATTCTCGCCCGCCTTCGCCACGGTGTCGGAAAGTAACGGAGCAACTATCAACGTGAGCAGCATCGATGACACCGGAAGATTGCGCGAGGCGTAGAGACCGCTATAAGCCGCCAAAAGGATTACCAGCAATCGCGCTGGCTGATGCATTCGCCGCGCACTTGCCAGCGCCGCGATAGTCACCAGCAACATCACCGCAAAACATTGTTGCGCCACGCCGTGAAAGTCGGGGGAGAGGAACTCGGTGACGTGGTTCATCAGAAATCGGTCCGAAAGATACCGGTAAATATGAAGGTGAAGCTCGTAGCCGTATGGATTGACGAAACACACCAGCAGCGAGAGCGCTGTGACCAACCCCAGCCGCTTCAACCGTCTCCGGATCTCTTGCCGCCGTTCAGAACAAGTAAAATACTCGATCCCGCCGCCGACAAGGTACACCCCCAACAAAGCAAAGCCGAAGAGAAATCCGCCGTGAACATTGACCCAGAGCAGCATCAGAATCGGCAACAAAAAAAGTCGCCGGTCTTTACCAGGCGAAGAATCAAGATCCCCTGCGCTCGCCGCCGAGTCCAGCAATTCGAACCAGATCACCGTAAACAGCCAACTTAAAACATGAGGCCGCGCCAAAAAATGGACAGCGGAAGCCCCCAACGACAGCACCAGCAGGAAAAGCGTGATCGGCAGGCTCGCACCGCGGTGCATGGCCAGGTGGAACACTAAAACGAACGTCGCCGCCATGATTGCTGCCGTATAAAACACCACCCCGTTCAGTCCTAGCCCATGATGAATCGCCGCAATCAGCACGTCGTATAGCCACTCCCACGCATACCAGGGCTGCCCGCTCATGGTCGCCGAGAAGGGATCGACGCGCGTGATCGAGTGCGTCTGCAGCATCAGTTGCCCGTTGCGGATATGCCACCCCGTCCCGCCATCGCGCAGCAAGATCCGTCCCAGGGCACCGCAGCTCAGGCCCAGCAACAGAGCAGCAAAAAGCAAATCGGAGACCGAGGGCATCAGAAACAGAAGCCAGCGTGAAGCGCCTGCGGGCTGTTCAGCCGCATTGGATGGACGCTCTGTCTGCGGAGATTTCAAGTGCAAAGCGTGTGCTCGCGTCTAACCGCCCATGTTACCCCATCAAGCCGAGCGATGCGTATTCACGTGTTGTCTGCTGAATACTCGTTGCTGCCTCTTGAAGTTTGTCTTGAGTGTGTTTCATAAGCGGGTTTTGGGCAGGGCGCGGCTTCAGAGGCTGCGCGGAAAAATGCTGTTCACACGAGGAACATCGAAACCCAGCGGCTAAAGCCGAACCCATTTTCAGCGACTTACGGTATACCTGAAGGCATACCCTGATACGAATCGAGTTTTTCCGCAACCTCTTCAGCCGTGCCATTGAGGACCTTGAAAAACACGTAGCCCCGGACGCCTTGTCCGGGCGGCCCAGCGAAACTCAAGTCTACGGCAACGCAGACCGCTCTTGAGTTCTGAATGATTCTGAAAGAATGACGCACCCGAGAAACGGCACCGTCATGAACGATACAAGAAATACCCCAAACCTACTCGCATATGATGAAGCAAGCTGTCGGGAAGGCTCGCAGCAATGGTCAACCCCAGTGTCGCGTGCACCAATCCCAGAGGAAAGATGTTGCGATAGCGGCGAAACATTTCGCAGAACAACCATCCGCCGATGAAACTCAGCAAGGTCAGCACCGGACTCGGGAGATGCGCAGCAGAAAACAGAAGAGCCGCGCTCCAGACCGCCCGTCGGCTGCCCAGAAGCGATTCCAGCCGCACGTAGAAAAACGACTGCAAGATAAACTCTTGCTGCAGCGCCCAGATAGCATATTGCCAAGCTCTTCTCCAAGGCACCGGCTGCGCTGGTTCAAGACGACTGACTACCGCACCAGCCACGACAATCGTAGCCACCATGAATATCCCGGAAACCAGCATCACGACCAGCCCAGAGCCAGGCCGTGTGAGCCCCAATTCGCGAATGGAATAACGACCGCGTACGGTGAACCACAAAATAAAAAATGCCGCCGACAGCGACACCATCGTGTTCACGCGGCCTTGCGGCGTCCACACCGCGACCATGATCAAAGCAAAGACCAATCCGACCTGGAACGAGCCCATCAGCTCAACCCACCGACTTTGCCCCGAACCATCCGCTGGCACAGAGACCAGCCGGTCATCGACCGCACTTTGAGGAAATAAACTTTTCGACTCAGCCGCCATGACAGGAATCTATTAATGTGAGATGCAAATTCTGTCCACAGCAAATATTGTAAGCTCCGTGAGGTTGGACAAAACGAATCCGATCGACAAAAAACGTCTACCGCAGGTCGTGATTATTGGCGCGGGATTCGGCGGCCTCAACGCAGCGCTGAAGCTTGCTCGGTATCCGGTTCGGATCACGCTGCTCGATCGCAGGAATCACCACAACTTCCAACCGCTGCTGTATCAGGTGGCAACCGGCGGACTATCCCCCGGAGAAATTGCCACGCCCATCCGCTGGATCGTGCGCGGCCGTCGCAACATTGAGGTTTTGCTCGGAGAAGTAGAAGATTTCGATCTCGCGCGGCGCGTGGTAAAGCTCGCCGATCGCGAACTTTCCTACGACTATCTGATCGTTGCCGCAGGGGCCAGCCACGCCTACTTCGGACACGACGAGTGGGAGCCGCTGGCTCCCGGCCTGAAGACCATCGAGGACGCGCTGGAAATCAGGCGCCGGGTATTGCTCGCATTCGAACTAGCCGAGCGGCAGGCGAGCAGCAACGGAGCACAGGTGCAATTGAATTTCGTGATCGTCGGGGGTGGTCCCACGGGAGTGGAATTGGCAGGAACCCTCTCGGAGATTGCCCACCACGCCTTGACAGGCGAATTCAATTTCATCGATCCCAAGCATACGCGGATCGTATTGCTCGAAGGCGGGCCCAGAGTTCTGCCGACCTACCCAGAGGATCTGTCCCGAAGCGCAGAGGATCAATTGCGCGCACTGGGAGTCGAGGTACATACGTCCACGATGGTTACAGGCGTCGAACCCGCCGCCGTGTACATGGGAGCGACTCGTCTGCCTGCTGCAGTGATTTTGTGGGCGGCTGGAGTGGCCGCGTCGCCCTTAGGCAAGAAACTCGGCGCGCCTGTCGACCGCGCGGGACGCGTGCTAGTCAAGGGTGATTTAAGCATCCCCGGCCATCCCGAAGTTTTCGTCATCGGAGACCTGGCCGCCCTGAAAGATGAAAATGGGCAACTCGTCCCCGGTGTCGCGCCAGCCGCTATCCAGGAAGGAAAGGCGACCGCCCGCAACATTGCCCGCGATCTGCAAGGAAAACCCCGCCAGAACTTTCATTACGTCAACAAGGGCAGCCTGGCAACTATCGGTCGCGCCGCCGCCATCGCGCAATTTGGCAGGATTCACATTTCCGGCTTCGTCGCCTGGCTCTCTTGGCTATTCGTTCATGTCTTTTTCCTCATCGGATTCCGCAACCGCGTGCTCGTACTGATTCAGTGGGCATGGTCGTACTTCACCTACGAACGCGGAGCCCAATTGATCACCGGAGATCACACTCTGCCCAGTTGGTCGGAGTTGGAGCGCGAACAAAATCCCTCCGCTAAAACAGCGGACTAGTCGGCAAACGAGTGCGAACTGGAATCGCGTCGCCACATCGACCGGATCGCGCCCGAGAGGTACACTAGGCCGCATGCGCTCCCTTTTGAGAATCGCGGCTGGATTCGTGTCGTCCACTCTACTGATCAGTACCGTCGCTTTCGCTGCGGCTCAGAACCCTTCCGCAGTCAACCCGACGCCACGCGCGCAGGTGCACACGCTCAAAGTAACGATTCTTTCGACCATGCTTGCCGACGATGGCATTGGCGAATGGGGCTTCGCGGCTCTGGTCGAAGCGGACGGCCATCAAGTGCTGGTTGATACCGGCGCACGGCCGCAAACCGTCCTGCAAAATGCGCGCGAACTCAATCTGGACCTGGCCCCTGTGAAAGAAGTAATCCTCACCCACAACCACAGCGATCACGTGGGCGGACTCATGACCCTCCGCACCGAACTGATGAAAACCAACCCGTCCGCGTTGTCGCGCGCGCACGTGGCAAAGGGGATTTTCTACAGCCGGCCGAGCCCAAAGGGCGGCGAAGATAATGAGATGATCGCGATTAAGAAAGACTATGAGGCAACCGGTGGCACCTTCATCGAGCACGAACAAGCTGCGGAGATCTTCCCCGGCGCATGGCTGACTGGACCAGTGCCCCGTCCTTATCCCGAGCGCAACTGGAGCGTCACAGGGAAGGTCCTCTCTCCGGCAGGATTGGTCGAGGATACCATTCCGGAGGATCAGTCGCTGGTGCTCAATACGTCGCAAGGGCTGGTGCTGATTTCCGGATGCGGTCATGCCGGCGTCATCAACACGCTGACATTCGCGGAGAGTGAGTTTCCCGGAGTGTCCGTGCTGGCGATTCTGGGCGGCTTTCACTTGTTTCCAGCCACGGACACGCAACTGGACTGGACCGCGGACAAACTCAAAGGATTCGGCGTGTCCTACCTCCTCGGAGCGCATTGCACTGGCATTGAGAGTGTCTATCGCATTCGTGAGCGCTTGGGTTTGCCCCGTCGAGCGGCTGTTGTCGGGGCGGTCGGCTCCACATTTGTATTAGGCGAAGGCATTCATCCCGGCCGCATCGCCCAGTAGCAGCAGCGAGTCTCCCGGTTCACGCGAAAATCCCCTTCGCTTGGGGTGTTCGCATTCGGACAGCTCTCCCCACAATCGAACAGTTACAATCACCTCCCTTGCACGTCGAAACCTAGTCAGTCCTGTTTTTCATTCGCATAGCAACAAGCAAGCTGGCACGAAATATGCATCTACCGCTTAACCCTATGCGGCAACCGCGAAACTGAGCCAGGAACGTAACCCCGCGGCGGAACGGAGTAATTTGATGGGAATTCTAACGCAAGATTTCAAATACGCCGTGCGCGTACTCCTCAAGAGTCCCGGATTCGCTGCGGTCGCGGTCTTAGTCCTGGCCCTGGGCATTGGCGCCAACACCGCCATTTTTAGCGTGGTCAACGCTGTGCTGCTTCGCCCCTTGCCCTACCAGGATCCCGGACGGCTGGTGCAGGTTTGGCACGTGCCGCCTGCAAAAAGTTTTCCCGGGATGACTGAGTTCTCCGTCTCCGCCGCAAATTACCTGGACTGGCGCGACCAGAACCACGTCTTCGACCAGTTGGCCATCTACACCTATGCCACCCTCAATCTAAGCGGCAAAGGTCAACCTGAGTCGGTCACCAGCGCGGTCGTCTCTCCCAATTTCTTCTCCACGCTGCGGGTTCAACCGCTCTTCGGCCGAGCCATCGCTCCCGGAGAAGATCAACTCGGCCACGCCAATGTCGTGGCTCTAAGCCACGCATTCTGGCGCGAGCACTTCGGCTCGGACTCCGGTATCGTCGGTCACAACGTCACTCTCAACCAGCAAAGTTACGCCGTCGTCGGAGTTATGCCTCCCCGCTTCGAAATGCCTTCTTCCGTACAAATCTGGACTCCGTTAGCTTGGACTGACGCAGAGAGGGCAGTCCGCGGTGAACATCACTTCTCCGTGATCGGGCGTCTAAAGCCCGGCATAGACCTGAAACAAGCTCAGGCGGAAATGAACGCTATCTCCAGCCGCCTCGAACAGCAATATCCTGCCGACGACAAAGGATGGGGCGCAGTCGTTGTCCCTCTGCGCGAAGAACTGGTGGGAAGCGTACGTCCCGCTCTGCTGGTACTGCTGGGTGCGGTAGCATTCGTTCTGCTCATTGCTTGCGCCAATGTTGCCAACCTAATGCTGGCAAAAACCCTGGGCCGTCGCAAGGAAATCGCCATCCGATCAGCGCTAGGAGCGAGCCGCGCTCGAATTGTTCAGCAAGTGCTTTCCGAAACTGTTTTGCTCGCGCTCACAGGCGGCATTTTTGGCCTGCTCATCGCTCAATGGGGGGTTCGCCTGATCTCCGCCTTCCTGGCGGATCAACTTTCCCTTTCACCAGAAATCAAACTCGACGTCTGGGTGCTCGGCTTCACTCTCGCCGTTTCCGTAGCCACCGGCGTCCTCGCGGCCTCGCCCCAGCTCTGCGTCTGACCAAAACCGATTTGAATGAAGCATTGAAGCAAGGTTTGAGCCGGACGGATGCCGATTCCGCTGGAAAGCGAACCCGCGGCGTTCTAGTCGTTTCCGAAGTCGCGCTCTCGCTCATGTTGCTGATCGGCGCCGGTCTCATGATCCGTAGCCTTTGGATGTTGCGCAGTGTCGACCCAGGCCTTGATCCTAGGAACGTTCTTACCATGACGGTCGGCATTCCCGTCCCATCAAGTAAGTTTCCGACCCCATCGCAGCAGAGCAACTTTTTCAACGACGTGCTCGAGCTCGTGCGCGCCTTACCCGGAGTCGACTCCGCAGGCGTGATCGAAACGCTACCCCTGACCGGCGGCGGTTCCACTCAACCCATCGCCATCGAAGGCCGCCCTGCACAGCAAATGGCAGACCAGCCTGAAGTCGCAGTCCGCATCATCAGTCCCGGCTACATCCGGGCCATGCACATCCCGCTGCTTGGCGGCCGCGACCTCAACGACGCCGACACCGCCGACCGGCCGCGAGCCATCGTGATCAGCGAATCCATGGCCAAGCGCTTCTGGCCCAACGAAAATCCTATCGGCAAACATTTGACCATGACTTTTTTTCCCGACGGCACGCGAGAGATCGTGGGGATCGTCGGCGATGTCAAAGACTCCGGCTTGGACGTCGTCGATCCAGTGGCAACTCTGTACATGCCGCTAGGCCAAATCTCCACGCCTTTGCTGGGTGGATGGACTTCATTTCCCATGTCGCTGGTCGTGCGTACCAATGCAAATCCATCCAGCCTGACCTCAGCTGTCACCGGTGCCGTGCACCAGGTCGATTCCGAACTGCCTTTGCTCCAGATCCGCACCATGCAGGATGTGGTTGGCGAGTCCCTGGCACAGCAGCGCTTCAACATGCAACTGCTGGCCGTGTTCGCCGGACTCGCACTACTCCTCGCCGCCATCGGAATCTACAGCGTGCTCTCCTACAGCGTGAAACGGCGAGTCCGCGAAATCGGCATCCGCATGGCACTGGGAGCGCAGGTTCGCGATGTACTGCGGCTGATCCTGATCGAAGGCATGCGCCCGACCTTGATTGGCGTCGCAATAGGTTTGGCAGGTGCCTCGGTGCTGGGCCGCGTCCTCGCCAATCTCATCTACGGCGTAAAACCCACCGACCCCATCACCTTCGGAACCGTCTCGGTCCTGCTGGCCATAGTAGGCCTATTCGCCAGCCTCATCCCCGCCTACCGCGCCACCAGAGTCGAGCCCATGAGAACCCTCCACGACGAGTAGCGCGGGCTTCCAGCCGTGCCGTCATTAGGTGTCGCTGATGCATCTTAGACCCGACGCTCGTGGAAAATTATCGGGGTGAATGGTGGCGGCCAGAGCGCGCAGACCGAGAATGAGAGTGGGGGCGGGAGTGTTCAGGAATTCGTCTCGAATGCAGTAAACGCGGTTTTGTTTTGCGGCTCGCATCTGTTCCCAGCCACGATCGCGAATGATTTTTTGCAGAGGAACCCGATCGCCCGCGCCGCACCACGCGGCGACAATTACATCGGGATTC
>Ga0116217_10003489_pt1 | contig 14227 bp, 11 predicted proteins | sample Sb_taG_6_FD_89697 | JGI IMG/M metagenome (GOLD analysis project Ga0116217, IMG submission 89697) | Peat soil microbial communities from Weissenstadt, Germany - Sb_50d_4_PS metaG | ecosystem: Environmental > Terrestrial > Soil > Wetlands > Peat | place: Germany: Weissenstadt | collected 2010-09-21 | reverse complement strand
CGCAACGTCGAGATCCTCCGCTCCTACGCCGACCGCAAGCCCGCCGGCCGGCGCAAGCGCATCGTGCTGCGCTTCCTGCTCTCCCCCGCTGCCCTGCTGCCCGACGAGCACGGCCGTGTGGGCGCCGTCGAGCTCATCCGCAACGAGCTCGTGCCCTCGCCCGGAGGCGGCCTGCGTGCCCAGCCCACCGACGAGCGCGAGACGATCCCTGCCGGCCTGGCCTTCCGCGCGATCGGCTACCGCGGCATCCCGCTCCCGGGCGTCCCCTTCGACGAGCGCTCCGCGGTCATCCCCAACGAGGCCGGCCGCGTCCTGGACCCCCACACAGGCGCCGCGCTGCCCGGCGAGTACGTGGTCGGTTGGATCAAGCGCGGCCCCTCCGGGGTCATCGGGACGAACAAGCGCGATGCACAGGAGACTGTCGATGCGATCCTCGCCGACCTCTCCCCCTCCGGCGAGCGCAACGGCAACGCGCCCGCACGCGTATCCGCCCACGTCCCCAGCGACCCCGACCCGGCCGCCGTCGAGGAGCTCCTGCGCGCCAGACAGCCAGCGCTGGTCACGTACGCCGGCTGGGAGGCCATCGACCGTCACGAGCGCGCCCTCGGGGAGCGCGCCGGGCGCCCGCGCATCAAGCTCACCCGGATCGAGGAGCTTCTGCAGGTCGCCGCAGCCGAACAGCCGTAGGGCCTGCCCGGCGCGGCTCCCCAACCAACAGGCTCGTCTGCCACACTGTCGCCCGCTGGCCCCGTTAGCTCATCTGGTAGAGCGCCGGACTTTTAATCCGGTGGGGCGGGTTCGAGTCCCGCACGGGGCATGGTCTAAACACGCTGCAAACCGGCACGTTGGTGTCGTGGACGCGATCGGGCCGAGGGCCGATTGCAAACCGATTGCAAACGCGGTCTACGTGGTGGCGGCGAGGAGGGCCGCTACGGACTCGGCCGCCTCGGCGTGCAGTCCGGGCGTCGTATGCGCGTACACGTCCATCGTGAAGGTCGTGGAGCCGTGTCCCAGGCGCTCGGAGACGCCTTCGGGTGTGTGCCTTGCTGGAGCATCAGCGAGGCGTGCGTGTGCCGTAGATCGTGCAGGCGGATCGGCGGGAGCCCGACGGCCTTCGAATCGGCCGTGGTCTCGGTTCACCGAGACCACGGGATCGGTGGTTGTCACAGAATCTCGCTCCACCAGAATCCCTCCTGATGAGGCGCCCCGACTACACCCAGGCCGACGACGCCGAACTGCTGGCGCTGACGGCGAGCGATCCGGAAGCGTTCGGGGTCTTCTACGAACGGTTTGAGGCGCAACTCCTTGGGTTCTTCTGGCGTGCCACCCGCCGGGCGGACATTGCCGCGGACCTCACGGCGGAGGTCTTCGCCGCCGCGCTCGAATCGGCTGCTGCGTTTCGACCGCAGTCGGGGAGCGCGCGAGGATGGCTGTTCGGGATCGCCCGTCACGAGCTCGCCGACACGTGGGAGCGCGGCCGGGTAGAAGATCGGGCCCGCCGGCGCATGCAGGTGGCGCCGCAGACGCTTACCGATGAGGCGCTCGAGCGGGTCGAGGAGGTCGCCAGCCGTGCCTCACGGGATGCGCTGCAGTTGCTTGAGTCGCTACCGGAGGACCAGCGGCTCGCCGTCAATGGGCGGGTGCTGCATGAGCTCGACTATGCCGAGCTCGCCGCAAGCCTCTCATGCTCGCAGAGCCTTGTCCGTCAACGCGTCAGCCGCGGACTGAGGGCGCTCAGGGCGCGGCTCAAGGAGACCACATGACCGATCTCGCTATGCCCGAGCTACGTCGCGCGCTCGTCGATGCCGCGCGACGTCAACACGAGACCGTGGTCGGCCGGGTGGGCGAGCCAGGCGATGCGCACGCCAGGGCGCGCCGGCGCTGGCCTCGGCTGCATACGTCGCGCTGGCGAGTGGTGCTGGTGATGCTTCTGCTCGTGCTCGGCGGGGCTGCGGTGGCGCTCGCGAGCGGGCTCATCTCCTTCGGGACGCCCGCCACGTCGGTGCCGGTGTTCGCCAACCCGCGCGCGGGACTCGGCAGGATCGCGCCGGGGACCGTGCGCCTGCTGCCGCTCTCCGTGCCGGATCCGCACGGCGGGCTCCCGTGGGGAATGCGGGTGCTGAGCACGACGCGAGGCGTCGGCTGCCTGCAGGTCGGTCGTCTGCTCGACGGCAGGCTCGTCGCGCTCGGCCAAGACGGCGCGTTCGGCAACGACGGGCGCGCGCACGAACTCCCGCTGAGCACGAACGTCGAACGGCTCAACTGCTCGCTCGTGGACGGCCGCGGTCGGATCTTCGACAGCGTCACGATCAAGAGCGAGGTCGCGAGTGCGGCGCAGGGCGTGCACTGCGAACCTCCCGGCACCTACGCGCCGTCCCACCGCGCAGCGTTCAGCACGTGCCCGCTCGCGGACGAGCGCAGCCTCTACTACGGGATGCTCGGCCCCGACGCCACCAGCCTCACTTATTCGTCGGGCGGCAAGAGCCACACGGTCGCGACCGTCGGACCCGACGGCGCCTATCTGATCGTCACGCCGGGAACGACCCACCGGTACTCCGGCACGGCCGGGCGTCTCGAACGTGCCGGGCTCTACGCGTTCGACGACGTCCCGGTCTACAGCCCGATCACCGCGATCCACTACCGCGGCGGGGCCACCTGCCATCTGGTGACCGCCGAACGGTGGATTTACGGTCCGCGGGCCTGCGCTCCACCGCTGCCAGAGCCGTTCGGCTGGGTCCAGGCCGGCGTGCCGACGCACGCGCAGCTGGCAACGCCGATTCACACGACGCTCATCCGTGACGCCGAAGGCCGGCGGGCGATCCGCGTCCGCTTCATCTCGCGGGTAGCGATCTCGAGCCTGCGAGGTGAATATCACCTGGAGTGGCATGACCCGGCGATGGCCCCACAGGGGTACGGCGTTCAGATGATCAACGAAGGCGCAAGCGCCCCCTACAGCGGCCTGATCCCGCAGGGCCGGAACATCGCCGCCGGGCAGACCCTCACCGCGACGATCGACCAAGGTCGCTTCGGCCCTCCCCTGGCTCCCGGGATCACCACCGGCAGCGTGACCCTCGACTACGCCACCGGACCACTCATACAGGCGGAAGAAGACACTGCCAAGATCCCGGTGGGGACCTTCAAGATCAGAGTCCCGTAGGGGGCGTCCCGGATACGTCGTGCGTGTTCATGGCCAGTGATCCTCTGGTAACGACTGAGCCGAGAGCCCACCGGCAGACCCGCGCAGCGCCCCCCTCACGCTCGCTTCCGCCAGGCGAAGCGGTAGCGCGGCCTTTCGCAGGCGCGAGGCGACTGAACGTCGTCCAGTCCGCAAGATTCCCGGTATTTGCGGACAGAACCGCGAAAGACGAGTGTGTCGTTGCCGCACTGTTGCTAGCCTGCCGCGCAGAACGCCGAATCCCTGACCAGGTGTCAGGGAACGGGGGACCCAAGTTATTGGGGCGAATCCCACGGCAAGCCCGTGGGAAGCGCAGGCTCTTTCAGCGCTAGCCCGTCAGCTAACCCCGCAGGCCGACGAAAGAGGTTGTGGTTGTGCGGGTGCGAACCCTCAGCGACGCGTTTTCCTGCAGTTTGATCCTTACGCTGGGCATCTCCGGTCTAACCCTCTCGCGGGAGCATGCATCGGCAGTTGTCGCCCTCCTTGGGATTGTCACCCTGTGGGCAGCAGCGATGGTCATCGCGCTGGCACTGGGCCGCGCGGCGGCGGCAGGTGATCGGCCACGGTCGATGGTGAGCAAACGGAAGCACTTAGGGCTGGTCCCGAGCTGCTCATGGCGCCTCGAGTGGGCCAAGGGCAACGCGAGCGCCAGGGAATTACCCCGGCGCGCGAACCGGCCAAGCCCTCCGTGTCCACCACCCGGCGCGCGACCGCCCGGCAGCCTGCGCGCTACTAACTCCGGTTCTGTTGTGCCGCGTAACAGGCTCGTCTTAGTGCTCGCTGTGGCCCTGTTGGCGGTCATGGCTGCTCCTGCTGGGGCCACGGTCCATCGCGCAACCAGGCGGGACATATCGGCCCGCCGCATCCCCAGCTCTTGCCCCGACACGGCCCTACAGCCCAACCTGGACAACATCAGCCTCATTCGCACCGCCGTCCTCTGCCTGGTCAACCGGGAAAGGGCCGATCGCGGTGAGCGTCCCCTGGTACCCGATGCGCGACTGCAGCAGGCCGCCCAGGCCCACACCGAAAGCATGGCCTTTCAGAACTACTTCGAACACGATGGGCCGCAAGGTGAAACCCCGCTCAGCCGCATACGCGCCACCGGCTACATCTACAGTTCGCGGATCCGCTACGAAGTCGGTGAGAACATCGGCTGGGGCACTCTCCGGGAGGGCGCTCCCGGTGCGATCGTCGCAGCCTGGATGGCCTCACCCGGGCACCGCGCCAACATCCTCGACGCCCGCTTCCGCGACACCGCCGTTGGCGTCTCCCCCCATTTCCCCTCCTCGCTGGCTCGCAGGCAGGCCGGGGCTATCTACACACAGGATTTCGGCGACTTGCGATGAGGCAGAGCTTCGGCATAGGCAACAGCTCAGCCAGCCAGTCGGCAGTGAGCTCTGGCTGGTGATGCGCGAGTTCGTCGCCGGCGGATGACCTGCGAGTGGCCGCGCGACACGCCTGCCTCGCTGCACGCGCGCACGATCGTGGCGACCTGCGCGGGCGATCCGGGCGACCGGCGCGGCGCTTAGCGGCTCTTGTTGTGGATGATGAGTACACCGTCGGCGGGGTACACAATCGAGTCGTGCCGTTCGTCCCAGTGCACCTTGTAGTGCTCATGCCCGGGCTCGCCGAGGATCTCAACGATCTGTCCCCGACGGGCGGGCTCACCGTGGATGCCCCGAGCCTCAAGCCAGTCACCGACGCGCGCCGCGGCTGGTGTGTTCTTCGTGCTCATGTGAGCGATTGAACCATTCCGCACGCCAAAGGGCATCCGCAACCGGCCGCAGGGCGCACGCGGGGATCTACCGACCCCGCGCGGGCTGCGTCGGCTCTGGAGAACGCTCTGCAAGGGAGCCATTCCGCGTATCCCTGGGTGGTCCCTCTAGTCCTCGATTGGGCTGGCACCCGCTGGTCACCACAGCGCCTAACTTGCGCGATTGCGCTGTTGTTGCGGGCAGGCCAGTAGTCCGCCCGCGGCTACCGCCCACAGGACGCCGCTGCCTGTCAGCTGCCACGGCCAGTCGAGCAGGTTGGCGAGCGGGAACGCGGCGACCGCAGGGATCAGGACCCAGGCGTTCTTTGCGCGCCGGCGTTTCACGATCCCACTGAAGACCGCCAGGTACCAGGCAAGCACGGCCATCAGGCCGCCGAGGCCCAGCTCCACCCAGGATTCGAGCGCCAGGTCGTGGGCGTAGCGCGTGGGCACGGGCCGCTCCTTGAGCTGGCGCCGGCGGGACGCGGCCAAGAACGTGCCCGCGCCGTAGCCCTGCAGTGGGCGCTCGGCGGCCGTCCCGACCGCTGCCCGCCAGATTCCGATCCGGCCGTGGCTCAGTTCCCCACCGCATCCGGCTGGTTCGGCGAGGACGCCGACGGCCGTGGCGAGCAGCGCAGCCGTCGCGACAACCGCCGTCCAGCGTCCGCGGGGGCCCCCCGCCATGCGCAGCTCGCCGACGCGCGGGAGCAACACGGCGGCCAGCAGCCCGGGTACGACCGCGAGCGCCACCCGGCCTGTGTCGGCGCCGGCGAGATCGCCTCCCACCAGGAGTGCGCTCAGCGCCGCAGCGGCAAGCACTCCGAGGGCGGCTGGCCCGACCCGCCGGCTGCGGGGCGCGAGCGCGACGCACACGGTGATCGCGAGCGCGCCGAGCGCGATCCCGGTCCGGTTCGCAGTCAGCGCAATCGTGCTCGCAAGCAGCCAGGCGGCGAATACGCCGCCCACAGCCAGCGGTCTGCGGCGGTCGCTCGCTGCCGCTAGGGCGACGGGCAGCGCCCCCGCACAGACGAGCGCCAGGGTGGGCGGGTACTCGAAGGGTCCCGCCGGCCGCCACGTTCCGCAGATCTGCAAGGCACGGGGTTCGGCGGTAGCGAGCGTCGCCTCCAGTCCGCTCAAAGCGCAGCCCAGCGCCGCCGCCAGCAGCACGCCGCCATGGCCCCATGGAGCGGGCAGCGCTGCGGCAGCGACGACGACCGCAGCGAACGCGAGAACGATCGCCCCGTTGCGGAGCGCGCCGGCGGGGGTGCCGATGGTCCAGGCCGCACTGAGCGTCGTCAACGTCGCCAGGACGGCGAGCGTCAGGACGATCGGATCGCGGCAGGCGCGTGTGGTCGCCTCCGGCGCGCTCCAGAGCGCGACGAGCACCGCCAGGCCAGCGAGGACCGTCACCGCCCCGCGCGCGTCGGCCGCGTATCCGCCGCGCCAGGAGACGGCCACCGCGACGACGGCCGTCAGCGGCAGCCAGCGCCACGGCCCGACGCGGCTCACGGGCATACCGCGAGCCGCTGCGTGCGTTAGCCCCGGGCTTTCGTCAGGCAGGCCGTAAGCGTCGCGGTGAGCTGCCCGCTCTTCTGGCTGTATTCCGGATCTTCCGGATTGAGTTGGTTCGCCGCGGACGTGTACGCGTCATTGCAGGTTTTTTCGGCCTTCCGCTGCGCGGCGATCTTGGCTCGCGCCTTGGCGAATGCAGTGGCGGCGGCTTTCTTGCACGCCTTCTGGGCGGCCGCGCCTTTCTTGTTCGTGCAGCGCTTGAGGGCGACGTATCGTGTCGCCTGCGCCTGGCATTCCCGCGATTCGGGCGTGGGAAGCGTGCCGTAGTACTTGACGCATTCGGCCTTGCTCTTGGGATTCGTCGGCTTGGGCGGCGTTACCGGGGGGCCGTAAGCATCGGCCTTATTACTGATGGGAGACGATCCTGGCGCGTTCAGCGTGAGCAGCGCTCCCCCGATGACAAGCAGCGCTGCTATGGCTAGAAGTAGCCTCCGCCGGAGGACTACTCGGTGTGTCGGTCCCATTGTGCTCCCCCTCAGCCGTTTGGTAAATACCTACCGTACACGCGATCAAGACGGCAGACTAGCGCATCGGCGGCAGGCGACGAGCTCGAACAGCCACGCGGGCAGTACTGAGGGAACCTGCTGGTGGTCCAGGGTCTATGCGTGGTCTGGTTGGGGGGGACTCTTGATCCGGTGGGGCGGGTTCGAGTCCCGCACGGGGCATCAACGAAAGCCCAGCTCAGCGGGCGACTTCCGCGGCGACGCCGAGACGGCAAGTGGACAACGAGGCCGGTGCCGTGCTCCGCTCTCAGGTCAGCCGCATTGCAAATACACCGCTACCGCGTGGACCTATGAGCGCCGTCCTCTCGGTCGCCGCGGATGCTCCTCGAGCGGACGCTCCGCGGAAGCGTCGGCCGCCGACGCGCTGTCGTCGACTGGCGCACCGCTCCCGTCGTCTGGCGCACCGCCCTCGTCCTCTGGCGCGGCGCTGGGCGCACCGCTGGCGTCGCTGCGCCAGTGCGGGATCGCAAGCGCGATCAGGCGCAGCTGCTGTTCGGCGGTGAGGATGATCTCCTGCTCGGCCAGCGGATCGTCGGGAGGGGCGTCGAGGATCGCCTCCACCGTCGCGACCATCGTGTTGACCATCAGCGCGGCGATCATCTGCAGGTCCTCCGAGCTCCACGTGCTCAGGTCGGGAAAGCGCGCAAGGTCGGCCGCGAGCTCGCTGCTGAACAGACGGATCTCGGCGCGGATCGCTCGCCGCAGCGCGGGCACCCCGCTGCTGCGCTCGCGCGCGATGAAGCGGAAGTGCAGGCGGTTGTCGTGCACATGGCGCACGAGGATCGCAACCGACGCGCGGATGACCCCCTTGTAGTTGCGGCGACCCTCGCGCGCGCTGCGGAGCATCTGGCGCAGCCGGCGAAACGACTCGTCGATGAGCGCGAAGCCGAGCTCGTCCATGTCCTGGAAGTGGCGGTAGAAGCCCGCCGGGACGATCCCCGCTTCGCGCGTGACCTCGCGCAGGCTGAGGCTCCCGAAGGCGCGACCGTCGAGCAGCCGCAACGCGGCGTCGAGCAGCGCCTCGCGCGTGCGCAGCTTGCGCTCCGAGCGGGTCTCGGGGCTCGACCTGCGCCGATGTCTACGTGTGTACGGATGTGCCGCCATACCTGGCCGCGTTCCGACGTGAATACACGTTTACACGCTAGAGTGCGGCACCGCACACACTAGCGGGTTTTCCCCTATTGACGTGGCGAATCGATACCCATAGTCTCGGTAAACGGATGTTTACTCGTTTGCTTCTCGCGACTCGTCTTGCGTGATGGCGCTGACGCCTCGGATACGCGTACCATCGGCGTCCCGCGACCTCGCACGGTCGGTGGGCCGCGTCGCGCAGTCCGCCGCAGGACCACTGCTCGGACCGCGTCCACTGCACAGTGCGGTAGATGGCCGTACGGTGATGGTCACCGGTGCGTCGAGCGGGATCGGCCGTGCGGCCGCACTCGAGATCGGACGGGCCGGCGGCAGGGTGCTGCTCGTCGCGCGCACAACCACAAGACTCGAGGAGGCTGCTCGCGAGATCGAGGCGTTCGGCGGGGCGGCCGAGGTCTACATTGCGGACCTCTCCGCCGAGGCGTCGATCGACGAGCTGCTCGAGCGGGTGCTCGCCGATAATCCGACGATCGACGTCCTCGTCAACAACGCCGGCCGTTCGATCCGCCGCTCGCTTGCGCTCAGCTATGACCGCTTCCACGACTTCGAGCGCACGATGCAGCTCAACTACTTCGGCCCCGTCAAGCTGATCCTCGGCCTGCTGCCCGACATGCGCGAGCGCCGCAGCGGCCAGATCGTCAATGTGAGCACGCTGGGCGTGCAGACCAACGCGCCGCGGTTCAGCGCCTACATCGCCTCGAAGGCCGCGCTCGACGCGTTCACGCGAGTGGCGGCCGCCGAGTGCGCCGACGACGGCGTACAGTTCACGACGATTCACATGCCGCTCGTGCGCACGCCGATGAGTGCTCCGACCAGGCTCTACGACAGCTTCCCAGCGCTCTCGCCCGAGCAGGGGGCGCAGCTCATCTGCGACGCGATCCGCACCCGCGCCGATCACGTCGGCCCGCGCGTGGGGGCGCTCACGGAGGTGGGGTCCGCAATTTCGCCGACCGTGGCGAAGGAGATCCTCGGCGCGGCCTATCGAGCGTTTCCCGATTCGGCGGCAGCGCGTGGGAAGGTCGACGAGAGCGAGTCCGCGTCCGCCCTCCAGCGTGCCGTCGCTCAGCTGCTGCGAGGTGCGTACTGGTGAGCGACATGAGCGCAATCGATGCGGCCTGGCTGCGCATGGATCGCCCGACGAACCTCGCGATCATCACGAGCGTCCTGTGGTTTGCGCGGCCGCCGGACTGGGACGCGGTTGAAGAGCTTCTGCGTGAGCGCCTGGTCGATCGCTTCCCTCGCTTCCGCCAGCGGGCCGTGGAGCCGCGCATTCCGATCGGCATGCCGCGCTGGGAGGAGGATCCCCGCTTCGAGCTGGGGCGACACCTGCATCGCCACAGGTTGCCCGCCCCAGGCGACCAGGCCGCACTCGAGGCGTTCGTGGCGACGCTGCAGTCCACCCCACTCGATCGCGACAAGCCGCTGTGGAGCGCGCACCTCGTAGACGGCTTCGGCGACGGTGCCGCGATCGTCTGGCGGATCCAGCATTCCATCGTCGATGGGATCTCGCTCGGGCGCGTGCTGCTGTCCCTCAGCGATCACACGCCCGAGGCCGGCATCGCGCCGGACGCGAAGCAGGACACGCCCCCGCTTCCCGCCGTCGCCGGCTACGCGGCGCCCGCGATGCTCGCGGGCCGCAAGCTCACAGCGGCGATCGCCCGCGAGACGCGCTACGCAGTCGCGCACCCGGGCGGGATCCTGCGCGGGCGGATCGCCGGCGTCGATACGCGGTCGCTCGCGAAGATCACGCGTACCGGCCCGGACACTCCGACGGTGCTGAAGGGCCCTCTGAGCGTTCCGCAGCGCACGAGCTGGACGACACCGATGTCGCTCGACGAGGTCAAGCAGATCGGGCGTCCGACCGGCGCCACCGTCAACGATGTCGCGCTTGCCGCGCTCGCCGGCGGCCTGCGCGACTACCTGGCCGCCCGCGGCAGTCTCGTCGAGGAGATCCGCGCGTACATGCCGTTCAACCTGCGCCCGCCGGGCGAGCCGATCCCGCGCGAGCTCGGCAACCTGTTCGGCCTCGTCATCTTGACGTTGCCGATCGGCGTCGCGGCTCGCCGCGAGCGACTTGCATGCGTGCAGCGACGCATGACCGAGATCAAGCGCACGGGCGAGGGCCGCGTCGCATTCGACGGGCTGTGCATGATCGGGATCTCGCCGTTTGGCGGCGAGCGGCTGTCGATGGACTTCTTCTCAGCGAAGGTGACCATGGTCGTCTCGAACATGGTCGGGCCGAACGAGCCGATTCGCCTGGCCGGCGTCCCGGTGAAGGGGATGCTCATCATGGCGCCGCGGACGGGCAGCGTCGGGCTCGGCGTGTCGATCTTCAGCTACAACGGCCGGGTGACCATCGGCGTCAACGCCGATGCCGGGCTTCTGTCCGACCCGGACGAGCTGCTGCGCGCGATCGTCGTCGAGCTGCGCGCGCTGCGGCGCCTCACAACCGCGCAGTCCCCAGCCTAGCGCCGCTGCCGCAGCCGACGAGGACCCGGTCGTAGTCAGATCGGCGGATCATTCACCGCCTCCCGGTCGTCCCGCGAGGGGATCCCAGACGGCCATCTCCGACCCGTCCACCTTCGGTGCCTCGCTCGTGATGCGCTGCATCAGTCCGTAGAAGCGCGGAAGCTCCGGGTAGAGCGTCGGCTTGCCGTTGGTCATCACCGCGCAGGCGAGCGCGCGCTCCGGGTCGGCCCAGGCGAGCATATTCGTGAACCCGAGATGGCCGAACGCGTGCTGGGTATCGCGCCCATAGAGGCTCAGCATCCGCCGGCCGAGCATGGGGCCGTACCCGAACCGCGTCGGGAATCCGAGCGAGAGGTCGACCTGCAAGCGCGACTGCTCGGTGATCGCATTGCGCACGGTCTCCGGCCTCATCACCCGAACGCCGTCGAGCTCGCCCCCGCGGCGAAAGATCTCATAGAAGCGCGCGAGCTCGTTGGCCGTCGTGACCACGTTCGCGGACGGGACGATCGCGGTCAGGAGGCGCTCGTCGTTGCTGGCCTCGACCACCTCATCGAAGGGGAGCCCGAGCCCCCGCGAGAGCAGCTGCGAGAATGGAGGTGCGGTGGGTGGCCCGGTCACGTAGTTGAGCGCCACCCGCGAGACGTCCTGGGTTGCGACGCCGTAGTTGGTCCAACGGAAGCCGAGCGGGTCAAGGATCTCCTCAGCGAGCACCGTGCGAATGTCCTTGCCGGTCACCCGATGCACGATCTCGCCGAGGATGTAACCGCCCGAGGCGGCGTGGTAGGCGAGAAACCTCCCGGGCTTGGCGAACGGCCTTGCGTCGCAAAGGGTCCGGACGCGCAACTCGCGGTCGAGCGCGAGGTCAAGGAGCTCCCCCGGGAGACTGGGCACTCCGGCGCGATGCGCGAGCACGTGAGCGATCGTGATCTCGCCCTTGTCGTGACGATCGTACTCGGGGATGTGCTCACAGACACGGTCTGAGATGTCCAGCGACCCGCGCTCGTGGAGCATGTGGACCACGAACGCCGTCACCGCCTTGGCGCCGGAATAGATCACGAACGGCGTCGCCGGCGTGGCGGGCTGCTTTTCCACCTCCGCTCCATCATGGGGGCCGTTGCCGCGGGCGTGACCGATCGCGCGGTCGAGCACGACCGTGCCCTGCCGGCGCACGCACACCTGCACGGCGGGGTGGACTCCGCTTCGATAGAGATCGACCGCCGCGCTCCAGATGCGCTCCACCGACGCCTCGCTCATGCCACCGGCGCCGGGCTCCTCCGCGCCGATGGCGGTGACGGACTCGAGGTCACGCGGCACGCGCACCCGTCGCAGCGGATCCGGCACGCCGGGTAGGCGCGGCACCGACGGTATTCTGGGCACGGTCAGGCCCTCCGGGCGCAACCCGCCGGGGCCCACGTACGCCGCTGGACGTCGCCGTCGCGCGGCCGCCTCCACAGCGCCGTAATCAGATCAGCTCCCGGTCGGGCGCTTTCGCTGTGAGCCGCGTGACGGTCGCGAGCCCTCGCGGGCGCTGCTCGTGGCGCGGTTCGATGTCGCGCTCGCTCTCGCCTTCCTCGCGGTGCTCGTGCGCGCGGGCTTGGCAGCGACGGCCTTCGAGGCGGTCGTGCGCGTGGCTGCCGCCACGCGGCCCGGCTTCGCGCCCGCCCGAGCCTTCGTCGCGCGAGCCTTCGTAGGGCGAGCCTTCGTTGCCTTCGCGCGCTCGGAGCTGCTCGCCGCGGCCGCGGTGCGGCCCCGGCCGGCGCTCGTGCGGCCGTTGGCGCTGGCGGTGACCGAGCGAGCCTTCAACGCCACCTCGGGCGGCGCTGCGGTGGGGCCGCTCTGCCCAGGGAGGGCGAGCCGGAAGATCTTGCGCACCACCGAGCCGAACTGGCTGTGCAGCGGGCCGGTGTTGTAGGGGAGTTGGTAGCGCTCGCAGATCTCTTGCACCTCTTCGGCGATCTCACCGTAGCGGTGCGCCGGAATGTCGGGGTAGCAGTGATGCTCGATCTGGTAGCCGAGGTTGCCTGAGAGGATGCGGAACAGCTTGCCCCCGGTGAGGTTGGCCGAGCCGAGCATCTGGCGCAGATACCACTCGCCGCGGGTCTCGTTCTCGGTCTCCTCTTCGCTGAACTCGACGGTGCCCTCGGGGAAGTGCCCGCAGAAGATGATCGTGAACGCCCACACGTTGCGCGCCAGGTTTGCGGTCGCGTTGGCGCCCAGCACGAGCGGTGCCTGAGGCCCCGACAGCAGCGGGAACAGCACATAGTCCTTCAGCGTCTGAGAGCGCACCTTGCGCCAGATGCCGGCCAGCAGCGCAGGCCGGCTTCTCCACTCGAGGTCACCCTCGCCGATGCGCTCGACCTCGAGGTCGTGCATCGCGACCCCATACTGGAAGAACAGCGCGAGCGCCAGCGCATAGAGGGGGTTGGCGAGCCACCGCGGCTCCCACGGCTCCTCATCGGTCATGCGCAGCACCCCGAAGCCGATGTCGCGATCCTTGCCGACGATGTTCGTGAAGGTGTGGTGCAGGTAGTTGTGCGAGTGGCGCCACTGCTCAGCCGGGCACGCCGTGTCCCACTCGAACTCCTTGCTCGAGAGCGTCGGGTCGTTGGTCCAGTCGTACTGGCCGTGCATCACGTTGTGCCCGATCTCCATGTTGTCGAGAATCTTCGACAGCGACAGGGCGGTGACACCGGCGAGCCACGCGGGCGGCAGGATGCTTGCGAACAGCAGGCCGCGACCGCCCACCTCGAGGGTGCGCTGAGCCTTGATGACATTGCGGATGTACCGCACGTCACGGTCACCGAGGTCGGCGATGACGCGCTGGCGCAGGGCGTCGAGCTCGGAGCCGAGCGATTCGATCTGGGCGGGGGTCAGGTGGGGCGTGGTGTTTGGCACGGGTTCTCCTGGTGGGGTGAAGGGGTTGGACCGGCAGGTCTCGTCAGAGGTCGAGCTCGACATCGCCGGCCGGCACCGACACGCAGAGCTGGATCTCCTCGTCCTCGAAGGAGGAGAGCTCGCCGCTGTTGACGTTGCGGACCCGTCCGCCGAGCTTGCGGCGCGTGCACGTGTGACAGATGCCCATCCGGCAGCCGTACGCGGGCGAGAGGCCGGCCTGCTCGGCCTGCTCGAGCAGCGTCGCGCCGCTGGCGGGCACCTGCACGCCGCTGGCGGTGAAGCTCACGTTTCCGCCGGGCTCGCCGGGCAGCGCGGACAGGCGGGGCCCGAGGAAGCTCTCGCTGTGCACATGCCCTTCGCGGCCCTCACGCGCCCACAGCGCGCGCGTGCCCGCGATCAGGCCGGCCGGACCGCAGACGTACACCTCCGCCTCGCGGTGGCGGGGGTCGACCGCGCGCAGCTGCCCGCGCGAGATATGCCCGCGCGCCCGGTTCCCCGGCTCGCGCGTGTACAGACAGGCGACGCGCACGTTCCGGTTGCGTGCGGCGAGCGCCTCTAGCTCAGCCGTGTAGGGGACATCGCGCCTGTGGCGTGCGTAGTGCAGGAATGTGACCGGCCCGTCGTGGCCCTCGTCGCAGAGCGTGCGCAGCATGGAGACCACGGGCGTGATCCCGCTGCCGCCGCTGACCAGCAGCAGGCGCTCGGTGCGGG
>Ga0116217_10003485_pt1 | contig 14231 bp, 7 predicted proteins | sample Sb_taG_6_FD_89697 | JGI IMG/M metagenome (GOLD analysis project Ga0116217, IMG submission 89697) | Peat soil microbial communities from Weissenstadt, Germany - Sb_50d_4_PS metaG | ecosystem: Environmental > Terrestrial > Soil > Wetlands > Peat | place: Germany: Weissenstadt | collected 2010-09-21 | reverse complement strand
TGGCGAGGCGAACACAACGGAGAGCGAGCCAGCTAGTATCAGATTGACACGAGGACCGCCTTGTGCCAAAGCCACTAAGAAAGCCATCAGTGACCCTACTCCTACTGCAACCAAGAGTGCAACTTCGCTCTTCGCCGCAAAGTGAAGAATTGCAAGAGAGACTGGGGCTTTGCATTTGGCGCACAGCCGATGCCACGAGCCTCCGGCAGACACAGAGACGTGTTTAGAACACGCCTCGCAATAAAACAATGGCCGCTTCAGGGAGCGTGAGCAGACAGGACACGCCTGCCGCGTTGGGTCCCCTGCGGATGGCTTGCTCTTTCCACAGCGGGTGTGATACCACGCCGAGCAGGATGGGCAATAGCAGGGCCAATCCCTGTAAAAGTTCGCGTCCGACTTGAACATATCCGACGTGACCGCAGATCGACACTTTAGACAAGGCGGGGGCGTAACTTCTGGCCAAATCGTTTCAGCGTATGGCTCTGTCGGCCGCGTGCTTTTGACTAGGGGGGCTGACGACGGCGAAACGTCAAGCGATACACCGGATACTCCGCGCTCCACTAAGATCTGCCGTACCGCCTCGAAGAATTCTTCCGAGTAATCCGGCGAACGCTTCTTCAAGAGTTCGACCAGTTGCTCGGTGGGCTTCTCCTGATTGACTCGACGGACATTCTCAATAATGGCTTGGTTCATTGTGGCGTATCCTCCTGGGAGAGAGGGGTCAGGAACATGTGAAAAAATTGATTTTACTGATTTCCGCACTCAGCATTTTCAATGATTTACATTGTGGATAACAGGCTCTAAATCAATTTTTTCACATGTTCCAGGCACCTTTCTTCTTACCTTCGGCGACGACGAGGCAACCTCCGGATTGCGCCGAGCAGCGCTCGGCGGTTCACCCCTCGAGGTACCATTGGTTCGCCAACCGGCGAGCTCTGCTCGCCGCAATCCGTGCCCAGGTTTGACACCTTCAGCGATGCTCCAGCCAAAACCTCGGCGAGGTTAGCGAACGGCGGTGGTCCCCGCTACCCGCTTTTCCTCACCGAACTGAACCACACATACAGGCACAGGCCAACAAACAGCAGGGCGGAAACGCTTTGCGACATCGGTTCGTGCGCGTAGAAAGGCGTCTGGATCCACTCTTCCTTGAAGTGCGGCAGCACGCGCAGCGCCGCCCCAATCACTCCACCGAGTGCGCCGCCCGCCATCAAGCCGCCGGCAAGGATGATGCCGCGCTCGCGGATGGTCTTGCCTTGCTGGCCGCCGACCTTCTCCCCGCGTTTGTTCACCAGGTGCGAGAGGAATCCGCCCACTAAGATCGGCGTGGTCAATTGCAGCGGCAAGTAGACTCCCAGCGCGAAGACCATCGAGGAGACGCCGAGCATCTCGAGCACTGCGGTGATCATGGCCCCGATGCCGAACAACATATAGGCCACCGGCTGGCCGCTCATGAATCCCGACACGACGGCTTTCAGTGCGGAAGCCTGGGGCGCCACCAGCACCTGCCGCAGGTCGCCGGGCGCCGCCTCTCCGAATTGGAAGGCCTTGGCCAGCAGGATGATGGTTAAGCCCGCGGTGATGGCCGAGGCGACGACTCCGATAAACTTCACCTTTTCCTGCGCCGCAGGCGTGGAACCGAGCCAGTAGCCGGCTTTCAGGTCGGTAATGAACTGTCCCGAGGCGCAGAGGGCTACACACACCATGCCGGCGAGGGCCATGGCGAAGAACATGCCGGTGGTCCCGGAGAGCCCGAACTTCAGCAACACCACCGCCGAAACGATGATGGTCATTAACGTCATGCCGCTAGCCGGGTTGTTGGCCGTGGTGGCAATGGCGTTGGCCGCCACCGTGGTGAAGAAGAATGAGAAAATAAGTGTCAGCGCCAGGCCCACGGCGACCACGGTCCACGATACATGAAGGTTTTTGAAGAACCCGGCCACCGCGATGGCCGCCAGCAGCACGCCGAGGACGATGCTGAGGATGGGAATGTCGCGGTCGGTGCGTTCCGTTTGCGGCGTTTCGCCGTGCCGGAAGGCGTGCAACGCGATGCCGAACGATCCGGCAACAACCCGCAGCGACTTCAGGATGCCCACCAGGCCAGCGCTCGCGATGGCGCCCACGCCGATGAAGCGCACATAATTGCGGTAGATGTCGGAGGCCGCCATGTGCGAAATGGGGATGGTGGCAGGATACACCGTAGCGTCGCCCATATGGCTGCCGATGAACCAGATCATGGGGACTAGCACGAAATTCACCAGAATGCCCCCGGCGCAAAAGATCAGGGAAACGCGCAGCCCCATCACGTAGCCCAGGCCCAGGACGAAGCCGATCGCGTCGAAATTGAAGACCATGCGCCCGCGCTCGGCCAGTCCCCGCACCGCGGGCACGAACTGGAAGTTCAGGTACTCCTTCCAGACGTGGAACGTGCTGACCAGGAAGTCGTAAACCGCGGCGATGACCGTGGCCTGAATCAGCAGTCGGGCCTGAGAGCCGCCCTTCTCGCCGGTCACCAGGACTTCCGTGATCGCCGTGGCCTCCGGAAAGGGCAGCTTGCCGTGCATTTCGCGCACAAAGTAGCGCCGCAGCGGAATGAGGAAGAGGATGCCCAGGCAGCCGCCGCTCAGGCAGATGAAGATGGTCTGCACCGGATGCGGGTCGAGATGAAGAATGTAGAGCGCCGGCACGGTGAAGACGGCGCCCGCCACCACGCTGCCCGAGGCGCCGCCCATGCCGGTGATGATCATGTTCTCGAGCACCGTGGAGCGCCGCCGGTAGACGCGCGCCAAGCCGATCGCGAGGATCGAGATGGGAATCGCCGCCTCCATTCCCTGCCCGACCTTGAGGGCGGAATAGGCCGAGGCGACGCTGAAGACGATACAGAGCAAGGTGCCCCACAGCACCGCGCGCCAGGTCGCCTCCGGCGGCGCCATGCCGGCGGGCACCAGCGGTACGTAGATTTCGCCGTCCTTCAACGGCTGGTACGCCTTTTCCGAAAGAGACTGGGTTTCGACATCAGCCATGGTTAAACGGACCTCCTGTCCGGCCCTGGGAGCGCGGCCATCCTAGCCCCCGTCCTGCGGTGCGGGCTGGAAGCCCGCGCTCCCAGTCCATCACTGCCCCGCTGCAGTCCCGCCTCGAACCGAACGGGCAACCATTATTGCATAGCGGGTCAAGCATCGCTGGCGACAATCCAGCCTCCCCTCTTCGCAGGGCTTCGCCCTACGCCAGCCGGCGTGCCCGTCATTCCCGCGCTGGCGAGGACCCATTGGCCGTCGGGCTGAAATTCGCCCCGGCGGGCGCAGACAACTGGTGTCCGAGACACGTAGGTCATAAGTGGGGTTAGCTCGTTACTCGTCAAAGTGCCCGGCTTGCAGGGGCACTGGCGACTAATAAACGGTAGGCTACAACGGAGCAGTTATGTTCCCAGAATCCCGCTTCGGGATAACGATGATCTAGGAGGATCGCTGGTCCCTTCGGGGCTTTGCAGGACGAATCCCTGCTGGATCAAGCGAGTGTCTGCCATCTCGCTGGTTCTTGACGGCACGCGGAGCAAAGCCTTAATCTTCGTCTGGGCCTTCGCCTGTGCAGATTCCCGGGTGCTGGCCCGCCAAATCATGCCCAAGTCGCCGTTTTCCAAACCGCTGCTGGCCACATTGGCGACGCTTTTCGCCGCCGCCACAATCCTCTACAGCGGCCTTTGGATGTACGGCACCGCCACCCACTGGCAGAGCGGCGTGGAATTAGGTTTTGATAACGTGTACGTTGCATCCGAACACTGCGAGCTTATCAGAAGCGTCGTGAGTGGCAGCCCGGCGGAGAGAGCTGGGTTAAGGCCGGGAGATCGGATTCTGAGGATCGACGGGCGGCAGATCCAGAACGCTTACTCGCTCGGTGATGTCTGGAACAGGCGCCGGCCCGGCGATACCGTCGAGCTGACAATCGAGCGCGCCAACGTCTCTGCCCCATTCGTCGCCAAGGGTGTATTTCGGCCGGCCGGTCACCTCGGCTGGATGGAGGGAGGGATAACGCAGCACCTAGGCGAGGACGTCATGGACACGTTCCCCGTCGCATTCCTAGTGGTCGGCCTGGCGGTCTTGTTTCTTCGTCTGGAAGACCCAAACGCCTGGCTCCTGGCTTTAATGTTTGCTGGCTTCATCGCAGTACCCTCCTTTCCCGATTGGTTCGCCGGGCTGGGGCCGTCCTTGCGACCGTTCGCGATGGCCTACCGGGCGATCTTCGACAGTTTAATTGGGGCGCTCTTCTACTTCTTCTTCGCGGTGTTCCCGGCGCGGTCGCCCCTCGATCGTCGAGCTTCGTGGTTGAAATGGGTGGGCCTGGCGACTGGAGTTTCCCTGGCGCTGGCCGGACTGAGGGCGGGCGATCCGCGCACTCCCGCGGTACTGGTCAGGCTGGTGGGGGAACATGCTGCCAACATTATTCGATTGTCCGACCTCTATGGGTTTGTCGCGTTGGGCTTGGTCTCGCTTACCTGGAATGCCTTCAGCACCACCGACCCCGAGGCGCGCCGCAAGATTCGAGTAATTCTTTGGGGGACGCTGCTGGGCGTCGTACCGGTCGTGGTGCTACGTGGAGCCGATGACTTCTTCGGATTTCACACGCCCTTCTTGCTCGGTGTTGCGTGCGTCATTTTGCTGTTTCTTTTTCCCATATCCTTTGCCTACGCCGTCGTGAAGCACCGGGTGCTCGAGATCCCGGTCTTGCTCAGGAGGAGCGCTCGTTATCTGCTCGTGCAAAGGGGTTTTACGATTTTGCTGGCTCTGCTGAGTGCCGGTGTGACGTTGGCTTTCGCCCTGGCTTTTGCTCGTTATCTGGAACCGCTAACAGGGGCCGCTGTTCCAGGAGCTATAGCCTTGGGGACCGGCTTCGGCACACTCCTGCTTTGGACGGGAACGCAGGTGCATAAAGGTGTGGGCGGGAGGATCGACCGGGCCTTCTTCCACAATGCCTATGACGCTCGCGTGATCCTGCAGGACTTGGCCGAGAAGACCCGAACCGCGACTGACCGAAAAGAGCTGGCGGAATTACTGGAGAACCATTTGATCAAGGCCCTTCAACCCTGTTCTTTTGCGATCTATCTCGAAACGCGTGAGAATCGACTTTGCGCGGTGCGTGGCGATGTCCCGCCTGCATGGCAGACTATTTCTGCCACGCAGCCATTTTGGGCGGATCTGGCGCGAAGGGCTCGGCCTTGGGAGGTTTCCGAGGAAAGCCTGAACAATTTCGGCGCAGAACCTTTTCTATTAGCGCTACGGCCCGATTGCCTGGTGCCCATGCTGGGACGTGATAGCCGGCTCGTAGGTTTACTGGTACTGGGCCCCCGCCTCTCGGAGGAGCCCTATTCGAGAGAAGACAAACACTTGCTGGCTTCGGTGGCCAGCCAGGCGGGCGTCGCGCTGGAGAACATTCGCCTGGGTGAGCAGATCGCCGAGCGAATCGAGGCTGAGCGGCGCACGGCGCAGGAAATGGAGTTTGCCCGTCAGGTTCAGGCCAGGCTTTTCCCACAAAAGCTGCCGCCGCTCGCCACCCTGGAATATAGCGGCACGTGCACACAGGCGCGGGAAGTGGGGGGCGACTATTTCGATTTCCTCGACCTGGGTCCGGGACGACTCGGCATCGTCCTGGCGGACATTGCCGGCAAGGGCATCTCCGGCGCAATGCTCATGGCTAACCTCCAGGCCAACTTGCGCAGCCAATACGCGGTGGCTTTGAGTGACCTGCCGGGACTGCTCAGGTCAGTGAACCATCTTCTCTATGAGAATACCTCCGAAGCCAGTTACGCCACCCTCTTCTTCGCAGACTACGAAGACTCGGGTCGCCGGCTGCGCTACGTCAATTGCGGTCATTGTCCGCCGATCCTGTTGCGAAGCGATGACACGGTAGAACGTCTCACCGCTACGGCGACCGTGCTGGGACTCTTCGACAACTGGGAGTGCTCCGTCGAGGAAGTTACCTTAACTCCGGGTGACATGCTGGTGGTTTACTCCGATGGGGTCACGGAAGCAGCGACCGCCGAAGGGGAAGAGTTTGGCGAGTGCCGCCTTGTTGAGACTCTGCGCCTCCAGCGCCACCTGCCTGTCCCCACTCTGCTCAAAACAATCGTGGCAACAGTGCAGAAGTTCAGTGATGGCGAACAGGCAGATGACATCACACTGGTGCTTGCACGGTGCACATCCTAGGAACGCAAGGCCACCGAACCGACGCCGTCAAAGTTCTTCAGGCTCTGCTGGACGGTTTGCCCCGACCGAACCGCCCCTGCCACCATCGCAACCGCCACAGCGTTTAGGATTGCCCTCCGGTGCAGCCCCGATTGCTGCATTCTTTTCCCGAAGTCTTAGTGCGGTATCGTAAGCGCGCCGGGTCGAGCATGTTCCGGAATAGCAGAGGTGCCGCCCGGTGCAGCGAACGTCATCGCCATCATCGTGGCGGCGAAACGCTGAGGATTGTGGGCAGGGCCGGGGGGCATTTTTGACAGGTCGTCGCAGAGAGGCTTCAAACCTGTCTAGCCGACAAATTGTCCATGTTCTGCCTCGCCTTGCGATGCGGCAGCCTTACCTCGTTTTGCCAAATTGTGGGGTTCTTTGCTCCTTTCAGGCCCTGCTTTGTGTCAATTTGCGTGCAAAAGGCACGTCATTTGCGGCATTCAAAAAAGTGATGTGCTTTGTTTTCAGCAACTTCCTGGATTTGTTCCCGCTATTTTTGTATTCTCTCGCGCTCCCCCGGGTTTCCCCCGGGTGAGCAATTCCGGTCCCTGCCGCATCCCCCGCGATCCAGTCCCCCGCCCGAACGTGTGCGATGTCAATAAGCTCGAATTCTGGGTCCATTTCACGCATTTGAGCACTCAAATGGGGTTCGTTTTGAGTTCGTTTTAGTTCGTTTCTGACATGCCTTTCTTTGTTTTCAATAACATACTGGCTTCGTTCGTATTATTTTTTGTTCTTTTGGGACCCTGCTTTTCCCCAGTGCCGGGACTATTGCGCTTTTCCTCGCGGTCCGACGCCTGCCCACGACAATGTGTCCACAAAATGACCACAGTTATAGGCTACCATATGTCCCTGGGTTTGTCAAGCGAAAAATGCGTAGTGTCCTGATTTGATGGACCCCGTAGAGGGATGTCATTCCGAGCGGAGCGAGGAATCTCGCTCTGGTTCGCTCGATCGTGGCCCAATTGCAAGGCCAGAGCGAGATTCCTCGCTCCGCTCGGAATGACGTCCATGTTAGGAAACTAGCCAAATCAGGACACCACCCAAAAATGCGAACATCGCAGCCGGACGCGCCTGAGCTGCCTCACGGGGCCAGGCCACACCATTCCAAGAAGGTAGGCTGTGACGAAATGTCGCCGCCCAGCGCTCCCGTCCTCGGAAGTGGGGCCCTGACCCTTCCCCCAAACCCCGACCCCTTCCCTAAGCATTACCCCCCAGCGGCTACTGTACGGGCACGCCATGGCGTGCCCCTACGTGAGGATGACGAGGGGACTTGCATCCACCCAGGTGGGCCAACGGCCTATGATAACTGCCGCGAAGAACCGGTTCATCCGAGACTTCCCAGAATGGGGCTTCAGACCAGTGAGGCTTGGTTGAGTGGCTCTTGGCTCTCACGGCTTCTTGCTCCATAATAGTCTGCAGTCTCATGCCCTCGACGGAACCATTGCGCATTTTCATCTCATATTCCCGCAAAGGCGGAGCCGTGCTCGCCCAGCGCCTGCAAAAGGGCCTGAAGGAACAAGGCTTCGACGCCTGGCTGGACACGGAGCGGATCGACGCTGGTGCAGTTTGGAGCGCGGAGATCGAGCGCGAAATCGACACGCGTGAGGTGATGATCGCGCTATTGAGTCCGGGCTCTTATAAATCTGAGATCTGTCGGGCGGAGCAGATTCGCGCTCTCGATAAGGGCAAACGCGTCATTCCCGTGATTGCCGTGAAGGGCACCGACCGGCCTCTGTACCTCTATGCCCGGCAGTATCGAGACTTCACTGAGGATACCAACTATGTCGAGCGTCTCGGCGAACTCCTGGCTGACCTACGCGGCGACTCGACCGCCACTCTGCCCGACACCTACCGCAAGTCTCGCGTCACCTATCTGACCGCTCCGCCGCGCGTAGCCAACTACCTCGAGCGGCCTGAAGCCGTGCGCGCGCTGCGAGACGCGATCTTTACCGAAGACCACCGCCAGCCCATCGCTCTGACGGCGCTTGCCGGCATGGGCGGCATTGGCAAAACCGTGCTGGCCAAGGCCCTCACCGAGGACGAAGTGGTGCTGCGAGCCTTCCCCGACGGCATCGTCTGGGTCACCGCCGGCAAAGAGAGGAAGCGCGACTTCATCGAGGAGATGCGGGAGGTGGCCAAGGCGCTGGGCGACGACCTCAGCGGGTACGACACTCCCCTGGCCTGCGAAAACCAGTATCGCACGACCATCGCCAACAAGGCGGCGCTCATCGTGGTTGATGACGTGTGGAGCAAAGCCGACATCGAGCCGCTGCTGGCCGAGTCACCGCGCTCGCGCTTTCTGTTCACCACCCGCGACGTATCCATTGGCAGGTTTGTCAGCGCCCGCGAGCATCGGGCGGACCTGCTGGATGTTGCGCAATCGCGCCTACTTCTGGCGTCGTGGGCGAATGTGCCGATTGCCAAACTGCCCGCGGCGGGGGACGAGCTGATCACTGAGTGCGGCTGCCTACCGCTCGCGCTTTCCGTGGTGGGCGCTATGCTGCGCGATGCGGACGCAGAGTTTTGGAGGGACACGCTCGACCTGCTGCGCAAGGCCGATTTAACAGCCATCCAGGAACAGCTTCCCCCCGGGCAAGACACCTTCTTCAAAGCGGTGGAGGTGAGCTTCCAGTCGCTGAAGCCGGACATTCAGCAACGGTACAAGGCGCTGGCGGTGCTGCTAGAGGACATGCCCGCTCCGCTGCCCATACTGGAAACGCTGTGGAATGTTAACGAAGCTGAGGCGCGACGGATCAGCCGGCAATTTGTGGACCGCTCGCTGGCGCAGCGTGACGGCGCGGAAGAGTGCATCCGCCTGCACGACCTGCAACTCGACTACGTTCGAGCTCAATACGGGCACGCGGAGGCGCTGGAATTGATCCGTGGCGCAGTCCGGCTATCTGCGCACGTGATTGAGAGGGCCCCACGTCAATTCGCGTCGCAGTTGGTGGGCCGGTTGCTGCCGCACCGGGGTATTCCGGCGATTCGGCAATTCATTGATGAAATCCAAATCGGCGCGCCCAAGCCATGGTTGCGGCCCCTGTACGCTGCGCTTAGCCCACCCGGCACGGGACTCGTGCGCACGCTGGAAGGCCACTCCGCTGGTGTCCGTGGCGTGGCGGTGACGCCGGACGGGAAGCGGGCGGTTTCCGCGTCTGGGGACAAGACGCTGAAGGTGTGGGATCTGGAGAGCGGCCGGGCGCTGCGCACCCTGGAAGGCCACTCTGCTCCTGTCCATGGCGTGGCGGTGACGCCGGACGGGAAGCGGGCGGTTTCCGCGTCTGGGGACAAAACGCTGAAGGTGTGGGACCTGGAGAGCGGCCGGGCGCTGCGCACCCTGGAAGGCCACTCTGATTCTGTCGTCGGCGTGGCGGTGACGGCGGACGGGAAGCGGGCGGTTTCGGCGTCCGAGGACAACACGCTGAAGGTGTGGGACCTGGAGAGCGGCGGGGCGCTGCGCACCCTGGAAGGCCACTCTGATTCTGTCGTTAGCGTGGCGGTGACGGCGGACGGGAAGCGGGCGGTTTCCGCGTCTCACGACAAGACGCTGAAGGTGTGGGACCTGGAGAGCGGCCGGGCGCTGCGCACCCTGGAAGGCCTCTCTGCTCCTGTCTGTGGCGTGACGGTGACGCCGGACGGGAAGCGTGCGGTTTCCGCGTCTGGGGACAAAACGCTGAAGGTGTGGGACCTCAGGACCGGCCTGGCGCTGCGCACCCTGGAAGGCCACTCTAAGCCTGTCTATGGCGTGGCGGTGACGCCGGAGGGGAAGCGTGCGGTTTCCGCGTCTCTGGACAAAACACTGAAGGTGTGGGACCTGGAGACCGGAGAAGCGCTGGTTACCTTCACTTGCGACGGCGCCGGGTTATGCTGTGCATTTTCCGACCCTCTCAAACTGATCCTCGCCGGCGACGCCGCGGGCCACCTGCACTTCCTCCACCTCGAAGAGCCGAAACCAAGAAACTGAGCCAAGCGTTCTCTCAATATCGGCCGGAACTGTCTTCTGCGAACTAGATCTTTCCATGGCGCCTACGGTTCACTGACCGCCGATGTCACCGCCGTACCCGGCGCTTTGACGATAAACGGCCTAACCGTGCTTTTGGCCGCCCGGATCTCTCTCTTCAGCAGCAGAGTTTGTGCCTTTCAAACTCGGCTTTTATAATGAATAATTCCTTTATTACTAATGCCCGCGCACGAACACCTTACTCGAAGGACCGCAGAGTCCCAACACCAGGGACTCTGCAATGCAATATCGGGAATGCTTGTTATATTGGCAAAGATTTTGGCATGCGGCGTAGGGCCGAGCAGCGCTCGGCCGCGGCCGAACGCTGTTCGGCCCAACAGATTCGGTTGCGGCTCCGCCGCACTGCGCTACCTGCTTTTGGAGTAAAGTATAAGCACAAATCGACAATTCATTTCAAGGAGGGTACATGCCTACGAATCCATCGAACCAGCAAAGAAGTGAATCTCAGCAAGAGTGTGTCGACCGGCGGCGGTTCCTGGCTGCGGCGACGGGACTGGCTGGCTCGGCACTGATGGCTGGAGGGGCGCTCAGGGTTGCGAAAGCTGCTCCTGCCGCCGTGCCCGGGGCCCCGGCCATGAATGGTGGCGTGCCAGTTCGTGCCATTCCGCTGGAAGCCAAACTCCCCGGCCCCCAGTATTACGACGACGAGGAGAAGCGAGAAGTCCTGGATGTCATCAACAACCGCAGCCCGTTTCGCTGGTGGGGGATCGATCCCAAGGGGAAGCCTCCCGACAAGTGCATGAATTTCGAAAGGGAATTTTCCAGGCACCAGCGCACCCAGTATTGCATCGCCGTCACCTCCGGCACCACGGCGCTCATGACCGCCATGGCAGCGCTGGAAGTGGGCCCCGGAGACGAAGTCATCCTTCCCGCCTGGACCTGGTATGCCTGCTACGACGCCATCATCGCGGCGGGCGCCCTCCCGGTTTTTGCCGAGGTGGACGATTCCATGGATATTGACCCCACCGACATCGAGCGTCACATTACTCCGCAGACCAAAGCCATCATGGCGGTGCACATTCTGGGTGCGGCAGCAGACATGGACCCCATTCTCGCCCTGGCGAAGAAACACAACCTCAAGGTGCTGGAGGACTGCGCGCAGAGTATGGGCGTGACCTACAAGGGGCGTCCCTTGGGCTCTATGGGCGACTGCGGGATCTACAGTTTTCAGGTTAACAAAACCATCTCTTCGGGCGATGGCGGGGCCTTTGTCACCAGCGATCCCTATCGTTTTGAGCGGGGCACGCGCTTCCACGACTGCGGAGTTCTGCGCGCCGGGCATGCCAAAGTTCTGGGTCAGCCGTCGCGCGTGAAGGATTTCTCCAGCCCTCAATATCGCATGAATGAATTCACCGCCGGAGTGATGCGCGCCCAACTTCGCAAGCTCGACCGCATCCTGGCTGACTTCCGCGACAAATCCACGCGCATTACCAATGGCATCTCGGATCTCCCGGGTATTCAGTTTCGTAAGAAGAACGATCCCGACGGCGGGCTCGGCAATTGGGTTTACATCCGCACGAGCGGCAAAGCGCAGCGTGACGAGTTGATGAAGGCGATCCGCGCCGAAAACGTCCCTGCTGAGCCCATGGAAGGGTCGGCTATCCTGCCCATCGCGAAGCACATCGAGAATAAAGAAACTCTGCAGCCAGGTTGGCCGTCATTCAACGTGGGGCGGGGCAAGACCATTCAATACGGGGCCCCAGCCTGCCCGCGCACCGTTGACGTCTACAACCGTTACGTGGGTCTCCCCATCGATCCAAAGTATACCGACCAAGACGTGAATGATATCATTGCCGCGGTGAGAAAAGTCTACCCGGTCGTCATGAAGCCATAAGCGTGCGGTGGTCCGCGACCTGACTCGCAAGCGGTGCGGACCACCGTGCTTTTCATCGATGGCCCTGGCGCCTTCGGTCTTTCTTCTATCGTCGCTCGGAAAAGAGGTTGTGTGCACTCCTTACTGGCGATTCCACAGGGCCCACCCCGCTACGGCTCGCGGCTCTGAAAGGTCGTACAATGAACAACAAACGTACCTTAAGAAGAGCAGCGCTTGAGAGGCACCTCTTCCGCTTGGAGATTATGTGTCAGCCACCGGAAACGGTCCAGATTCGATTTCAGGCTGGCGAAACCCATTCTAACCGGCCGAAAAAAGTTCTGAGAATCATGCTTCCTTCGAGCGATCTCAAGATCGAATGATCTTGTTGCTTCGCCGTCAATTGGGGCGGTGTATTGCGGCCGACTGGATTCCGGGAGGGAGGGGCGTTTATCATTCCCAATCGGCCTTTGCAGTTGATTTCGCCTCCCCCCGCATTCGATGGTCTGGCACACCTCCCAGTTGACTGCCAGAGAGGCCAACCGACAACGTGAACACAAATTCTCGTTGGCCGAAGTGCTCTGGTACAATATTCGCCGTGCTGGATTCGACGAATAAACTGGGTCAAACGCTGGCGAAAGTTCCCATCTTCTCCGGGCTCACGGAAAGCGAGTTGGGTTTTCTAACCCAGCGTACTGTTCCCCGCCATTACTCCGCGGGCGAGACGATATTTGGCGAAGGCGAACCTTGCTCGGGACTTTATGTGGTTGAGTCCGGAAACGTCCGCATATACAAGAGCTCTCCCAACGGGCGCGAACAAGTACTCAGCATTGATGGCCCGGGCAGTTCCATCGCCGAACTTCCCGTCTTCGATGGAGGTGCCTACCCGGCGTCGGCATCCGCGGCGGGCGACGCCACCCTGCTTTTTGTGAGCAAGCAGGATTTTCAGGCGCTCTGCCTCGCTCATCCCCAGGTTCCTCTCAAGGTCTTGCGGGTCGTTGGCGCGCGCCTTCGGCGCTTGGTGGGAATCATTGAAGAACTGTCATTCACCACGGTGCGCCACCGGCTTGCTTCCTATATCTTCCGGCTTGCCCAGAAGTCCGCCAAGCGGACCGCTGAGGGTGTGGAAATTACTCTCCCCATCACCAACCAGGAGTTGGCAGCACAAATTGGCACGGTCCGCGAATTGGTATCCCGTAATCTCTCTCGCTTGCAGGCTGAAGGAATGCTGAAGATCGATGGGCGCAATCTCCTCATCTACAACTTGAAGGCTCTCGAAGAAGAAAGCCTTTCATCAGAGTAGCTCCCACCCCCATGACCTACCCATTTGAACGAACCGTGACAAAAGTCATCGGCAAGACGTCATTACTCTCCTAGCATCAACACATCAGCAGGGCCATAAGGTTGGACCTTGGCCCGAGAGGAGGAAGCAATGAATGTGACGACGGAAAAAACGGTAAGGGAATTGGCCCAGGAAAAGCCAGGCGCCGCGAGAGTCTTTGAAAAGTTAGGAATCGACTATTGCTGCGGCGGCAAGCAGACACTCGAACAAGCCTGCCATTCGGCCGGCATCCCTGTCAACGACGTGTTGGGTGCACTCGAAGTGGCAGACCATTCGGGTCAAGCCCTTGCAAAAGACAGTGATTGGCAAAAGGAGCCACTAGGTGATCTGATGTTCCACATTAGGATCACACACCACAAGTACACCCGCGAAGCGATCGCCCGTCTTGGCCCTCTCTTCGAAAAAGTTTGCTCAGTTCACGGCGAGCGCCATCCTGAACTTTTCGAGCTTCGCGCCATCTTCCAGAGCCTGGCGCAGGAGCTGACCACACACCTGCTGAAGGAGGAGATGGTCCTGTTCCCGTATGTGGAAAGGATGGAAGAGTCAGTTCTCCAAAAGGAGCCCATCCTTCCAGCGCCCTTCGGCACCTTGCGGAATCCGGTGTCGATGATGGAGCACGAGCATGATTCCGCCGGCAACGCCTTGCGCAAGCTGAGGGAAATCAGCCAGGGCTATACCGCTCCCCCCGACGCCTGCGTTAGCTCTCAGACCCTCTATAAGGCTCTGGCGGAGTTTGAGGCTGATCTGCACCAGCACATTCACCTTGAAAACAACATTCTGTTACCCCGGGCGATTGCGCTGGAGAATGCAAACTGACAGGTGAGGAATGCACTC